>ERZ773006.18-NODE-18-length-108991-cov-5.87985_pt1 | contig 108991 bp, 110 predicted proteins | sample MGYA00580843_ERZ773006 | MGnify/ENA primary metagenome ERZ773006 (study PRJEB29015, sample SAMEA2738011) | human oral metagenome | biome: human oral; feature: human-associated habitat; material: dental | place: China | collected 2052 ...
ATTGTACCAGAGATTACCTGGCTTTTTCTTTTTACACAATTATAGGGACTTAATCTAAAAGAGTGTAAAAGTCATGAGCTAGTGGTCCACTCGACCGAGTGGACCACTAGCTAGCTTGGTAAGTGCCCAAAAACGACTAAAAGGGCGCAAAAGTCGCGAGCCAGTGGTCCACTCCGCCGAGTGGACCACTAGCTAGGCTGGAAAGTGTCCAAAAACGACTAAAAGGGTGCAAAAGCCGTGAGCCAGTGGCCCACTCGGTCGAGTGGACCACTGGCGCCTCCGGCCACCGCACCTCCTAACTAGCCACCTCACTTAATATCAGCCCCAAAATATGTTACAATATGGAAAACCCTACCAAACCCAGAGAAAGGACGTGCTAAGATGACCATGCAGACGACCATTGTTTACGCCCACCCCTATGAGGGCAGTCTCAACCATGCTATTTTGGAGCGCCTAGTCGCCACCCTAGAAGCCAAGGGCCATCCGGTGACCGTACTCGACCTCTATGCTGACCAGTTCAATCCGGTTCTGTCGGCCGCGGACTTAGCCGTCTATGGGGAAGGCAAGACGACCGATCCCCAGGTGGAGCGCTACGTCCAGATTCTTGACCAGACAGAGCAAATTATTTTCATCTATCCTATTTGGTGGTATGACATGCCTGCCATTATGCGGGGCTTCCTAGATAAGGTGCTGCTGCCTAAGTCGGCCTTTGAGACCGAAAATCAACGTCTCCTAGCCAGCCGTCAGGTTCGCAAGACCTACATTTTCACGACTTCAGCCGCTTCTACGGAAGACCTGGAGCAGGTCTTTGGCGACCCCGTTCGGGGCACGACTATGGCCGGCACCTTCAAGGATGTGGGCTTCCTCAATCCTATCTGGTATAACCTAGGCGGCATCGGCCATATCAGCCAGGAGGAGATTGATGTCTATCTGGCCACCCTGTCCAGTCGCGTTTGAGGAGATTGACGTCTAGGTCCAGTCGCATTTAAGGAGGAGAGGCCTGGGCCTCTCTTTTTTTGCTGGAATATGCTAAAATAAGAAGGAAAATGATTGGAGGTGGCTCCGCGTGTTAGAAAATGTAAAAATCGGTGTCTTTGTCATGGGGGGCATCGCGACCTATAAGGTGCCAGAGCTGGTACGCCAGCTAATCAAAAAGGGCGCCCAAGTTCAGGTGGCTATGACTCAGTCGGCCCAGGAATTTGTGACGCCGCTGACCTTGCAGGTCCTGACCAAACGTCCGGTCCTCACCCATACTTTTGACGAGCGGGAGCCTAGCCAAGTCCAACATGTGGCCATGGCCGACTGGTGCGACCTAGCCATAGTGGTGCCAGCCACAGCTAACGGCCTGGCCAAAATGGCGCACGGCTTGGCAGATGATGTGGTGACCACCACCCTCTTGGCAGTGACGGCCCCTATTCTGGTAGTGCCAGCCATGAATGTCCACATGTACGAGAACCCCGCGACCCAGCGCAACCTAGCTCAGCTGCAAGCAGACGGCCTGACCATTATGGAGCCTGACACAGGTTTCCTAGCGGAAGGCTATGAAGGCAAAGGTCGCCTGCCTGAACTCCATCGCATCGTGGCCCAAGTGGAGCGCCTCTATGCTCGGACTCATTTGCCTCAAAGCTTAGCCGGCAAGCAAGTCATTGTCTCAGCTGGTGGCACTCGCGAGCGCATTGACCCAGTCCGTTATATCAGCAACGATTCGTCTGGCAAAATGGGCTATGCCATGGCCCAGGCAGCTGACTGGTTAGGTGCGACTGTCACCTTGGTCTCCACCACTCAGAGCCTCCTGCCACCAGAAGGCGTCCAAGTCCAAGAGGTGGCGTCAGCCCAAGAATTGGCCCAGGCCATGACCTCTCACTATGACCAAATGGACTATGTCGTCATGGCTGCAGCCGTCAGCGACTATCGGGTCAAGTATCCCCATGATCAGAAGATTAAGAAGGTGGCCGGTCAGACGGACTGGCAACTAGATCTAGTCCAAAACCCAGATATTTTGGCTCAATTAGGCCAAACCAAGCGCCAGCAAGTCCTAATCGGCTTTGCGGCGGAAACCCAGAATTTGCTAGAACATGCCCGAGCTAAGTTAAGTAAAAAAGGGGCCGACTGGCTCATCGCCAATGATGTGTCCAACCCGGCCATCGGCTTCAACTCTGACAAGAACCAGGTCTATGTCCTGGGGGCTCAGGGTCAGGAAGTTCTCCTGCCCCAACAGTCCAAGATCAGCCTAGCCTTGGCTGCCTGGCAAGTGATTCTAGCTGAAGGAGAAGAGACACTATGACAATTTCTGTAGCCGGATTGGCCAGCGGTTACCGCCAGGTGCCAGTCATCCAAGACATTAACTTCCAGATTGAGTGGGGCCAAATTGTGGCCCTGATTGGTCTCAATGGGGCGGGCAAATCCACCCTGCTCAAGACCATCTTGGGGCTGCTCAAGCCCCAGGCCGGGACGGTCACCCTGGATGGCCTCAGCCTGCAGGAAAACCATCAGGCCTTCGCCAGCCAGCTAGCCTATGTGCCTGAGACACCCATTCTCTATGAGGCCCTGACCTTGCGTGAGCACCTAGAACTGACGGCCCTGGGCTACGGCCTAGACCCGGCAGTCGTGATGGAACGGGCCCAACCCCTGCTCAAGCTCTTCCGCTTGGACAAGCAGTTGGATTGGTTCCCGACCCATTTTTCTAAGGGTATGAAGCAAAAGGTCATGATTGTCTGCGCCTTGGTTTCCGATGCCAAATTCCTGATTATTGACGAACCTTTCTTGGGCTTGGACCCCTTGGCCATTCAACAATTCAAGGACATTCTCCAGGCCCGCGCCCAAGCCGGCTGCGCCATCCTCTTGACGACTCACGTCCTAGGCTTGGTGGAAAACCTAGCGGATTCCTACCTCATGATGCAGGCTGGCCGCCTCTATGCTCAGGGCACCCTAGCGGACTTGCAGGAAGCTCTAGAAGCGCCCGGTGCTAGTCTGGATCAACTCTATATCCAAATGGCCAGTCGCGAGGTGACGGCATGAAGGATTTGAACAGTCTCTGGCAGGGGCGCTTGCGCGACTTTGCCAAGACCATGAGTCGCTACAGCCGGCTCATTCTCAATGACCACATGGCCCTCATTCTCTTAGTGGCCTTCGGTTTCTTCAGTATCTATTACCAACAATTACTGGTCTCCCTGCAAAGCCAGCCGCCCCAAGGTTTGGGCCTGATGATGACAGCGGCCTGCTTGCTAGTCTGGTGGGCAGGCCTGGCTTGGGGCCGGCCTCTGCTCCTAACCTACGAGCCGGACAAGAGCTATCTCTTCGCCCGGGGTTATCAATGGCATGCTGTCTGGAAATGGGGCGTCTGGCTAGGCGCCCTAGCCCCCAGCCTAGTCTTGGCGGTTGTGACCTTGCTCTTAGCGCCCCTGATTAGCTTGGCCCTTGGCTGGTCCTTGGGTCAGGCTCTCTGTCTGATTGTCTATGTAGTGGCCGCCAAGTTCTTAGTGGCCTGGGCCGGCTATCTGGGCTTTTATAGCGGCTTGCTGCCAAAAGGCATGTCTGGTCCGGTGTTAGCCTTAGCCTTGGCAGGACTGGGAGCGGTCAGCTTGTGGCTGCCGGCTAATCTGGCTTTGAGCCTCTTGGCCTTGGTCCTCATTCTGGGCGCTGCCTACATCTGGTGGGCTTGCCGGAAAGTGCCTCAACATTGGATTGAGTTTGAAGCCCTAGTAGCCCAAGAACAGGCCCGTCGCGCCAGCCTCTACCGTTGGTTGGCCCTCTTTGCAGAAGTGCCCCAACAGATTCCACCCATTAAGCGGCGGGCTTATCTGGATGGTCTCCTCAAGAGCTTGTCTGGCCGACTGGGCAACCGCTACGCCTATCTCTACCTGCGCCATCTAGTGCGCAATACTGCCTATTCCGGTATCTGGCTACGGGTGATGATTTTCTTCAGCCTCGTCATTGTCAGCAGTCAACAAGTCTGGCTCTGGGCAGCAGCTGGTGCATTGAGCACGATTTTGACCCTAGTTCAGCTCATGCCCCTAGCCCTAGAGCCTCTGCGCCATCCGCTAGAGCGCCTTTATCCAGCTGGTCAGCAGACCCTAGTACCCGCCTTGCGCCCGGTAGTGGCCATGATTCTAGGCCTACAGTTGCTGGTCTACAGCCTTTTGATTGCTGCTCTAGCTCAGGGTAACTGGTCTCACTTGGGCCTCTGCCTCTTGATTTGGCTAGCCGTCGCAGCGCTAGGCCTCCTAGTTTACCTGCCATTTTGGATTGGCCGCCATAGCCGAGCAAATTAATCAAGTTTACTCCTTCTTTCAATAGCCTATTGAAAGAGGGCTTTTTGTATAGTCTGAAAAGCCCCGCTATTCTTATGAGCCAGTGGCCCACTCTGGAGAGTGGACCACTAGCTCGGTGTGAAAAGGCAGAAAATGGCCGAAACCAAGGGAATCAAGGGTAGCCAGTGGTCCACTTTGAAGAGTGGACCACTAGCTCGGGGCGAGAGTTCGGAAAGAGGCCGAAACCAAGGGATTCAAGGGTAGCCAGTGGTCCACTTTGGAGAGTGGACCACTGGCTCGAGGCGAAAAGGCAGAAGATGGCCAAAGTCAAGGAGTTCAAGAAGCGTCAGTGGCCCACTAGCTCGGGAAGACCAGGGAAAATGATTTTTCCAAGCCCGACCTATTTTCCCTAACCTAAAAAATTCCCTTCGGCATTTTAAGTAAATTTTAACTAGGACCTCTATACTGAAATCAAGTTAAGTGGTAGAGGGGACGTCTGACTATCACTTAACCCATTATTAAAACAATCCAAGATTACTACACGCAAGACCAATAAGGGAGGTCCATATCATGAGAAAAAGTTTTACTATCGCCACCCTCATCAGCTTGACCGCCAGTATGTCCCTGGCTTATCCAGCCTTAGCCCAGTCGGGCGCGCAGGAAAGTCAGTCAGTGACCAGTTTCCAGGCCCAAACGAGCTATGATGAGAGCCAGGCTACTCAGGTGACTTTGGCTGATCAGACTGCCACCGTCACAGGGCAAGGCGCCAGCTTCAGCGCCCAAACGCTAACCATCAGCCAAGCTGGCACCTACGTCCTAACCGGTAGCGGCAAGAATCTCAAGCTAGTGGTAGAGGCTGCCGACACTGACCAGGTCCACTTGGTCTTTCAAAACCTGACCCTAGAAGGGGAGGGCACCCTGCTACAAATTAACAAGGCCCATGAAGTCGTCATCAGTCTAGCAGAAGGCAGTCAGAATGCTTTGACAGAAAGCCAGGCCAGCGACGATGAAAAGGTTAAAGCCACCATCCACAGTCAGGTGCCTCTGACCCTGAACGGGACAGGCAGCTTGACCCTCACGGCCCTTACCAAGAATGCCTTAGAGGTGGAAGACGACCTCAAGGTGTTAGGCGGAACTTATACCGTCAAAGCCGCCAACCATGGCTTCAAGGCCGAGGGCGCCCTCGATATTGAGGCGGCCACCTTGACCATTGAAGCGGGCAAAGACGGCCTCCACGCTGAGCATGACGAGACGACAGAACGAGCTAATATTAGCCTAAATCCGACTCAATTAAGTATTGCGGCCACCGAAGATGGGGTGGATGCCGGCAATGAATTGACTATTAAAGGCGAGACCATTACCGTTAGCCAAAGTGAGGAAGGACTCGAAGCGCGTGTCATCCGTCAACTAGGCGGCGATGTCACCATCAAGAGTAGCGATGACGGGGTCAACGCTTCGGCAGGCTCCTCTAGCAAGACCACAGACACAAGCGCTACAAGCAAGACTACCGAAGCTAGTGCCACAAGTAATTCAGCTGACACCAGCTCTTCTGCTAGCCAGGCCACTAGTGATTCAGCCACCGTCAGCGCTCCCGACAGTCAGGCCACTGCCGACTCAGCGGCTACCGGTCAAACCGACCAAGCCAACAAGGACAAGAACCAAACACCGCCAGCACCAACTGCTGGCCAAGCCCCACCACAAGGTGGACAAGGGCCTGGTGGCATGCCGCCAGGTGGCCAGGAAGAAAGTGACCCAAGCCTACAAATCATCCTTGCAGGCGGGACCCTCACCGTTGATGCAGAAGGCGACGGCATTGATTCTAACGGAACGTTCACCATTAGTGGCGGTAGCCTAGTCGTCAATGGCTCAGTCCAAGGCGGTAATGGCCCCCTCGATGCATCGGGCGACATTACCATCACAGGCGGCACGGTCTGGGCCCTAGGGACCTCTGATATGCTGCAAGGTTTCGCCCAAGGCTCCACCCAGGCTTCTATCACTGCTAACATAGCAGGGACGGCAGGCCAAACCCTTATCATCCTCGATGCCAATGGCAAGGAAGTGGCACGTCAGACAGCCAGCAAGGATTTCCAAGCGGTCATTATGTCGAGTGCCGATCTAGTAGACGGTCAGACCTACACCATCCAGGTGGACGGGACGAACCAAACTGCCACGGCAGCCCTTGTCACTCCAGTGACAGGTGGCTTTCATCCCTAAGCATTAGGGACATTCTCCTCTACGAAGCTAAGTGCCGACGCTTAGCTTCGTATTTTTTTAGCTGAAATAAGGCCTAGTTGAAAAACTAAGAAGAGGCTTGTAAAAGCAAGATAAATGTGTCATAATAATAGTGTAAAGATAGCGGTTTCTGATGGAACTAGTTCCAAAATTGAAACTGCAATATCTTGAATACTCATCACGAGAAGGGGAGGATGTGACCGGTGTTAGTCATAATACCTGTCTATCCCAAGCACCATACCCCTGTGAGCTAGTGGATAACTTGCCCAGTCTGACCAACCAATGGCAGACAGTGACCCAGTCCAATGGGGTGGCGCCGGATAGATATGCGAATGAAGCAGGAGGGCTTGATAAGCCCAAAACGGCACAAGTTAAAGGGGTGAGGACCGCAATCTAGTAAGTGAAGAGTTTTGACGCAACTGATGAATCGTGAGAATTTGACGTGGGCCTAGAGGCTTGCGTGTGGATGAAAGGACGCGTTTATAACGAACAAATCTGATCACCGGCCATAGGGCTAGTGGGCGGGTTTCTAAGTCATAAAACGAATTCAAGCACGGTAAATAGGCGTCAAAAGTTTGTGGGCAGGGCATTATACACAATCTTTTGACATTTTTTTGTACTTTCTGTTTAAATTTACTTGAATTTAATGTAAGATAATCTTGAAATTATGTAAGTGAAGCAAGCGTAAGAGATTTTTAGTAAGATACAGTCCAGCCGCCTTGGAGGCGGTCATAGACGCACTTGTCATAAGCTCTATGCTACTCACTACCAGCGAAGGCTAGATAATCGCTAGGAGGGTAACAATGACAACGATTAATGATATTGCAAAATTAGCAGGTGTTGCCAAAAGTACGGTTTCTAGACATTTGAACGGGGGTTCCGTCAGCCGGAAGACAGCTGCCAAGATTGAGGCAGTGATTAAGCAAACCGGCTACGTACCTAATTCTTTTGCCCAAAGCTTGAAAGCCAAGGAGAGCCGTATGATTGGCGTCATCATACCGCGGCTTGATAGTTTTTCAGCCAACTGTATCCTGAGTGAAATTGACGAAGTTTTCCGTCAACATAACTATCAGGTTTTAATAATTAATTCTAATTTCTCGGTCAGCCGGGAAGAAGAGGCCCTCAGAACCTTCCAAGTTAACAAGATGGACGGGGTCATCTTCCTCATGTCTCACACCGACAACCGGATTATTGAACTGCTGGAGAATGTCCAGGTGCCCATTGTGACCATTGGCCAAGAATTCCTGGACGAGAATACTATCTACTACGACGAGGAGAGTGCAGGTCGCCAGTTGGCCGACTACCTCTATGCCATGGGCCATCGGGATATGGACTTCTTGACCGTGACCACAACCGACCCCGCTGTGGGGATTAAGCGCCGGGATGCCATTAAGCAGGAATTCCTCAAGTATGGGGATACCAGCTTCCGCGAGTATACTTGTGGCTTCAACCTCATGGATGGCTACCAGGTGACGCGTGATCAAGTGTTGCTCAATAAGCCACGCCTGATTGTGGGGGCGACCGATATTATTGCCATTGGTGCCATGCGGGCTTGTCTAGAGGCAGGCTATCAGGTGCCAGAGCAAATTAACTTTGCGGGTTTTGGCAATAATGTCCTAGGCTCTTCTATCTATCCTGGTTTGACCACGGTGGAATATCCTTATCGTCATGCCGGCTATGTTGCTACCAAGATGCTGCTAGATAGAATCCAGGGCCATGAGACGGCCACCAAACGCAAGCTCGAAACTTCCCTTGTAATTAGACAGTCGGTCACAGCTGTCTAACCTAAGATGAAAGCTCGACGATTTCATTTTCACATTTAATGATATTGACACCGGTTCTATTCCAAGTATAATAAGGCTTAGGAGAGAATCGGTTTCTTTTCTACAGGCAATTATTATTTTAGTCTCATCTGAATGAAGGAGGAACACAAATGGGATTTAAAGAAATCGCACAAGATGTTGTCAAATACCTAGGTGGTAAGGAAAACATCTCTAGCGTCGCACACTGCGCAACTCGTCTACGTGTCATGGTCAAAGACGAAGCCAAAATTGATAAGGAAGCTATCGAAAATACCGACAAGGTAATGGGTGCTTTCTTCAACTCTGGTCAATACCAAATTATTTTTGGAACCGGTACGGTCAACAAGGTCTATGAAGAAGTATCAGCCTTGGGCGTTAACGCTGTAACCAAGTCCGACCAAAAAGAAGAAGTTAAACCACAAGGGAATGTCCTACAACGTATGATTCGGACCTTCGGGGACGTCTTCGTACCAATCATCCCTGTCTTGGTGGCAACCGGTCTCTTTATGGGGGTTCGGGGTGTCCTCACTCGTCCAGAAGTGATTGGTCTCTTCGGCTTAACCGATCCTAAACAAATCGACCAAAACTTCTTACTTTATACACAAATCTTAACCGATACTGCCTTCGCCTTCTTACCAGCCTTAGTGGCTTGGTCTAGCTTCAAGGTCTTCGGTGGGAACCCTGTCTTAGGGATTGTCCTTGGTTTAATGATGGTCAACCCTGCCTTGCCTAACGCTTATGCAGTAGCAAGTGGGGATGCGCAAGCCTTAACCTTCTTCGGCTTCATTCCAGTCGTAGGTTACCAAGGGACCGTCTTACCAGCCTTCTTCGTCGGTTTAATCGGGGCTAAACTTGAAAAATGGCTCCATGACCACGTTAAGGATACCTTCGACTTGATCGTGACACCATTCTTAACCTTCTTGGTAATGTCTATCTTGGGTCTCTTCGCTATTGGGCCAGTCTTCCACTCCTTGGAAACAGTCGTACTGGACGTAACCAAGCAGATCTTGACCTTACCATTTGGTTTAGCGGGTCTCATCGTCGGTGGGGTACAACAAATCATCGTAGTTACCGGGATTCACCACATCTTCAACTTCTTAGAATTACAATTATTGACTAACGGCGACAAGACCAACCCACTGAATGCTTACTTCACTGCTGCCATGGCAGGGCAAGCAGGGGCAACCTTCGCTGTAGGTTACAAGACAGTTAACCACAAGGTTCGTGCCTTGGCATACTCTTCAGGTATTTCCTGCTTGCTAGGGATTACCGAACCAGCTATCTTCGGGGTTAACCTCCGTTATGGTAAGCCATTCGTGATGGGTCTCGTTGCCGGGGCTGCGGGTGGTTGGTTAGCAGGCCTCTTCAAATTGGCAGCGACTGGTATGTCTGTCACTGTTTTACCAGGGGTCTTACTCTACCTCAACAATATCTTTGCTTACCTCTTGGTGCTGGTAGTCAGCTTCGGGATCGGGTTCGGCTTAACCTACGCCTTCGGTTACAAAGAAGACAAACAAGCTTAAGCACAAGCATGATTTATGGCAGGACGGGGCGACTCGTCCTGTTTTCATAGGTGCCAGTTGGCAGCTATGCTATAATAAGAGTAGATAAGAATCAAAAAGGAGGACCAGCTATGTCAAGCCGCAACAAAGGGCCTTATGCCCAACACTTCCACCTGACGCCTGAGCAGGGGCTACTCAATGACCCTAACGGGCTCTGCTATTTCCAGGGTTACTATCATATTTTCTACCAATATAACCCGTATGCGACCGACCACTCCACCAAATACTGGGGTCATGTCCGGACCAAGGACTTCGTGACCTATGAGCAGTTGCCGGTAGCCCTCAAGTCCGATGACTGGTTCGATAAGAACGGGGTCTACTCAGGTGGTGCCATCGTCCACGAGGACAGCCTCTACCTCTTCTATACCGGTAATACCAAGGATGAGGCAGGACGTCGGACCAGCTACCAATGTATTGCGACTTCGACAGACGGCGTTCATTTCACCAAGTTAGGCCCTGTAACTGAGCAGTTGCCGGACTATACCGGCCATGTGCGGGATCCTAAGGTCTGGTATGATGCGACTGTCCAAGGTTGGTGGATGTTGCTAGGTGCCCAACGCTTGGATAAGACCGGCGACACCGTAGCCTTCTTCTCCAAAGACCTCAAAGACTGGGATTACCGCGGTTCTATCTTCCAATTTGATCAGCCGCTGGGCTATATGTGGGAGTGCCCGGATATGGTCTTCTTGACAGATGAGGTGACAGACCAGGATAAAGCCGTCTTCATCTTCTCACCGCAAGGGGTCGACCCAATCGGGGATAGCTACCATAATATCTTTAACACCACTTACTTAGTCGGGACCTGGGATAGCCAGACTGGCCGCTTCCTGCCGGATAATGCGGACTTTGCGGATATGCAGGAGTGTGACCGTGGCTTTGAATACTATGCGCCTCAGTCCTTTGTGGCGCCTGATGGCCGGGTCATCCAATACTCCTGGATGGGCATTACCTGGCCTGACCAGGAGGCTGCCATCCTAACCCGTCAGGACGACTGGATTCATCACCTGACCATTCCACGCCAGTTACGCCTAGTGGACGGCAAACTCTATCAGACACCAATTGCAGAATTGGAAGGCTTGGCAGGGGATAGCCAGTCGCTGGATTGGACCGCAGCTGACTTCCGTCTAGACTTGGCAGGTCGGGCGCAAAGAGTGCAAGTGGATTTTGAGACTCTAGCAGATTGGGAACTCTTCTTAGATGATAATGTGACAGTCAAATACCAGGCCGCTCAAGGCCGTCTAAGTTTAGCGCGCTTCAACTGGCTAACTGGCTTGCAAGAATGGCGCCATATGCAACTAGAAGAGGAGCTCAAGAACTTAGACCTTTGGCTCGATGCCAGCTCGTTAGAAGTCTTTGTTAACGGTGGGCAAGTAGTTGCCTCCCTCCGTTACTTCGCCAAAGAGCCCCTGACGCGCCTAGAAGGCAAGGCCAGTGCCGACCTCCAGGCTAAGCTAGTAGCTACTCAGTTGTCTGCTCATAAATATATATAGGAAGAAAAAGGGGCGTCAGCCCCTTTTTGTTTAGTTTTGGACACGTAATTTTGCTAACTCGTACCCTATTTATCTATGTAATAGATAAATAGGGGAACTAAGTCAGCTAGCCAGCCAATCCGCTCAAGTAGGCCACCGTAATAACCAGCAGATTCTCTCAAGTAAGTCGTCGTAATAGCCAGGAAACGCTCTAAGCAGCCGCCGAAAACGGAGCAAAATCTAGAAAAAGCGCCGAGCTAGTGGTCCACTCCGTCGAGTGGACCACTAGCTCCCGGGAAATCGTCAGAAACCAGGCCAAAATCTAGGAAAAGCCCTGCGCCAGTGGTCCACTCTGCCGAGTGGACCACTAGCTCCCGGGAAAAGGCCAGAACCAGGCCGAAAACCAGGAAAAGTCCCGCGCCAGTGGTCCACTCTGTCGAGTGGACCACTAGCTCCCGGGAAAAGGCCAGAACCAGGCCGAAAGTCAGGAAAAGCGCCGCGCCAGTGGTCCACTCTGTCGAGTGGACCACTGGCTCCCCAAGAAATCACCCAAAACAGTCCACAATCCAGAACTCCCCCCCAGCCAGCCGCCCAAAACGGCACCGATTCCGCGCCACATAAGGGCTAGACAAGAAAATGAGCAAAAGATTAAAAAACTTTAATAAAAGCATTGTAAAATAAGCCGGAGTAGTGTATACTTTTCTCATCATCATGATTTAGGAACCATATTTTAGGAGGTACACTATGAATTTTAAAAAGTTAGGAACAGCACTTTTCGCGGGTCTCTTGCTCGCATCCCCATTAGCGACTGTCTCAGCTCAAGACACTGTCAAAGTCGGCGGTAACTTCGAGCTCTCAGGGGCGGCGGCTGCTTACGGGACGCCAATGGCTAATGGTTTGAAATTAGCTGTTAAGCAATACAATGAAGAACACGGCGGCGTTAACGGCAAGAAAGTCGAAGCGCAAGTCGAAGACAACAAGTCTGATAAGACGGAAGCCGCTGCGGCTGCAACCAAATTAGTCGCTGCCGGCGTGGCAGGGATTGTAGGTCCTGCAACTACAGGGGATGCCTTAGCAGAAATTCCAGTTGCTAACGACGGCAAAACACCTGCTATCTTCCCTGCTGCAACTGGTAACGGGATTACCCTCGACTCTGCAGGCAAAGTCTACGACTACATCTACCGTGTCTGCTTCGAAGACTCCTTCCAAGGGGTGGCCGCTGCTAACTACTTAGCGGATACTCAAGGTTACAAGAAAGTGGTTCTCTTGGTTGACCAAGCGAACGACTACTCACAAGGTTTGGCTGATAGCTTCGTTAAGCAATTTGAAGCTAAAGGCGGGACCATCGTAGCCAAAGAATCTTACCAAACTAACGATACTGACTTCTTAACTGTCTTGACTAACATCTCTACTCAAGACTTCGACGCCCTCTACGTACCAGGTTACTATACTGAAGCTGGTTTAATCATCAAGCAAGCGCGTGAACTCGGGATCGACAAGCCAATCGTCGGTGGTGACGGTTTTGCTAACGACACCTTGGTTGAATTAGCAGGCAAAGACAACCTTAACAACGTCTTCTACACTTCTCACTACTCTGATAAGAGTGAAGACCCAGCAGTTAAGAAATTCGTAGAAGCCTATGAAAAAGAATACGGCAAGAAGCCAGATACTTTCGCAGCTCTCGCTTACGATGCGACTAACGTGCTCTTGCAAGCTATCAAGGATGCAGGCTCAACTGACCCACAAGAAGTGAACAAAGCCTTGGCTAAAATCAAAGACTTCAAAGGGGTAACCGGGACCTTCTCATTTGACGAAAAACACAACCCAGTGAAGACAGCGGTAATGCTCCACTTCGAAAAAGGTGAAGTTACCGAAGCTGTGAACGTGTCAGCTGAGTAATCGACAGCAGACTCCCTCATGCTAGTGTCGTATTGTTGCTTGGACATCCAGTCATAGCACAATACGACCTTTTTCATGAGGAAGTATGGCGCCTCAGCCTTAGGACTGCTATACTTAATTTGTAGCCATCATACATAGAAAGGAGCTTATGCCTATGAACCTCCAGTGGTTCTTACAACAACTTTTTAACGGCTTGTCGACGGGGAGTATCTACGCCTTGATTGCCTTGGGTTATACCATGGTCTATGGGACCATCCGCTTGATTAACTTCGCCCACGGGGACATCCTCATGATGGGGGCCTTCTTCGGTTTCTATCTGGTTAATGTCCAGGGCATGGACTTCTACTTATCCTTAGCTTTAACCATGGTCTTCACCTCCGTCTTAGGGGTGACCATTGAACGGGTGGCCTACAAGCCCCTACGTAAATCAACTCGGGTTGCCGCCCTTATCACCGCGATTGGGGTTTCCTTCCTCTTAGAAAATGCCATGATCTATTTCTTCGGTCCGGAAGTTAAGGCTTACCCAACTAGCTTTAAGACCACCACCTTCAAAGTCATGGGGGCGGTCATTAACTCCAAGCAAGTCTTAATCTTCGTGACGACTATCCTCTTAATGGTAGCCCTACAATTTATTGTTAAGTACACCAAGATGGGGAAAGCCATGCGGGCGGTTGCGGTCGATGAAGAAGCAGCTCAACTCATGGGGATTAACGTTGACGCGGTGATTTCCTTTACCTTTGCGCTAGGCTCTGCCCTAGCAGGGGTAGCCGGCGTCCTCTACGGTCTCTACTCCAACCAAATGGCGGCCACCATGGGCTTGACGCCAGGGCTTAAGGCCTTCGTCGCAGCCGTAGTCGGTGGGATTGGCTCCATTCCAGGTGCCATGGTCGGGGGTTACCTAATCGGTCTCTTGGAGACCTTCGTCTCTGCCTTCGGGGGTTCTGCCTTCAAGGATGCGGCCGTGTATGCCCTCTTAATTGTTATCTTGCTCGTCTTGCCGGCTGGTCTCTTCGGTAAGAACGTCAAAGAGAAAGTGTAGGTGAAGCCACATGCAACGATTCCATCAACGCAACTTTGTTTGGTTGACGGCAGCCCTCTTGGGTTATGGCCTCTTGTGGCTCTTAACGTCGACTAACTTAATCGATTCCTACTACCAAATTACCTTAATCAAAATTATGATTGATGTCATCTATGCCATCGGGCTTAACCTGGTCTTAGGGGTAGCCGGCCAGTTCTCGCTGGGGCATGCGGCCTTTATCGCCGTGGGGGCTTACTCAGGTGCCATCTTCGCGACACGCCATGCAGACCTAGGGGGTCTCTGGACTGGGATGCTAGTCGGTGCGGTAGTCGCTGCTGTCTTGGCTGTCTTAGTCGGGATTCCAACCTTGCGCTTACGTGGGGACTACTTGGCCATCGCCACACTGGGTGTTTCTGAAATCATCCGGGTCGTCATCACCAACTACAAGAGCTTGACCAACGGGCCTCAAGGGATTAACGCCATTCCTAAAGTGGCAAGCTGGCCATTGGTTTACTTCTTCATGGTAGTGACCACTATCGTCATCCTCAACTACTTCTACTCCAGTGCGGGCCGGGCAACCTATGCCATCGAGCAAGATGAGATTGCTGCAGAGTCCATGGGGGTTAACGTGACTAAGTACAAGGTCATCGCCTTCGTCTTAGGTGCCATTACGGCCGCTATCGGTGGTGCCCTCTATGCTGGTAACATCGGGGTTGTCACCCCAGGGGACTTCACCTTCAACAAATCCATTGATGTCCTCATTATCGTCGTATTCGGCGGGATTGGGAGTTTCACCGGTTCCTTCGTGGCAGCCGTCGTCTTAGGGATTCTCAACACCCTCTTACAACCATATGGGCAGCTTCGTATGGTCATCTATGCCATCGCCCTCATCCTAATCATGATCTTCAGACCGGGTGGTCTCCTAGGAACCTGGGAATTACGTCTAGGCTCCCTCTTAACCAAGAATAAAGCGAAGAAAGGAGCAGTCTAATGGCCTTACTAGAAGTCAATCAACTTACTAAAAACTTTGGCGGTTTGGCGGCCGTGTCCAACGTCTCCCTCAAGTTAGAAGAGCAAGAACTCGTAGGCCTTATCGGTCCTAACGGGGCCGGCAAGACCACCTTCTTCAACCTCTTAACAGGCGTCTACGAGCCAACAGAAGGGACTGTCACCTTATCAACCGCTGATGGGGTCAAGACCTTGAACGGCATGGCACCTTATAAGATTAACCAGTTAGGCTTGGCACGGACCTTCCAAAATATCCGCCTCTTCAAAGACCAAAGCGTCCTGGAGAACGTTATGGTAGCCATGCACGGGCACAACCACGATGCCATCTGGTCCAGCATTTTCCGGACCAAGGCCTACTATGAGACAGAAGCAAAGATGAAGGCCAAGGCCTTAGAACTCTTGGAAATCTTCGACCTAGCCCAATACGCTCAAGACAAGGCTAAGAACTTGGCCTATGGTCAACAACGCCGTCTGGAAATCGTCCGGGCCCTGGCAACTGAACCTAAGATTCTCTTCTTAGACGAGCCAGCAGCCGGCATGAACCCAGCAGAAACCGCTGAGTTAACCGCCTTAATCGAACAGATTCGCCAACAATTTGGCTTGACCATCGTGCTAATCGAACACGATATGGCCTTAGTTATGGAAATCTGTCAACGTATCTATGTCTTGGAATACGGCCGACTCTTGGCCCAAGGCACGCCAGAAGAAATTCGTCAGAACCCAGATGTTATCCGAGCCTACCTAGGAGGTGACGCCTAATGTTACGTGTTGAGAACTTAGCCGTCAACTACGGCATGATTAATGCTGTCCGTGGCGTTAACTTCGAGGTTAACCAAGGGGAGATTGTCTCCCTGATTGGGGCCAACGGGGCCGGTAAATCGACCATCCTACGGACCATCTCTGGTTTGATTAAGCCCGCTTCAGGGACTCTGACCTATGAAGGCCAGAACATTACTAAAACCAACGCGCAGAAGATTGTCCAGCTAGGAATTTCCCACGTGCCTGAAGGCCGTCACGTCTTCAAAGGCCTGTCCGTTCGCGAAAACTTGGAAATGGGGGCCTTCTTACGCAAGGACCGCGCCAATATCGAAGCAGATATCCAAGCTGTCTATGACCGCTTCCCAGTCTTGGGCGAGCGCCAGAAGCAAGATGCTTCCACCTTATCAGGTGGGGAACAACAGATGCTAGCCATGGGACGGGCCCTCATGTCCAAGCCTAAGCTGCTCTTGTTGGATGAGCCATCCATGGGCTTGGCGCCAATCTTCATCCAGGAAATCTTCAACATTATTCAACAGATTCAAGCTCAAGGGACCACCGTCCTCTTGATTGAACAAAATGCCAAGATGGCCCTGTCCATTGCCAGTCGGGGTTACGTCTTGGAAACCGGTAAGATCGTTCTGAGCGGGACCGGCCAAGAGCTCCTCGAGAGCGACGCCGTCCAAAAAGCATACTTAGGAGGTTAAGCAAATGTACGTTAAAAACTATATGTCAACCGACTTGGTGACCATCACGCCAGATACCACTGTCATTAAGGCGCTGGACTTGATGCGCCAACACGACATTCACCGTTTGCCAGTCGTAGTCAAAGGCCAATTGGTAGGGCTCTTAACAGAGTCTGTGATTGCCAAGAACTCGCCTTCTACCGCGACCAGCCTGAGCGTGCATGAACTCAACTACTTGCTCAACAAGACGACTGCGGCAGACATCATGATTCGTCGCGTCATTACCACCAGCCCAGATGCCCTCTTGGAACAAGCCGCTTCCGAGATGCGCAATATGGACGTCGGTGTCCTGGTTGTCATGGACCACGCCCAACTAGTGGGGATTATCACCGACAAGGACATCTTCGAAGCCTTCATTGACATCAATGGCTACTACACCCCAGGGACTCGTTTCGTGGTGGAAGTCGAAGATGACAAGATCGGTATCCTGGAAGACCTTGGTGAGACGACTGCTAAGCATAACTGGAGCATCACCCAAATGAACGTCTATCACTTGGATGACAAGACCAATGTGGTCGTTCATGTGGATACTCAAGATTCTGAAGAAGTCGCGCGCGTCTTCCAAGAAAAAGGCTATAAAGTGTCTGGTGTCTTCGTGAAGCCGGAATAAAGCTAAGAACTAGGGAACAGGCTGAGTTTCATCTCAGCCTGTTTTTTTGTATGCTGATAGCAAGGCAGTAAAGCAGAAACATAAATGAAACGCTTGCATAACTAATTGTGAAGGACTATAATAAGGTTGTAGGGTGGGCTTTGAAGCAGATACCATCAATTTTATGCCTAGAAATATAGTGGGAGGTGTCCTTATGTTTGTTGAAAATGACTATATCTTACGCCAGATTAAGCAGATCATTCGGAATTTGGCTAGTTTAACGAATTTGCAGACAGTTTTTGATTTATTGAGTGATACCATCAATGTACAGGATGAAGCCACTGTTCTTAAGGTGACAAATACATACTATGCAGAATTAATACGTATCAAATTGCAAAGTAAAGACAGTGAGTACATGGAAAGGTTGAGTCATAATTCTGGCCTTCCGCTTCATGCCCTAAATAAACTGCTAAGCGGGGAAGAAATGCTAAATAAAGAACAAGTCGAATTATTAAAAGCCTATTTTGGAGACTAAAGATAAGCTTGAGTGAGAAAAACTTAGGATTAAAATAAGCTTATTGGCTACTAGCATACTTGAGTAGGTGATGATAATGAAGTCATTCAGAAAGATAACCTGGACTATTGTGGCCATACAATTTGTCTTTACTACGATATGTTTTGCCTTTTTCGCACCTGAAACAGTCATTACCCATTTCGGATTTAAGGGGATTGATTCAGTGGGGCCTCGTTATATGCTGTTTTTGGAGCCGATTTGTACCGTAGTTAGTGGTCTTTTGATAATATGGGTAGCAAAAGTTAGACGGCGTGAGAATGGAATTAAGGAAAATATGAATGTGATTATGCCCGCTGAAGGGATGCTGCTAACGGGACACTTGTTGATTGCTGTCATCATGTCAGTTTTGATATTAGATCAAATAGGGCTGACGCATATCTTACAACTTTATTGAATGATGCCTAATCAGAGAAGGGGAGGGGTGAGCGGGTATGAGAACCTTTAGAAAAATCCTATGGGCCCTAGTGGTGGCTCAGCTCTTGTTTACGCTTGTCTGTTACCTCGTGATTGCGCCTCAGCCAGTCGGCTTATTTAACTTGGATGCGCTTGGCTCGCATTACCGGCTCTTCTTAGAGCCTTTCGCCGTCTTCTCTTGTGGCCTAGGCTTGAGCTGGTTGGCCAGATGCTATCGACACAGGAAGGGAATCAAATCCACCTTCCCGGGACTAGTGCCCTTTGAGACCTATTTGTTGCTGGGCATGCTGGTCTATTGCCTCTTTATGTCCTTCCTAATACTAGACCATAGCGGCGTCATGAAGATGCTGCAGGGCTAATCAAAGCATAATAGAAGTGTTGCTAGCGTGACTAGTAACGCTTTTTTATTTTGGGGAGTGTGCCGGGCAGTAGCCTAGCTGGCAGTTTATAGCCGGCTAACTAATTATTTCTATAATAATTAGTTGTCATTTCCTGCTGTTTAAATTGTGAAATAAACACACCAGAAATATCTGTTGCGCTTACAAAGCCTGATAAAATAATAATTTGGTGTTTACTCAATGTAACAAAATTCCAATTTCTATTGTATTTCTTAGAGGATAAGTAGTATAATATAGGAGTAACAAGATAGGGTGAAGCGCACCCTATCGACTGCTAAGTAAGGACTGTGGAGGCTGGTGGGATCCGGCCTCTTTTTGCATATAGAGCCTTTGAAAAAGGAGACAAGAAATGAATCGATATCTTAAGCGAATTATGATACTGCTTGTATTGGTAGGAATATCAACATTTACCTATACGCGATGGATGGGTCATATGGCTCTACGTAACTTCGATTACTTAGAAAAATTTTACCCCACTAAGGATTTAAGAGAGTTGTTCAAATACTTCCCGGAAGATTTTGCGATTATTCATATTAGGGAATTTGCTGAAGTAGGAAACTCCGGAAAATCCATAAGGGTCATTATAAAAGGCGAGAGTAAAACTCAAAAGATTAGTGCAATAGCGGAACTCTACAAGGTTCTTCCAGACAAAAATGACAAGAAAATAGAGACAGTAAATCTTACCTATACGGGTGGCATGTCCTTTGACATTCCAAAAGACAAGGAGATTTCTACTTATCTCAATGATTTTGAACTCTTAATGGCGCACTATGATTATAGGGCTGAGGATTTTGCCCAGGCAAAGCCCATAGAGATTTATGATAATCCTGTACAAGGCTATTATGAACGACGTTATAATTTTGAAGCCTCAGATTCGCTTTCAAGTGACTATGGTGTGGACTTTTCAAAGTCTAAGTACGTGATTGAATTTGGTAAATCACCGTTACCTTTTGATAGATTTTTTGATAGTACCATACGCATTCGAACGAAAGATTTCAAACCTATAAGTAATGAAGCAAGAACGATGATATTTTGTAGTGAAACAATTAGTGCCGCGCGGTCAAATTTAGGTAGCGAGCGCTGACAAGTGGACTTGAAGTTTAAGAGAGGCTGCTTCATTGAACTATAGATGAAAGGGAGAAATATATGCGAGTTATCAGAACCTCGTTCATTATTGTCTTTTGTATAGTAGGCGTACTATTTTTGGCTTATCAAGGTGTGAACTGGATGGTCCAGAATAATAGGAAGGCTCAATACGCAGAGCTTGTTAGCTTCTTTGATTCGAAGGAAGTAAGATCCGAAATAGAGCAGGTCATTAAATCCGAAGACCCTCATGCCTTCACAGAGGCAGGGGTAATAAAAAAGTATGAATTAGATTATGATAGCATAGCTGAGGGAACAGGTAGAAGTATTCTCGTTCTTATCAATGGGGATCCTAGTTTAAATATAGGGGTTAAATATCTATTTTCGAACAACAAATGGGACATGAGTATAGTGACTATGTCCTATGAACTACAAATATTGCTTGAGTCGAAGGAGTAAAGGAGTATTTCATTTTAGGTCAACATCGCGTTCGAAATATCAGATAAATAAGGAAGAGTAGATATATGGAAAAAGGAAAGTTAATTAAAATCTTGCTTGTCTTTGTGGCGCTTGGTCTTCTTAGCTATATAGGAAGCAAATATCAAGAAATACAGTCTCAGCTACCTGACCCTGTGACCGTTCCTGGTGAGGTTGTAGCAAGCTTCGATAACGGTGATGGCACAGAAAACCATATTTTGAAAAACGATACAATTTTGCAGGTAGAGATTAATTATCCAACTCCCCATAAAGACAGTCGCTATTTCTATGGGTTTAAAAATTTATTTGATTATCGAGCAACTCGGTGGTTTGATTTGAACGTGCCTAATCAGCATTTTGAAGCTAACTTCGACGTCTATCTCAGTGAGTGGAGCAAGATTCATAAAGCATTAAAGGCAGGGAATAGCCAAAATAAAACACCTTTGGCAGGGGCTGCGACAAATGAAGCCTTTAAACAGTTGAAAATCAATGGCCAACGAGTTGATGAAGTCAAAGAGTATGTAGATGCAGAAGGGAACACTTGGTATTTATGGTACTTTAAGGATATACAACTCAAGTTTTCAGGCAACAAGGTAACGTTTGAATAAAAATCATGATTCCAAGTCTGTGCAATGAAGATAGGCTTTTATAAGTCGAGATGCTTAAGTAAACAGGAGGGACCTCGATGGGTAAAAAACTAAAATGGCTTGCCATCCTAGCAGTCTGCCTAGGTGGCCTATTCTTCCTAGGGATGAAATGGCAGGAACATATGGTGGAGCGGAACTTCGATTATTTAGGGTCTATTTATCCAGTTGAGAATTTGGAGCAATTATTTGATGTCTTCAAAGGTGGTTTTAATATCCGCGATACTTTCTCAATTTATGAGCCAGAACGAAAAATAATGGTGATAGTAGATGCAGAAGGGAATGGTCATACTAAGCAAATTGATGGGAAAGTGAAAGTTCTAAGCTATAAAAATAATGACAAGGAGACAATCGAAGAATATTCTGTTGAGATTAGAAAGGGACAAATAGTAGTCCCTGAGAATAAGCAAACAACCAAATACCTGAAGCAATTCAAATTTTTGGTGACAACCCTAGAATTTGATAAGACAAAATTTAATCGACAAACGGCTTACCATATTATCGACAATCCATCTTGGGGTAGGTATGGAGAATATTATCTTCTGGGTAATGCGACTCAACTTCTGGAGAAATACGGGCAAAATGATATTAGCGGTGACTATACGATTGAGTTTCTCAAGCCATTAAAGCCTGAAAAAGGAGAGACGGACGTCTCGATTACCATAAGCGGAGGTTCGAAAACGCATATTGATGGAGTAATTATTAATATTGGTGAACACTTTGTAGGTTTTGATAGAGTTGAGTAACTTCTAGGAGGTTATAAAATGAAAAAGTGTAAGCAATTCATAAAGAAATGGTATCCTTTCTTGATAGTTATCGGGATGATTTTCGGCCCAATTGTCTATCACGTAGTGGCGGTCCAAGTGGAAATACATAATTTAGTCTACAGTCAGGAATTAAAAGACCAACTGGATAGCTACTTCACTCAAAAGATGAGCATGCCTTCACATCAGAAGGGACTATACAATCTTATGCAATTAACCAGAAAAAAGTGGAACGTAATCCCATGGGCGGTGTAGAATTTAGTGTGTCGGTTAATGGTGATGAATCCGTGCAAGTGAGTTTTATTGTGACTAGAATCATGCCGAGTAGGGAAGTTTGGCTAGGTTTAGTTGTAGAATCTCTAGAGTTCAAAAAACTATTGGATGGGAACTAGTAAGGGCAATCGTGTTCTAGACCATGCCAACACCCTTCTGAAGTCGCAGTGATAAAATAGCTTCTATTGGAGCTCATTCCGCCAGAATAGGAGGTATCACCATGAAGAAAAAAGTCAGACTCCTAATTTTTCTCTGCCTACTAGTCTGCCTTACTGGCTGCAAAGTAACCATCGGCGGCTCCATTGAGGAAATGCAAAGTCGTTTCAAGGTTTTAGAGCGGCTCTATCCTACTGAAAACGTAGAGGGTTTGTTTGAGAAGTTTCCTGATGGTTTCAGTGTGGTTAATCTCTGGATATACGACAACACGGAATTGAGTGTTGAGGTTAAGGGAAATCCTGATACTCATCAAGTGACGGGGGTAATCGTCCGGCGACCAATTCAGGTTGAAGAGAATATGGTTGAGGAATATAAGAAAGCTATCTATTTTGATAACGGCCAAATGAAGATGGAGGACGGTAGCCAGGTTCCAGAGGAATTTAAGGACTTCCGCTTCTTATTCCAATCCTTCCATTTTGAAGAAAGTTTCTTTGATATGGCAACTTTTAATGTAAAAAAGACATCTTACACGCCGGGAACCAGCAATTACTTTATTTCATATTATGCCAAGAACGCAGAACTAGCCAAATATCTAAAAGTGCCTGAGGATAGCCAATTGAAAGTGCAGTTTGGTGGTGACATCACGGATGATGAAGAACATAGATTCAAACGAACTATTCGTATTGAAGCAACTGAACAGATAATGCTAGTCTCTGAGATAATAAGGGCTGAGTAGGAGTATGGGCCTATTAGTTCGATTCGATGAAGATAGAGCGATATAAAATTATGTAGAAGTTAAAGGAAGTCAGGAAAGGTGGGGTTCCATAGTGGGAAAAGTACTTAAATGGCTTGCTATTCTAATAGCCTGCATAGGTTGCATATTTTTCTTAGGGGAGAAGTGGGGCCAACACATGGCAGTACGGAGTTTTGTTTATTTAGATCAATTGTACCCTACGAAAAATCTTGAGGATTTATTTGAGGCATTTCCTAAGGGATTCAGTATCTTGCACATGAAGACGTATTATGAAAACAAAACAACGATGCAAGTGAGTGTATATATAAAAGGAGAGCCTCAGACTAGGTTAATTACTGGAGACGTTGAATTGGAAGCAGATGTTAATGGAAAACGACAATCGTTAGAGAAATTCAACATCACCTATCAAGGAGGCACAAGCTTTAATATTCCAACGGATAAAAAGGCATCCCCTTATCTCAAGAATTTCCAGCTCTTACTTGCAGGTTTCAGTTATAGAAATGCTGATCTAACCAGTAAGAAGCTTGTTCGAGTCTACGATAATCCATCTTACGGACGGTATTATAAGGAGTATCTTCTTAATGAGCTAGGCCCAATCGAAGGACAAGATGAGTTGGATTTAGAGAAGTATCAATATTCAATTGAATTCGGAAGAGAGTTGGCACCTTTTAATCTCAGATTTAGAAGTGATCTTGGCATTGATATGTCAACACCTTGGCCACAATCTAAAACATTAGTGAGTGTTCGAGAGGTCATAAGTGGAGACGAGTTTAAGGGGACAGAAAAATAGGCGAGAGATCAATGCCGAGGAATTTAGCTAGAGGCCTTGATTTCTATAAACGGGGGTTCGCAAACTTATATTGAAGTAGCAATTATTGATATGGGTGAACATCTTGTAGGCTTTGATAGAATTAAATAACTTCTAGGAGGGTTCACCATGAAGAAATTCCCAATCCTTATCTGTTTGCTGGTCTTAATTGGACTAGGTGTAGGATGTAATCTAAATAAAAAAGATGATCAGCAAGTGTTGAAGGACAAATTTAGGGTTCTAAAGCAAATCTATCCTACGGATACAATGGAAGATTTATTTACTCGCTTCCCCAAGGGATTTAAAATCTCGCAAATAAGGGGTAAGAGGGGAGGAATAATTGAAATTGAGTTACATGGAGACCCTCAGACAAAGAAAATAACGGGTCATATTATGGAAAAGAAGTTGAGGTCAGGAGAACCGGATCTTGAAGTATTGAATAAAGAAATCTACTATCAGGATGGGGAATTTCGATATGTCGATAACGGAGAAGTTCCGGACTTACTAAAGGACTTCAAGTTTTTGTTTCAAGTGTATGATATTGACAATTTTCTCAGCATAGAGTCAGAACCTGTGGCATTACGCAATTGGCGTACATCAGGGACAAGCGACTATAGTCTAGTTCATGATGTCAGTGATGACTTGTTGGCAGATTATGTCAAGGTGCCTAGGGGAACTGAACTTAGAATAAGTGTTAGTGGAGACTTTGATGCAGATGCCAAAGGTAAATTCAAGAAAAGCATTAGCGTTTGGAATCTTGAATTGCGTAAATCGGTATACGAATCGATTGTAGAAGACTAGGAGGCAGAACGATGAATAGAATTAGAGACAAATGGAAGCTACTACTCTTTCTCCTAATATTAGGTGGAGCTTTCCTAGTGACCCGCCTAGTCGCAGATTCGACTCAAGGCAAGGAGGAGCTAATCGCAAGCTTTGACAATGGGATTGGTGGAGTGGATACCATGATTAGAAATGGTAAAGCCCTAACGCTGAAAGTAGGCTCCAAGTCAGGAGAAGTTGAGGGCCTTGAGTGGAAGGATAAGTCTGCTTTTAATTATGATACAAAAAAAGAATTGGAAGAAGGCAAGGGCATTGTTAGTGCCGAGGAAGGCTTCCAGATGAAATTAGTAGTAGCCTATCATATGCAGCAGTCCATCTATAGTGCCGGAGCGGCGCACTATCCTTTGGCCAATGTATCAACACAAGCCAATATCAAGAACCTAAAAATTAACGGCCAAGCAGTTGATGAGGTTAAGGAATACGTAGATGCTGACGGCCATACTTGGTACCTCTGGTACTTCAAGAACCTCAAACTGAATGAGGATGAGAATGTGGTGAGCTTCGAGTAAGCCAAGCTGTCATGTCTATCATAAGGAGAAGAAAGAATGAAATTGATTAAACGATTTTTTATAGGCCTTTTCATAGTTATGGCAGTACTGCTTGCTTTTAGTAAGTGGTACTATCGTTCTACTATCCCTAAAACGGCTGATGGTAGTAGCACACTTCTTGAAACCTACAAGGTCTCTGATAAAGAAGAAGACCGGATACTGCATAATGGAGATTCTTTTGAATTTGAGACTGTTGATCTCAAGACAGGAGAATTACTTTATTCAGCTATATATGACAAATACTTGAATTATAACGCCCAGCAACTCACTTTCTCTGGTTTTACCCCTACAGAGAAGATTACACATGAACTTGAAGATTTATATCTTCCGGCTTGGGCGAAGGACCAAAAAGTGTCGAAGGAAAAGTTAGGCATGACACGGTTTCCTATTGCAGGAACCTCTGTCTATGAGAAAATAAAGAAACTCAGAATTAATGGTGTTCCAGTAGACGAAGTGCGAGAATATGTAGACTATAATGGCAAGACTTGGTACTTCTGGTACTATAAAAATTTAGAACTGAAGACTTCGGGAAACAAAATAACCTTTGATAGATAGCGTTTTTTGATTTTTGTTTGTCAGTCGTCAGGCAATAAGCATATGGAGGTGGACTTGAAATGGATATAACTCGGAATGGAGGTAAATGGAAGCTACTACTCTTCCTCCTAATATTAGGTGGAGTTTTCCTAGTAGCCCGCCTAGTCGCAGATTCGACTCAAGGCAAGGAGGAGATAATCGCAACCTTCGACAATGGCATTGGTGGAGTGGATACCATGACTAGAAAGGGTAAAGCTCTAACGCTAAAAGTAAGCTCTAAGTCAGCTAAGATTGAAAGTATCGAATGGAAAGACAAGTCAGCCTTTGATTATAATGCAACTAAGAAATTAGAAGACGGACAAGCTTTTATTAGTCTTGAGAAGAGCTTCCGAATAAGACTAGCGGCAGCCTACCAAACTCAGCAATCACTCTATAGCGCCGGAGCTGGGCACTATCCCCTAGCTGGAGAATCGACAAAGTCGAGTATCAAGTACCTAAAAATTAACGGCCAATCAGTTGATGAGGTTAAGGAATACGTAGATGCTGACGGCCATACTTGGTACCTCTGGTACTTCAAGAACCTCAAACTGAAAGAAGACGAGAATGTAGTAAGTTTTGAGTAAGTCAAAAACAACTAGTTCCCCCAAGTATTTGGGTGACTATATTTAATGGCAGAATAGATTTTTAGGACATGGAATGTTAGAGGTGATTAGATTGAAACGCAAATATAAGTTTATAATTTTTTTGGTAATATATCTGGGCATGTTCTATCAATTGGGCTGGTTGAAACCTGAACCTTATACAACGACAACTCAAACAAACGACACTGTTACTGCTACTACTACACATTCTGAAAAAAACACCAAAACCGGCATCTCAACGGATGGCGAGGAGTTGCAGACTTTCAGTTATGGGGAACTTGGTTCTGATGCCTTGGTCAAAAAAGGGAAGGATTTTGTTTTGCGGGTCTATTATGGGCCTAAGGAGAATGCTAAAGGTTATGGAATGACCTCTCACTCAGCCTTCAATTATGTTGATCCTAAGGAAATAGCTCAAAAAGTTGAGAAGGGAGAGAGTTATCGTTTACTAGACCACTGGGTGCAATCAATTTCTAGGTATCAAAAAATGCTAGAAAAAGATCCGAACGCACGTTATCCTGTTGCGGGAGTAATTAGTTACGAGGGCATTAAGAAACTGCGTATCAACGGCCAAGCGGTTGATGAGGTTAAGGAATATGTAGATGCTGACGGCCATACTTGGTACCTCTGGTACTTCAAGAACCTCAAACTGAGAGAAGATGGGAATGTGGTGAGCTTCGACTAGTTAGGGCTTGGAATAATAAGGCTTGCCCCCCAAGCACCGCAATTGCATTCTTACATCAACTTGCATATAATATAGAGGTAACACAAGGGGTGCCGCGCCTGCGGCTGAGATGGGGCTTTGCCTCGGACCCTCATAACCTGATGAAGTTAATACTTACGTAGGGATGTGGCAAGTTGAATCTGATTGATGGACTCATCCTGCGCGTCATGCCGGGATGGGTCTTTTTTTATCGAGTCCAAACGCAAGTGGGTGTTACGTATTCTCAATAGAAAGGAGACGGTAACCATTAAACAGAGAGTGCATCGCTGGTTTGAATCAAGTGTGGCTTGGCTGACAGGCTTAGGACTCCTGGCCTTATGGGAAGTGACGGCTCGACTGGGTATGCTGCCGCGTTTTATCATTCCGGCTCCGTCGGCGGTTCTAGCGGCTATCTGGCAAGATGCCCCTAACCTCTGGCGCAATAGTCGGGTAACCCTAATCCAGGCCTTTATCGGGCTGGGCATTGGGATTGTCTTGGCCTTTATTCTGGCGGTCATCATGGACCGCTTCAAATGGGTCCACCGGGCCCTCTACCCACTCTTAATCGTATCTCAGACTGTGCCGACGGTGGCTATTGCCCCGATTTTGGTCTTGGCCCTGGGCTATGAGATGACGCCTAAGATTGTCTTAGTGGTCTTAACTACGATTTTTCCTATTATCATGAGTATCTTAAGTGGCTTCGCCCATTGTGACCAGGATGCCTTGCAGTTGCTGAACATGATGGGAGCCAGTCATTGGCAGACCTTGCGCTATGTTAAGATACCGACCAGCCTACATTTTTTCTTTTCCGGGCTTAAGGTCAGTGTCTCATACGCCTTCGTGAGTTCGGTAGTGGCGGAATGGCTAGGGGGATTCGAGGGTTTGGGTGTCTATATGATTCAGACCAAGAAGGCCTTCGCCTACGACAAGATGTTCGCGGTCATTTTCCTCATTTCAGCACTGAGTTTGATTTTTATGGGCCTAGTGGCCCTCATTGAACGACTCGCCTTGCCTTGGCGCTCAAGCAAGGCCCCCCATATTTCCTAAGATTAGAGGAGTGACACACACATGCAAAAATGGATGAAAAAATTCGCGGCCCTGCTTGCCGGCCTATCTTTGGCTGGGACCACATTACCAAGCGTAGCCGCTCAATCAAGTGATGACAACAAGGTAGACCTGATTTTAGACTGGGTACCTAACACCAACCATACCGGGCTATACGTAGCCCAAGCCAAGGGCTACTTCAAAGAAGTGGGCGTGGAAGTCGATATCAAACGTCCACCTGAAGGCTCAACCACTGAGTTAGTCGGATTAGGTAAGGCGGCCTTCGGGATTGCCTTCCAAGATTCTTTGGCCAAGCGTTTTGCGGGTGGCTTGCCAGTCACGGCGGTAGCGGCTATTATTGAACACAACACGTCCGGTATTATTGCTAAGGAAGAAGCCGGCATCAAGGATCCTAAGGGTCTGGAAGGTCACAAGTACGGTACTTGGAATGACCCAATTGAATTGAAGATGATGGAATACATGACTAAGAAGGCCGGTGGGGATTTCTCCAAGGCTAGCCTAGTACCTAATGATGGCGACAACTCCATTATCGGCTTAGCCAATAACCAATTCGATGCAGCCTGGGTTTACTATGCCTGGGACGGGATTTTGGCAGGCTTCCAGAAGGTGTCCACCACCTTCTTCCAAATTCGGGACATCGCGCCAGAATTGGACTTCTACTCACCAGTTATCATCGCCAATAATGACTATCTCAAAGCCCACCCAGATCAAGCCAAGAAGGTCTTGGCAGCCATCAAGAAGGGCTACCAATACGCTATGGAACATCCAGAAGAAGCGGCCGACATTCTGATTGAAGCGGCCCCAGAATTGAAGGACCAACGTGATTTCGTCCTGGCTTCCCAAAAATGGTTGAGCGAGCGCTACGCTAGCGATCCAGCCAAATGGGGCCAGTTCGATCCAGCTCGTTGGAATGCCTTCTATCAATGGCTCTACGACAACAAATTGGTCGAAAGCGACCTAACTAAGGGCCAATACTTTAGCAATGACTATTTAGGAGCGGAGTAAGGTGCTAGAAATTCGGGATTTAGCCTACGGCTACGACCAGCAAATGGTCATCCAAGATGTGAATCTTCAGGTGGCAGCGGGCCAAACCGTGGCTATCCTGGGTCGAAGCGGGGTCGGGAAGACCACACTCTTTAATTTAATCGCCGGCATCTTACCGGTCCAATCGGGCTCTATTAGCTTGGCGGGACAGCCTCTGGCCCCCGGCCAGGTCAGCTATATGTTGCAAAAGGACATGCTTTTCGAGCACCTGACCCTGGTGGACAATGTGGCCTTGCCCCTAGTGGTGTCTGGGGTTAAGAAGTCCCAGGCCCGCGCCGAAGCCAAGCAACTCCTCCAAGAGTTCAAGTTGGCGCCTTGGGCCCAACACTATCCTAAGTCCCTGTCAGGTGGTATGCGCCAACGGGCTGCCTTCCTGCGGACAGCCTGCTTCAAGCGCCAATGGGTCCTCTTGGATGAGGCCTTTGGTGCCTTGGATGCGGTGACCCGGCGCCAGCTGCATCAGTGGTTCCTCCACTACAAGCAGAAGATGGGCTGGTCGACCTTGCTCATCACCCACGATGTAGATGAAGCCCTAATCTTGGCTGACAAGGTCTACGTCATGGGCGGCAAGCCAGGGACCCTGCAAGCGGTCCATGACATTCAACTGGATAAGTCAGACTTTGAAGCGATTGGCTTTAGTCCAGAATTTCTTCATTACAAACGCCAACTACTCGATGATTTAGCCAAAGGAGTGCTGCCAGAAGATGCCCTTATTTAAGCAAGATGCGACTTACTACGCGCAAGAAGTCAAGGCCGGTCGTTTGACGGCCAGCCAATTGGTGGACTGGGCCCTAGAAAATATCCAGGCCCTCAATCCGACTCTAAAAGCTGTCGCCCATGTGCAAGCCGAGAGTGCGCGGGCCCAAGCTCAGGCTCATGACCAGCTCTGGCGTCAGTTATCAGAGTCAGAACGTCAGGAATTGCCGGCCTTTTTTGGGGTGCCTATTCTGCTCAAGGATCTGGGCCAGCTCCAAGCTGGCGAACCTTCCTATGCGGGCGCCCAGCTCATGGCGGACTATGTAGCTAACCAGACTTCTTACTTCGTAGAAAGCATCCAGGATTTGGGCTTTATCGTGGTCGGCCGGACCAATGTGCCGGAATTTGGCTTCAAGAATATTAGCGATGCCCAGTTTACCGGAGCAGTTAGCTATCCCGGGGATCTAACCCGCAATGCGGGGGGATCCAGTGGCGGGGCGGCGGCTGCGCTCAAGGCTGGCATGGTGCCAATTGTCACAGCCAGTGACGGCGGGGGCTCCATCCGGATTCCCGCCAGCTTCTGTGGCCTGATTGGCCTCAAGCCTTCCCGTGGCCGGGTGCCGGTTGGCCCCGACGGCTACCGGGGCTGGCAGGGGGCATCAGTACATTTTGCTTTGACCAAGTCGGTCCGGGATACCTGGACCTTACTTGAGGGGCTGCAGGTGGAACAGTGGGCCGCACCTTACATGGTGCCGCGCTTAAGTCCTGGGCCCCTGACCTTGCCTCAGCGTCCGCTCAGAATCGCCTATCTGCTGGATTCGCCCCTAACACCTCAAGTTCGCTTAGATGTGGCTAACTTGTTGCGCCAGACGGTAGAACGATTGGCAGGCATGGGTCATGAGCTAGTCGCAGTTGACTTCCCAGTGGATGTCATAGCGGCAGCGCGTGATTATACCACCATGAATGCAGTTGAGACGGTCGCTATGATGCGAGGATTTGAGGCTAGTCTGGGTCGCGCCTTGACGCCAGACGATATGGAGCCAATGACCTGGGGCATCTACCAGGCCGGCTTGCCTTGGGATGCTGCCGATTACAGCCAGTTGCTGGGTCGTTGGGATCAGCTAGCGGCTGATTTAGAGAATTTCTTCCAGGACTATGATTTACTTTTGACGCCTGGGACCAATGGACCGGCGCCCCTGCATGGGAGTTTTGCGGCTTCGGCGGAGATGGCTCAGCGCCTCTTGAATCAGGAGGACTTAGCCAAAGAAGCTCGCACCGACCTCATTATGGAGCGTTGGCAGGATAGTTGGGCTTACACGCCTTGGACCTTCCTCCAGAACCTGGCTGGTCAACCGGCCATCATGTTGCCTTTGGGCAAATCGTCAGAAGGCCTTCCGCTGGGTGTCCAGCTTTGGGCCGGTAAGGGCCAGGAACGGGTCCTCTGCCAGTTGGCGGCGGCCTTTGAAGCAGCAGGTGTCCTAGAGACAGAAATTATCGAATAGACAGCACCGAGGCTGGGACGAGTTCCCAGCCTTTTCTTATGGCTTTGTCTTGGGTCCCAGCAAATCCCTGTGTTATAATAGAAGGGAAAGAAGAAGGGAGTGCGTATGCATGCAAGCTGAACGATTAGAAGCCCTAGTTCAGGGCCTTAAGGCGGCGGGGATTGCCCAACAATTAGTGGCGGATCCGTCAAGTATTGCTTATTTGATTGGCTATGAGACCCAGCCGGGAGAGCGGCTCTTATTGCTCAAGGTGGCCGCCGACGGTCGCCATCAACTCTATCTCAACCAACTCTTCCCACAGGCTAGCGGCTTAGCGGATGACATCGAAATTGTGACCTACCGTGATGGGGAGCCAGTCATCAGCTGGTTGGCCCAAAGTCTGGCGCCCGGCAAAACGGGAATTGATAAGGTTTGGCCAAGTCATTTTCTCTTGGAATTGATGGCGGCCCGCCAAGATTTGCAGCCAGTGAATGCTGCTTATTTGGTGGATGACCTGCGGGCCATCAAGTCACCTGAGGAGCAAGAACTTATGCGGGAGGCATCTGCCCTTAACGATCAGGCCACCCTAGCCCTCATTAACTTGGTGGCGGATGGCTTGCCAGAATCTGAAATGGTCAGTGAATTGGCTGGCATCTATCAACGTTTGGGCTGCCAAGGCTTCTCCTTTGAACCGATTATTGCTTACGGAGCCAATGGGGCTGATCCCCACCACGAAACCAATGACGACCGACCACAACCGGGTGATTCAGTGGTCATTGATATCGGCTCCTCCTACAAGGGCTACTGTTCGGATATGACCCGGACTGTCTTCTACGGAGAGCCAGACGAGGAGTCGCGGCGGGTCTATGAGACTGTGCGTCAGGCCCAAGAAGCAGCCATTGAGGCAGTCCGGCCAGGCGCGACCTTTGCCAGCATTGACCGGGCGGCACGTCAGGTCATTGAGGAGGCTGGCTACGGGGAATACTTCACCCACCGGACCGGTCACTTCATCGGTCGAGAAGTCCACGAAGCAGGCGATGTTTCCGAGTTCAACCAAGCTCAGGCCCAAGTCGGCCAAATCTTCTCCATCGAGCCAGGTATTTACCTGCCAGGCAAGGTCGGGGTGCGGATTGAAGACTTAGTCTTGGTGACAGAGACCGGTTGCCAAGTCCTCAACCAAGTCAGCAAGGACCTGATTGTGGTAGAACCACACTTGAAATTCTAATAGTCGAGTAGCCAGAGCGTCGTTAGTTCTGGCTACTTTTTGTTTAGGGGAGTCAGTACTGTGACATCAAATCCTAAAAAAGAGTTAACATTACTGACATAATAAGATTTTTAGTGTATAGTAGACTTGTTGACGGTCTGTCCAAGAGACAACCGTGAGACATGACTTAAAGGAGTAGACGCTATGAGCAAGCTATCGCTCGAGAAAAAACGGAAGCTGATTCAAATTCTCACTGTAGTGGGTTTGATTCTGACCGTTACGGGCTCAGTCTTTATTGCCAGTTCGCCTTATTTTAAGGAAGGCGGGGGCTTTGGAGAACTGCTTAAAAGTATGGGGATATTCGGTCCCTTACTCTTCCTCTTATTACAAATTTCCCAGACAATTTATCCCATTATTCCCGGGGGCTTACACAATGTCATTGGCGACGTAATTTATGGTCACTTTGGTGGCTTCCTGCTCAACTGTACGGGCATGGTCATCGGGTCCTGTATTAACTTTTTCCTAGGCAAACGCTTCGGATCTAGTTTCATCAAGGCCTTCTTGTCAGACAAGCAATACGACCACTATATCGCCAAAATGAATGATGGCCCAGGTTTTCGTCGCCTGCTGAAAATCGGCTTCGTGGCGCCCATCTTTCCAGACGATATCTTCTGTATGATTACCGGTATGTCCAACATCACCTTCAAAGAATTCGTCAAGATTGTGCTGCTCTACCGGCCAGCTTCCCTCTTCTTCTTCACCTTCCTGTCCAGTGAGATTATTCAGTGGCTCTTCCGGACCTTCCTCCAGAAGGGGTGATAGGATGTTTCGTTGGCTCTTCATTAAGCTAGTGCGATTCTACCAGTTGGCCCTATCGCCACTGTTTCCGCCTAGTTGCCGCTACAGTCCGACCTGTTCCACCTACACCATCCAAGCCATTGAAAAACACGGCGCCTTCAAGGGCCTCATCATGGGCTTGGCGCGGATTAGTCGCTGCCATCCCTTTGTGGCAGGGGGCAAGGACCCGGTGCCGGACTACTTTACCTTAAGACGCTCAACCCTGCCAGATGGCAGTCCTAAGCCCCATCCCAAGGGTTGTTGTCACCACCATCACTAAGATGAAACATTAAGCTAGGACCTCCAGGCCCTGGCTTATTTTTTGTGTCGGAAGGGTTTTATGGGGCCTGCCTCTTTTTTTGTGGTCTTGCTTAGGGTATACTAGTACTTGTAAACTTGATGAAAGCGAGGAAATCCTATGATGAAATCCTTCAAATCATTCCTAATGAATGTCTTAAATGGCTCCGCCCTAGGGGTCATCGCTGCCTTGATTCCCGGAGCTCTCCTAGGAGAACTCTTCAAGGCCTTAACGCCAAGTTTCCCTGCCTTGGCCTTCATGACTCAGATTGTCAGTGCCACCAACACCTTTGTTGGCTTTGCGATTGGGGTGGCGGTTGCCATTCGTTTCGCCCTTAGCCCCCTAGAGACCATCACGGTCGGTATGACCACCATGTTGGCAGGTGGTTCCCTTCAATTCCTAGAGTCTGGCTTGCAGCTTAAGGGGACCGGGGACATTATCACCATGTGTGTGACGGCCGGTCTGGCGGTGGCAGTCATCCAATTCTTGCGACCACTGGTGGGGGCTTACGCTATTCTGGTCATTCCAACCTTGACCGTCATTGTGGCGGGTGGCCTGGGTCGTGTGCTCTATCCATACTTCATCCTCATTACCGGTAAGATTGGTGAATTTATCGCCCATCTCTTGACCTTAGAGCAAACCACGCTCTGCATCTGTCTGGCCATTATTTTTGCCTTGATTATTGTATCGCCAATTTCCTCTGTCGGCATTGGGATTGCCATTTCCTTGGCGGGCGTCGGTTCAGGGGCGGCCAACCTAGGGATTGTGGCTTGTGGCTTTGCCTTAGCCATTGCGGGGCGTCGCGTTAACTCTCTGGGGACCTGTATCGCCCACTTCATCGGCTCGCCTAAGTTGTCCATGCCTAACATTATCAGCCATCCTAAACTCTTATTGCCAATCTGCCTTAACGCCGGCATTATGGGCCTCTTGGCCTCCGTCTTCTACATTCAGGGGACGCCGCTATCAGCTGGTTTTGGCCTCAGTGGTTTAGTAGGTCCGGTCAACCACCTCAATATCGTGGGTTGGACAGCCGGAAATGGCCTAGTAACAGTCATACTCTTCGTCGTGGCCCCAATTGTTTTGGGCTTCGCTAGCGACTACCTCTTCGTCACCCGTCTGGGCTGGATTGACCCAGAAAACTATCGTATTACCATCTAATTCAAGAAAAGGAGACAAAACTATGAAATTTGCAATTGCTGGTGCCGGCGCTATGGGCTGCCGTTTTGCCTATCAACTTAAACAAAGTGGCCAAGAGGTTATCTTAATCGACCGCTGGCCAGCTCATATTGATGCCATCCGCCAAAATGGTCTGCATGTCGACTGGAATGGCCAAGAAATAGTGGAGCAATTCCCTATCTACTATCCTGAAGAAGTGACCGAACAAGTGGACGTGGTCATCGTCTTCACCAAGGCCATGCAGTTGGCGGACATGTTATCAGCCATTCAACCGGTCTTCGGACCTGACACCGCGGTGGTCTGCTTACTCAATGGATTAGGCCATGAGTTAGTCATGAAGCAATATGTGGCCGAAGAGAACCTAGTCATGGGCTCTACCATTTGGTCAGCCGCTCTGGATGGGCCAGGCCGGGCAGTGCTGCATGGCGTCGGGAGCCTGTCCCTGCAAAACTTTGTTGACACACCAAACGCTCGTGCCAAGACCCAAGCCATTGTGGCAGCCTTGGATGCGGCGGGCTTGCATGCTAGCTACAGCGAAAATGTCAAGGCAGCCATTTGGCGCAAGGCCTGCGTCAATGCCTGCGGTAACGCGCCAACTGCCTTGTTGGAATGCGACCTGGGTGGCTTCTTCGACAATCCTTACACAGAAGAATTAGTGTCTGCTATCGCCCAAGAGTTTACAGCGGTAGCCGCAACCCAAGGGGTGGAATTTGACCCAGCAGAACTGACTCAATTCATTATCTCTGCTTCCCTTAAGATTCGTGAGCACCATGCTTCCATGTACCAAGATTTGATTATCAACCGTCGTTTGACTGAAGTTGATTACATCAACGGGGCCGTAACCCGAATTGGAGAAGCTGCTGGCATCCCAACACCGGTTAACCGCACCATCACCCAACTGGTTCATATGAAGGAATTACTCTTGGGTGCCCAATAAGCTAGCCATCACCGTCTGCTCTTGGAGTAGGCGGTGTGTTTATGTCTGAACATTTTTCACTCTAAGGGGCTCAAAATACCGAAATGGCCTTGATTTATTAAGGTTTTTACGGTAAGATACGAGTAATACTAGGGCCATTTTTCGGGGAGCAGGCCCCCGCCTGTCCGTTAAGGCACTAGCTTAGATAAAAACAACTGTCAATGTTCCATTGAAAGTAAGGAGGAAAAGCATGAAAAAATGGCAGTATTATTTAACCCTGCTGGTCTTATTGCTTTCCAGTGTGCTCTCACCCGTGAGTGCCTGGGCGCAAGAAGTTGCAGCACCCCAAGAAACCTCAGCCCTAGTTGGTGACAGCCAAGCTCAACCAGAAGCAGAAGCGACGGAAGAGTCTGAGGAAGGCTTGGATTCAAATCTGCCTAGTGATGTCGACTTAGATGAACTCATTCGACAAGCGCCAAACGTTAAGGCAGTACCCAATGTGGTGACACGTATTTATGCCACCACGCGTGACGGCAAGCCCATTACCAAGAATCTCTTGAAGTGGGAAGCCTTCCGGATTAACGTCGACTTTACCCTGCCTAACAATGTCATCAAGGCTGGGGATACTACCGTAATTGAGGTGCCAAGTACCTTGGCCTTTACCGAAGTATCCAACTTCGAAGTGCGTGACTCCAGTGGTCAGCATGTGGTGGCCACTGCTACCATCCAGCCAGGTGCTCGCACCGTGACCCTGACCTATACCAGTTATGCACAAAACAACTCGGATATCACCGGGAACCTCTTCTTCTACGCTCGGATTAACCATGCCGAGGTTACTGAGAAGGGTAACGTGGATTTGAATTTTGTCGTAGAAAACAAACAAATTCCAGGGGGCTCTGTACCTTTCGAGGGGGCACCAATTCCTAAGGGGAACCCAATGGATAAGTCTGGTTGGCAATTACCAGGTCAGCCTAATAAGATTCGCTATATCGTGGCGGTTAACCGTCGTGGCGAGCAACGCAAACATGTCGTTATTCGCGACTACCTTAAAGACGAAGGCCTAGCCATTGACCAAAGCTCTGTCTCCATTACCAAGGGACACTGGGTTTACCAAAATGGTGGCTGGGTGCTCCAGAATGGTGCCAATGCAGCAGGTTCCTACAATATCACTTGGGACCAAGGGAATACAGGTTTCACCATTGATTTTGGGGACTTAGATACTCAGACTGGTTTTGAGATTCTCTATACTGTCAATATTCCATATGATGCGGCCGATGGCGAGAAATTCGGCAACTATGCTGCCATGAATGATGCCAACGGGACCGTCGCCTATACTAACTATGATTACAGTTACTCAATTGCCGGCGGGAATGCCGAGGGCTATACCTTCGTGGTCAAGGTCCATAAGCATGATGGCCAAGGCAAAGATTTAGCCGGTGCTGAATTCGAAGTTGTGCGGGATGCCAACAAAAAGGTTGTCGGCAAGATTGTGACCGACGCCCAAGGGAACGGGCAAGTCGCAGGCTTGCTGCGGGATGCCTATACCCTGCGTGAGATTAAGGCGCCAGACGGCTACCAATTATCTAATGAAGAAATTAAGATCCAAGGTGGCGACTTTGGCGCAGATAAGAGCGTGCTGAAGCAGGTTGTCAACGTACCAGCGGTGACCACGGTAGATGTGCGCGGGACTAAGACTTGGTCCGATGCTGAAAACCAAGATGGTTTGCGTCCAGAACAAGTAACCATCAAGCTCTTAGCTAACGGCACTGAAACGGGCCAAACGACTACTGCGACAGCAGCCAATGGTTGGACCTATGAATTCACCGGCCTTGATGCCAAGGATGCCCAAGGTCAAGCCATTACCTACAGCGTGGCCGAAGAAGCAGTAGCCGGTTATACCTCAACGCTTAATGGCTACAACCTTACCAACAGTCACACCCCAGAGACTGTCTCTATCCAAGGGACTAAGACTTGGGAAGATGGCGACAACCAAGATGGTTTGCGTCCAGAACAAATCACCGTCAAGCTCTTAGCGGATGGCGTTGAAACAGGTCAAACCACGACCGCGACAGCAGCCAACAATTGGACCTACGAATTTAGCAACTTGCCTAAGAATAAGGCGGGTCAAGCTATTACCTATAGCGTAGCTGAAGAAGCGGTGCAAGGTTATACTTCAACCGTGAAAGGCTACGATATTAGCAACAGTCACACCCCAGAAACCGTCTCCGTTCAAGGGAGCAAGACCTGGGAAGATGGCGACAACCAAGATGGTTTACGCCCAGAACAAATTACCGTCAAGCTCTTAGCTAACGGTGTCGAAACAGGTCAAACCACAACCGCGACAGCGGCCAACAATTGGACCTACGAATTTAGCAACTTACCTAAGAACAAGGCGGGTCAAGCCATCACTTATAGTGTGGCCGAAGAAGCAGTAGCCGGTTATACCACAAAGGTAAATGGCTACAACCTTACCAATAGCCACACCCCAGAGACTGTCTCTATCCAAGGGACTAAGACTTGGGAAGATGGCGACAACCAAGATGGTTTGCGTCCAGAACAAATCACCGTCAAGCTCTTAGCGGATGGCGTTGAAACAGGTCAAACCACGACCGCGACAGCAGCCAACAACTGGACTTACGAATTTAGCAACTTGCCTAAGAATAAGGCGGGTAAAGCTATTAGCTATAGTGTGGCCGAAGAAGCAGTAGCCGGTTATAACACAACCGTCAACGGCTACGACCTCACTAACAACCACGCTACTGACTTGACTAGCGTATCCGGGACTAAGACTTGGCAAGATAATGATGATCAAGATGGTCTCCGTCCAGGCCAAGTGACCATCAAGCTTTTAGCAGATGGCGTCGAGACCGGCCAAACAGCAGTTGCTAGCGCAGCCAACAACTGGACCTACGAATTTAGCAACTTACCTAAGAACAAAGCCGGTAAGGCCATCACCTATAGCGTGGCTGAAGAAGCCGTTGCAGGCTATACGGCAAGCGTCAATGGTTACAACCTTACCAACAGCCATACCCCAGAAACGGTTTCTGTCCAAGGGACTAAGACCTGGCAAGATAATGATAACCAAGATGGTGTCCGTCCAGAACAGGTGACCATCAAGCTCTTAGCAGATGGCGTCGAGACAGGCCAAACAGCAGTCGCTAAGGCGGCCAATAATTGGACCTATGAATTTAGCAATCTACCTAAGAACAAGGCTGGCAAGGCCATCGCTTACAGCGTTCAAGAAGAAGCGGTAGCCGAGTATACGGCTAGCTATCAGGCTTATAATGTAACCAATAGCCATACCCCTGGCCAAACTAGCCATACTGTTCAAAAGGTATGGGATGATGGCCAGAACCAAGATGGTGTCCGTCCAGTTGAACTCAAGGTTCAGCTCTATGCAGATGATCAAAAATATGGCGATGAAATCAGCCTAACAGCTGCTAACAATTGGACCTATACTTGGAGTCAATTGCCAGAAAAGGCCCAAGGTAAAGCTATTTCCTACCAAGCACGTGAAGTAGCCGTGCCAGAAGGTTATCAAGCAGATCAACCAACTACACAAGCTACCGTGACGACCTTGACTAACCGCCATACGCCAGAAGTCACGAGCGTGTCTGGGACTAAGACTTGGAAAGACAACAATAACCAAGACGGTGTCCGCCCAGAGCGTATTAAGGTCAACCTCTTAGCAGATGGGGTCCTTAAGGCAAGCAAGGAAGTTTCCGCTGCCGATAACTGGTCCTATAGCTTCGATAATTTACCAAAATTTGCTGCTGGCCAAGCTGTAGTCTACACGATTACCGAGGATGCGGTGGCAGAATATAGCACACAAGTAGAAGGCTATAACCTAACCAACAGTCATACGCCAGGTCAGACTAGCCTGACAGTTACCAAGCAATGGCAAGACCAAGGCGACCAAGATGGCCTACGTCCAAGTCAAATCCAAGTTCAGCTCTATGCTGACGGTGTTGCTTCAGGTAGCCCAGTTACCTTGACAGCCGCTAATAATTGGGTTTACACCTGGTCAGGTTTGGCTGAGAAGGCCAACGGTAAGACTATTGAATATAGCGTCAAAGAGGTAGACCAACCAAGTGGCTATACTAGCACGACTAGCCAAGTAAGTCCGGGTAATGTCCTCATCGTCAACCAACACACGCCTGCGACCACCGAAGTCAAGGGTCAGAAGACATGGGACGATGCCAATAACCAAGATGGCAAACGCCCTGAATCTGTGACCGTTCAACTCTATGCTGACGGCCAAGTGGTGGCTAGCCAAGTCGTGACCGCGGCCAACAATTGGACCTATAGCTTCAGTAACCTCCCTCAATTTGCTAAGGGCAAGGCTATCAGCTACTCCGTTCAGGAATTAGTCGATGCCGGCTTAGACAAGGCGGGTTACCGACCAAGCTATGAAGCTTACAATATCACCAACCACTACAAGCCAGAAGTGACAAGCTTTGAAGTTCGCAAGGTCTGGAATGACCAAAACGATCAAGATAAGTTACGTCCAAGTCAAATTCAGGTCCAACTCTATGCCGATGGCAAAGCCTTTGGTGAGCCTGTGACCCTGAAGGCCGACAATGACTGGCGTCATGTCTTCGCTGATTTGGCTAAGTACCAAGAAGGCAAAGAAGTAGTCTACACAGTGGAAGAAGTAGCTGTACCAAGCGGCTATAGTGTCACAAGCAGTCAAACTGGGGTAAATCAAGTGACCTTGACTAATACCCATCAACCAAAACGTCCTGAAGATCCAGGTAAGAAGGACCTGCCTAAGACAGGTTCAGCTGAGACCTTCTCCTTAGCCTTAGCCGGCCTCATGGCCATGACAGGCTTGGGCATCTTATGGGGGACTAAGCGTCGTCAAGCTTAGTCTTAACTAAGGACGATTTTAAAGCAATAAAAGTGGCTAGGATAAGCGTCCTAGTCACTTTTTCTTTTGCTTTTAATTTCTTCTTTTTTTTCCCAACAAGTCTTGCTATACTATAGTTAGTTGAAATCATCGTGTCTATTGAAAGAAAGGGAATTATCACATGGCATTAACGAATATTTTCGGCCTCTTGGGTGGTTTGGGACTCTTCCTCTTCGGGATGACCCTCATGTCTCAAGGGCTAGAAACGGCTGCCGGCAGTCGTCTCAAGCAGATTCTGGAGAAATTGACCGCTAACCGCTTCATCGGGGTAGGGGTCGGTGCCTTAGTCGCTGCCTTGACTCAATCTTCTTCCGCAACCACGGTTATGGCCATTGGGTTCGTTAACTCGGGTTTGATGGACCTCAGAAGTGCGGTCTGGATTATCATGGGGGCCAATATCGGGACCACCATTACCGGGCAGTTGATTGCCTTGAATTTCTCGGCCTATGCGCCGCTTATTCTCTTCGCTGGGGTCCTCTTGGCTATGTTCGCAGCCAAAGGGCGTTCCGCAGCAGTGGGCCAAGTCTTAATTGGGCTTGGCATGCTCTTCATGGGCTTGGAACACATGTCCCAATCCATGGAGCCACTCCGCTATATGCCAGAATTTACTGGCCTCTTGGCTAAATTTGAGAACCCATTGCTGGGGATTGCCGTCGGGGCTATCTTTACCGCGGTGATTCAGTCCAGTTCAGCCTCGGTTGGGATCTTGCAGACCTTGGCCCTCAGTGGCGTGGTTACCTTGCCAAGTGCCATTTATGTCCTCTTCGGGCAAAATATCGGGACCTGTATTACCGCCATTTTGGCTTCGATTGGTTCCGAGCGCAATGCCAAACGGGCAACCTTGATCCATCTCTTATTTAATGTCATTGGGACCGTTGTCTTCGTAGCTATTAGCCTGACGACACCATTTGTTCACTGGATGGAAGGCCTGACGCCAGGCAATGTGCCAGTCCAAATCGCTAACGTCCACACCATCTTTAACGTGGTGACCACCTTCTTGCTCCTGCCATTTGGGGCTCAATTGGTGCGTCTGACCTATGTTTTCCTGCCAGACTTACCACAAGAGCCAACTCCAAGTGTGGTTCGTCACCTGGACTTCAACATCTTCAATCAAGAATACCATGTTGGTTTGACCACCATGATGGGGGCGCAACTCTACAAGGAAGTCATGAATATGTTAGGCTTGGTACGCCAAAATGTGGCCTTGGCTTTCAGCCTCTATAATGCGTCAGATCTCGAAGACAAGGTAGCGGAATTAAAGAGTCGCGAGCAAGATATTGACGAGCTCAACCAACAGATTGTCCAATATGCGGCCATGTCTCTGACTCATGATGCCAACTTGCAGAGTGGTGAATATGTCAAGATTGCCTCTGACCTGGAGCGCCTAGGCGACCACGCCACTAACATTATGGAGCGCTTGCTCCTAATTCATGACAGCAAGCACGACCTGTCTGAAGAAGCGCGGGAAGAATTGGCGACCATGTCACGCTTGGCCTTAGAAATCTTAGACCAGCTCAAGGAGACCGTGGGCGACAACCTGGAAGAAGTCAACAACCAAGAACAATTAATCGACCAAGCCTACGAAAGCTTCGAACGCATGCAAATTCAACGGCTGAAGAGCAAGGTCTGTGGGACCAGCAACAGCGTCCACTTCGCTAAGATTCTGACCGACTTCGAGCGCATTGGCGACCACTGTCTCAACATCGCCCAAGAAATGAATACCATCCACCCAAGTTGGAAATTCGTTGAACAACAAGACTAAACTATCAAGGCTAGGACCTAAGGTTCTAGTCTTTTTGTTTTGTCATTAAAATGTTAGAAGGAAAAAAGTGCCAAAATCCCCTCTTTTGGGTATTTATAGAGGGAGGGATAGAAATGGGAGTTCAGAATTTTCTAGCAGGTCGCTGTTTGACCCAGGCAGAAGCCCAAGAAGTGTGGGAGGCGACTGGAACTAGGGACCAGAGCTTGGAAGCTTGGCTAGCTAGTCTGCCTTCAAAGCCTGCCTTGACGGGTCCGCCCTGGGTCTGTGGCCGCTGTGGTAACCAGGATCCACATCAGTTTTGGACCTTCCAGGGACTGGACGGTCAGCCTAGGACTTATTGCCTGGACTGCCTATCGCTGGGTCGCGTCATGTCGGGGCAACGACTTTATTGTCAGCCAGCTCCAGCGGCAAGGCCTCTGAGCCAGTCTCCACTGACTTGGCAGGGAGAGTTAACCCCAAGTCAGGCTGAAATTGCCCAGAATCTGGTTGAAACCTGGCGAGGCCAGGAGCGGCGACCGCAATTAGTCTGGGCGGTCACTGGCGCCGGCAAGACCGAGTTGGTTTTTCCTCTCTTGGAGCGGGTACTCATGGATGGCGGCCGGGTCTGTCTGGCCTCGCCCCGAATTGATGTTTGCTTGGAGCTGGCACCTCGGATTAAGGCAGCCTTTGCTGGCTTAGACTGTCAGGTCCTCTATGGGGGGAGCCAGGATAGCTATGAGCTCAAGCCCCTGACACTGGCGACAACCCACCAACTGCTACGTGCTTATCAGGCTTTTGATTGCTTGATTGTGGATGAGGTGGATGCCTTTCCTTATGTGGATTCACGTGCCTTGCATGAGGCGGTAAGGCGAGCCCTTAAGCCGGGTGGTTTGCTCCTTTATCTGACGGCTACACCGGATGACCGGCTCTTGTCGGACTGGGAGGCGGGGCGCTTGGTCTGCCAACAATTGCCGGCTCGCTATCATGGACATCCCTTGCCCCTGCCGCAGTTGCAGTGGGTGGGGGACTGGCCTAAGGGCTTAGCTGCCGGTCACTTGATTAAGCCGCTTAAGCAGATTTTGCAGCGCTTCGGCCATCTAGAGGGACCCAAATTACTCTTTGTGCCCCACATTCCGCAAGCCCAGGCCTGTGCTCGCCTTTTGAAGCCTTTACTGCCGAATCTGGCCCTAAGCTCAGTTCATGCCAGTGACCCCAAGCGCCAGGACAAGGTCATGGCGCTAAGGCAAGGGGAGCTAGATTTGTTGGTGACGACGACCATTCTAGAGCGGGGTGTGACCATGCCTCATTGCCAGGTCTGTATTCTGGGAGCAGATGATGAGCTCTATACGCGGGCCAGTTTGATGCAAATGAGCGGGCGGGTAGGGCGAAGCGCTGATCAGCCGACAGGCGCCCTGTGGTGGTTGCATCAGGGGCAAAGTCTTGCCATGCGCCAGGCAATTCAGCAACTCGGGGCCCTCAATCAGACAGCTCAGGCGCGCGGGCTTTTGCGGGTCAACTAGGAGGTGGAAAGCTTGAAGTGTATCATGTGCCAAGAAGCCTGCCATCAGGGGCCGACCATCTGGGACTACCTAGCTTGGGGTCCCTTGCCGGAGTCAGTTCTCTGTCGCGCCTGCCAAGACCTCTGGCAGACTCAGATTGAAGGCCAGGTCATTTGCTGGGGCTGTGGTCGCGCCTTATCCCAGGATGCCCAGGATCCCTATCATGCCGTAGCCTTCTGGCAGGATCAACATGCCTATTGTCAAGAATGTCAGGCCTGGCTCAGCCGCTATCCCATTGACTTAATCCATCACCAGGCCCTCTGTCCCTATCAGGGAGCCCTGCGCCAGTGGCTCCACAGTTACAAATACTTAGGCGATATTCGCCAGGCCCAGGCACCGGCCCAGCGCTTGAGGGCCTTTGCCAGTGCCCATCCAAAAGCCCATTGGTTGGTTTTGCCCTCGTCGCCAGCCAGTTTGGCCCAACGCCAATTTCATGCCACGCGCCAGCTCTTAGAAGTGGCGGGTTTGAAGGTTGTTTGTCCATTTGACTATGTGGGGGATGGGGTCAAGCAAGCTAGTAAGAGTCGCCAGCAGCGTCTGGCGCTAGGTCAAGTTTTTGCCCTTAAAGAAGAAGTATTAGCACACTTGCCTAGGGGCGAATGGTGGCTGTTTGATGATGTTTACACAACTGGAAGCACCCTCTTGCGGGCCAAATCCTTGTTGTATCCTGTAGCAAAAAATCGGCAAATACCCCTCTATTCCTTTTCTTTATTCCGTGAAGGACGTGCAGAAAAATAATTGAGTGTTTCCGCTTTCAATATTAGGATGGGTATGCTATAATAAGCATAAGCAGAAGATAAACTGCTTGACAATAGGATTAAGATCCCGGGATTAACCCTATTAATCACCAACAGAAATGAGGGATTCGGTTATGTTTAACTATAATGTACGCGGAGAAAATATTGAAGTGACCAAAGCCATCCGTGACTATGCAGAGAAGAAAGTCAGCAAGTTAGAGCGTTTCTTCGACAATGCGCCAGATGCGACGGCTTATGTTAACCTCAAGGTATATCCCGACAAGACAGCTAAAGCCGAAGTGACCATTCCGCTCTCCTTCCTAGTGTTGCGTGCGGAAGAAACCAACCCAGATTTATATGCAAGTATTGACCTGGTGGTGGATAAACTCGAACGCCAAGTGCGTAAACATAAAACAAAAATTCACCGTAAATATCGCGAAGTTCATGGTGATGCAGGGGCTTATGATGCGCTCCTCAACCAGGCAAGTGAACCTGCTAGCGAAGAACCTGAGCTAGATATCGTGCGGTCAAAACGCATTAGCCTCAAACCAATGAGCAGCGAAGAAGCGGTATTACAAATGAACATGCTGGGCCATGACTTCTTCGTCTACACAGACGCAGAAACAGAAGAATTCAGCATTGTCTATCGTCGTAAAGATGGCCGTTATGGCTTGATTGAGACAGCAGAACTCTAAGCTAAAGTTGATTATGAAAAGGCGAGACCTAGGTCTCGCCTTTCTTGTTTGGCTGGATACAGAGCGGAGCATTTTTAGGGAACTAGATCCAATCCTAGCAGGAAAGAAGTCCAGCCGGGCTTTTTTTCATTTTTTGGGATAAAAACATTCAAATTCTGCACGGATTCTGCTATAATAGAATAGATGCATTAGGCATAACTTATGATGTAGATAAACAAAGGAGATTATTAATGGCTAATTTTCTAAGAAACCTCGTTGAAAATGATAAAGCAGAATTGCGCCGGACAGGTCGTATTGCCGACCAAGTCATGGCGTTAGAAGACAAATACAAAGCCATGAGCGATGAAGAATTACGCGCCCAAACGGCTGAATTTAAGAAACGCCTGGAAGCAGGGACTAAATTAGACGACCTCTTGGTGGAAGCTTTCGCCGTTGTGCGTGAAGCGGACCGTCGTGTCTTGGGGCTTTTCCCATACCGCGTCCAAATCCAAGGTGGGATTGTCATCCATGGCGGTAACATTGCCGAAATGCGTACTGGGGAAGGGAAAACCTTGACCGAAACCATGCCGGTATACCTCAATGCCCTAACAGGCAAAGGGGTTCACGTCGTGACCGTTAACGAATACTTAGCAACCCGTGACTCCAAGGAAATGGGGGCTGTCTACGAGTTCCTAGGTTTGACTGTTGGGCTCAACCTCAACAGCATGTCAGCCGCTGAGAAGCGCGAAGCTTACAACTGCGACATCACTTACTCTACTAACAACGAATTAGGCTTTGACTACCTCCGTGATAACATGGTGGTTTACAAGGAGCAAATGGTACAACGTCCATTGCACTTTGCGGTAGTCGATGAAGTAGACTCCATCTTAGTCGATGAAGCGCGTACGCCGCTGATTATCTCTGGTCAAGCTGAGAAGTCAACCGCCCTCTACACTCGGGCAGACTACTTCGCTAAAGGCTTGAAGGCTGAAGAAGACTATACTATTGACTTAACTTCTAAGACCATCTCCTTGACTGACCAAGGGGTTGACAAGGCTGAACGTGTCTTCCGTCTAGAAAACCTCTACGATGTTAACAACTCTGTCTTGGTTCACCATATTGACCAAGCTTTGCGTGCTAACTACATTATGTTGCACGACATCGACTACGTGGTTGACGAAGGCAAGGTTAAGATTGTCGATCCATTTACGGGTCGTATCATGGATGGCCGTCGTTACTCTGACGGTCTCCACCAAGCCATCGAAGCCAAGGAAAACGTTGAAATCGAAGACGAGTCTAAGACCATGGCGACTATCACCTTCCAAAACTACTTCCGTATGTACGAGAAGTTGTCAGGGATGACCGGGACAGCCAAGACCGAGGAGGAAGAATTCCGCGAAATCTATGGCATGAACGTAGTCGTGATTCCAACTAACCGTCCAGTACAACGGGTGGATGCGCCAGACCAACTCTATCCAAGTCTTAAATCTAAATTCAAGGCAGTCGTGGCTGACATTAAGGAACGCCACAGCAAGGGCCAACCAATCTTGGTTGGTACAGTTGCCGTTGAAACCTCTGAATACCTGTCTAATCTCTTGACCAAGGAAGGCATTCCTCACGAAGTCCTCAACGCTAAGAACCACTTCAAGGAAGCGGAAATCGTTATGCAAGCGGGCCAACGTGGTGCGGTTACCATCGCGACCAACATGGCCGGTCGTGGTACTGACATTAAGTTAGGTCACGGTGTTAAGGAATTAGGTGGTCTCTGCGTGATTGGGACTGAGCGTCACGAATCTCGTCGTATTGATAACCAGCTCCGTGGTCGTTCAGGTCGTCAAGGGGACCCAGGTGCTTCCCAATTCTACCTATCATTAGAAGATGACCTCATGCGTCGTTTCGGTTCTGACCGAATCAAAGCCATGTGGGAACGTCTCAATGTGACGGATGAAGAGATGGAAGATATGGCGATTACCAGCCGTTTCCTCTCCCGCCAAGTAGAATCTGCGCAAAAACGCGTCGAAGGGAACAACTACGATACACGTAAGAATGTCTTGGAATATGACGAAGTCATGCGTGAACAACGTGAAGTTATCTATAGCCAACGTCAACAAGTCATCAACGAAACAGACAACTTAACTGACGCAGTCAAGGGTATGATTAAACGTACCATCATCCGCGAAGTTGAAGCGGTGACTGAAGGCGACAAGAAGGACTGGAACTACCGTGGTCTATTAGATTACGCGCACGCTAACCTAGTCAACCCAGAGCAATTAACCCTCCAAGACCTAGAAGGCAAATCAGCTAAAGAATTAGTTGAAACCCTCTATGGGACTGCTATGAAGGTCTTCCAAGAAAAACTCGACATGCTTTATGGTCCAGAACAAGTCTTGGAATTCGAGAAAGTGATTATCCTACGTGTGGTAGACAGCAAGTGGACAGATCACATCGACATGATGGATCACCTACGCCAAGGGGTCGGCTTGCGGGCTTACGCTCAAACCAACCCATTAACTGAATACCAAACTGAAGGTTACGAACGTTTCCAAGAAATGATTGCTGAAATCGAGTTTGACGTGACACGCTTCATTATGAAGTCACACATCCGTCAAAACTTGGAGCGCGAACAAGTTAACGCATAATCAAAAATCCCATTATATCATATATGATATAATGGGATTTTTTGTGGCTGCTTTTCCTAGGAGAAGGGGCCTCTCTAAAAAATATGTCATATATAGTTGACATATCTTCCCGGAAGGTCTATACTATGTGTAACATATATGTGACACACAAGAAAGAAGGCGTGCTATGAACCGCGTGCGAGAACTACGTCAGAGCCGGAAACTCTCACAGTTAGCCCTAGCCAAAGAGGTTGGGGTCGCCCGACAAACCATTAACTTGATTGAAAATGACAAGTACAATCCATCCTTGGATCTCTGCCTCAAATTAGCCTATGCGCTCGAGACAGATTTGAATACCTTATTCTGGGAGGTCGAATTGCATGAATCAAACACACAAGCATAAGAAATTTAGCTGGGAGAACTGGATCCGCCGCTTTTACGGGGTACAGAACTTAGACGAATATCGCATGGCCGAAATCAATAAGATTGGCAACAAAGCTTATCTGATCTTGCTGCCCTATCTTAGCTTGGCCAACGTCGCAGCCTATTTTCTCTGGTATTTCCAACCCGAATGGGCCTTTTGGGGCATGCTGGGTTGTAATCTCCTGGTGCTGCTAGGGCTCAACACCTATGTGGCGACCAAGGTTCATCGTCTCAAGCTAGATGCCTTAGAAGTCGAGCCTAATAAGGTCCAACAGGCCCTCAAAGACTTAGTCTGGTCGGCCATAAAAGCCGGGATTTTCTTCGCAGTTTGGATGCACTTTTCCCTGGCGGCCATCGGGGCCCTCTTGGGTGAAGATGGCATGGCCCATCTGACCCAGTGGCGCTACATTATCATTAATGCCTTAGGAGGCCTCTTCTTCGGGATTGTGACCTATACAGTAGGACGTCGGCGCTTACGAGATGGCCAAGCAGGCCTAGAAGAAGACCTAGACGCTAGTCAAGAGGAGGATGACCATGAAAACTAACTATTTAAGATGGCTAGCCATTCTGGCAGGTATGGGCTTGATTGCCATCGCCCTGTCTCGTGGCATGGGCTATTGGCAGGAATCCCTCATTCAGATGGATTCGACCCTACGCATTAGCATTGGCCTCATTCTAGGCCTGACTTTCTTCGTATTCGTTTATTGGCAACAGAGAAAAAATAAAAAGTAATCAGCAGATTAGGAGGTAATTCCCATGATTGAATTCCAAGACGTCTCTAAAACTTACGGGGCCACTCAAGCCCTCAAAAATCTCAAGCTCAGTATCCCAGAAGGCCAAATTGTCGGCCTAATCGGTCATAATGGGGCCGGCAAATCCACCACTATCAAATCCCTAGTCTCCGTCATTAACCCGACTTCAGGCAAAATCCTAGTCGATGGCTTGGACTTGGCTAGCCACCGACTGACAATCAAGCAAAAGATTGGCTATGTGGCCGATTCGCCAGACCTCTTCCTCCGACTGACGGCTCAAGAATTCTGGGACTTGGTGGCTGCCTCTTACGGCATGACCAGCAAGGATTATGAAGGTCGTTTGGTGGACTTGCTTAAGCTCTTTGATTTTGCCAGCCACCGCTATGAAGTCATTGAGACTTTCTCACACGGTATGCGGCAAAAGGTCTTCGTCATTGGGGCCCTGCTGTCCGATCCAGATATCTGGGTGCTTGACGAACCTATGACTGGTTTGGATCCTCAGGCTGCTTTTGACCTCAAGCAACTCATGCGGGCCCATGCAGATAAGGGCAAGACCGTGCTCTTTTCTACCCACGTGTTAGAAGTAGCCGAGCAAATCTGTGATCGCCTGGCTATCCTTAAGAAGGGGGAACTCATCTTCTACGGAACCGTGGCAGAGCTCAAGGCGGAACATCCCGACCAAAGCCTGGAAGCCATCTATCTGAATTTGGCAGGGCGTAAGGAAGAAGGCGAGTCTCATGCGTCTTAAAATGATATGGCAACTGATGAAGGTCAACATCCTCTATGCGGGTCAGGCCAGTGCCCTCACCCGTTACCGTCAGAAGCAGGCCGCCAATCCCAATAAGAAACTGGATGTACCCATGATTCTCTTCCGCCAGTACCTGCTAGTGGGAGCCTTGTATGTCTTTCTTTTCTGCTTTATGAATGGCTTTTTCCAACTGGCTGGGGCACCCATTCGGTTTACAGTGATTGTTTCCGTCTTCGTGCTCATGATGCTGGGACAGGGCTTTATGACCTTCTACAATGTCTTCTATGAAAGTGGCGACTTACAAGCCTACCGGCCCTATGCCTATTCCGAGGGCGAAATTATGCTGGCCAAGCTCTTGTCGGCTCTGATGGTCATTCTCTTTACCATCTTGCCAGTTCTCTGCTACTTTATTCTCTTAGCCATTCAGAGTCCCGGCTTGTTGGTCTTGACCTTGCCGCTAGCCTTGCTAGGCTTTAGTCTGATTTTGGCTACTATCATTTCTTTGTTGATTGTGCTAGCCCATTATTTGACTAAAACTACTGTTTTCCGCCAACATAAGCAACTAGCTTCCAATCTACTCATGGCTTTGGTGATGATTATCACCTTCTGGGCTATCTTCCAAATTAATGGCAGCCGGGATGATTTAAGTCATCTATCTGGCCTGGCACAGATTTTTATGCCCTTCTATGACCTGGTGATGAATCCAGGACAAATCAGTGCCTGGCTGGGGCTCTTACCTTGGCTAGCCGTCTTAGTGGCACTCCAAATCCTCTTGCGGCTTCAAGTAGTGCCACAATTTTACGAAGCGGCCCTGACAACTTCCAGTCAATCCGGTATAGGTCAGCGCAAGAGCCGCATCTATCGTTTTGGTAGCCAAGGGCGTCTAGCCTGGGTTAAAACCTACGTTTGGCGTCTGGTAAGCGAGGGGTCAGTTCTCATGCAGGCCATCCTGATGAGTAGCATTTTCCCTTATATCTTCCTGATAGCCATTCTAGGGGGCTTGTCAGAAAAACCAGAACTGCTAACGGAATTGGTGCAAGCTCACTACCTAGCGCCCCTCATGCTCCTAGTAATCTTTATTGCTGGCTTTAACGCCGGCTATGGTGGCCTAGCTATGATGGGCCATTCCTTGGAAAAGGACAATCTGGCCTATATCAAGACCCTGCCAATGGATTTAATGGGCTATCTCAAGAAAAAATTCTGGTTATTAGTTGGTCTGCAAAGCCCACTGGCGCTGGCCATATTGATTGGCCTCTGCCTCTTCTTAGGCATGGAGTGGTGGGTCATCGGCTGCCTAATCTTAACCTGGCTGGTGGTCAGCCTGGCTTGGTCTAGCTGGTCTTACAGTAAGGATTATCTGGAGCCTGTCACCCAATGGTCCAATGTCTCCGAACTCTATAGTCGAGGCAGTACCTGGGTACGGAGCATGCTGATGCTGTTAGGTTATATTGTGACCATTGGTCTGGTCGTGGGAGAGTATGTGCTCTTGATGAAGTTGCCTGAGAGAACAGGCTATGTTCACGCCCTCTTCCTGACCGCTATCTTGCTAGCAGTCGCAGCTATGATTGGGATAGTGGCCTGGCATCGCCTAGCCGTCCAAGTCCGTGGAGCCGAGGCAGTTGGCCTGCTAAGACATAAATGGTATTACTGGCCACCAGCCATTGTCCTGGGCTTCTTAGCTATTATGTTCAGCTTGTTACCACAGGTTGTCGTCTTCAATTTAATGGCTCAGGTCGTGGGAGATCAACAGACTTACTTGATGTTGGTTGCCTTAGCAGGAGGGATTATCTTCACTGCTATCAGTCTCAAGTTCTATTACAAGCTTTCCGGTGAACGTCTCAAGTTCGGCTGGAAAGACTTAGGTATTGCGCTTGTTTCTACTATTGCTATGCGGATAGTGATTATCCTGGTCTACAGTATGATGCAAGCTTATCAACAAAAAACGGCCAATGATGTATCCTTAGGCAACGTATTAGGATTAGCCACTGAACCCAGCCTATGGATTGCCTATTTCGTTATCTCGGTAATTGGACCGATTAGCGAAGAACTCGCCTTCCGTGGCTACTTCAAGAAACTCTTCTGTAGTAAGGGGAATTTTGGTTGGTTGGCTGGCCTGGTGTCGTCTGTGATATTCGGTTATTTACATGGCTCTAGCACCTTCTTCGAATGGGCTATCTATGGTGGCATGGGCTTTATTTTCTACCTCAGCTTCCGTCGTCGGAATCAGCTAATCGATTCCATCGCCCTTCATATTGGGAATAACCTATTCGTTAGCGTCATACAGCTGCTAATGTATTATGGTATCTTGCAACTGCAATAAGTGAAAACCCCGCTCCTGAGACGTAGGAGCGGGGTTTTATGCGCATATCTTAGGGTTCTGAGAACTAAACTATGCTATAATAGGAGCCAGATAGGGAGTGACTTGAAATTTATGAAATACCTTTTATTACTTCGCGGAATCAATGTTGGTGGCAAGAACAAAGTAGTTATGAGTGAACTCAGAGCTCAGATTGAGGCTTTGGGTTATGAAGCAGTCACTACCTACATCAATAGTGGAAATGCCTTTTTCGAGACGGAGGAGCCTCTGGAGCGCATCAAGGCTAAGATTGGTGACATGTTGGCGACTTATCCCTTTATCATTTATCATGTAATCTTAAGTCGCGATGCCTACTTGGCAGATGCCGCACAAGTACCGGACTGGTGGCAGGAGCCCTTGGCGCGTCGCGATGTCCTTTTCTACACAGACCAGGTGGATTATGAGGACATGAAGGCTCGCATTCAGGCCATGCCCCTACACGATGAAGTGGTTCATTTTGGTGACCGGGCGGTCTTCTGGGGCAAATACACGGAAAGTGAATACCTCAAGACTTCCTACCACAAGTACTTGCTCAAGGAGGACTTCTACCCGCAGATTACTATCCGCAATGGCAAGACCTTCGATAAATTGCGGGACTTGCTAGACTAAGCCCAAAAAGAAGAGCCGGACTTTAGGGATCCGGCTCTTTGCTTAGGTCAGCCAACAGGCTAGCCAGAGAATCAGGGATAGGGCACCACGAATTAAGAGATGCCCTGCCTGTATTCGGCCTAGTAGATAATGGCCGTTGAGCAGGGCGCAGATCATCAGGCTGACTAGCGTCAAACCTAGCCCAAAACAGGCAGGCCCGTGCGACAGCCAACCCAAGCAAGCTGCTAGGCTGGTTGCCATAAGGCCCAAGGCGCAGAAGACATTAAGTCCGGTCAGCCAAGCCAGACCGGGGCGCCGGCTATAAAGACTGGCGCCTAGCATGGCTAGGGCATAGAGGACTAAAAGCGTTAGTAAGATAATTTTCATGATAGGACCTCCTTGTAGGTTACTATCTCTAGTAAAACCTGAGGGGCTAAGCCCCTGTCAAGAGGAGGAACCCAAAAATGTTGCAGACAGGTCAGATTGAAGCCAAATACCAGGTCAGTCGCGACACCCTGAGATTCTATATTGAAGAGGGGCTCGTGATGCCTGATAAGGTGGCTGGCAAGTATCAGTGGTTGCCTGAACATGAGGCGGCTTTGATCAATATTTTGGAACTTCGGGACCTAGGCTTATCGGTTAAGGCCATTAAACGCATTAAGGAATTGCATGAGACGGCTTGTGGAACTGAGATCCAATGGCGGGAGAATTTGGCGGTTGTGGAGGAAGAGCTAGCAGATTTAGACCGCCAACAAGCTGACTTGGACCGTCGCCGGGCTTCCTTGGGCGCTTTGGCCGACCAGTTGCGTCAGCGCTTAGAAGTTTAAAACTAGGCACAATTCAAGTCATAGGCCCCCTGGTAGGGCCTTTTACCATTGTCCCACTAGGTTTTGCGTGGTACAATAAGGTGATTGACTAAACGAAGGAGCGTTGATTATGGAATTATATGAAATTCGTCAATTCATTGACAAAGCCAATAACCAATTAGCTAGCTTCAGGGGGTCTCTTTGACTTAGAGGCTTTAGAAGCAGATATTGCCGACTACGAACATCAGATGTCGGCGCCTGATTTCTGGGATGATAATGAAAAGGCTCAGAAAATTATCAGCCAACTTAACCTAGCTAAGGAGACTTACTCGACCATTCATGCCTTAGAAGAAGGTGTGGCGGACATTGAAGTGGCCCTTGAGCTCTATGAAGAGACAGAAGATGCCGACATTTTGGCTGAAGCGGAAGGACAGGTCGCCCAAGTCCAAGCGGACCTGGATGCCTACGAGATGAAGTTGCTCCTATCGGGGCCTCATGATGCCAATAATGCCATTCTGGAAATTCATCCAGGGGCCGGCGGGACCGAGTCCCAGGACTGGGGCAGTATGCTCTTGCGTATGTACCAGCGTTGGGCGGATAAGCAAGGCTTCAAGGTAACGGTCTTGGATTATCAAGACGGGGAAGAAGCAGGCATTAAGAGTGTGACCTTGGAAATTGAAGGCCACAATGCCTATGGCTACCTCAAGTCAGAGAAAGGGGTACACCGTTTGGTGCGGATTTCACCTTTTGACTCCAACAGCCGGCGTCATACATCCTTTGCTTCGGTTGAAGTGACGCCTATGTTAGATGATACCATTGAGATTGACATCAACCCGGATGATTTGCGGATTGATACCTATCGGGCCTCAGGGGCTGGGGGGCAGCACATCAACAAGACTTCCTCAGCTATTCGGATTACCCATATTCCGACCGGCATTGTAACCCAGAGCCAGTCCCAGCGTTCCCAGTTCCAGAACCGGGATTTAGCCATGGCCATGCTTAAGGCCAAGCTCTACCAATTAGAGGAAGAGAACAAGGCTAAGGAATTAGCCGCCCTTAAAGGGGAACAAAAGGACATTGCCTGGGGCTCCCAGATTCGCTCCTATGTCTTCCACCCTTACGCCATGGTTAAGGATCACCGGACTAGTTACGAAGTCGGCAATACAGGGGCCGTCATGGACGGCGACCTCAACGGCTTTATCGATGCCTATCTCAAATGGCAAATGGGCGACTCAGCCTCCTGATACACAATTGACATCTCCTTGTGACCCAGTGGACGAGGGAATGTGGTAGACTTAGAATGACCGAATTTTAGAGAAAGAAAGAGAAAGAAGGTGACCAGATGATTCAATTACAACGTGTCAGCAAACAATATGACAAGGGGACTATTGCCTTACGTGACATCAACCTCTTTATTGACAAAGGGGAGTTTGTCTACTTGATTGGGCCAAGTGGCTCCGGTAAGTCGACCCTGATGAAGTTGCTTTATCGTGAAGAAATGCAGACCCGCGGGACTATCCGGGTAGGGGACTTTAACCTCAACAAGCTTAAGGAACGTCAAGTGCCACATTTGCGCCGGACGGTAGGGGTAGTCTTCCAGGACTTTAAGTTGCTGCCTAAATTGAACGTCTACGAAAATATCGCCTATGCCCTAGAGGTAACGGGCGAGAGTGGCCGGACTATTAAAGCCCGGGTTAAGGAAGTTTTAGAATTAGTGGGCTTATCCCATAAGGCTAAATCCTATCCAAATGAGTTATCAGGTGGGGAACAACAGCGGGTGGCCATTGCTCGGGCCATTGCCAACCGGCCAGCTATTTTAATTGCGGACGAGCCAACGGGTAACTTGGACCCTGAGACAGCCATGGGCATTCATCGTGTCCTAGAATCCATTCATCGCCGGGGAACCACCATTTTGATGGGAACCCATAACGATACCCTAGTGGACCACTTCCAACACCGGGTAGTGGTGCTAGAAGGTGGTCGGATTGTCCGCGATGACCGGAAGGGGGATTACCATGAGAGCCATTAGAAGTTTCTTCCGTCATATTCGCGACGGTTTCCGTAACCTCTTCCGTAACGGACTCATGACCTTGGTGTCCATCTTTACCATGACCTTAACCTTGATTATGATTGGGAGCTTCGTCCTAATTTGGACTAACATTAATGAAGCGACGCGAAATATCGAACAGACCTTCCAAGTACGGGTGATGATTGACCGCATTGCGACGGCAGAAGAAGAAGCCACACTCAAGACGCAGATTCAAGGACTTGAGCACGTCACGGATGTGGTCTATCGTAGCAAGGATGAGGAACTAGAGCACTATAAGAAGACCATCACCTCTGACTTCGATGTCATTGAAGGGGACAAGAACCCCCTCAATAACGTTTATGTAGTCTCAGTGGATAAGGGCGAGAACCTAGATAAGGTGGCCCAGGATATTCGTAAGCTAGCCAAGGTAGAAGCTGCCAATTATGGTTCCACAGATGTTGAGACCATTCTAGGCAACATCAATGCCGTGCGGATCGTCCTAGCCGTACTGGCCTCTATCTTCGTTGTCTTTGCGGTACTTCTGGTGTCAAACACTATTCGTCTGACTATTTTGGCCCGCCGCACAGAAATCGAGATTATGCGCCTAGTAGGGGCAACCAAGCGCTACATTCGCGCGCCTTTCAAATATGAAGGGGCCTATATTGGCTTGATTTCGGGTCTTCTGGCCTTTGGGGCCTTGTATGGCATCTATGAAGGAGCCCATAGCTACTTGCCAGGTTTCTTAGGACTAGCCAATCTCCAGCTGGTAGCCACCATGCCAATTATGGCCTATGTAGGAGCAGGACTCCTAGTGATTGGGATTGTCTTAGGTCGCCTAGGGGCAGGCCGCTCAATCCGCCGTTTCTTAGATATATAAGAGAGCAAAGGACTGGAAGATATTGCCAGTCCTTTTTAATATGAAAAAAAGCCACTAGCTTGGCTAGTGGCTGGGTCTTAGTTGAGGTTAGTCTTCTAATTGGTTGCTTAAAATGTTGACCTTGTAGAAGCGAGGCCAGTAGGCGGTCACGCCTATCATAATAACGCCGCATAAGAGGAAGAGTAGGCTAGCTGGCAAGTAGTCGAAACCTAAGGAGAAGATGACCATACCTAGGGGCGAGAGGAGTTGGCTAGCCGTTGAGACGATATTGAAAATCCGGCCTTGATAGTGAGTGGGTACAATCTGGGTGACCCAGGTCATCATGGGAATGTTAACGGCCGTTGAGATACCACCAAAGATTAAACTAATAAGGAGGAAGAAGGCGAAGAAGGCATCTGTTGACAGAGGTAACCAGAGGACAGCCCCCATAAGCGCCACCAGGCCGCCAATGGTGAGGATGGATTTCCAGGCTAGGAGTAGTGGATAGCGGATAGCCTTACGAGCGGAGAGGTAAATCCCCACTAAGATGAAGCCTAGGCTGAGCGCAGCTTCCGTTAGGCCGTAGTAGTAATCTGAGAAGTGGAGGACTTTGACTTGGACATAAGGCATGCCCACAATGATCCCTGTAATCAGAAGGTTAATGAACATGAAGAGAGCCAAGGTATGTTGGAATTTCTTGTGGGCCTTGATAAAGTCCAGCCCTTCCTTGAAGAGGGTGAAGAGAGAGGCTTCAGCATCCGCTTGATGATGCGCAACGAGGTGGAAGTTAAGGGTCAGGGTGATGATAATGACGAGAGCTTCTAAGCCAATCTCTAGCCCTACCAGGTATTCCAGTGGCAGAGTGGCATAGAGGGCAACCCCAGCAATAGGCGCGATAAATTGAGACAGGGCACCAATGGTTTGTTCGATGGATCTGAGTTTATGGACGTGCTCCTCAACCACTAGGGTGGTAGCGGCCGACACCGAAGCGGTAGACAGGAATTGGTCGGAAATCTTGAGGGCAATCAAGAGCAGGAAGACCATGAGCAGATTGCTAGTCAGATGGGTGGTGGCGATAAAGCCGGCAAAGAGCCCCAGGGCTAGGATACTGAGACCTTGAGCCCAAATAATGATGTGTTGTTTGTTGTATTTATCGACTAGGCTACCGGTAAAGGGCAGCAGTAGCAGGGAAACCACCGGCCCTACTGCCTGGGACAGGCCGAAGTAAATGGCTGAGTCACTGTGCTTGAGAATAATCAAGCCGATGACGAAGGTCAGGATGGCGGAACCGAGCGTACCGGCTAGGTTGGATACAATCAGTTTACTGAGTTGTTTATTGGATGCTTGGGTAAGTCTAGCTTCCATGGGAATCACTCCTTTCTTAATCGATTCTAGTCTAACATAGGAGCTGGGGGCTGCCATCGGCCTTAGGACCGAAATTTGAGCGTAAGGCTAGTGATTGAGCTCCGGATAGGAATCGCTTACATCAACTATTTAGTGGAAAAGTATTTTACCTGGGTCCATTCCATGGTAAAATGGACTGTATGCTTATGAGAGAGGAGGCGCCCGGATGCGAGATGGACAGGAACAAGACTGGCAAATGACCCCTATCGGGGGAGCTAGTGGTGATGCCTATATGGGCGTTAAGAATAATGAACGCGTCTTCTTCAAGCGCAACTCCTCACCTTTTATTGCTGCCCTATCAGCCCAAGGGATTACGCCTAAGCTCATGTGGACCCAGCGGACCTATTCAGGAGATCTCCTGGTGGCCCAAGAATGGAAGGATGGCCACTTGTTGAGCCGGGAGGACATGGGCCAAGAAAAGGTTATTCAATTAATCCGTTCCATTCATCAATCTGACTACCTGCTCATGATGCTCAAGCGCAGTGAAGACCAACTCTTCTATCCCTTGGACTTTATTGCCCTCTACCGTAAGGATTTGCCAGCAGCCCTCTGTCAGCATCACTTCTTCAATGAAGTCATTCATTCTCTGGAAGATGCCTTGGATGACGACTTCTATAATGTTAACTACTGTGTCTGCCATGGGGATTTGCATCACCTTAATTTCTTGGAGGCGGAAGATGGCCAGCTCTATCTAGTAGACTGGGAGAATGTCCGCATTGCCGATCCGCTTAGCGACCTTAGCCGTCTACTCTGTGAGTATTACCGGCCTAGCGAGTGGACCCAATGGCTGAAGACTTATGGCCTGCGCTTCGATGCTACTACCTATAAACGAGTCCAATGGTATAGCCAGATTAACTGTCTACTCATTATTAAACACTATTACCAGGAGAACCGCTTCGACCGTATGAACGAGTTGGTCCTACTCTTGAAGTCTATCTACCAAGGGGCGCAAGCTGATAAGCGTCGCCTCGCCCATCAACCAAAGGAGTTTTTCTAAGTTATGAGATTACGTCATAAACCTTGGGCCCAGGATAAACTGGATGCCCATCCTCAGTATGTGCCTCAGCAGGCGGAGACACTCCGTGGCCAGTGGCAGACCCGTTTCGCTAAGGAACAGCCTATTCATATCGAAGTGGGTTCCGGTAAGGGGCGCTTTATCGTGGAGATGGCTAAGCGTCACCCTGAAATTAACTACATTAGTATTGAGATTCAAACCAGTGTCATCGTGACCGTCTTGGAACATCAAATCCGGGAAGACTTGCCTAACTTGCAAATCCTTCACGCCGATGGTCGCAACCTCAACCAGTACTTCGCGCCAGGCGAAGTGTCCCTAGTCTACCTCAACTTCAGCGATCCTTGGCCTAAGAAGAAACACGCCAAGCGTCGTCTGACCTCGCCTGATTTTCTGGCTCAATACCAAGAGATTTTGGTGCCAGAAGGGGAGATTAACTTCAAGACCGACAACCAAGGTCTCTTCGAGTATTCCTTGGCTAGTATGTCCCAATATGGTCTCTACTTCAAACAGGTCTGGTTAGACTTGCACCAGTCGGACTTCCCTGATAATGTCATGACCGAATATGAGGAGAAATTCTCTTCGCGTGGACACCGTATTTATCGCATGGAAGCCAAATTTAGAAAATAAGCCCTTAGGGCAGGAAGGCGACTTCCTGTCCCTTTTTGATTGGGCCTGACTAGTTTGGATTAAGCGTGTCTCTATACAAGGCCTGATAAATTTGGTATAATAGCGTTATCAAAAGCAACCGGAGGCGGTATTATGGTAAAAGATAATCCATTAGAAATCGAAAACATCGAAGACGAAGAATTGGCCGCACAAGACCATGCGGATGGTCATTGTGGTGTAGGGTGCTGCAGCACCTCCTTCCACGTAGTTGATTCTGAAGAAGCCTTCCAAGAACTTCTTCGGGGTTTGCAAGACGAAGGTTCATTCTAATCTTGCAAGACCCTGAGGCCCTTGGGGCCTCTTTTTTCGTAGAGAGGGAGGAGAAAGTGTATGGATGAACTGGTCTTGTTAAAGGAACTCATTGCCATTGGCTTAGCGGGTGTCTTCTATTCTAAGGATGTCTTCGACACTGAGCGTTATGAGCGGATTCAAGTCATTGCCAAGGAACTGATTGCCCAGAGGTCTAATTTGACTCGGGAGCAGCTGGACCTGGGCTTTGATGGCGAATATGGCTATCAGACGCCTAAGGTTGATACCCGAGCGGTGGTCTGGCGAGACGGCAAGATTCTGTTAGTTCAGGAAGCCGATGGGCGCTGGGCCCTGCCAGGTGGCTGGATGGACGTGACGGAGACTTTGACTTCTAACGCCCTCAAGGAGCTTTGGGAGGAGGCCGGTGTCGTCGGGCAGGCTAAGCGTCTGATTATGATCCAAGACCGTAATCTGCATAATCCAGGTCATAGTCCTTTAACTATTCTCAAGTGCTTCATCGAGTGTGACTACCAGAATCAAAACTTCCAAGCCAATGTCGAGACCCAGGCAGCGGAATTTTTCGCTCCGGATGACTTGCCGGAACTCTTTGAAGCCAAAAGCTCCTACCAACAAATCGCGCTCTGCCATGAGGCTTATCAGGCGGGTGAGCGTTGGCAGGTATTAATCGATTGATTATTGAGTATTCGAACATTTAATTTGTTCGATTTTTACCCGATTCGTGTTACAATAAAGGCAAGCAACAAAGCAAAGGAGATATGCGCATGTTTAATGAAAAAGACTTACTCGCCGTCAATACCCTACGGACCCTGAGTGTGGACCAAATTGAGGCTGCTAACTCAGGTCACCCTGGTTTACCAATGGGGGCGGCACCGATGGCTTATGCCTTGTGGGCAGGCCACTTGAATGTTAACGCTAAGGATTCTGACTGGCTCAACCGCGACCGTTTTATCCTCAGTGCGGGCCATGGTTCAGCCTTGCTATACAGCCTGTTGCATACCGCTGGCTTTGATGTAAGCATTGATGACTTGAAGAACTTCCGCCAATTAGGCAGCAAGACCCCTGGTCACCCAGAAGTGGGTCACACGCACGGGGTAGAAGCGACTTCTGGTCCTTTAGGTCAAGGGATTGCGACAGCTGTCGGCATGGCCATGGCTGAAGCCCACTTAGGTGCGACCTACAACACGCCTGACTTCCCAGTAATTGACCACTACACCTATGCCCTCTGTGGTGACGGGGACTTAATGGAAGGGGTAGCCTATGAAGCCTGCTCCTTAGCCGGTAAGCTCCAATTAGGTAAATTAGTAGTGCTCTACGATTCTAACGATATTTCCTTGGACGGGGACTTATCTCAAGCCTTCGTAGAAAATGTCAAAGACCGTTTTGAAGCACAAGGCTGGCACTATCTCCGCGTGGAAGATGGTAACGACTTGAATGCTATTTCCTCTGCCATTGAAGCAGCTAAGGCTCACACTAGCCAACCAACTATCATCGAAATCAAGACCGTGATCGGCTTTGGCTCTAAGAACGAGGGGACTGCCAAGGTTCACGGGGCGCCTTTAGGGGCAGAAGATTGGGCAGCAACCAAGGCTAAATACGGCTGGAACTACCCTGCCTTCACTGTCCCAGAAGAAGCGGCTCAACTTTTCGCTGAGAAAGTTCAAGCGCGTGGCGCCAAAGCTAATGAGGCTTGGAACCAGTTATTCGAAGCTTACAAGGCTGCTCACCCTGAAAAGGCTGCTGCCTTAGTCGCTGCCTTCCAAGGTAAATTGCCTGAAGGCTATGATGCAGGTCTGAAACTAGTTGGTCCAGAAACAGCGGCTGACGCAAGCCGTAACTCAAGCTTCAAGGCCATCCAAGCCTTAGGTCAAGGCGTTCCTTTCCTATGGGGTGGCTCTGCCGACTTATCTGGTTCTAACAAGACTATGAACAGCCAAGAACAAGATTTCATGCCTGATAACTACGCAGGTCGCAACATCTGGTTTGGGGTACGTGAATTCGGCATGGCAGCTGCCATGAACGGGGTAGCCCTCCATGGCGGGTCTAAGATTTACGGTGGGACCTTCTTCGTCTTCACTGACTACCTCAAGGCTGCTGTACGTTTGGCTGCCTTATCTCAATTGCCAGTGATCTATGTCATGACACATGACTCAATCGCAGTTGGGGAAGACGGCCCAACCCACGAACCAATCGAACAATTGGCTGCCTTCCGTGCCTTGCCTAACCTCAACGTCTTCCGTCCAGCAGACGTGAACGAGACTTATGTGGCTTGGAAAGTGGCAGTGGAAGAACAAACTCGTCCAAGTATGTTAGTCTTAACGCGTCAAAACTTGCCAGTCTTGGCTAACAGCCAATCCTTGGCTGAAGAAGGCGTACGTAAAGGGGCTTACGTGGTATCTCCGGCTCAAGGTCAAGTGCCTGCTGGTTTACTCCTGGCGTCTGGTTCTGAAGTAGCCTTAGCGGTCGCAGCTCAAGCTAAATTACGTGAAGAGCACGGCATGGATGTATCCGTTGTATCCTTCCCAGCCTTCAACCGCTTCGACGAACAAGATGCGGCTTACAAGGAATCTGTCTTGCCAAATGCCGTTCGCAACCGTCTGTCTGTTGAAATGGCTTCAACCTTCGGTTGGCAAAAATATGTCGGCTTAGACGGTGTCACTGTGGGCATTGATGGCTTCGGGGCATCAGGTCCAGCTGACCAAGTCATGGCTCAATTTGGCTTCACAGTAGATAACGTGGTAGCACGTTACTTAGAAGCTTTCGGTAAATAAGCTAAAGAATTTAAAAGGGTTGGAAGCTAACTTCCAGCCCTTTTTTCTATGGCCGAGTTAGTCAGGGGGAAGAGGCCAAAAGTGTGCATTTAAGCGCACATTTTTGGTGATTGGAGTTGTTTCAATGGGGCGTCATCGGGTATAATAGAAGGGAGTAGCTTAAGAAGGGGGATACTACTATGCGCGAATATGAACGAATGATTTCTGGGCAAGCTTATGATCCATCAGACATGGAGTTGCGTCAATTGGGCCTCAAGGGGCGCTTGGCAATGGAACGCTACAACGCCTTGTCACGGACGGAAAAGGAAGCTCGTTATCAGATTCTCAAGGACACCTTCGCGGCAATTGGCCAGCGTTGTCATATTGAGTCTCCCTTCTATGTGGACTATGGGTGCAATATCTCAGTGGGCGAGTATTTCTACGCCAACTTTGATTGTATTATGCTGGACGTGGCGCCGATTACCATTGGCCGCAATGTCATGTTTGGGCCTCGGGTCAGCCTCTATACGGCGACCCATCCCCTGGATGCCGGGGTCCGCAACCGCGTCATTGAATTGGCTAAGCCCATCACCATCGGCGATGAATGCTGGCTAGGTGGCAATGTGGTGGTTAATCCTGGTGTTACCATTGGCCCTCGTACGGTCGTAGCCTCCGGATCGGTTGTCACCAAGGACCTGCCGGCTGATGTGCTGGCGGCAGGTAACCCAGCCCGTATCATTCGGACCTTAGGTCAGGAGGAGCGCCTGCATTGGGAGGCGGTTGAAGCTGACTACTTTGCTAGCAAGGCAGCAGAGGAGGGGAATCGTGATTAAAAAACTCCGCGGTCGTTTTACTACTGGGCGGGCCCTAGTGACGACCCTCCTGATTCTGATTCAGCTAGTCTGGTTTGCCACGGTCTTTCTCAACATCATCGATTACTCCTTGGTACTGGACGCCCTCTTGCGGGTTTTCACGGTCATCATGACCCTATATCTGATTCGTAAGAACGAAAACCCAGCCTATCGCATGAGCTGGATTATCCTGATGGGTCTCTTGCCCATCTTCGGTGGGCTCTTCTATGCCCTTTTCGGAAATAAGCGGCCTAGCCGACACATGGCTGCCCAGGTAGCCAACCAAGTGGCCAAGGATTATGGCCAAGCTGTGTCAGGGGCTTATCCTCACTTGTTAGAGCAGGATTCCCGTCTAGCTAGCCTCAGCTATTATATTGAACAAACCTCTAATTTACCGGTCTATGGGGATACCCGAGTAGATTACTATGCCGCAGGTGAGTTGGCCTTGGAGCCTCTTTTGGAGGCTTTGCGGTCGGCTGAACGCTATATATTGCTTGAATTCTTCATTATGAACCCAGGCCTCTTCATGGATCAGGTCTTCGAAGTCTTAGCGCAAAAGGTTGACCAAGGAGTGGAGGTTCGGGTGATCTATGATGACTTTGGCTGCTTGACCACCCTGCCTAGCGACTTTGTCGCGCAAATGGAAGCTATCGGCATTAAGTGCTTGCAGTTTAATCCTTTTACGCCGGTGATTTCGCTGGCCGTTAACAACCGTGACCACCGTAAGATTGTGGTCGTCGACGGCAAGGTAGGCTTTACAGGTGGCATGAACCTAGCCGATGAATATATTAATGAAATCGAACGTTTTGGCTATTGGAAGGATAACCTGATCCGCTTGGAAGGGCCAGGTGTCTGGAGTTTGGCCACCCTCTTCCTAGATATGTGGAATGCCTTCTATCCTAAGAAGGACATTAACTATGAAACCTTCAAAGATGACACCCTGGCGGAGCAGGCTCTTAACCTAGCCGATCCTTCTCAGGGCTTTGTCCAGGTATATGGGGACACGCCTTTGGATAATGAACCCCTAGGGGAGAATGTCTATCGCGATATGCTCAATATTGCCCAGGATTATGTCTATATCTATACGCCATATCTGGTTATTTCCTATGAATTGCAGACGGCTATGACTCTGGCGGCTAGACGTGGGGTGGATGTCCGCCTCATGACCCCAGGTATTCCGGATAAGAAGATGGTCTTCCGCATGACCCGCTCTTACTATCGTCCCTTGATTGAAGCAGGGGTTAAGATTTATGAATTCAGCCCTGGCTTCCTCCATGCCAAGACTTTTGTGGCAGATGACCGCCTGGCCAGTGTAGGGACCATTAACCTGGACTACCGCTCCCTCTATCTGCACTTTGAGCTGAGCGCTATGTTATACGAGCATCCAGTGATTCCAACTATCAAGGCGGACTTCCTGGCCACCCAAGCCCAAGCTCGCCAAATCACCCTGACAGATACCCGCAATACCTTGACTGGTATGTTATGGGATGCTGTCTTACGGATTGTTGCACCATTTGTATAAATTAAGTCAAAAATTATTGTTGAAGAGGACGGATTTGACATGTCAGACCAAGAACAAGTAAGCAAGCAAGATCCAATTAAACCTTCAGAAGAGACCAGTCCCAGCCCTGCCAGTGATCCAGCGGCCTTGAGAAAACGGGCAACCCGGACAGGCTTGACCCTCTTAGCGGGAGCTATCGCAGTGCTAGTGCTGGCCTGGGTGGCTTTCCCTCTTATTCGCGGGGGTTCAAGCCAGAGCATCCAAGCAGCCGAGAGCGCCATTCAGGACCTCTACCTCAACCAGCAACGGGACTTCTTGGCTCAAGATATCTCGACCAGCAAGTTAGAGGCGGCCAAGTCTAAGATCCAAGCCTTGGGAGGTTGGTCTGGTTACCGGCTTATGCAAGACTATCAAGCGGCAGAAGCCCGTTACCAAGCCATTCAAGCCCTGAGCCAGCTCTATGCTAGCGACCAGGCCCTCATTCAAGGTAGCCAAGTCAACCACCAGGCAAAATTAGCTGAGGGTGTGACGGCTGAGACGGTTAAGACCGTGGCTGGCAATGAATCGGTGACTAAGGTAGGTAAGCAAGATGCCCTAGGCCAAGCCATCCAAGAACTGATTGCGGAGGCTGATCAAGTCTTTACTTTGAAAGATAAGGTGACGGCGGCGATTAGCGACTTGTCCTTGGGGACGACCGTCGACCAAGCGACGGTGGATACGAACGTAGCCACTCTTCAGGCCATCGAGCAAGATATCCATAAGATTGAGGCTCATACCGATGCCCAGGACTTGAGCGACCAACTCAAGGATAAGGCCAAAGACTTCGCCAAGGCAGTAGCTAAAAATGCCACCGACGATAACTTATCCAAGGAAAGCATTGAGGCCCTCTGGTCTTGTGCTAGCCTAGCAGACGGCTTGTCAGGCTCGACCATTGACCACCGTAAACTGATCAGTCTAACTTTTGACGATGGTCCTAACCCAGAAGTGACAGAGAAGTTACTGGCAGTCTTAGATAAGCACCAGGTGAAGGCCACCTTCTTCATGATGGGGGGCTTCGTCGAGAAGTATCCTGAGATTGCCCGTAAGGTGCGAGATGCCGGCCACCAAATCGGCAACCACACCTATACCCACCCCGACATGGCCAAGGAGTCAGATGAAGGGGTTAAGAAGCAAATTCAATACGCCCAAGAAGCCATTCAAGAAGCGACGGGTGTCACCCCAACCCTCTACCGCCTACCATTCGGGAGTGGGGGTAAGCGGGTAGTAGACCTCCTACAACCTATGACGTCGATTGTCTGGAACGTGGATTCCGAAGACTGGAAGAGCCACGACAAGGACATGATTATCGAGCAGGTCTTGAGCCACTTACAACCCAAGTCGGTGATTCTCATGCACGATACCCACATCTCAACGGTGGAAGCCATTGATGTCCTCATTCCTATCTTCAAGGAGAAAGGCTATCACTTCGTCATGCCACAGCAGAACGATCTAGGTTATTACTATTACTAAGCCAAAGGACCGGAAGGTAATTTCCGGTCCTTTTCTTGTGCTGACTTAAGCACAACTTGCTTCGTCCCGCTAGGCAAGCGAGCGCAAGTTTGTGTATAATGGAGAAGAGTTAGCATGTCTAGACCTCGCATATTTGAATTAATACTATAGGAGTTACCACTATGCAACGTGATGTACGTGAGACCGTCATGAAGTATGTCTTCTTGATTTCGGCTTTGATTTCGGTCTTATCTATTATCCTGATCTTTTACTTTATCTTCTCCGGCGGTCTGCCCTTTATTCTGCGGCAGGGAGTCTGGGAATTCCTGACCGGGACCAACTGGCGGCCAACGGCCAGTCAGCCTGAATTTGGCATTCTGCCCATGATTGTGGGCTCCCTGATTGTCACAGGGGGCGCTATCCTGATTGGGGTGCCCATTGGGGTCTTAACGGCCGTCTACATGGTTTTCTACTGTCCAAAAGCCTATTATCGCTATGCCAAGTCGGCCATTAACCTGATGGCGGCCATCCCTTCCATTGTCTATGGCTTCTTCGCCCTCCAAATCTTCGTGCCTTTCTTCCGGATTATGGGCCGGTCGGGCATGAACATGGTGACAGCCTCGCTCCTACTAGGCATTATGATTCTGCCGACTATTATCGGCTTGTCGGAATCAGCCATTCGCAATGTCCCTAAGTCCTATTATCAAGGGGCCATCGGCCTAGGAACCACTCACGAGCGGGCCATCCTGACGGTCGTGGTGCCAGCTGCTAAAAACGGCATTCTGTCGGCGGTCATCCTAGGGATTGGCCGGGCCATTGGGGAAACCATGGCCGTTATCCTAGTGGCGGGCAACCAACCACGTATTCCTACAGAACTCAACCAAGGGGTTCGGACCCTGACAACCAATATCGTCATGGAAATGGCCTATGCGACCGGCCAACACCGGGAAGCCTTGATTGCGACTGCCGTGGTCCTCTTCGTCTTCATTCTGATTATTAACCTCTTCTTCACCCGGGTTAAAAACAAAGGAGGTAAACGCTAATGTCTAAGCTTACTTGGGTTAAGTGGCTGATCTATGCTTCGGCTGCCTTCACCTTAGGCATGTTAGCCTTCATTGTAGGTTTTATTGTCTGGAACGGGCTTGGTGCCTTAACGCCCAGCCTTTTCGCCTGGGACTACACGACGGAGAATCTGTCCTTGACGCCCGCTTTGATTTCGACCTTGATTACGGTCGGTCTGTCCCTGGCTATTGCCACCCCCATTGGTGTCTTTACCGGCTTCTATCTGGTGGAGTATGCTGACCGCAAATCACGCGTCGTCAAAGTCATTCGTCTAGCGACGGACACCTTAGCAGCCGTGCCGTCCATTGTTTATGGCTTGTTCGGAATGCTCTTCTTCGTTATCTACCTGCGCTTCCAGTTTTCGCTCTTGGCCGGGATTCTGACCATTGTCATTATGGTCCTGCCCATTATTATTTCGGCGACAGAAGAAGGTCTGCTCCAGGTCGATAATTCCCTACGTATGGGGAGTTTGGCCCTAGGTGCCGGTAAGTTGCGAACCATTTTCACCGTTGTCCTGCCGGTGGCTATGCCAGCCATCCTGCAAGGGGTTATTCTGGCCGTCGGACGGATTGTCGGGGAAACGGCCGCCTTGCTCTTTACCCTGGGGTCGGCTACCGGCCTGCCATCCAGCCTCATGTCCAGTTCTCGGACCCTGTCTCTACACATGTACGTGCTCTCGTCAGAAGGGCTTCATCTCAAGGAAGCCTACGCGACCGGGACCGTCATTATTCTCTTAGTACTAGCAATTAACGGCTTATCGAGCTACATTGGGCGTCGCTTAAGCCGAGGAGGAAATTAAGATGACTCAGCCATACAAGTTTAATGTTACCAATCTCAATCTCTATTATGGAGATTTTCATGCCCTCAAAAACGTCAATATGCAACTGGAAGACAAGGTCGTGACCAGCTTTATCGGCCCATCCGGTTGCGGCAAGTCCACCTTCCTTAAGACCCTCAACCGCATGCAGGACTTGGTGCCTAGCGCCCGCGTAGAAGGGCTAATTGAGCTGGACGGCAAGAATATCTATGGTAAGAACTATGATGTCACCCAATTACGTAAGCAAGTGGGCATGGTCTTCCAGCAACCCAACCCTTTCCCTAAGTCTATCTATGACAATATCGCCTACGGGCCACGTACTCACGGCATTAAGGACAGCCAAGTCCTAGATGAAATCGTGGAGAACAGCCTCAAGGGGGCAGCGATTTGGGATATGGTTAAGGACAAGCTACATTCCAATGCCACCGAGTTATCAGGGGGGCAACAACAACGGATTTGTATTGCCAGAGCCATCGCCAACGACCCTGAGGTCCTACTTATGGACGAGCCGACTTCCGCTCTGGACCCTATTTCAACCAACAAGATTGAAGACTTGATCCAGGAACTCAAGGACCGCTATGCCATCGTGATTGTCACCCACAACATGCAACAGGCAGCCCGTATTTCGGACAAGACGGCCTTCTTCCTATCAGGGGAAGTAGTGGAATTTGGCGACACGGCCCAAATCTTTACCGATCCACACGATCAACGGACCAATGACTACATCTCAGGCCGCTTCGGCTAATCTAGAGGAGGTATGACCTATGCGTAATAACTATGTTCAAGAATTAGAAGCCTTACACAACAAGCTCTTAGGCCTAGGCAAGGCGGCTGAAACCTCAGTCAACAAGGCTACCCAAGCCTATATCGAAAGCGACACCGAGTTGGCTCACGAAGTCTTCAGTGATGACCTGAGAATCAACGCGACGACGGCTGAAATCGAAAAAGACACCCACAAGATTATTGCTTTGCAGCAACCTGTGGCCCAGGACTTGCGCATGCTCTTCGCTGTTCTCCATGTCAGCATCGACCTGGAGCGCATTGCTGACCACGCGGTTTCTATCGGGACTATTGCCCTGCGCAATCAAGACCACGACGAAGAAAGCCAGACGGTTAAGGGCTACCTGGCCCGTATGGCGCAAGTGGCCGAGAAGATGATTGCGGGCGCCCTGGACAGCTACATCAGTCGTGATGCTAAGAAGGCCCGCAAGGTGGCTCTCATGGACGAGGAGATTGATGAATTGCTGGAGGCGGTCTACCGTGATACAGCTGAGCGCATGGAGCGCAAACGGGAGTTGATTCCGGCCGGGATTGACTACTTGGGTGTGGCCGGCAGCTTAGAGCGGATTGGCGACTATGTAACCAACATTTGCGAGCGGGTAGTCTTCCTCAACACGGGCGAAATCGTCGAGCTCAACTAGGAGGCTAGTAGATCATGTTTAAGCAAAAGAAATGGGGGAGCCGACGCCTTAAGTGGGCACTGGCAACTCTAGTGACTGGACTTGTATCGGGTGTCCTTGGGCCAATTGGTTTGGAGGCAGCCGCTGCTAGCTCGGTCAGCGGTCAGCCCATTATTGTGGTCAGCCGGGAAGCGGGGTCTGGGACGCGCCAAGCCTTTGTGGAATTGGCTAAAGTCCAGGATGCCCAAGGCGACGACAATATCACCGTGGAAGCCGACGTCCTCAATACGACGGGCGGCGTCCTCCAGGTGGTGGCCGGCAACCCGGCCGCTATTGGCTATATTTCCTTTGGCTCCCTCAATGACAGTGTCCAGGCCCTGAGCTTGGATGGGGTGGCGGTCAGTGCTGAGGCAGTGCGTGACGGCAGCTATCCCCTGGCCCGGCCCTTTAACCTGGCTTGGAAAGAAGATGGGCTAAGTGAGCTGGGTCAAGATTTCATGTCCTTCGTCTTCTCGCGTGAGGGGCAGGCCATAGTAGAAAGCGCCGGCTATATTAGTCCTGGCAGCAAGGCGACTTGGCAGGAGCAGTCGGCGGGCGCCTATGACTACAGTTCGGATGGCTACAAGGGCCAGCTGAGCTTAGTTGGGTCAACTTCCTTGACGCCGGTTATTGAAAAGCTAGCCGAGCGTTACGAGAAGCTCAATCCAGGTGTTAAGATTAACGTGACCTCTAACGGATCGACGGCCGGCTTCACTGCGGCCCTGGATGGCACCGCCGATATCGGCATGCTGTCGCGGGAGCTGACGACTAGCGAGGCTAGCCAAGTCGGGCATGCCACCTTTGCCTTAGACGGCATCGTGGTGGTGGTCAACCCGGCTCAGAGTCAGCTGAAAAACCTGACGCTGACTGAATTACAAGCCATTTTCAGTGGCCGGAAAACTCATTGGTAAGAAAAAAGCGGCTAGGATTGTATCCTAGCCGCTTTTTGGTGAGCCAGTGGTCCACTCTTTGGAGTGGACCACTGGCTAGGCAGAAACTGCGGAAAAAGGGCGCAAAAGGGGTGTCAAGCTATGAGCTAGTGGACCACTTTGAAGAGTGGACCACTGGCTGGGACGGAAACTGCGGAAAATGGCACAATTAGGGTGAAAAGTCGTGAGCTAGTGGGCCACTTTGGAGAGTGGACCACTGGCTCGGGTAGGGGGCTATTAAATCATCAGCCTTGTAGCTCGAAGCTTTTCCAGGCGGCGTATTGGCCGGCGATGGTGCCGGTCACGAAGGCGGCGGTAATGTTGTAGCCGCCGGTGTAGCCGTTAATGTCCAGAAACTCGCCACAGAAGAAGAGGCCTTGGGTCAGCTTGGATTCCATGGTCTTAGGATTGACTTCCTTGGTGGAGACGCCGCCCCCGGTCACGAAGCCCTTTTCCAGAGGTTGAGAGCCGGTCGCGCTTAGCGGGAAGGCGGTTATAAGTTTCCAGAGGCGGGCAACCTGGGCATGGGTCAGCTGCTTGAAGGCAATCTCTGGCGCCACCCCTAATTGCTGGCAGAGGACCAAGGCCAGGCGCTCAGGCACCCATTGCTTAAGCAAGGTCAGTAGCTGTTTGTCGCGACCGACTTCTGCCTGGGCGCTCAGTTCAGCCTGCGTCAGGTTAGGCTGGAAGTTGACCGTTAGCAGGCAGGATTCCGCCTCTGGATGGGCAAAGAGCCACTGGTTGACGTGGCCGGAGCAACGTAGGATGGCCGGGCCTGAAAAGCCAAAGTGGGTGAAAATCATGTCCATTTGGTGGGTGACGATGGCCTTGGCGGGGGCGCTAGATTGCTTGTCAGGCGTGTTTTCGGCTGTTTGGGCTTGGGAAGATGCAGAAGGAGCTCCCACCGCATCCCAAACTGTCACTGCCACGTCACGCAGGGAGACGCCTTGTAGGGATTTGTCCACAATGAAGCTATCCTGGCTCAAGAGAGGGGCTTCGGTGGCATAAAGGCGCTCAATGGTGTGGCCGGCCGCTCGCGCCCAGGCGTAGCCATCGCCGGTGGCCCCGGTCTTAGGATAGGCGCGGCCACCCACGGCTAGCACTACGGCAGGCGCCAAGACTTCTCGACCGCTAGCCAGTAGGACGCCACGCACCCGGCCGGCTTCCTTGTCCAGGAGCAGGCGCTCAACTGGCGCTTCGTACCAGATGGTGACATCTAGGGCTTCCAGTTCAGCCAGCAGGGTGTCCAGAATAGTCCGGGCCGAATTGGTTACTGGGAACATGCGGCCATGGTCCTCTTCCTTGAGGGCGACGCCCCGGGACTGGAAGAAGTCGACAATATCGTCTTGGTCAAATTGATTGAGAGCCGAGTAGAGGAATTTGCCGTTGCCGGGAATGTGAGCAATCAGGTCCTGGCGGCTGGTTCGGTTGGTGACGTTACAACGGCCACCACCTGATAGCAGGAGCTTGCGGCCGGGACGCTTATTCTTCTCTAGGAGGAGGACGCGGGCCCCTTGGCTGGCGGCATTAATGGCTGCCATAAGGCCACTGGAACCGGCGCCGACCACGAGGACGTCGAAGCTAGGATGTGTCATGTGAATTCTCCTTATAAAACGTGTTTCAAGTCCCCTTTACTTTACCGTAAGGACGGGGGTAAGTCCACCTTTTCGCTGTTATGCGTTTGTAATCTTTTTTGGGGGAGGAATTTGTCAAATACTATTGACTTTTGGGGCAAATCACGTTAATATGGATAACGGTATTGTTTGCCCCACTATGAGCCCCGGAAACTCAATAGTAATGTCAAACAACTAGATTTATATTGGAGGAAATTATCGTGCGTACAACATACATGGCTAAGAAAAACGAAGTTGAACGTAACTGGGTGCTTGTAGACGCAACAGATGTCCCATTGGGTCGTTTGTCTGCTGTAGTGGCATCAATTTTACGTGGTAAAAACAAACCGACTTACACCCCTCACGTTGACACGGGTGACTTTGTCGTAATCGTCAATGCTGATAAGGTAGCCTTGACCGGTAAAAAAGCAACCGACAAGATCTACTACCGTCACACTGGCCACCCAGGTGGTTTGAAACAAATCACTGCTGGTGAATTACGTGAAAAGAACCCAGTTCGTTTGGTAGAGCAATCTATCAAAGGGATGTTACCAAGCAACCGCTTAGGTCGTCGTCAATTCACTAAATTACATGTCTACGCTGGTGCTGAGCACAACCATGCTGCTCAACAACCTCAAGCATTGGACATCCAATCATTAATTTAAGGAGGGAACCACATTGTCTAAAGCACAATACTTAGGTACAGGTCGTCGTAAAAACTCTGTTGCTCGTGTACGTTTAGTGCCCGGAACTGGTGTATTCACTGTCAATGGTCGTACATTGGAAGAATACATTCCATTCCCTCACTTACACGAAGTAATCAAACAACCATTCGCAGTGACTGAAACTCTCGGTCAATACGATGTATTGGTGAACGCTAACGGTGGTGGCTTCAACGGCCAATCCGGTGCAATCCGTCACGGTATCGCACGTGCGCTCTTAACTGTTGATCCTGACTTCCGTCCAGCCCTGAAAGCTGCAGGTCTCTTGACCCGTGACCCACGTATGGTTGAACGTAAGAAGCCAGGGTTGAAGAAGGCTCGTAAAGCTTCTCAATTCTCAAAACGTTAATCTTTTTTTACGTTCTTTCAAAGCATCTCGTATCCAAAATACGAGATGCTTTTTCTGTATTTACCAGTATTTCTGGCTAAAGATTACTGGGAAGCAGAGCCTGATAAGAAAGAGTCCATGCGGAATATATTTAAGGGCTTCAGTATAAAGAAAGCTAAAATTTGTGTTTCGCTGGAGCTAGTAGAACCTCTGATTTTTCTGCGAACCTTGAAGCAGATAGGGTTTGCTGAAACAATAGTGCTAGGGTAATCTTCATTCGAAAAGGATTCTTATTTGTTTTAAATTAATTGTAATGACTCACTGAAGATAAGTTAGTAAATAACGGAAATATTGGTAAGTAATCCCTTTTCCTTACTTATTCTTTAACACAAGACACGCTAAGTTATATGTTCTCGACAGGTTATGTTTCAGAAAAGAAAAATTAGGAGAAACAACTTGACTTTCACTACCATACAAATTAGAATTGAGATGATAGCTTGCAGATTAAATAATAATATCTTTAGTATGAAATCTAATATAAAGCTTTTTTATGAAAGGATTTTTTGTAAAATGTGTTATATGATGTGGGCAGGTATCTTAGCATGAAGAATAAGGGTGTGTTATAGTGAAAAATTATATAAATGGATTAACTGAAAAAAATATAGATGCTTCAGCAAATACTATATATATACTAGATACGAACTACTTGTTAGATGCATTAACTTCTGTAAATCATTCAAAAAAGTATTTCGATGCTGTTATAAGTAAGGACATTCATATTTTTATCCCTTTTATTGTATGGGTAGAGTTTAACTATAATGTTCAAAAAGTTTTAGATAGTACAGACGATTTAGTAAAAAAGATACAAGCATATCTTAAGAGTGGGGATATTAAAAAAATAGAATGTGCTAAAGAGCGAGTTAAAGATAAAATTTATAACTCGTTTAATCACTCTATTATTAGTAACGATAGCGTAGGGAAGACTATATCTGAAGATAGCAAGAAGATTCTTGATAATATGATTAACAAGAATGATAAACTAAATCAGTTATTGGAAGACCTTAATAAAGAAAATGAAAATATCTATAAGGAATGGGCTAAAAAATTACGGGAGGATATTGGTAAAAAAATTGCAAACCACTTAACTAACGTAAAAGATTTACTAAAAAAGCTTCAAGCTAATATTTGCGACCCGAAATCAAAAATATGCGTTGGAGAAAAGTATAATGAAGAGCAACTGATAAGATTTGTTACAGAATGTCAACACAGAGAAGAAAGAAAATTATACCCTGGAAACTCCGAGGAAGATTTGCACAAAGATGGTATCAGAATATGGGATAACTTAGAAATACCAAGAAAATATGGAGATATGCTATTTTGGTTGGAGTTGATAGAGTTTGCTAAAGTCAAGACAGAGTTCCCCAAATTTGTTATTGTTTCAAATGATACTAATAAGAATGATTGGATTCATAATGAAACTAAGCAACTTTTTTCCCAATTATCAATAGAATTTTACACAAAAACACATGCTTCTGTAGAGCATATAAAATCAATTGAGTTTGTGAATAAGATGTTTCCGGAGACTACTCAAGAAGATCTTAAAAAGGATTATCTAGTTCAAAGTAAAGAGGAAAGTACTTCAATAGAGTGTGCGAACTCGAAAGATTTACTCGAGATTAATTACGAAAAAATAACTGGTAATTATAAATATGCAGATATAGATGATGAACGCGATACAATTATAGATATAGATACAATTTTAGTAAGAGAAGCGCCTGCAAGGAATCCGAGTTCCGAGAATAGCTATATATTTATAGTCCCAATTGATAAAGATATGGCACCACATTTAAGATATGTCGCTTTTATTAGAGGTTTTGAAGATGATAAGAGACTGTTTATCTGTAGAATAATTAAAATAGATAGTGCGAACTCGCTAATTATCTGTCATAGACCAAGATTATTAACTAAATTAACTTCGCCAATAGAGCGAATAAATATGATTCATTATCGTAGACAGCTTCCAATATACACGAATGTTACGAGATTAAAACTAATTAAATCAGTTGATGAGTTACTACAATATGAGGATAATAAGATTGTTAGATATATATAACTGGTTAAACAGACTACAAAAAAACTAATATACCGGTGAGGTTTTTAGGCTTTTCGTATCCATACATCACAATTTAGTAAAACTATTAACAGGTCATCCTAGGCGAGAAGGCTAATAAGACAAGTCTAACTTTGGCATATCCTAGGTCGAGTTCTCCCCTAGTGTTGATTTCTGCCCCGTCAATGGCTCTATTAAAAGTATTAAGAAAGAGGAATTCATGGTTTTGCCTCTGATAATATCTGAAGCCATGTTTTGCCAGCCCAATACTTTATACAGTCCAATCACTTCCTTGTCGCAATCAGCACTGCTACCCCTTTTTTTGTGTGATGCAAAAGCTATTAGGATTCGTGAATGTGCCACTTTTATATTGCAAGAAAGCTGTAATGTTGTCTTCGGGTAGTGGATAAGTATAGCCATTCTTGAAATCCCATTCCCAAGGATTGATTTGCTTGGCATCGCAATCTTCTAGCCACTTGATTACTTTTCCATGTTCTTCGTTTTCCATATTGATGCTCCTTAATATCTTCTTTATTCCGTAAGGTAACTATAGCTTTATTATGATTGTTCGATTTGAGAATACAAGGATGTGTTTTAATAATGATAAATGATGGCGGGACACCTAGAATTTTTGAGTAAGAAAGCCGATACCCATAGCTTATAAAAGACATCTAATCCTCGGAATAAGACCCGTAGGCTTAATGCCAGAGACAAGAAAAAGCCATCAAGTTTATAAACTTGATGGCTTTAACATTTACACTCTTACCCTACATCCTTCCTACCAAACCACCAGTAAGCCACGCCCAGCAAGCAGACTGACAAGGCCAGCCCTACTCCGACATAGCCTAGATTTAGGCTGTTGTTAGGGATGATTTCGGCGCCGTCCACGTAGGCGAAGGGCGTGAGCCATTTGAGGGCGCCCAGGCCAGGGGCGATATTGGCGACTAGGTTGGCTAGGTAGAAGCCAAGCACCAGACCGATGCCGGCGCCTAGGCCAGTGCCGCGACGTTTGCCGGACAAGGCCGACAGACTCAGACAGAGGGCGATGAACTCGAGGTGCAAGATCAGGTAAGCCAAGTGCAGGAGCAGGAGCTGTCCCACAGGAGCAGGCTCACCCATAAGGGTCAGACTTAAGAGAACAACTGCCAGGGTCACCGCGTTGAGAATCAGAAGCTGGCTGACCAGGGCTAAGGCCTTGCTGGTGACAACCGAAGCCCGACTGAGGGGATGGGTCAGCAGGAATTCAGCAGTGCCGGCTTGCTCTTCTTTGGCTAGGGAATTGCTGGCCAGAATGGCGGCATAGAGGGCGCCACCCAGGCCTAGGACGCTCTGACATTCAACGGTATAGAAGCCGATGAAGCTGCCCATGTTGAGCTTGCCCAGGCCGAAGGCGTCGGAGAAGGCGCCCATGGTGCTGATTAGGCCGTTGATGCTAGCCATCTGGTCCTTAACTTGAGGGAAGAGCAGGGAAATCAGAGCCATAAAGCCCGCGATGGCCGCTGTCCACAGGATTAGGCTACGCCAACCTTGACGTAATTCGTGGCGGAATAGAATCATGACAAATCGCCTCCTTCTTGGTAGTAGTGGCGGAAGATTTCTTCCAGACTTGGCTCGGCCAGACTGAAATCGCGGACTTGGCCGCCTGCCAGACAGGCTAGTAAGGCGTTGAGGTCTCCTTGATAGAGGAAGCTGGCTTGGTCTTTGCCCTTGGCTTGCCAGTTGGAGACGCCTGCTAGGTCTGCCAGGCCAGGTACTTGGCCGGACAGGCTGACGCGTTTGGCTTGGTGTTGCATAAGGCTGGCGACATCTTCGGTGGCTACGATTTGCCCTTGGCGGATAATGGCCGCACGGTCGCAGTGGTTTTGGACTTCGGACAGGACATGGCTGGATAGGAAGACGGTCCCGCCGGCTTGGCGGCGTTCCTCTAGGAGGGCGAAGAATTCTTCTTGGATGAGGGGGTCCAAGCCACTGGTAGGCTCGTCCAGAATCAAGAGGTCAGGTTGGTGCTGGAGGGCTGCCACAATGCCCACCTTCTTGCGGTTACCCAGAGATAGCTGGTCTGCCGCCATCCCTAGGTCAAGCTGCAGCCGGTCGCTGAGGCGGCGGCATTCGGCCTGGCAGTCCAGGCCTCTCAGATCAGCAGATAGTTTGAGTAGGTCGCGGGCAGTCATACCGGCATAGAATTGGGTTTCGGACGGCAGGTAGCCCACCCGGCGCAGGATTTGGCCTTGTTGGCGGCCGACTTCTAAGCCTAGGACCTGGGCACTGCCGCTGGTAGGCTTAATCAGCCCCAGTAGGGTACGGATAGTGGTGGATTTGCCGGCTCCGTTAGGCCCGATAAAGCCAAAGAGCTCGCCCTCTCGGACGGTCAAGTTGAGCTTGTCGATGCCTCGATGCTTGCCGTAGGATTTGGTCAGTTGATGTGTTTGAATAGTGTACATGGGATCACTCCTTTCTAAGATAGAGAGACTTCCAGAAGTCAATCAGTTGGTTGAATTCCGCCTCGATGGTTTCGGGATCAACGGACCCTCGCTGGACATGCTCCCAGAGATAACCCTGGGCGGCCCAGGTCATATCCTTATACATGAGCTGAAAGTCGATATCGGGCCGAAAGCAGCTCATATCTAGCTTGTCCATGAGCTGGACCTGTTTAGCCTTGACTTGTTTCATGCGTTGGGCCAATTCTGGCATAATCTCGGGATCCTGCTCGTAGTAGGTCTTAAGACTAAAGGCCAGCCAATCGGGATTAAGCCGGGCTAGTTGCACCTTGGTCTGGGTCACGCTCTTGAAGAGCTCGAAGAAGTCCAGGGTCTCATAGCAGCCCCCTTCTTTTAGGACGTTTTCGGTCTGCTGAACTAAGAGGTCGAAGAGGAAGAAGTAGAGTTCCTTCTTATTATGGAAATAATGGAAAAGCAAGGGTTTGGAAATTCCCGCCGCGTCAGCAATGGCGCTCATGGGCGCCTTCTTATAGGTGTGCTGGCCGAAGACGCGGAAGCCGGCTTGGATAATGGCCTCCTGCTTGGCTTGGGGCAGGGAATAAAACTTAGGATTCATTGCTTTCTTGGCTCCTTTCATTAAGAAGTTAACTTCATTATAGACCCGTTGACCGTTTTTGAGAAGGGGGTCAGAAACTTGTGTACCCTATCTACTAGTTCTACTAGTAGATAGGGTGCAAGGCAGGCAAAATTACGTGGTGAGATGATAACAAAATGAAGGAATGATGTTTCCTTAAGAGGGGCTATGCTATAATAAAGGAGAAAGAACAAGTAAATTTGGGCTAATTGACACCCTAGATTTCTCGCCCCCCAATTCTAGGGCTCCTACCCTTCTTTTCAGCTATACTCAACTTGTCAGGAGGTCATACACATGAATATGATGGAAGCTTTTAACCGGACGTTGGACTATCTAGAGTCGACCCTGGACGGGGAGCTAGATGAGTTGCGAGTGGCGCGACTGTCGGGCTATCCTTACGCCATGTTTAGCCGGCTTTTCTCCATGCTGACAGGGACGTCACTGTCAGAATACTTGCGGGAACGTCGCTTGACAGAGGCAGCGCTTGCCCTGCGCCAGTCTGAGGCCCGGATTATCGACATCGCCATCCAATATGGCTATGAATCAGCCGATGCCTTCGGGGCAGCTTTCAAGAAATTTCATGGGGCAACTCCGACACAAATTAGACAGGGGGCGCCTTTGCGCCTAGTCGGGCGACTGCAGTTGCGACTGACCCTGCAAGGAGGAGATAGTATGAAAATCAATATCCAACAGAAGCCTGCCTTGACGGTGGCAGGGTTTAATGCCAATCATATCCCCAGCAGTCAGTGCCCTCAGATCTGGCAAGACCTCTACAGCAAATTCTCCCATGATGACTTAGCCAGCCTAGGTAGGGGCCAAAGCCTGGGGGTCTGCCATGACATTGACACGCCAGAGCGTCTCAACTATATGGCCGGCTATGAGGTGACCAATCGAGCCAAGGCTGAGGCCATGGGGCTCGATATCTTGGAGGTAGCAGCCGCTGAATATGCGGTGGTTGAATTGAATGGGCCAGTGCCAGACTGTATCCACGCAGGTTGGCGCTACCTCATGGAAGTCTTCTTCCCTGAGCAAGGCTTCCAACATTCGGGCGCACCTGACTTCGAGGTTTATGGTGAAGGCAATATGGGGGCGCAAGACTACCGTATGGAACTCTGGGTGCCGATTGTCAAAGTCGATTAAGCCAGGACAGATTGTAACAGACGGGCGGACTGTTAGCAGGCGCCCGTTTTTTTACGACTTATTTTGTGAGCACCTGTGCATTTTGGACAGGGGCCGGCAAGTGGACTATAATAGGAAACATCATTAAAATAGAGAGGTGATCCCCTATGGATAGACTGAAGAATATGTTTCAATCCCTCAACCGTGATTGGTTAATCCGCCATTATTTATTTGGTTTTGCTTTTTACGCCTTCTTCGTCTTTACATCCGTCAGCCAAGTCGGGAGATTCGATGCTAAACTGCTGATTTTACTGCCTTGTGCCTTGCTTTATCCCTTTGCCATGTTTGTCTATGAGAGTCTAGTCGACTTCATTGTCGGCGACAATGTCTTCTTCATCAGTGGCCTCTTAATGATAGCCTGGAAGATTTTCCGTTTTATCATTATCTGGTTCTTGGCCGTGCCAATTGGCTTGATTGGTTTTATCTATCTTTATTTTGTTTACGGACGTCAATCCTAAACTGCAAAAAAATTGAATTGGAAGAGGGAAGCAAGTGCGCTCCCTCTTTCTTTTTTTAACAATCGTGGTATACTATTCATGTTGACATTTCAAGATAGAAGGGAGCATTATAATGTCTAACTTATTACGCAAAATCGGCGCCGGGATCGCGGCCTTAGGCTTAGCTTTCACAAGCTTATCTGCGACACCTGTGCATGCCCAAAATGAATTCGAAGGCAAGACCGTCAAAATAGGGGTTGTCGGTTCAACCATGAAGGATATCATGACTTATGTAGCTGAGAAAGCTGCCAAGGAAGGGATTACCTTAGAGGTCACTGAATTGAACGACTACAACACGCCTAACACAGCTTTATTGGATGGCGATATCGATATGAACGCCTTCCAGCACCAAGTATTCCTAGATGACTGGAACAAGGCCCACAATGCCGAACTCCAAAACATTGGCTACACTTTCGCGGTGCCATTACGTCTCTACTCTAGCAAGTACAAGTCCTTGGACGAACTGCCAGAAAAAGCCAAGATTGCCATCTCATCTGACCCAGTGGGTTCAGCTTACGCTATCAAAGTCTTAGCGACTGACGCTAAACTCTTCACCCTGAAGGATCCAGATATGGAAAGTCCTACCAAGGATGACATTGCTGACAATCCTAAGGGCATTGAGTTAGTGGAATTAGACGCAGCGCAAATTCCAACTTCTATGCCAGATGTGGATGCAGGCATTATCCAAGATTCTTTCCTCAAGGCCACAGAATTTAAGCCAACAGATGCCATCTACATTTACGGCGACAAGGCTGACACCTTGAACCTCAAGCGGACCAACATTTTCGCGGTGCGTAAGGAAGACAAGGATAACAAGCTCTACCAACGTATCGTGCAACTCTTCCAAGAAGAAGACGTGGCTAAGAAAATTACGGAAATCTCTGAGGGTGGCTTAATTCCTGCTTGGGACTTAGTTAAGGAATACCTAGAGAAGCATCCAGATGCAGAATTACCAGGCATGCAAGCCGCTTCCAGCTCTGCTTCTTCAAGCGAGGAAAGTAGCGCACCAGAAGCAGCACCAGCTGATGCCGCATCTGAAGGGGCGCCTGCCGCTAATCCAATGCCACAAACTGAACAGACCATGCCACAATAAGCATGACTCATTGAAGTCACTACCAGACTAGGTAGTGGCTTTTTTCATGGACTTAGCACCCATGCCAACAAAAGTCCTCAGCCAATCATTTGCTATGTATATTTGGGGCGACTTATGGTAAACTATAAGTGATACACAATGAATCAATAGAGACTGAAATTAGGGAGTTTTATATAATGAAGAAATTAGTCATCCGCGGAGGTAAGCCCCTCACAGGTGAAATTACCATTAATGGGGCCAAAAATTCCACAGTTGCCTTAATTCCAGCCGCCATTCTAGCGGATTCGGAAGTCGTCTTAGAAGGTGTACCTGATATTGCAGACGTCTATTCCTTAATCGAGATTTTAGAAGATTTCAATGTTAAGGCTACTTTCAAGGATAATGTCTTAACCATCGATCCAACTGATATTAAATCCATTCCCATGCCAAGCGGGAAAATTCAGAGCCTGCGTGCCTCTTATTACTTTATGGGGGCGACCTTGTCGCGCTTTGGTGAAGGGGTTATTGGCTTGCCAGGGGGTTGCTTCTTAGGCCCTCGCCCAATCGACCAACACCTCAAGGCCTTCCGTTCCTTAGGGGCTAAGGTAGAGGATGACTTCGGTGTTGTGACTCTGACGACCGACCAAGAAGGCCTTGTTGGGGCGCGTATCTACATGGACGTGGTCAGTGTTGGGGCCACCATTAACTGTATCTTGGCAGCCGTGAAGGCCAAGGGCAAGACCATTATTGAGAATGCCGCCCGCGAACCAGAAATTATTGATGTCGTTAACCTCCTCAACAAGATGGGGGCTAAGATTCGCGGTGCTGGGACCAGCGTCATCCGGGTAGAGGGCGTGGAGCACCTGCATGGCTGTACCCACACCATTATTCCAGACCGGATTGAAGCCGGGACCTATATTACGGCTGCCGTGGCAGCTGGCCAAGGGGTCCGCGTCAATAACGTCATTTTCGAACACATTGAAGGCTTCATTGCTAAGATTGAAGAAATGGGCGCGCAATTGGAGATTGGCGAAGATTCCATCTACGTACATCCAAGTCCTAATCTCCGCATGGTCAGCGTCAAGACCCAGCCTTATCCAGGCTTTGCCACTGACTTGCAACAACCGCTGACGCCACTCTTGGCTATTGCGGCAGGTAACGGGACCATCATCGACACTATCTACCCAGCCCGTGTCAAACATATTCCAGAACTCAACCGTATGGGGGCCGATATCAAGGTCGAAGGGGCCATGATTCGGGTCAATGGGCCAGCTCATTTGAGTGGGGCACAAGTCAAGGCCAGCGACCTGCGGGCAGGTGCCTGCCTAGTCATTGCCGGTTTGTTGGCGGATGGCGTCACCGAGATTACTGGCGTCGACCATATCTTACGTGGCTACTCTAATATCGTAGGCAAGTTGCGCGATTTAGGTGCCGATATTGAAATGATTGAAGTAAGCGAGATGCAAGAGGCCTAAGGGCCTTTTGCTGTTTAGAGGAGGCTATTCGCCATGAAAATACATAAAACCAATGCTATGCGACTACTCGACCAACACAAGGTGACCTATCAAGTACGGGATTACAGTCAGACGGGCGCCTTATCAGGCTTGGAAGTAGCAGAAACCTTGGGCCAGAAGCCTGACCAGGTCTTCAAGACCCTAGTAACCGTGGGTAAATCGGGTGGCCATTATGTCTTTGTCATTCCAGTGGTAGCCAGCTTGGATTTGAAGAAGGCCGCGCGTGCCGTAGGCGAGAAGCATGTCGCCATGATTAAGGAACGCGACCTCCTGCCCCTAACGGGTTATGTTCACGGTGGTTGCTCGCCCTTAGGTATGAAGAAGACCTTCCCGACCCATGTTCATGTTAGCGCCTGGGATTATCCTTCTATCATGGTTTCGGCCGGCAAGATTGGCCTGCAGTTAGAGCTGGATGTTCGGGATCTGGCTTCTGTCCTAGCTCTGAGCGCGGATGATTTAATTGAATAAGTGATAGTAAGCAGCAGTCCTCAGGGGCTTGCTGCTTTTGATTTTCAAAAAAAGGTTCTTTAGCATAGACGCAAGGGGCGTCTTGCGCTATAATAGAGTTAAGAAAACGTATACATAGCAGGAGGGGTCAACATGTCAGACTTAAACAAGCAACAACACGTGGTGACCGTCATTCAAGCTAATGGGCAAAGCGAATTTGAAAGTATTCCTATTGAAACCATTGAAGGGGATAGTCAATTGTGGCAAATGCTCGGTTTGAGTGCGGCCCAACTTACTTATTTCCTAGAAGATGAAATTCTAGAAAATCCCTTCATTGAACTAGACTATCCTAAGACCAAGCCCCAGCAAGCATCGGTTACCCTACAAGAACACAGTGCCATTATTGGGGTGGATCCGCAGATGCCGGAAGCGCCGCGTAATCTGCCTATGTTTCTCTTCGAGCAGATAATGATGTACCGTCATACTATTATTCGGGACGCCATGGTACGCCTGATTGATTTATTAAATCCTCAAGGCTATCTGCCATACAGCTACCAGGAAGTAGCCAAGCAATTAGGCATTGAACCCATCATTGCCTTGGATGCTATTACCCTTTTCCAACAATTGGAACCTGCCGGGGTTGGGGCCTATGACTTGCGCGAATGCTTAATGTTGCAGACCGAGCAAGATGCGCATGCCCCTAATGTGGCCTACTACCTCTTAGAAGAATATTTCGACCAACTCAAGGCAGAAGATTATCAAGCTATCGTAGCCGCGACTGGCTTAGCACTAGCAGATGTCCTGGCCTGCGTCAGCTACTATCAAACCTTACGGACTAGTCCAGCTGATCTCTTCCAAGTGGAAGAAGAGGATCAGTTATTAGATGACGTGACGGTTCTCCAAGACCAGGAAGGCATGAAGGTGCGTTATAACGCCCACTACTATCCAAGATTAATCTTCAATGAAGCCTACTACCAAGAAATGTTAGCAACCCAAGAGCCTGAAGTGGTGGCCTTTTCCAAGCCACAGAAACTCATGTATGATCGTCTAGCTCGCAACTTGCGGGTGCGGGAGCAATTGATTCTGAAGGTTGCGCAAGCCATTGCAGCGGTTCAACATGATTACTTCAGACAAATTTCGGATGCCAAGGTGCCCCTCTTGCTCAAGCAGGTGGCAGAGATTACAGGCTTGCCTGAACCAGTCGTCAACCTCTTGGTGTCTAACAAGAATATGGGCTTTGGCCAGTATGTCCTGCCGATGACGGACTTCATTACGGTGGCGACGCGAGAAGGCCGCGATGGTTTCTCTGCCGAGAAGATTAAGCAGGTTATCCATGAGATTCTACATGATGCGCCAGCTGGTTTAAGCGATGAGGAGCTAGTGGAACGCCTAGAAGAACGTAAGATTATGATTAGTCCATTCATGGTACGTAACTACCGCCAAGCACTGGGCCACTAAAAGTAAACACCCGCTCTAGCCTTGGTGCTGGAGCAGGTGTTTTATGTTAAATTGAAAAGCAAGATTTTGGGGCGACTTGTGGTTAACCAGAAGTCGCCCTAAAATCTTGATAATACAAGAAAGTGCTAGTTCGTCTTATAAGTGCTATTATCATAAGATGACTGCTAAATTTTATTCTTAAAAATGCCTTTTTAGTCAAAATTATCCCCCGGCTTCCATCAAGGAGTCCGGGGGATTTTTACTAAGCTACTATTTAACTTCTGCACGGTTGAAGAGTTTAACTGCAATCCAGAAGAAGAGAAGGAAGTAGGCTGAGGCGACGACTGGCGTCAAATCGAAGTTTAGATTGCCCCAGGTCAGCGGCTTGCCTACTTTTAGGAAGGTGAAGAAGAAGGCAAAAGCCTTATCCGCACTCAGAAACTTCTGAAACACATTCCCCATGTTTTGGGTGTTAGTGGTTAAGAATGAATAAACACCGCTTATGATTTGGTTAATGAAAGTGAGCAGGAGATAAGTAAAAATCAGTGGCCCCTGGCCAGCGAAGAGGAAGGCAGGGATGCTTAAGAGGGCGATGTATCCTAGGAAGAGAGGGATGCTAGGAATCAAATAGTTGGTGAAAAATTCGAGGATTTCATTGCTTTTGAAAGTAGCTCCCGACATGCTGCTCCCGATTACGAGAGCAACTAGGCCCAAGCATAAAGCCAGTAGGAGGTAGAAGAGTCCTACCAGAATCTTGCTGAGGACAACAGTGCGACGGCGGTGGCCATAACTGATGGTGTTAATCAAGGTCCGGTTCTTGGTCTCGTTATTAAAGGTCAGGATTTGAGCCACGAAACAAAGAAGTAGGGGTATTTCCTTAAGGCCAAGGATATAGAAGCTCAAAACTTGGCTACCCACAAGCCCCTTTTGGAGTTCAGTGATTTTATTAGTCATTAGTCCGGCGAAAAGCATGGTAGTAGCCAGATAGGCAATACCGAGTGTCGCCAAAAAGCTGAGCAGTAGCATAGTAAAAGGCGCCACCCGATGACGGATTTGATAGAATTCTGCGCGTAATAGCTGGAACATCTTAGTTGCCTCCTTCTGTAAGATTCAAGAAGACGGATTCGAGGTCATTCTTGTGGCTACCCAGGAAGAGAAGTTCGAAGCCTTCATTTACTAGGCGTTTGGCAATTTCAGGTAGGGGCACTTCTAAGTCATAGATGGCAATTAGCTCTTTACCATCTGCCGCCACCTTATCTTGGCCCAGCCATTGGCTTAGGAAGTCAAGGGCCTTGTCATTGTCGGTAGTTTGGACCTGATAATAGGTGCTAGCTTGATGGGCGAGTTCTTGAGAGCTAATGTCGGCCACCTTGCGGCCCTTGTTAACGAAGACAAAGCGACTTGCCAAGTGCTCCAATTCCGACAGGATATGGGAAGAAATCAAGATGGTCATGTTCTTTTCCCGGTTGAGTTTCAAGAGTAGCTCCCGCACATGGATAATCCCGGCAGGGTCCAAACCGTTAATAGGCTCGTCTAGAATCAAGAGGTCGGGATCATGTAAGAGGGTTAAGGCAATGGCCAAACGTTGCTTCATCCCCAGGGAGAAGTTCTTGACTTTCTTATTGCCGGTCTTGTCTAAGCCAACCAAGGCCAACACTTCGTTGATACGGGTGTTGCGGTCTTTGACCTTGCGTTGCAGGGCATAATGAATCATATTCTCCTTAGCGCTCATGTTATCGACGAAGGCAGGGGCCTCAATCAAGGCGCCGACGAAGTGGCGGTTGGTCAAGAGGGCCTCGTAGTCTACCGAGCCAAAGAGCTGAATGTTCTTCTCAGATGCAGGGGTTAGGCCCACGATGCTACGTAGCAGGGTGGATTTACCAGCCCCGTTAGGTCCAATAATACCGACGATTTCGCCGCGCGAGACGGAGAGGTCGAAGGAATCTAGAGCCCGTTGCTTCTTATAAATCTTAGTTAGCTGGCTTACTTCCAAGACAGACTCTAAGACGGATTCGGTCATGTAAATCTTCCTTTCTTAAAGGGAATCGCTATCTATAGTATAGCAAGGATGCCTGTTGATTCCAAGCCAGACGGGTAGTGGACGGGAGCGCCCGGGGCAAAAAGATAAAGATTACGGTTGACATCCGGTCAGAAAGGCGTATAATAAACTATGGAAAAAGTAACCATTACATATTTTCATAGGAGGAAGATTTAATGAAACGTAAATTATCTGCACTTTTAGCAAGCCTAGTATTAGTACTTGGCTTATTGGCACCATTGGCTTCTACTGTCTCTGCCGCTGGCAAGAAGAAGGTCATGACCACCTTCTATCCAGTTTACTATTTAGCTCAACGTATTGCCGGGGATAAGGCGGAAGTTTCCATGCTCTTAGAAGGCAACCAAGACGCCCATGACTACGAAATGAGTGCTCGCGACGCAGCCAAGGTTCAAACTAGTGACCTCTTTATCTACCAAGATGATGAGATGGAGCACTTTGTTGAAGACTTGACCAAACTCTTGGATACTGACAAAACCAAGGTTCAAAAGACAACCGAAGGTATTGAACTCCTCAAGGGTGATGCCGACCACGAAGATCATGAAGACCACGACCACGATCACGAAGCGGAATCTGGTCAATCTGGGGAAGAGCATCATGAAGAGGGCGAAGAAGGCCATCACCATGAATTTGACCCACACACTTGGATGGACCCAATGACTTATGCTAAGCAAGCTGAAAATGTCAAGAAGGCTTTGGTGGCCTTAGACCCTGAAAATGCGTCCACCTATGAAGCTAATGCTGCTAGCCTAACAGAAGACCTTAAGAAATTAGACCAAGAATTTAAAGAAGGCACCGCTAAGCTAAGCGACAAGAACTTTGTGGTACAACACGCTGCCTTTGGCTACTTAGCTCATGCCTATGGCTTAGAGCAACATGCCATTACGGGCATCTCTTCTACGGCAGAACCAAGTGCGGCTGCCCTAGCTAAGATGCAAGAATTTGTTAAGGAACACAAGACCAAGGTCATCTTCGTCGACCCATCATTGGATGATGCCATTGCCAAGACCGTAGCATCTGCTACAGGTGCTGAGCTCCGTCCATTGCGTACCTTGGAAACTGTCAGCGCAGAAGAAATTGCAGCTGGTGCTGACTACTTCAGCCTCATGCGCGAAAACCTAGCTAACTTGACCAAGTAAGGCTAGTTAAGATTAAGACACCTCAAGCAAGCGGTGGCACTGGCCACTGCTTGCATTTTTTGTCCTGAGTGGTCTATAATAGGAGAAGTCAAGTGTAGCAATTACTATCCAACTAATTGCAACGCGATCGTTTGCGTCCCACCTAGCAGGAGGGACCTTTTTAGCCAGCAAATTATCTGCCAAGGAGGCAAGTCATGACCTTAGTCAGTGTCAAAAACCTCTCCTTCTACTATGATCGGGAGAAGGTTCTTAATGAAGTAAACTTTGAAGTTAACCCGGGCGAGTTCGTCATTCTGACCGGGGAAAATGGGGCGGCCAAGTCCACCCTCTTGAAGAATATCCTAGGCCTGCTCAAGCCAGCGTCAGGCACGGTCACCATTGCCAAGACTAATGCCCTAGGCAAGCCCTTGTCTATCGGCTATGTGCCACAGAACGTCAACTCTTTTAATGCTGGTTTTCCTAGCCGAGTTCAGGAGTTTGTTGAGTCCGGTCGCTATCCAAAAGGGCGCTGGTTCAAGCGCCTAGACGCCCATGACAAGGAACATGTGGATCGGGCCCTATCGGCTGTCGGCATGAGCCATTTACGCCATAAGAAAATCGGAGAATTGTCAGGCGGTCAGAAGCAACGTATCTGCCTAGCGCGGGTCTTCGCGACTGATCCGGACTTCTTCGTCTTAGATGAGCCAACTACCGGGATGGATATTGAGTCCCGGCGGGCCTTCTACCGGCTCTTACGTCATGCCTGTAAACATCACGGCAAGTCCATTCTCATGGTGACTCATGCCGACCAAGAAATTGAAGGTTTCTATACCCGTGAAATTCGACTAGTAAGAGAGGAGGGGACCCCATGGAGATGTTTCAGCTTGACTTCATCCAACGCGCACTCCTAGCCGGCTTGGCTATTTCCTGCATCACGCCCATTATTGGCCTCTTGCTGATTCTGAAACGCCAATCCATGATGGCTGATACCCTGTCTCATATTTCCTTAGCGGGGGTAGCCCTGGGGATGATTCTACGGGTCAGCCCGACCGTAACCACCCTACTAGTTGTCATTGTGGCCTCCGTCTTGTTAGAATACTTGCGGCTTATTTACCGGGACTTCTCCGAAGTGTCAGTCGCCATTATGATGGCGGGTGGTATGTCGGTGGCCTTGGTGCTTATGAATCTTAACCGCAACGCCTCTAACTTTAAAATTGAACAGTTCCTCTTCGGGTCCATTATTTTGATTTCGCCTCAAGAAGTCATCTTATTAGCCGTCCTAGCGGGCATTGTCCTAGCCCTCTATCTGCTCTTCCGTCGCCCCCTCTATGTGATGAGTTTTGATGAAGCGACGGCACATACGGCGGGCCTACCTGTCAAGTTCATGTCCATTCTGCTGTCCGTGGTGACAGGGGTCGCCATTAGTGTCATGATGCCGATTGTGGGGGCCTTACTGGTATCTGCCCTCATTGTGATTCCGGCAGCCACTGCCATTAAGCTATCTTCAAGCTTCAGACAGACCATTTTGATTGGTTTTGTCATTAATGTGGTAGGGATTATCGCTGGTTTGATGGCCTCTTACCATCTGAATACACCGCCAGGGGCTTCCATTACCCTAGGTTTTGTTATCTTATTTGTCGTGATTTCTCTGGTCCAAGGCCTGCTTAGCTGGTGGCGGAGTAGAGCTTAATCTAGACAAGAAAAGTGGCTGAGTCCTTGACTCGGCCGCTTTTTATTTGCACAAAAGATAAAACAATTATGTAATAATTAATGATATACAAGCGCTTTACATATTGCGGGCAAAAAACAAGTGAAATTACTTGTCTATTACCGTCTTTCACATAAAGATACTAATAGCTAGGCCATGACCATGTCTAGACCTTTCGGGGGTAAAAAAAATTAGAAAGACGAATATTGTGAAAAACAACTATGGAAAACGTTCTAGTTTCTGATATAATAAAGTTAAACCAAAAAGGAGTTGTGAATCATGGGTGTAGAAGCCAAGAAATTTAAACGCAATCATCGAATTGTATTCATCTGCCAGTATTTAATGGAACATCCCAATCAGCTAGTCACCTTGTCCTTCTTTGCAGATTACTTTGATTCTGCCAAGTCCTCAATCAGTGAAGACATCAATTTTGTTCGCGATGTCTTTCAAGAGAACGACCTGGGGGACATTCGCACTGTGGCTGGGGTATCTGGTGGTATTATCTTCTACCCGACGATTCAAGACCGTGATTTGAAGGACCTCTTCCAACGCGTGGCTAAGAAAATGCAGTCAGGCAAACGGGTCTTGCCAGGTAACTATATATATATGGGCGATGTCTTGCAAGACTCAGACATCCTTAACCGTCTAGGCAAGCTCATCGCTTCGCGCTATCAACAGAGTGGCGTGGATGCTGTTATGACTATCGAGACCAAGGGGATTGGCTTGGCCGTCGCTGTTGCCCGCTATCTCAATGTCCCTCACGTAGTAGTTCGTCGTGACTCACGTGACGCTGAAGGATCAACCATTTCCATTAGCTACCTATCTGGGTCCCTGCAAACGGTCAACAAGATGGAATTATCCAAACTAGCCCTAGCGCCTAAGAGCAAGGTTTTAGTGGTGGATGACTTTCTCCGTAATGGTGGGACGATTTTTGGCCTCCTGTCCATGTTGGAAGAATTTGAGTGCCAGCTAGCCGGTGTCTGCGTCTTTGCTGAAAATACGGACCAAGAAAAGCAAAAATTACCACCTCACGAGTCCTTGATGAAAATTCAAATGGTCTATAACCCAGAAATCGAACATTTTGAGCTCTATACGGAACCTGGTAGCTTCTTCCAAGACCAGGCCTTCGAGCCTTTCACCACTTCCCTCCACTAGAAAATGACAAATTGATAAAAAATGATAATTCGATTGGATATCTGCGCCTGAAATCGGTATAATAGTATCGGTAGATTACGAAATTAACGTGCCATGTCGTACGTAGTAAGTAAAGGAGTATGATGAATGGAGAATCGGATGGCAGTTATTCTAGCTGCAGGGAAGGGTACACGAATGAAATCTTCCCTCTACAAGGTCCTACACCCAGTGTGTGGTTTGCCTATGGTGGCCCATGTGGTGCGAGCAGTTGAAGCCAGTGGCGTCAACCAAATCGTCACCATCGTGGGGCATGGAGCGGAAGCTGTACAAGCCTACTTGGGCGATAAGTCTAGCTATGCCTTACAGGCAGAACAACTAGGGACAGGTCACGCAGTCCTACAGGCAGAGAGTGCTTTGGGACATTTAGCGGGTAGCACCCTGGTGATTTGTGGTGACACGCCACTCTTGACTGCTGAGACTTTATCGGCCCTTTTTGACTATCACCAAGCTCAAGGGGCAGGGGCAACCATTTTGACCGCTGTTACCGAAGATGCGACAGGATACGGACGGATTGTTCGTGACGCTGAGGGTCAAGTTCTGAAGATTGTGGAACAGAAGGATGCCACAGAGCAAGAGGCGCTGATTCGTGAATTCAACACCGGGACCTATGTCTTCGACAACCAATTATTGTTTGATTGTCTCAAACGTGTGGGTAACGACAACGCCCAAGGCGAATATTACTTGCCGGATGTCATTGCCCTAGCCCGTCAAGCAGGACGGACCGTGGCTGCCTATGTCATGGCAGATGAGACCGAAGCCATCGGGGTTAACGACCGAGTGGCCCTAGCGGAAGCGACCCAATCTATGCGCCGACGTATTAATGAATATCATATGCGACAAGGCGTGACCATGATTGATCCAACTTCAACCTACATTGAAGCCGATGTGGTTATTGGCCCAGATACCGTTCTGGAAGCCAATGTTAGCCTTAAGGGCCAAACCCGCATTGGGGCTCAATGCCAAATCGGGGCCAACACGGAAATCCATGACAGCCAATTAGCAGACGGTGTCTCTGTGACCCAATCCGTTATCGAATCTTCAACTGTCGCCACTGGCGCAACTGTCGGGCCATTCGCCCACTTGCGACCAAATAGCCACCTAGGCCAAGATGTTCATATCGGTAACTTCGTCGAAGTCAAGAACTCTACCTTAGGGGCAGGCGTTAAGTCAGGCCACCTAACCTATATTGGCGATGCTGACTTGGGTCGTGATATTAATATCGGTTGCGGCACCATCTTCGTCAACTATGACGGTAAGAAGAAGCACCGTTCGACTGTGGGCGACCAAGCCTTTATCGGCTGTAATGCCAACATCGTGTCACCAGTCAAGATTGGCGACCAAACCTTTATTGCAGCGGGTACAACTGTGACGCACGATGTGCCAGATCAAGCCTTGGCCATTTCCCGCGTCAAGCAAGATAACATTCCCAACTATTGGCAAAAATTTAGCAAAAAGTAATTTTTAGGAGGAACCATTGTGGGTAAACATTATAAAGATCCGAAGTTGAAGATTTTCTCTTTGAGTTCAAACCGTCCTTTGGCAGAGAAGATTGCGGAGGCAGTTGGTCTAGAACTAGGGAAAATTAGCATTTCACGTTTTTCAGACGGTGAAGTCAAGGTCAACGTGGAAGAAAGTATTCGGGGGGCGCACGTCTATATCGTGCAATCGACTTCTGACCCAGTCAACGACAACTTGATGGAACTCTTGATCATGATTGATGCTTTGCGTCGGGCAAGTGCCAAGACCATTAACGTGGTCATGCCTTACTACGGCTATGCGCGTCAAGAACGTAAGGCGCAGTCGCGTGAACCAATTACCGCTAAATTAGTTGCTAACATGATTACCATTGCTGGGGCAGACCGCGTCTTAACCTTAGACTTGCATGCACCGCAAATTCAAGGCTTCTTCGATATCCCAGTGGACCACTTAATTGGGGTGCCACTCTTGGCTGACTACTTCTTAGAAAAAGGCCTCTTCGGTGAGGATGTCGTGGTCGTTTCTCCTGACCACGGTGGGGTAGTACGGGCCCGCAAATTGGCCGACTTCCTCAAGTCACCAATTGCCATCATCGACAAACGCCGTCCGCGTCCTAACGTCTCTGAAGTCATGAACATTATCGGGGATGTCGCAGGCAAGAAATGTATCATTATCGATGACATGATTGATACCGCAGGAACCATTACCTTAGCGGCAGCCGCCCTCCTCGATAAGGGCGCAGATTCCGTCTATGCTTGCTGTACCCACGCTGTCCTATCTGGTCCAGCGGTTGAGCGCCTAGATGAATCTGATATCAGAGAAGTTATCGTGACCGACTCTATTCAACAACCAGAAGGTCGCCACTTAGACAAACTCCAAACCATTTCTGTCGGTACCTTAGTAGGGGAAGCTATCAAGCGTATCCACGAAAACCGTTCAGTAAGTCCACTCTTCCAAGAAAAATTCAAGTTGGAAGATCTAAGCAAGGAAGACTAAGTCTAGTCCAGTCTAGAAAGGAAGAACCCCATGAAACAATTCTTCAAGAAAATGGCCGCTCTTGTAATGGCCTTGACCCTGATCTTCGTCTCTTTACCAAAAGTACAAGCGGAAGATCTAGCCATCTCTGAACTTTTAGGCCGTAGCTATGAAGCTTATCGTGGCCTTAAGAGCTTCCACACCCAAGGGACGCTCAAGGCTGCCATTGATCGTCAGACCCAACATATGGACCTAGGCCAAGTTCAAGTCGACGGTTATGTCGATATCCAAAACCTAAACGTTGATTTGAAGATGGTCATTGATTCAATTTTCCTGCCGCAATTCCGCAATGTTCGTTGGGGTGTGAAGGACAATCAAACCTTCTATGAAATTGATGATCGCATCGCCCAAGTGGAAGATACTAGCGCGGAAAAAGCTGATCTTAAGAAAACTTTAGAGCGTGAAGGTTTCAACTTCCCTGCTAAAGACGAAGTCGTTAAGGCTTTGGCTCAACATGATGAGCTAATCAAGCAAATTTTCAAGCTAACTGAGACAGATAGCGAATATGTACTCAGCCTGCGCGATGATATTGATGCCAAGAAGCTCTTCGATGATAACAAGGCTGCTTTGGATGAATTTAAGCAACGTATCTATGATGAAATGGAAGAGCGTGGCGAAAAGGTATCGCCAAGCTACAAGGCACAAGTTGACCGTTTCTACAGCGCTGAAACCTTAAGCAAGTTCTTGGAAAGCAAGCCAGTTTATGAAGTTCATTTTGCTAAGGATAGCTACCTGGTGACATCTTATAAGGTGGAAGTGACCTTGCGCTTCACAGACTTCCTAGATAGCAAAGAAGTTGAACAATTTGGTCTCTATAGCTTCTACTACAATGCAGAAATGACCTTTGACGGCTTCAACGAGAGCCGCGAGATTACAGTGCCAGAAGAAAAATTACCTGGTTCAGAGTCTGATTCAAGTCACTTGACAGAATCAAGTGAAGACAGCTCTTCAAGTTCTGCTTCAGAATAAGGACAATTTTCTAGCAGCCCCTAGGGGCTGCTATTTTTGTAAAGCCAAGGCCAGGGACGAACTTTCCTTGCTTTAGACCCTGTGTTTTGTTCGGAATAATGGGCTTTTTCTCGGCCTAAAGTATGAAATTTATGTGAAATCGAGGGCTTTTGGTTGTAATTTAAGCTGAGCGCGTTATAATAGGGACAAGTAAAATCTTTTACGAAAAGGAGAATGATGATGAAATCCATCAAGAAATTTTTTGCTGTAACAGCTGTTGCTGCTACTGTATTCGCTACTACCCCTGCTACTACTGCTCACGCTGTAGGTTTGAATGAACTCTTCAGCAAAGCAGATGCAGCTTTGAAGACTGTGAAGTCTGTAGAATTGAAAGGTGACTTAGCTGTTGCTTTTGACCAAAACGGGACTAAAGTAAACGTTGCTAACGTAAACTTTGAAACTGAATTAGACGTAGAAAACGTTCAAGGTGAAGGTAAAATTGAAGTTGCGAGCCAATTGTCTCCAAACGCTCAAAAACAAGCTTTCCAAGTGAAAGATGATACCTTATCAACTCAAACTGGTGATAAAGAATGGACTAAGGCAGACTTCTCTGCTCAACGTAACCAATTCAAGACTGCTATCCAAAACGGCTTGCAAGCAGCTTACAAGGACTTAACTCCTGAACAAGAAGCTACTTTAGGTCAATACTTCGAAGTGAAGGAAGACGGCGAAGACTATGTTTACGCCCTCAAACAAGGTATCGACGGGAAGAAATTCTTCGAAGATAACAAAGAAACCTTCGCTCGCGTTAAAGACCAAGTCTTGAAACAAGCAGAAGCGAACGGTCAATCTGTATCTGATCAACAAAAAGCAACCTACGACAAGCTCTTCAGTGCAGAAACCATGGAAAAATTCTTTGCATCAAACCCTAAAGTAGAAGTTCGTTACAACAAATCTACTTTCTTAGTATCTAAGGTAACGCTTGATGTAAACTTGAACCCTGCTGACTTCTTACCAGCTCAATCAGCTCAAGGCGCACCAGGTAAAGTATCTGTACAAGCTAACTTAGAAGCTAAAGACTACAACCAACCAATCGAATTAGAAAACCACTAATCCGTTATAAAAGCACCCTTAGGGGTGCTTTTTTAATGGCTTTTTGACTGCAGAAAAAGAAAAAACGAAAGAAATTCTACTTTTGTCTAACTTTTTGTGTGTAAAGACTTGAAGTCTGGCTCTTAAAGTGTTAGCATAATATTATCAGGTGCTTGCCTAGTCAAAACCTGGAATGTAACTGCGACTAAGAGGAGGAATGAAAATGAAAAAATTAGTCAAAGTATTAGTTGTTCTCTTGGCTTTCTTTAGCCAATTACCTTTCGCTGCAGCTCAAGATGCTGCCCCATCTTTCGTTGATTTGATGACCCAAGCCAACGAAGCAGCACTCAAGTTGGAGACTTTCCACTTGGAATCTAGCCTGTCCGTTATTGGTACTACTAAGACTACACCACGTAGTTTAACGGCTAACCTAACAGGTGACGTGGATGTTAAGAATGCTGAACTCCAAGGTTCACTTGATTTACAATTGCCACCAACCACCAATGGCCAATTTGAGGCAGTGGTAAAAGGTGCCAAAGCCTTCTTCCGTGAAGGAGACAAAGATTGGCATGTATCGGATGTTTCCGTCAACAAACAAGAATTCCAAAAAGCTTATGCCAAGTTTTTAGAAGTAGCTAAGACAAATTCTGAGTTAGACAAAGAATTTAATACAGCTCTTTCTGAATTATTCAATGTGGAAGCAAAAGATGACGAGTATCAAGTTTCCCTCAAACAAAACATTGATGGTGCTAAGTTCTATCAAGATCACGAAGCCCTCTTCAAGAAATTGCAACAAGCGGCTCTAGACCAAGCTAAACAAGCAGGTCAAAACGTTAGCGAAGAAAGCTTCAGCAAGGTCTTCACTGCTGATAACTTCAAGAAGTTCTTCGAATTGAACCCTAGCTTGGTAGTAAGCTACGATAAAGAAACTCACTTCGTCAAAGCTTTCAACCTTGTCCTTCATGTAGACGTGGCTCAAGTTAATCCTAAATTAGCTGAGGGCGACGACGCACCACAAACTGTGGATGTTACTTTCTCTGTGACTGTAAGCAACCACAACCAACCAGTTGATATCAAGGAACCTGAAGCAGGGGCTGGTAATGCTAACTCCGCTTCATCTTCTGAAGAATAAGCAAGCAATAAGGCTAGGACTTGGTCCTAGCTTTTTTCTTGTCTAGGATTTATTTTAGCATCAAAAGTGCTCAGGATTGCTTGTCCTCTAAGCCTTAAGGTATAATGAAGAGGTAGATGAATCCTGGAGGGATAATATGAATATCAAAGCAATTGCCAAGGAAGTCTTAGAATTCCTGGTTTACTTAATTATTATGGTAGCGGCGGTTTTCGCCTTGCGTCATTTTGTGGTGGAGTCCTTCCGTGTGGATGGACACTCGATGGACTATACCCTACAACACGATGAACGACTCTTTATGTGGAAGCTAGCCAAAATTGAACGTTTCGACGTGGTAGTTATTAAGGCGCCGAGCGACCCTAGCAAACGCTATATCAAGCGTGTCATTGGCGTGCCGGGTGACACCATTGAAGTGCGCGACGACAAACTTTACCTCAATGGCGTGGCTACTGACGAGCCATACTTAGCTGAGAAGGTGAAGGAGTACCAGGCAGCCAATCCAAATGGCAACTTCACGCAAAACTTCACCCTAGCTCAAGTTGCAGGAGCTAGCACAGTGCCAGAAGGTAAGTACTTCGTCTTGGGGGATAACCGTCAGAACTCACTAGACGGCCGTTCCTTTGGCTTTATTGATGCCAACACGGTCGAAGGGGAAGCCGATGTCAGCTATTGGCCTTTAAATCGCCTAGGCCTCTTGCAAAAGTACAAATTAAATGATGCGGGGCAAATTGTCAACCGCTAAGTGAGTCAGGTCCAGGGACACAGTCCTGGACCTTTTTTGTTGCTAGGAGCCAGCAGAGGACAGCTTGACAAAGGGCTTAAAAATGCGTATATTTATAGCTGTAAATAGACTAGTACAATCCCTATGGTTTTAGAGAGTGCGTCCTTGGCTGGAAGTCGCATACCCTCTGGTGGATTGGAACCTACTATTGAAGAGAACAAGTGGGCTAGCCTCCTTATCGGCTATAAGTTGGCCGGCACCTATGTCGGCAAACAAGGTGGTACCGCGGAGTGACTGTGCTTCGTCCTTGATTAAGGATGGAGCACAGTCACGATTTTTTGTAAGGAGGTTTACCAGATGGTAACAAGACAAGAAGATTTCTCAAAATGGTATTTACAAACCATTCAACAAGCAGATTTAATGGACTACTCGCCAGTGCGAGGCTGTATGATTTTTAAGCCAGACGGCTATGAAATCTGGGAACATATCCAAAAAGCCATGGATGCTCGTTTCAAGGAAGAAGGCATCCGTAATGCCTACTTCCCAATGTTAATTCCTGAATCATTCTTCAACAAGGAGAAGGATCACATCGAAGGCTTCAGCCCAGAATTACCATGGGTAACGGAAGCAGCAGGGGAGAAGTTAGAAGAACGTTTGGCTTTACGTCCAACTTCTGAGACCATTATTGGGGATGCCTTCTCCAACTGGATCCAGTCCTACCGAGACTTACCACTTGAAATCAACCAATGGGCCAATGTTTTCCGTTGGGAGAAGAAGACCTTACCATTCTTGCGGACCTCTGAGTTCCTCTGGCAAGAAGGCCATACGGCTCACGCTGACGGCCAAGAAGCCTTGGACCGTACTATGCGTATGCTCCAAATCTATAAAGAAGTCGTGGAAGGTGTCTTGGCTGTGCCAGTGGTAGACGGTGAGAAAACACCTTCTGAGCGCTTTGCCGGGGCTGTTAGCACCTTCTCCATTGAAGCCATGATGCAAGACGGTAAAGCTGTTCAAGCCGGGACTTCCCACTACATGGGGACTAAGTTTGCGGAGGCTTTCGACATCCGTTACCTCAATACCGATAACGAGCACGTTTACGCGCACACCAGCTCCTTCGGGGTATCCACTCGCTTGATTGGGGCTATGATTATGACTCACGGCGACGACAAGGGCTTGGTCTTGCCACCAGCAGTTGCGCCAACTCAAGTAGTCTTCGTTCCAGTAGGCCCATGGCAAAAGAACCCAGCCATTCTGGAGAAAATCCATGAATTACAGGCACAACTCAAAGCTGCAGGCATCCGTTGCCGCGTAGATGACAGCAACAACTCACCAGGTTTCAAATTCAATGAATGGGAACTTCGTGGGGTGCCAGTTCGGATTGAGTGTGGTCCACGTGACTTAGAAAATGCGCAAGTCATGATGAAGGCTCGCGACTTAGATGAGAAGGTAGCCGTACCATTTGACAACTTCTTGGCTAGCGTTCAAGCGGAATTGGCTGGTATGCAAGGACGACTCTTAGAAAAGGCGCGCCAAATGAACCAAGCCAACTACTATACAGACATTAATAGCTTAGAAGAGCTCAAGGCCCACATCGAAAGCAAGCGGGCAGCTGGCCAAGTACCTGGTTGGGTGCTAGCAGGTTGGGATGGCACCGAAGAGAGCGAAGCCAAGATTAAGGAAGAAACTGGCTTCACTACACGTAACATTCCATTTGCAGGCCAAGTGCCAGAGAAAGCAACCTGTATCGTGACTGGCCAACCGGCTAAGCATACCGTATGGTTGGCGCGGGCCTACTAAGAAAGAAGGAAGCTAAGATGGAGGCTAAGTTTTGCCGCGAATCTCGGGCGGTGCAAACCCACCGTATCCTACCTTTCCATTGTAATATGCACCAAACCCTCTATGGCGGTCAGCTCATGGAATTCATTGATAACTGCGCCAGCATTACGGTGTCTCGCCATACACGTAGTCTATGTGTGACGGCCTCGATGGACCAGCTCAACTTTATCCGGCCCCTGCACTTATCCGACTCCGTCTGCGTGGAAACCATTGTCACAGGTACCGGCCGTACCTCGGTCGAAGTCTTTGCCAAGGTAGTGGGGGAACGTCTGGAGACGGGCGAGCGCTATTTGGCAGCGACAGCCTTCCTGACCTTTGTGGCCATCGACGAGACGGGAGCTTCGGTTGAGGTTGCCCCTATTCAGCCAGAGGGCCCAGAGGAAATCTTTGTCTGTGCTGGCTACCCAGAACGCCAGGCCAAGCGCATGGCCGAACGCCAAGCATCGGCTCAATTCCAGTCAGGCCTTAACTTGGATTTCCCCTGGGATATCCACTAAGAGGAGTCTGACGCCAGACGTCAGCTTTTCTAAGTAAGTGCCAAATTTATTCTTTACATTTGGCAGAGAATTAGGTATGATATTAGTGTTGCACCGAGTGCAGACAAATAACTCTAGACTAGCAAATAGCCTAGGGCAGAAAGGAAGTTCATAAATGAGACCAGATATTCATCCAAACTACCAACCAGTTGTCTTCATGGACACTACTACTGGTTACAAATTCTTGTCAGGTTCAACGAAAACTTCTAACGAAACGGTTGAGTGGGAAGATGGCAACACTTACCCATTAATCCGTGTGGAAATTTCGTCTGATTCACATCCATTCTACACTGGGCGTCAAAAATTCACCCAAGCAGATGGTCGTGTGGACCGCTTCAACAAGAAGTACGGCTTCAACAAATAAGCCACTATTCTATCCACAGAAGATTAAGAGCCCCTTGGGGCTCTTTTTTTATTTTAGGTAACAATCTTGCGCAAAGCGTGACAAGACAAGGTTTTTGGCTTATAATAGAGGACGAGACTAAAATTCGAAAGGATGTTTTTTATGAGTACATTATGGACTGTTTTAGGGATTATTGCTGGGATTGTGGTCCTATTAGTAGTCTTCTGGGCATCTGTCTACAACCGTTTAGTTCGTTTACGTAACTGGTCTGAAGAGAGCTTCAGCCAAGTAGACGTGCAACTCCAACGTCGTAACGACTTAATTCCTAACTTGGTGGAAACAGTCAAAGGCTATTCTAAACACGAGAGTGAAACCTTAGACGCTGTAGTGAAGGCGCGTCAACAAATCGTTAACTTGCCAATGGATGCAACCCCTGAGCAAAAGAACGAATTATCAAACCAATTGACAGGCGCTTTATCTCGTTTATTGGCTGTAGCAGAAGCTTATCCTGAGCTCAAAGCTAACCAAAACTACTTAGACTTACAACGTAGCTTGGAAGAAACGGAAGACTTGATTGCCAAAGCCCGTCAAATCTACAACTCAAGCATTGGCCAATACAACACTGGGATCCAAACTTTCCCTAACAGCTTGGTAGCGGGCTTAAGTGGTTTTACACCAAAAGCTTACCTACAAGCACCAGCTGAAGCTAAAGAAGCACCAAAAGTAAGCTTCTAAATCTAAACTTACTACCATTATATTATTGACCTACTAGCTAGCATGGAAAGGAGGCATGAGATGAAACGGGTTAACCTCTATGTGCATTATGACTCGGTTACCAACTATATGATGACCCGGGCCCTAAGTCTGACTAGTGACGACTTTAGTGCACAGAATTTACCTAATAACTTGATTTTGGCAGAAGCACCGGCTAACTTTGGTCGCTTTGATGTGCAGACCAACTTCAAGATTTTGCGGGGACGGTCTGAAGTCTTACGGTATATGGAGACAGTCCAAGCCCAGAAGCTGCGGATGTCTAACTGGATTGACTTCGAATCCATTGAACTCATGCATCAATTGACTCCTCAGGAAATTGCGGAATTGCTTTACCTCTTCCACTCTTCCAATGTCCTACGCTCAGCTTTCTTCTATAAGTTGCAGAATAACTTTGTCTATCTCACTTTACCTAATGGGCTGAACAAGCTCTTCTATCGGCATATTCAAGACTTCTACCCGCGCTTTGCTCGGAATATGACCGAACGCATGATGGATCTGGTCAATGAGAATAAGAACCTCTTCTTCTCTAAACGCCAGACAGTCTCCCTCTTGCCTGCACACGTAGCAGAGGAACTGGCCCCTTTATTCGCCAACGGCATTAAGGTGGACTTCGTGCAAGCTCACTCTCATAACGGAAAATGGTCAGTGCCACTCTTCGTGATTGAAGATGAGTTGACCCTGCTCTCCCAAAATCAGAATATGGCAGAGCAGATTGGGGAGATTGTCTATGATACAAGTGCCAACCATTGGCGTCTAGTATTGAATATCTAAATTTGATGGAGGAACTTTACATGAAAATCGTCTTACTCTATGGTGGGCAGAGTGCTGAACATGATATTTCCTTGATTTCAGCACATAATATTATGCAGTCCATCATGTATAACTACTATGAGGTACAACCTGTTTATATTACTAAGCAAGGAGACTGGCTCAAAGGAGCGCCTTTATCAGGGCCGCTTAGCCACTCTAACCAACTGGCCTTAACTGCTGGTCCGCAAGCGCGTTGGGCTGAGGGGCCAGAGGGTCAATCAGTCGGGACCTTAATTCAACCTGGCGATATTAAGGAAGCAGACACCATTGTCTTTCCTGTCTTACATGGCCCTAACGGCGAAGATGGGACCATCCAAGGCTTCTTGGAAGTCTTAGGCATGCCATATGTTGGGGCTGGGGTGACTGCTAGTGCCTGCGGTATGGACAAGGTCATTTCCAAACAACTTTTCCACCAAGCTGGCTTACCACAAGTGCCATACGTGGCCTTCGATTCTCGTGAATGGGCTCAGTCCCCTGATGAATGGATGAATCGCTGTGAGGGCAACTTGCTCTATCCGCTCTTTGTAAAGCCTGCTAACATGGGCTCTAGTGTGGGGATTTCTAAAGCCACCACAACCGAAGAGCTGCGTGCAGCCGTAGAGAAAGCCCTGCAATTTGACCGCCGTATCGTGGTGGAACAAGGGATTTCTGCCCAAGAATGCGAAGTAGCAGTTCTAGGCAACGATGATGCGCATGCTAGCGTGGTCGGCCGTCTGGTCAAGACTGCTGATTTCTATGACTACGATGAAAAGTATGTCAACAACACAGTTGAAATGGAGATTCCGGCTCAATTGCCAGACGCCATTAGTGACAAGATTCAAGAATATGCCCTACGCGCCTACCGCGCATTGGATGGCAAGGGCTTGTCACGGGTCGACTTCTTCGTAACGGCTAGCCATGATATCTATATTAACGAAATTAACACCATGCCAGGCTTTACGCCTTACAGCATGTATCCTTGTCTTTGGGAAGCGACCGGGCTTAATACCCGCGACCTAATCGAAGAGCTCTTGCAATTAGCGCTTAAGAGTTTTGAAGACAAGCAAGCTTATAAACAAGTAAGTCGTTAATAACAAAACCACATGGCCTAGATAGTATTAGAAAAGCGAAGTGCAGAAGCACTTCGCTTTTTCTTAGGCATTGAGCGCCTGGATAATGTCCGCAATTAAATCTTGCGGGTCTTCAATCCCTACGGATACCCGTAATAAGTCGGCTGTTAAACCATAAGACTCGCGAATGTCTTGCGGGATGTCAGCATGGGTTTGGGTGGTTGGATAGGTGATGAAGCTTTCGACACCCCCTAAGCTCTCGGCAAAGGTGAAGACCTTGAGGGCTCGTAAGAAGCTGTCTACCTTGTTGGCATCTTGAATCTTAATGGACATCATGGCGCCACGACCAGGGTAGAGGACTTCTTTGATTTGAGGGTGTTGCCTTAGGGCTTGGGCTAGGGACTGAGCATTGGCTTCTTGCCGGTCTAGCCGCAAGGATAAGGTCTTAAGTGAGCGGATAAAGAGCCAACAGTCAAAAGGTGACAAGGTTGGGCCTGTTGTGTTGGACAACCAGACTAATTGCTCGCCCAAGCTAGCATCCTTGGCCACTACTACACCGGCCAAGATGTCGTTATGGCCAGTCAGGTATTTGGTGCCTGAATGAATAACTAGGTCAGCCCCTAATTCTAAAGGACGTTGACGTAGGGGAGTCAAGAAGGTGTTGTCCACGATAAGGCGCGTTTGGTGGTCTTGACAGACTTGGGCAACAGCCGCCAAATCAATTTCCTGCATTAGCGGGTTGGTAGGGGTCTCGACGAAGACCGCAGCTACTTGATTGCTAATTAAGGAGGTCAACTCTTCTAGATCTTGGAAATAAGTAAATTGATAGAAGCCTTGTTCTTGGAGCTTATCGAAGTAGCGGAAGCTGCCTCCATATACATCGCGTGTTACCAGGAATTGACTACCGGCTGGGAAGAGGCCTAGGACTAGCTGAATGGCGCTCATACCGGAAGAGGTTACCACTGCTTGGGCGCCGCCTTCAAGGGCAGCCAGGCCTTCTTCTAAGACGGTACGGGTAGGGTTTTTGGTTCGGGTATAGTCAAAGCCCGTACTTTGGCCCAAACCTGGATGGGCGTAGGCAGTAGACAGGTGGATAGGCAGAGAGACTGCGCCGGTCTGTTGGTCTTGGCGGTTGCCTAGTTGGGCTAGTTGAGTGTCGCGATGGGTCATCAGGGTCAACTCCTTTATGGATTAATAGGTCAAAGAAAAAGCCCAGCGCACAGGGAAAAGCCTGCGCGCCGGGACGAATCTTCGTGGTACCACCCGATTTTGTGCTGGCCTCACAGCAAGCACCTTGGTAAGTCTATGACTTGGCAGTAACGTTGCGAACGTCTCACTGGATGAAAAACAGTGAAATTCTCAGAGGTCATCTTGGGTCAAGGTGGCCACCCCTTTGCAGCAACTAGGGCTCTCTATAGACCAAGGCTTGACTTACTCATCTCGTCATCGAAGTAGTATTTGCCTCAGTGTAACACGAAAGCAGAAGCCTGTCAACAGAGCCATTTTGTCCGGAGCCGACTAATATGACTGTCATGGGCTTTAATCATATTATTACCTCTCGAAGGTAATTCTTGACCTTGAACCACTAGAGGCTATCCAGTATAATAGAGACTATGTTGGTGACCAATTGGACTGAAAGGGAGGAACTATAATGGCGCAAAATAATACAAGAAAAACTTCAATCTGGCGTCAGCTAGGCTACATCGTGCTCTGCCTCGTAATAGGCGCTGTTATCGGCCTTCTAATTGGCCGCGTCTTTGGCCCTTCACTGGCCAATCAGCTGCGCCATGTGTCCATGACTTATTTATTGGCGACCTTTATAGTGAGCACAATCTTACATATTATTATTCATGAAGGGGGCCATTTGCTTGGTGGCCTGCTGACGGGTTATAAATTTGTTAGTTTCCGGGTCATGGATTTAAAATTGGAAAAATCTGAGTCAGGTGGCTTTAAGTTTCGTTGGCAACATGTGGCCGGGACGGGTGGCCAGTGTTTGATGCGCCCACCACGCTATCAAAGCCAAAAATTTCCTTTTAGGCTCTACTTAGCGGGCGGATTTTTAGCCAATATTTTGACTAGTGTCTTAGCCTATTGGCTCTGGCCTAATATCTATGTCTTTGTCTTTGCTAGCCTAGGGGTTTTAATGGGCCTGACTAATGCCATTCCTATGAGTTTTAATGATGGCAAAAACTTACTTTTATTGAGCAAAAGTGAATTAAACCGCTTGGTTCTCTTCATAATGTTAGAGGATAATTACTGGGCCAATCGTGGTAAGTCTTATGATGAGAAATATCGCTATCTACGGCGTGTTACCATTAATGAGACTAACTTCTTGACGGATGCTACGATTTTCTATGACTTAGAGCAACTAGTGGATCAGGGTCAGTTCGAAGAAGTCTACATCTTGGCTAAGAAAATCTATCATGAACGCGAGGATATGGTGACGCCCTATCGTCAGGAAATTTTACGCCTCTTACTTTTTGCGGCTAGCTTGCAACATCCCGAAGATCCCCTGATTACAAGCTTACTGGAGGATCCTCTCTTAGTGGCTATGCTGAAGACCAAGCGACCAGAAAACTCAAGCGCCCAGGCTGCCTATTACTGGCGGGTCAAGGGAGATGTGGCGACGGCTCTGGAGCATTTGGCGCAAGCTAAGAAACGCCTGCCTCGCGCCCATAACCTCAGAGCTCAGGAGCAGGAAGCTCGGATTATAGATTACCTAGAAGAGAAAATCCAGGCAGAACAAGCAGATAATAATTAAAAAAGCTCAAGTATCGGTTTAGTGCCGATTCTTGAGTTTTTTATTTGCGATGCAGAATTTCAGGAGCATTAAAACCGGACATTTAGATTCAGTTGGCGCTTTTTGTTCGGAAAAGCTTTACTTTGAGCAGGATAATCGCTATATTTAGAGTAAACAATTTGAAAGGAGTGACAGTATGAACTGGTTCATTTTAATTGGTATTGTAATTATTGTCCTTGGTTTTTCGCTCAAGTTGGATACCATGGCGGTCTTAATCGTGGCGGCCTTGTCAACAGCTTTAGTGGCCGGAATTCACTGGCAAGAGGCATTAATTCTCTTGGGGGAAAACTTTGTCAAGAACCGTTTGGTCACCATCTTCTTGATTCCAATTCCCATGATTGCCATGGTGGAACGATTTGGTTTGCGCCAACAAGCCCAGCATCTGATTAGTAAGCTCAAGGGCTTGACGGCACCTATTTTGCTCTATACCTATGTTGTGATTCGTGAGGTCTCCTTGGCCTTCCAAATTCCTCTAGGTGGGCACGTGCAATTCATTCGTCCTTTGATCTATCCCATGACTGAAGCAGCTGTGCGCGAGAAATGCGGTGAGGACTTGAGTGACGAAGAAGTCGACGCGATTAAGGGTAAATGTGCGGCTGTAGAAAATATCGCTAACTTCTACTCCCAAAATATCTTTGTTGGTTCTTCAGGGGTCTTACTGATTATTTCTACCTTAACTGAAGCAGGATATGATGTAGCGGCAACAGATGTGGCCAACACAGCCTTAACCGTAGGGATTGCAAGCTTAATCGTGGTGGCACTCTATATGGCATACTGGCAACAAGGGCTTAACAGAAAGGGGCGGAAATAATGGAAATTACTGCAGTACGTGATTTAATTTTAGAATTCGCCTATTACATTGCGGGCGCGATTTTCTTCCTGTCTGCCTATTATGTTTATCGCTCGGATAGTAAGACTCGGATAGGGACGACTCTCTTCTGGAGCCTCTTGGGGGTTATTTTTACTTTTGGTTCTTACCTACCTCCGCTTCTAGTGGGGATTCTTCTAGTGGTTATGGCAGTTCTGACTGTAACCAAGCAAGTGACTACGCCTAGTCTTCACGCGGTATCAGAAGCAGTGAAGGAAGAACGTGCTAAACGTTTTGGCTTATGGATTTTCTTGCCTTCTCTAACCCTGGCCTTAGTGGTCGTTTTATTAGTCTATAATGTTAAGGGTTTAGGTGGTCAGGCGCCTTTAGTGATTGGGGGCTTAACCGCTTTGGTAGTTGCCTTGATTATGTTGCGCCCTAAACCAAAAGAAGTCTACGATGGAACTACACAAATGATTCTGCAAATGGGGGTAACCATTATCTTGCCTCAGCTACTTGCAGCTCTTGGCATTATATTCACTAAGGCCCAAGTAGGGAACCTAATTTCGAACGCAGTGGCCTCAGTGGTGCCAGCAGAGAACCGTTTGTTGGGTGTGATAGCCTACGTTTTAGGTATGGTTATTTTCACTATGATTATGGGGAATGCCTTCGCGGCCTTCACGGTAATTACAGCAGGGATTGGGATTCCTTTTGTTTTCGCCTTGGGAGCAAATCCAGTCGTAGCTGGTACCTTAGCTATGACAGCAGGTTATTGCGGGACCTTGATGACCCCAATGGCAGCCAACTTTAACTCCATGCCGGCTTCTCTCTTAGAAATGAAAGACCCAAATGGTGTCATTAAGCAACAAGTGCCTGTCGCACTGGCCATGATTGTCCTACATATTGCCTTGATTTACTTCATGGCTTATTAGAATAGGAGATGAAATTATGAAAATTTTAGTAACAGGTTTTGATCCTTTTGGCGGTGAAGCCATTAATCCTGCTTGGGAAGCTGTTAGTCGCTTGCCTAAGGAAATTGAGGGTGCTGAGATTGTGACCGTTCAGATTCCGACCGTTTTTGGCGATTCAGCTAAGCGCCTCTTTGAAGCGGTAGAAGTGCATCAGCCTGATGCGGTAGTCTGCGTCGGTCAAGCGGGGGGGCGCTTTGGTATTACGCCTGAACGGGTGGCCATTAACGTGGATGATGCGCGAATCGCGGATAACAAGGGCCAACAACCTCTGGACACAGTCATTCAAGCGGACGGGGCACCTGCCTACTTTACGACCTTGCCAGTTAAGGCCATGGTAGAGGCAGTCAAGAAAGCGGGCCTGCCTACTAGCCTGTCTAACACGGCTGGGACCTTCGTCTGCAACCATATCATGTACCAAAACCTCTATTATCTTGCTAATCACTATCCAAAGACTCAAGGGGGCTTTATCCATGTCCCTTACGTAACGGAACAAGTGGTCGACAAGCCGGGCCAAGCCTCTATGGCTTTAGCCGATATTGTCAAGGGACTGACGGTCTGCTTAGAGACCATTGTAGCCTACCAAGGCAAGACAGATGCGCAAGTCGTGGGCGGCGAAACCCATTAATCGCAAATAAAAAATGAAGCCACCCCAGGGGTTAGGCTTCATTTTTTTTGTCTGAACTTGCTTCAGTTTCCTTAATAATATAGATAGGACGTCGTTTGGTTTCCATAAAGATTTTACCAATGTAGTTGCCAATAATCCCTAAAGACAGGAGCTGGATACCTGAGAAGAAGAGGATGATGGAGACAATTGACGGCCAACCAGCCACCCGGTCACCATAGAGCATGGCCCGGACAATAATCACAACCAAGAAGAAGGCTGAAATTAGGCAGGTGATGGTCCCCATAATAGAGGCTAAGGTCAGAGGAACTTCAGAGAAGTTGATGATACCGTCGATGGAGTAACGGAGTAGTTGGAAGAAGTTCCAACTGGTTTGGCCCGCTACCCGGTCACGGTTCTCGAATTCTAGGTAGACCGTATCAAAGCCCACCCAGCTGAACAGGCCCTTAGAGAAACGGTTGTACTCGGATAATTCCAGAATGGCATCCACCATTTGGCGGGTCATTAGGCGATAGTCACGAGCCCCGTCTACGATTTCGGTTTGGCTGATACGATTAATCAATTTGTAGAAAAGGCGAGCGAAGAAACTACGAATAGGCGGCTCTCCTTTGCGGTTAGTTCGCCGGGTTCCGACACAGTCAACGCCCTTACTTTGAATGAGCTCGAACATCTGTGGCAGTAACTCTGGCGGGTCCTGTAGATCGGCATCCATTAAGGTGATGTAGTCGCCCCGGCTAGATTTGAGTCCAGCGTAAATGGCCGCCTCTTTACCGAAGTTGCGAGAAAAGGATAAGTAGCGAACCCGATCGGGGTGGGCTTGATGTAAGTTGCGTAAAACTTCTAAGGTCGAGTCCTTGGAGCCGTCGTTAACAAAAATATATTCGGCTGGAAAGTCCAGGTCCTGCACTACTGCCTCAGTAGCAGCAAAAAAATGTGGGATGGCGTCTGCTTCGTTGTAGCAGGGCACAATAATGGATAACATGCTGATTCCTCCTGTCATATCTCGTGACTATTATAGCATACGGTGCCTAGCTTTGCGAGGTTTGAGCTGTGCTAGTGGCGTTCAAGGGTTAACAAGTTGAGTGGCGAAAATGGAGCTGACAAAAATTCTTAAGCAAAATGAAATAGCTTACAAAAATCTCAAAATATGCTAAAATAAAACTGACGCCTATCCAAATGTGGGATAGCCAATCGATTATTATATTTGCCTCCTTAAGAGGCACTAGGGGAGTCTTATAGATGAAAGAACCAATTCTAGTCATCATGGCAGCCGGAATGGGCAGTCGTTATGGTGGCCTCAAACAGCTTGATTCAGTTGGACCAAGAGGGGAGG
>ERZ773006.21-NODE-21-length-101210-cov-14.2307_pt1 | contig 101210 bp, 74 predicted proteins | sample MGYA00580843_ERZ773006 | MGnify/ENA primary metagenome ERZ773006 (study PRJEB29015, sample SAMEA2738011) | human oral metagenome | biome: human oral; feature: human-associated habitat; material: dental | place: China | collected 2052 ...
TTGGACTTGGCAGTGCTTTTATCGTTGCAGGGATAGCCTTGAAGCGGTTTTTGTAGTAGCTTCCTTGGCTCACCTCATGGGTTATCTCGATAATGATAAAGTTACCCAAACTCTCTTCTGATAGGTCTCCTACACGTTCCAAGAATGAACTGTAGAGACTTATAACGGAACCTACACGCAGGATCGGTACCTGACTCTCAGCTGTGATATAATGTGTCTCAGCAGCTTGCTTACGTCCCATGTAATTGATGAGCTCCGTTTCATTGCTGACACGTGGCAGTGCATGCTGTCGTGCGGGTTTTGAGAACATTCCCAGTGATGCACGGAAAGCCTCACCCGCAAGTTTGTCATGACCATATGCCAAGTCTGGCGTCATACGTTGCATCTCACGGTCAGCACCGGAGTGATAAGAGAACACCTGTTCTGAACGTGCCAATGTCTGTAACCCAATGTCAAGTGAAGACAGTGTTGTTCCATATTCTAATCTTAAAGTGTACTTTCTAACAAAACACAAGACACAGGCCGGGACTAACAGCTGAAGTCGTCATCTACCTCGGCGGCTTTCCCCAGCTGCTGCCCGCCCTGCGCACAAGATGACAGAAACAGCACGACCCTGAGATTCTCATAATGTGCCGGTACCGAAAGAACCAGGTCCAGCTTCCCGTCACCATCCAGGTCGCCGGCAAAGAGAAGACGGAACCAAGCATCATCCACCTGCGCTTCCCGGACAATCCGCTCTCCGTTCAGCAGCAGACAGTAATTCTTGTAGATGTCCTCCCCTTTCGCCTTTGCCTCCAACTTGTAACGTTTCCCGGAAAAAGTGAAATTACGGACAGTACCGGGTTCAAGGTAAGAACTGTCTGAGAGTTCAACGTCAGCCACCTGTACCTTCCCCATTCTTATGGGCAGCTGATTGACAAACAGAATCGTTTTCCGCTTTCCCCGCAGGTCTGATGCCAAATCACCTGTACAGGGGTCTTCCTCTTTCCGAATTCGATAATGCGCCTTTCCAACGTAATAATCCTTTCCTTGCTGGTAAAGTTCAGCCCAGTCCCTGTCTATCAGCGTGTCCGGGTCACACAGGCGATAGAGGAAGGGTACAAGAATCTTATACGTAAGCGGCTTCGCCTTGACGGTTTCTGCAACCTCCATTTTCTTTGCGGAGACTGTATCTTTCCGCAATATCGGTTCCTCATGAACGCTGCTGACAGGTTTCCTGTCCGTACACGACAGGAGCATCACACAAAGAACCGGCAATAAGAAAAGTGTCTTTTTCCTCATCATAATCATACGCTTAACGCCTTCCGGCATACGACATCTTCCATCTAAACACATTGCAAAAATAATGTTTTTCCTTGTATATTACAACCTGCCGGCTGTACTTTTCCACATACCGTTTCAACAGCCGTCTTCGTAGTAGCCACCTTTTTCCTTGATGTAGTCGATGAATTCTGCGAAGAGCGGGTTCTGTCTTAACGTTGCCTCATTGCCGGTAAGAACCAGCTGCTTGCGTGCCCGTGTGATGGCGACGTTCAGCTTCCGGTCGATGGGCTGGCCGGCCTCATAGAAAGTATTGGCGGTGAGGAAATCGAGCTGGTAACGGCTCTGAATCGTGAAGGAATAGAGGATGATGTCACGCTGGCTGCCCTGGTAGCGTTCGACCGTGTCGATGCTGATTTCTTCCAGTCCCGGGATGCCGAGTTTCTCGATTTCCTTGCGAATCATGGCTATCTGATTGCGGTAGGGAACGATGACTCCCACGGATTTCTGCGGATTGAAGTCGCTGCCGAGCTGCCGGTGCAGACGTCGGAGCAGATCGGCAATGATCCGTGCTTCTTCCGTGTTTACCTTTTCGGAAACATTCAGTTGCCGGCAGGGTTTTGAAGGAATGAAGATCATGCGATGGGTCTTCAAGATGTCGTCAGTCTCGTCTTCGCTTACCTCATGATAAGGCAAGGTCTGTTCCAGCTGATGCGCCAAGGGCACACATTCCAGTTGCTCTTTCGCATAGAACCTGCGGTTGGCAAAATCGGCAATTTCAGGGTGCATTCGTCCTTGTTTGTGCAGTGTGCCGATGAAGTCTGTGCGTCCTGCTGCCCGCTCTGTGAGGATGAGCCGCTCGAAGAGGGAGTTGGCGCAGGAGGTGAGGTGGATAGCTTCCAGTGTTTCGTCTTCGACAATCACTTCCGCATCACTCTGTTGCACAACCGCCGGCAGCTGTTTGTGGTCGCCGATCAGTATGAACTTCCGGATTGCCCGCTCTTCCCCGTGCCGGCTTGTCAGCAGCCCGATAATATTCGGTTCTAATATCTGACTCGCCTCGTCGATGACGGCGAGGTCAAACTGCTTGATGTTGAACAGGACAGAACGGGAATTCATCGTTGAGGTGGTGGCTACCACAATCCGCGCATTCTCCAAGGTCGACCTGATGGTGTGAAGAGACGGGTTCTCATCGATGACCTCCTGCAACAGATGGTCGCTGTATTCCGGGGAACAACTGAACTCATTACCCACGCGGATATAGTCCAGCATATTCTCTGAAAGCATGTTGCAGATTTCGTCGACAGCACGATTTGTATAGGCCAGGAGGAGGATTGAACTTTGAGCTTTGAGCTTTGGGCTTTGAACATTATTACATTCTGCCAACTGTTCACGCACAAGGAACTGCAGTGCCTGTGAGGTCTTCCCCGTCCCCGGAGGACCGATGAGGAGAAAATAGTCCTGCGCCTGTTTCGCTTTCAGGAGAATCTCGTCATAACCGGGATGGTAACTGTGCGACAATCTCAAGGTCTTGTCCACACGTGGCGCACGCTGGCCGAGGAGCAGCCGGCGGCGGTCTGTTTCCGAGGTGATGAACGTGTAGAGGCTCCGGATGGCCGATGTGCCGCCGATGTCGCTTCCGGCATGTTCGATGGCGAAGCGTTCTCCGCTGATCAGGTCGGGGTTCTGCTGTCCGTCGCTGAGGTGTACGACGATCCGGTCGCAGTGTATCTCCTGCAGCGATCCCTTGAAGAGAATGCTTTTCCGCACGTCCGGTCCTTCGTTTTTCCTGTACGCATAGAGGTAGACCATGTCGCCTCTGCGGAAATTCGGCAGAAAGTCATCCCCCTGCCGGGGTATGCAGAGTGTCACCGTGTCGTAGCCGTTGGACGAGGTGCTGCGTTCTTTGCCCATGAGGGTCAGTTCTGTGTAGATGTTGCCTGTCTCCTTCTTCTCTGCCAGGGGCATGTTCCAGAGGTCGGCACAGCTGTTTCCCACGCCCTCCTGCGCTCCCACTTTCGATACAAGCTGTTCCTTGATGACAAAGGTCATCATACGCATGAAGTAGGCTTGTTCCAGGCTGTCGAGCCGGTGGAGGGGTGCAAGCGTCTCCGTAAGCTGTGGCAGGAGGTATTCATGATAGAACCGGTCGTTCTGTTTCCCGGTGTTCAATGTCTGTGGGGTAAGCAGTGGCAGTATTCTGCCAAATCCGTTCTCTGCTATCCAGAACTCCGTCGCCACGGCCTGGTTGCGGAAGCGGATGGCCTCGTGCAGGAGCGATTGCAGCGGCTCCACCTCGAGCAGTCCGTCGGGCAGAGGATATTTCGAGTACATCAGCCGGATGTGTGCCTGTTTCGGGGTAAGGCGGAAGTTGTATTGCAGAATGCCGTAGTAGAGGAGCAGCTGTACATAATGTTTCTCCACATGGAGTGACCCGTGCGGATTCCGGAACTTGCGTTCGATAAAGATGTTCTTGCCCGACTTCTGTTCGACAAGCAGCTTCAGGTCGGTCGTCATCAGGTCCACACGTCCCTGTATGCCCAGCCGTTCGCAGACGAAAGACGGCTCGAGGATGGCTTTTCTACGGTCGAAAGTGCGGAAGATTTCATCCACAATGTCCTTGATGTTCTCCACCTGCCGTCCGGCCTCCTGCTTGAAGGCTGCGGCGTCAAAGTCGGGACAGGTGGCGAAGTCCAGTGCCTTTTCCCGGAAGTTGGAGCGGAAAGTGTCCTTGATATCGTAGTGTCCGGGATGGTTGATGATGTCATCGAGTGCAGCCCCGGCGAAGTTACCCAGCACGGTGTATTTGTTGGCAGGCCGTGTACCGAGCCGGTTAACCGTGAAGAGCAGCGGGTGGTGTCCGTAACTCTCAAAGCAGTTGGCGATGGCGGATATATCCAGCAGATAGTCGGGCTCTACGACGATGAGCCTTGGCACTACCTTCCGGTGTGTGACGGTGCAGTCGAGGAGGTTCAGCTGCATCCCCTCGCGCAGCAGCGGTCGCAGATAGCTGAAGTCGACATATTCCGGCGTGTCCGTATAGTCTACCGTCAGGAGCTTCTCACTGCAGTCCTGGTTGGTCACGGCCACCTGTATGGTCTTCTCGTTCCACTTCCTTACGATGCAGCGGATGTAACGGTAGTTTGCAATCTGTATATGCTCCGTCATGCGTCCGTGTTCCGGTATCCTGCCGACAAGGAACGGGGGGACCGGCTCCTGTACGACGGCAGAGACGAAGAGAGCGAGGGCACGGCAGTCGTAAGCCACGTCGTCGGGCAGGACGGGTGCGCTGGAATTGCTGTGCCGGCGCATCTTCTGGATGGCGACGATGTCCTGTGGAGCTATGTTATGCTGCCGGCAGAGCGACTCTACCTGCGACGAGAGGTTGCCGAAACCGTGGCGGGTCTCCTTCAGTCCTTCGTGACAGGCGATGACGAGTGCCTCGTGCATGATGCACGGCTGTGCTTCTGCCGGCGCTGAGAGGATGTCGGCGATGCGTGTGAAAAGTTCGTGTGCCATAGAAAAGTATCTCTCCGTCCTTCCCGAAGAAGAGGAGTTGAAATTATGCAGTGCGTGAGGACGGAATCTTTAGTGTATGTCCTGTGTGAAAGCTGTTGCCTTGAAACCGGGTCATTACAGATTGTCTTTGCAGTCAGACGGCACTTGTCCTGAATTATTTCCGTGAAGAGAAGAATTTCTTTTCACGAAGAAAAACATTTCTTTTCATGAAGAAAAATATTTCTTTTCACGAAAATAATTCCGCAAAGATAGCTTTGCCCTGTTCTTTACTGTCCTCCCAGGCGTTCAAAGAAAGTGATGATTTCTTCCCAGGTTTTGAACTCATCGCTGCCGAAGTGCAGTGTTGTTCCGAGGAAGTCGTCGTTTCCGGTGCTGCTGATGAGGTAGTCGCCATAAAGAAGCTGTGGCTGGTTGGTGAAGACGACGTGATCCCATGCCGGCGTACTGAAAGTCTCTTCGATCCATTCCTGCTGTCTGGCAATGGCTTCCGGACTGTTCGTCGGGGCAGGACAGACGAAGAAGACGTTGTAGTTGTCGAGTAAAAACTCGTAGGCTTTGTGGAGGCTCGACTTCGGTTTTCCGTACCCGTCGGCAAGGGTGTTCTGGTCGATGAATACTGTCCGGCGTTCGCGTCCCTCCTGACGGTCGTCAATCCATCGGACGACCGGCATGAGATAATGGAAGATGGCCTTTTCTATGAGGCGGTGTTCTCCGTGGAAGCGGATGGCCTGCGGGTAATGTTCCCGGAACAGATCGAAGGTGTGTACGACGGAGTCGGCATCGCCGAAGAGCCCGAAGACGTGCTGCCGTTCCTCCTCGTTCACCTGTGAGAAGCATTGCTCCGTCATGTCCCTGTATTCCTTCACCAGTGCTTTGGTGACGATGACCTCCTGCACGCCGTCCTGCCGTTCGTTCTGGTAGACCTGTTTCCCCATCATATTGCTCTCGGTGAGGGTTGCTCCCATCTGGAAAGCAGGGTTCACACAGATGCGGTCGATGCCATAGAGCATCTCTGTGTACATGCCCCCCATCGACGTGCCGATGATAAGGTCGGGCTTCTCTGTGCCGACGAGATTCCGCAGCAGTTCCATCGCCTCTTCGGGATGTATGGGGAGGTCGGGGGCGATGACGGTTGCCTGGGGCATGTAGTCGCGCAGAATCTGTGCGGTGTGGGTGGATCCGGCTGACATGAAGCCGTGAACGTAGATGATTTTCTTCCCAGCCATGAGGTCGGGGAAGGTTTTCTTATATTGATTTTCCATAAGCGGTGATAAGCAGTGATAAGCGGTGATGGGCGGTGATGGGGCTTACCCTGACTGGCTTCCGTCAGGCACTCCCCTCCTTCTAAGAGGCTGGGGGAGGCTTCACTATACCAGCGGCAGGCTGATTCCGTTTATCTTCTGATAGATGTCCAGAGCGTAGATGTCCGTCATGCCGCTGATATAGTCGAGCACCGCCATGATGCGGGTCTCCTTGTCGGGACTCTGGATGTCGTACTGGCTGGAGAAGCGGTGGATGAGCTGCCGGCTGTGGAAATGGTCCGGCTCGACAGCTGCACCGATGAGGGCTTCCATGAGCGTCTCCATGATCTTGTAGCCTGACAGCTCGACATCGAGTACGGCCTTGCTGCGGTAAATCTTGTCTTTGGACACCTCCGTACAGTGCTCGTAAGCCCGTCGTGGGAGTTCAGAGATGTGTTTGATGAGCGACCCCTCGAATGTCCCGTTGAGAATATCCTCCTCGCGTTCGACAAAGACCCTGACGCACTCTGCCTCCAGCAGACCCACGGCACAGGCCCGGAAGTAAACCACCTGTTCGTTCCGGTCGGTCACCCCTTCCTCCTCTATCCGCCTGCGGATGCTCTGCTTCGCCTGCTCATCGAAAAAGCCGAGAAGCAGGTCGGCGGTCTCCTCGAACGACAGGAGCTTGAGCTTGTGCGAATCCTCGATGTCCATGATTTCATAGCAGATGTCGTCTGCTGCCTCCATCAGATAGGTCAGCGGATGTCGGACGTAGCAGATGCCTTCCGCCGAACCGTCTTTGCGGATGATGCCCAGTTCGTCTGCTATCTTCTGATACGTTTTCTCCTCCGTGGCAAAGAATCCGAACTTGCCATGCTTCCCTGCATAGGAAGAGCTGAAGGGGTACTTCACGATGCTGGCCAGCGTACTGTAAGTCATGACGAATCCGCCCTCCCTTCTACCCAGGAAACGGTGCGTGAGCAGACGGAAGGCGTTGGCGTTGCCCTCGAAGTGGGTGATGTCGTCCCAGAAGCGGCGGCTCACATCCTTCTCCAGACCGGCTCCCGGCCCTTCGATGAAGAATGCCTGGATGGCCTTCTCGCCGCTGTGACCGAACGGAGGATTCCCCATGTCGTGCGCATAGCAGGCTGTCTGTACGATCGTGCCGATCTCTTCGAAGAGCGTCCCGCGCAGCTCCGGATGGACTTCCGTCAGTTTCCGTGCTACGTCATCGCCCAGCGACTTGCCCAGTGAAGCCACCTCCAGCGAGTGGGTAAGGCGGTTGTGTACGAAGACGCTGCCCGGAAGCGGAAACACCTGGGTCTTGTTCTGCAGCCGCCGGAACGGTGCGGAATAAATCAGCCGGTCGCTGTCGCGTTTGAACTCGGAGCGGTCGTCGTGCCGCAGTGCGTGCCGGTCTTCCTGTCCGAGCCGCTTGTTGGAGATGAGTCGTTGCCAGTCCATAAGTGTTGGGTGTTGATGAATTGCCGACGGGGTGTCGGGTTGAGGCGGAATATTGAAAGCCACACGCAAAAGTAATTAAAATTGGCTAAAAACCATCTTTTTAGCCCGTATAAATATAGTTTTATGGTATTAATTGCTTAATTTTGCACCTTATTATATGACAATGATACGGATAAAAGTAATCAATAAAGGGCATCAGCAGCTTCCTGCCTATGCCACTTCACAGAGTGCGGGGATGGATCTCCGTGCCAATATCGACACCCCGATCGTATTGCAGCCCATGGAGCGGAGGCTCATTCCTACAGGGCTTCACATCGCTCTTCCTGCCGGATTCGAGGCACAGGTGCGGCCACGCAGCGGACTGGCTCTGAAGCACGGACTGACCGTCCTCAATTCTCCGGGCACGGTCGACGCCGATTACCGGGGAGAAATCATGGTGCTGCTCATCAACCTGTCCAATGCGCCTTTCACTGTCAACGACGGTGAACGCATCGCCCAGATGGTCATCGCACGCCACGAACAGGCAGCGTTTGCCGAGGTGGAAGAGCTGGACGAGACCGAACGGGGCGAAGGCGGCTACGGACATACAGGCCTGAAGTGAAGACAGAGAAAGGGATCCGATAAATGTTCGACAAGAATATACTGAACGTCAAAAAGACGCGCCGGCTCTTCCTCGTCCTGCTGCTGACGGGGGCTTCGCTGGCGGTGCAGGCCGACCGGAAGGACAGTCTGCAAAGCTATGATTACTTCTATCTGGAGGCTTTGCGGCAGCAGGACATGGGCAACCTGACAGCTGCCTTCGACCTCCTGTGCCATGCCCGTGACCTCAATCCGCTGGCACCGGAGGTGTATTTCCAGCTGGCGGGCTATTATGTGGACATGAAGAACGACTCCCTGGCACGTGCATACTTCGAGAAGGCGGCGGCACTTGACCCGGACAACACAACCTATCAGGAGAAGCTCGGACAGCTCTACGTGACGCAGAAAGATTATCCCGACGCCATCAGAGCCTATGAACGGCTCTATGGTTCCAACAAGGCACGCACCGACGTGCTGCAGCTGCTCTACCAGCTCTACGGCTCGCAGAATGATTACCGGAAGATGATCAGTACGCTGGAACGGCTGGAGACCGTCGAAGGCAGCAACGAGCAGATCTCGCTCAGCAAGATGCAGATCTACGAGCAGCTGGGGGAGAAACGCAAGGAGTATGACGAACTGAAGTCGCTTGTCGACAGCCATCCACTCGACCTCAACTACCAGGTGATGTTCGGGAACTGGCTTCTGCAGAACGGCAAGAAGAAGGAAGCCCTGCAGAAATACCGCGACGTGCTGAAGGAAGATCCTGCCAACTCGCCCGCCCGACTCTCGATGATGGATTACTACAACAGCATCGGCGACCAGCCGACTGTAAATGCCATCCGGCAGGAACTCCTGCAGTCGGCCAAGACGGAGCAGAATACAAAGGTGGAACTGCTGCGGCAGGTCATAGCAGCCAGTCAGAAAGACAAAAACCCCGACAGCACGGAAGTCATGCGCCTCTTCTCCACGGCCCTGGCGACCCCGCAGGAAAATGCCGACATCCTCATGCTGAAAGCGGCCTACATGACACTCCGCAAAATGCCGAAGGCCGACATCAACCGGGTCTACGAACAGGCCATAGAAGCAGAACCCGACAATTCGAGGGCGAGGATCTTCCTCATCCAGAACATCTGGGAGACGGAGGACTACGACCGGGTGATCGCCATCTGCCGGCCGGCTCTGGAATACAATCCGGACGAGATGGCGTTCTATTACTTCCAGGGAATGGCGCAGTACCAGAAGCATGAGAATGATGCCGCCCTGGCGACATTCCGGAAAGGAGTCGACCAGATCAGACCCGACAGCAACCCCGACATCGTGTCGGACTTCTACGCCATCATGGGCGACATCCTCCACGAGAAAGGACGCAACGGCGAGGCCTTCCAGGCCTACGACAGCTGCCTGCAGTGGAAACCGGACAATACGGCGGCGCTGAACAACTATGCCTATTACCTCAGCGTGGAGAAAAAGAACCTCACGAAGGCCGAGCAGATGAGCTACAAGACCATCAAGGCCGAACCTTCCAACAGCACCTTCCTCGACACTTACGCATGGATTCTCTTCCAGGAGAAACGGTATGAGGAGGCGAAGATCTACATCGAGCAGGCCATCCGAAACGACTCGACACTCAGCGGGGTCGTCAAGGAACATGCCGGCGACATCTATGCGCAGACCGGCGACATGGAGAAGGCCCTCGAGTACTGGCGGCAGTCGCTCGAAGGGGGCAATGCGAGTGCCACACTGAAGAAGAAGATACAACTGAAAAAATACATAGCAGAATGAAAACGACAAAGATCTTGCTTGCCGGCATGACGGCTCTCCTACTGGCTTCATGCGGTACACATAAAACGCTGATGGAGCAGAAGCCCGCGCCCGGCGACACGCCCCGGCCGGCAGCGGACTCGACCAGCCATAAACTTTCCTACGTACAGCACATATCCGACAAGGCGCTTTATCAGAAGAATGTCGTGTCGAACCTTACTTTTACGGTCAACAACGGCCGCAAGGACATCACCGTTCCGGGCATTCTCCGTATGCGCAAGGACGAGGTCGTCCGTCTGCAGCTGCTCATTCCGATCCTCAGAAGCGAGATAGGACGCATCGAGTTCACAAAGGATTATGTCCTGTTCATCGACCGCATCCACAAGCAATACGTAAAGGCAGGCTACAACGATGTCGCCTTCCTGCGTGACAACGGCATCAGCTTCTACACGCTCCAGGCGCTTTTCTGGAATCAGCTGTTCATCCCCCGCCAGCAGAGAGTGAGCGAGGCCGATATGTCACAGTTCTCGGTCGACACCCATCGGCTGGAGGTTGACGGCAGTGCGAAAATCGTTCTGAGGGATGGCAAGATGACCTACAAGTGGGTCATACCCGCCCTATGGGATCAGATTGCACACACCGCTGTCTCTTACACCAGCCCCACCCACGGCACATCAGAACTTTCCTGGTTCTATGAAGATTTCAGACCCTTCGGCTCAAAGCAGTTCCCCGCCAGCCAGTCGGTAGAAATCCATACGCCGGCCATCGGTCAGCGGCCGGCGAAGACGCTCAAAGCCAGCTTTGAGCTCGACGGCTTCAGCGACGCCGGCGACTGGGAGCCTTTCACAACTCCTTCGGACAAATACAAGAAAGTAAGCGTAGAGGAAATCCTCGGCAAACTAATGAACTTTTAAATGAAACGACTTTTTCTATCATTCCTGTTCTCGTCAATCGGGATGCTGACAGTCTTTGCACAGCATACGAAGAAGAACGGCGCAAAGCTGAAGACACCTGTCATCCAGCCCATACAGGCTCCCTCCACCGGCACCGGGAAAGTCGGGGCCGCACAGAAGAACGCACATAAAATAATGACCGGGATGCCGGCTTCCCGCCTCAAAGGGAAGCGGAAGACCGCCGGCGAGGAACAGCCACAGGCTAAAGGCAGGCAGGTACAGGTAAAAGGCCAACCGCAGGCAAAGCCCGTACAGGGCACACATGGGAAGACGGCAGGGCGCAATGTGCGTACCGGCAGGAAAGGTGCCAAAGCTCCGGCTTACGTGACCACGGAGGAAATCAAAGGCCTGCAGAAACAGAACCAGCAGCTGCAGAAGGAAATATCAGAACACGAGGAGGAAGTGAAGGTGAAGCAGAAGGATGTCGACAACCGCCTGCAGAAGATCGTCCGCCTCGATACGGAGATCGGACAGCACCAGAAGACCATCAACAACATCGCCACCGACATCAAGGGACTGGACACGAACATCGGCATCCTGAAGGGACAGCTCTCCTCCCTTGAGGCGCAGCTGGGCGAACGGCGCGCCCGCTTCATCCGCTCCATGCGCTACATGGCACGCCACCGCAGCATACAGGACAAGCTCATGTTCGTCTTCTCGGCCAAGAGCCTGACGCAGATGTACCGCCGCCTCCGCTTCGTGCGGGAGTATGCCGCCTACCAGCGGGCACAGGGCGAACAGCTCAAGGCCAAGCAGCAGCAGGTGGACCAGAAGCATACCCAGCTGAGACAGGTACGCGGCAACAAGAGCAGTCTGCTCTACAAGGACCGGCAGGTACACGCCCAGATGGAACGCAAGCGTGTCGAACAGCAGGCGGTCGTGGCCTCTCTGCAGAACGACCAGAAGGTGCTTCAGGGAGTAATCGCACAGCGCCGCCAGCAGCAGCAGGCACTGAATGCACAGATCGACCGCCTCATCCAGATAGAGATACAGAAGGCACGTGCCCGTGCCATCGCTGAAGCCAAGGCGCAGGCGGCGGCACGGGCGGCCGCAGCGAAGAAACGCGCAGAGGAGCTGGCCCGCAAGAAGGCGGCGGCCGAAGCGGCGGCACGCGAGAATGCACGGCGCATCGCAGAGGCGAGGGCACGTGAGGAGAAAGCCAAGGCGGAGGCACGTGCGGCGGCAGAAGCGGCTGAGAAAGCACGCCAGGAAGCTGCGGCACGTGCCGCAGCAGCCCGCGCCGCAGCCGAAAAGGCACGGCAGGAGGCCTTGCAGAAGGAACGTGCTGCCGCCCGTGAACGGGCCATCCGCAAGGCCGAACAACAGGAAGCTGCCGCCAAGGCCGCACAGGAGAGGGCAGAGGCAAAGGCCGCACAGGAGAAAGCCCGTGCCGACCAGGCCGCCCGGGAGGCCGAGGCCAGCCGTGTGGCAGCCGAGCGCAAGGCGGCGGCCGACCGGGAGCGGGCGACCCGTGAGGCAGCTGCGGCAAGGGCTTCGGCGGCAGAGAGCAATGACATGCTCAGCTCTGCCGACCGTGCCATAACCGGCAGTTTCGCCAACAACCGCGGACGGCTGCCGATGCCGCTGTCGGGACACATCGTCAGCCATTTCGGCCAGTACAACGTTGCCGGCATGTCGAACATCCGCCTGAACAACGACGGCATCAACATCAAAGGCGCACCGGGAAGTGCTGTCCGCAGCGTCTTCATGGGCGAGGTGAGCGGTGTCTTCATGGCAGGCGGCATGAGCGTGGTGATGATCCGCCACGGTATCTACATCACCGTCTACGCCAACCTCGGTTCCGTCAGTGTCGGCAAGGGACAGAAAGTAGGCACAGGGCAGACCATCGGAACCGTCGGCAGGAGCGGCATTCTGCAGTTCCAGCTGCGCAAGGAGACGGCCAAGCTGAACCCGGAACAGTGGCTGCGCTGATCCGCTGACACCTTATTATATATGGGAGGCCCGGAGAGGAGTGATGTGAAGACTCTTCTCCGGGCCTCGTTCTGTCATACGACTTCTGTCGCCCGCAATTCTCCGTCGGCAGAAATGACGGTTGTCTGTGAAGGTAAAAAAAGGATTCTGCGGAGAGGCCGTGGAATGCGGATGCCGATGGGCTTTCATGTCCGCAAAAAGCAGGTTTCGAGCTGTCTGATTTTCAGTTGGTTACAGACCCATTGGAAAGAGGTGCCTGATTGCCGTGCAAACAAGGCCTGATTGAAGCCCAAGTGAGGCCTGATTGAAGTCCAAGTAAGGCTTGTTTGGAATCCGGGTGACGGCCGGCAGGATTCCGGAGGGAATCCGGTCAATTTCCAGACAGGAAGGAATACTCTGCGAAAGAACATTATTGTTCTTTTCTTCGCAATAGAACAAGAGGGAGGGAGAGAGGGAAATTGCAATTAAACACTTAAATTATTTTCTGTTTTGCAGATAAATGTTTATATTTGCAGAAATAAACTGCACCGGCAGGTTGAAAGCAAGTCTCTTTTGCCCTCTCCCATGTTTTTTTGCAGCATACATAAAACCAGAAAACAATGCAGACAAACAGTCATCTTTCTGTTCTTATTCACGAACAAGCCAAGAAATACGGATCGAAAACGGCACTGACTTTCCGCAGCTTCGGCAGTCTGAAGTGGAAGAATGTCTCATGGAACCAGTTTTCAATGCGGGTGAAGGAGGTTTCAAACGCCCTTTTGAACCTCGGAATGAAACCGCAGGAGACAATCGCAGTATTCGCACAGAACTGCATACAGTATCTTTACACTGACTTCGGTGCATACGGTGTCCGCGTAATCAGCATTCCCTTTTACGCCACCAGCTCAGAGCAGCAGATACAATATATGATCCAGAATGCAAGCGTAAGATTCCTTTTCGCAGGCGAACAGGAGCAGTATGACAAGGCGCACCGCGTCGCCGCGCTCTGTCCGACGCTGGAACGCATCATCGTCTTCGACCCGAGCGTGCGCATCAGCTCGCATGACCCCAACAGCATCTATTTCGAGGATTTCCTGAAGTTAGGAGAGGGACTGCCCCGGGAACCGGAAGTGGAGGAACGCTGGGCGGAAGCGAACGACGAGGACATTTGCAACATACTTTATACAAGCGGGACGACAGGCGAGAGCAAGGGCGTCGTGCTGACCTACAGGATGTACCGTGCCGCCCTGGAGGCGAACGGCAAGTGTGTTGCAGTGAACGAGAACGACCGCATCATCAATTTCCTGCCTTTCACGCACGTCTTCGAACGCGGATGGTCCTACCTTGCCCTCTCGGAGGGTGCGCAGATGATTGTGAACACTTATCCGAAGGAGATCCAGCAGAGCATGCGGGAGACGCATCCGACGTGCATGTCGGCCGTACCCCGATTCTGGGAGAAGGTCTTTGTAGCCGTCAAAGAACGCATGGACAATTCCAGCGCCGTCCAGCGCAAGCTCTTCTATCACGCTCTGGGTGTCGGAAGGAAACGCAACGTACAGTACCTGGCACGAGGGAGACGTGTCCCGCTGGCACTGGAGATGGAGTACAAAGTCGTCAACAGGACGATATTGAGCCTCGTCCGCAAACAGCTGGGACTGGAACATCCGAACATCTTCCCGACAGCGGGCGCCTACGTTTCACCGGAGGTCGAGGAGTTCGTACACAGCATCGGCCTGAACATGATCGTCGGGTACGGTCTGACGGAAAGTCTGGCCACGGTCTGCTGCGACCGTCTGGGCGAGCCTTACACCATCGGTTCTGTAGGACGGCCGATAGACAGCATCGAGATCAAAATCAGTGATACGGGAGAAGTGATGCTGAAAGGACCGACGATCACGCCGGGCTATTTCCGCCGTGAAACAACGAATGCGGAGTCTTTCGACAAGGACGGCTTCTTCCATACAGGTGACGCCGGTTACCTGAAGGACGGAGAGCTGTTCCTGAAGGAGCGCATCAAAGACCTCTTCAAGACCTCCAACGGCAAGTACGTGGCACCGCAGATGGTGGAAGGAATGCTGCTGGTGGACAAGTTCATCGAGCAGGTCTCCGTCATCGCCGACCAGCGGAAGTTCGTCTCTGCACTGATCGTTCCGGAATACAGCGTGCTGGAAGAATGGGCCAAGGAGAACCATATCGGCTTCAAGGACCGGGAAGATCTGTGCCGGAACAGGCAGGTCAATGCAATGATGCGTGAGCGCATCGACACCTTGCAGCAGCGGCTCGCACCCTACGAGCAGATCAAGCGTTTCACCCTCCTTCCGCATCATTTCTCGATGGAGAGCGGTGAGCTGACGAATACGCTGAAACTGAAGCGTTCGGTGGTCAACCGCCGTTACCAGGACGTGATTGACAAGATGTATGAGGAATAAGCGAAAGGGTGGATGGCCAGCCGGACGCGTCAACGGATCTCTTCTGTGACAGTATTACCGCTGTTGACAGTCCCCGCCAGTCTTGCTAGTCCTGCTAGCCTCGGCAGGAGCCGCCCCCCCCCCGCATACACCGATAAAAGAAAAAAGAAACAATGATAACAGCAGACCAGCTAAAAGACATCCAAGTGCGTACCGACGCACTGCACCGCTATCTTGACATCGACAGGAAGCAGATAGAATTTGAAGAAGAACAGCTCCGCACACAGGCTCCCGACTTCTGGGACGACCCGAAGCGCGCACAGGAGCAGATGAAGAAAGTCAAGGAAATAGAAAAGTGGATCAAAGGCTACGATGAGGCGCGGTCGCTGACAGACGAGGCACAGCTCGCATTTGATTTCTACAAGGACGAACTCGTCACGGAGGAAGAGGTCGATACGGCTTACGACAAGGCGTTCAAGGTGATCGAAGACCTGGAGCTCAAGAATATGCTGCGCCAGGAGGAAGACCCGATGGAGTGCGTGATGAAGATCAACTCCGGTGCCGGCGGCACGGAGAGCCAGGACTGGGCATCCATGCTCATGCGGATGTATATGCGCTGGGGGGAGGCGCACGGCTACAAGGTGACCGTCTCCGACATCCAGGAAGGGGACGAGGCCGGCATCAAGAGCGTGACGATGAAGTTCGAGGGCGGAGAATACGCCTACGGCTATCTGAAGAGCGAGAACGGCGTACACCGTCTGGTCCGCGTCAGTCCGTTCAATGCACAAGGCAAGCGCATGACGAGTTTCGCCAGCGTTTTCGTCACGCCGCTGGTGGACGATACCATCGAGGTATATGTCGATCCGGCACGTGTCAGCTGGGACACTTTCCGATCGAGCGGTGCCGGCGGACAGAATGTCAACAAGGTGGAGTCGGGTGTCCGCCTGCGTTACCAGTATGAAGATCCGGACACAGGAGAGCAGGAAGAAATCCTCATCGAGAATACGGAAACGCGCGACCAGCCCAAGAACCGTGCTAAGGCCATGCAGCTTCTGAAGTCTCAGCTCTACGACCGTGCGATGAAGAAACGCATGGAGGAGCAGGCGAAGATTGAGGCCGGAAAGAAAAAGATCGAGTGGGGCAGCCAGATCCGCAGCTACGTCTTCGACGACCGGCGGGTGAAGGATCACCGCACCAATTACCAGACATCGGACGTGGATGGCGTGATGGACGGCAAGATTGACGCCTTCATCAAGGCTTACCTGATGGAGTTCCCGTCAGAAGAGTAGCCCTCTCTCTCCGACCCTCTGAAGGAGGGGAGCGACTGCAGAAGCCGGTTGGCCCAAGGCTCATCACACCCACGGCCTCCCCCTCCCCCGGAGGGGATGAGGAGGTCATCATCACCGCTCATCGCCTAAAAAGAATCAACCTTTTAAAAAAATATAACTATGAGTGAAAGAAGCAAACTGAACCGCAAAGCACGGGAACAGAAACAGGAAAAACAGGCAAAACGTGTCATCTTCTGGATCGGTGCAGTGCTGATCCTATTGGCAATAGCATACGTAATCGTGGCGACCGCAACCATCTGACCCCGCAAAAGAAGCTGTCCGGCTACTGCTGCCGGAACACCTCCCTGAAGAAACAGCCGCCTGGCTGCTACGACAGGCAGCATATATTCGCATGGGGGACAACGGCAACCAACTGCCGCGACAGCACACCTCCACAACGGAAGAAGGCGGCATCCATCAGAAGGAGGAGATTGTCAGAACACATTAACAAGAAAGCAACCGATGAGTGGATTGGAGATAGAAAGGAAATTCCTGGTACATAAAAGGATGGACTGGAAACGGCTGGCAAGCAGCAGCAGCCATATACAACAGGGCTATTTCGCGGCCGTCAACACTGTCCGCATCCGCATCCGGGATGACAGGGGCTACCTGACCATCAAGGGGCCGTCCCGTGACGGCGGTCTGTCCCGCTACGAATTCGAGAAGGAGATAACGCTTGAGGAGGCACGGCAGCTTATGCAGCTGTGTGAGCCGGGCGTGATAGACAAGCACAGGTATCTCGTCCCTTTCGGCGGACATATCTTCGAAGTAGATGAGTTCCATGGTGACAATGACGGGCTTGTCATGGCCGAAGTGGAACTGGGCAGTGAGGAAGAAGTCTTTGAAAAACCCGACTTCATCGGTACGGAAGTGACCGGAAACCGGCATTTCTACAACTCCTACATGCGGAGAAATCCGTTCAGGATCTGGCGCGACAGCGTACCAGAAGAATACCGATAGCCAAGGCTATCGTCGAGCCTGCCGCATCTGCGAGGAAGTCGAGCCACTCTCCGCTGCGCCGTCCCCCTGTACAGCTGGCCTGGAGAATTTCGATAAGTCCGCCCATGACGACCGGCATGACCCATGCCCAGACTGCAAGGAAGCGGGAGCCGGCGGGCTTGACCCTGTACAGGTATTCGAGGCTGATGGTCAGACTCAACACCAGGTACATCACACTGTGCGTCCACTTGTCAATGAACCTGACCTCGCTCAAAGGAGTCTCCGGAATGTCCATGAAACACAACACCCAGATACCTGCAATGATGATACAGCTGAATGGGAACCGGGTTAAGATATGCCGATATAATTTCATATTTTACTTCTGATCTGATACAAAAGTAGATATTTTTTTGTAATTTTGCGTATCTATCCAAAGTAAATTTACATGGTTCAACAAAAAAGAGCAAAGTTCGGAAGTAAAATAGGAATGATTCTTGCCACAGCAGGCGGCGCCGTCGGTCTGGGCAATGTGTGGCGTTTTCCTTATATGACAGGGCAGAACGGCGGTGCGGCCTTCATCCTTATCTATATCGGCTGCATCCTGCTGCTGGGACTGCCGTGCATGGTCAGCGAGTTCATCATCGGCCGCCACGCAGCCTCGAACACGGCACGTGCCTATACGAAGCTGTCCAACGGGACGGCCTGGAAATGGGTAGGCTACCTGGGAGTCCTCACAGGCTTTCTCATCACCGGTTACTATGCCGTTGTCTCCGGCTGGTGTCTACAATACGGCCTGGCCTCCGTCATGAATCACCTGCACGGGTCACCGGCCTATTTCCAGTCCTATTTCTCAGGCTTCTCCACCAGTCCGTGGAAGCCGGTGCTGTGGACAGCCGCCATCCTCCTCATCACCCATTACGTCATTATCCACGGAGTGCGGAACGGTATAGAGCGTGCCTCGAAGATCATGATGCCCGCCCTTTTCCTGCTGCTGCTTGCCATCGTCGTTGCGTCCTGCCTGCTTCCGGGAGCGGGAAAGGGAATCGAGTTCCTCCTGAAGCCCGACTTCAGCAAGGTCACGGGCAATGTCTTCCTGGGCGCTCTGGGGCAGTCGTTCTATTCCATGAGCATTGCGATGGGCTGTATCTGCACCTATGCGTCATATTACAGCCGCCATACCAGACTGCTGAACTCGGCCGTACAGATCGGCTTCATCGACACCGTCGTCGCCATCCTTGCCGGCCTGATGATTTTCCCGGCGGCCTTCTCCGTGGGGGTAAGACCTGACAGCGGACCTTCGCTCATCTTCATCACGTTGCCGAATGTCTTTGAACAGGCTTTTGCCGGCATGCCTGTCGCGGGCTACGTCATCTCCCTGTCGTTCTATCTGCTTCTGTCCATGGCCGCCCTAACCTCCCTCATCTCCCTGCACGAAGTGAGCACGGCCTTCTTCCAGGAGGAGCTGCACATCAGCCGCCCCCGCGCGGCACTGATCGTCACCGCCTGCTGCACCGTCATCGGAGCAGTGTGCTCTCTGTCCCTGGGCGACTGGAGCTTCCTCAAGTTAGCGGGTACAGACCTCTTTGACGTATTCGACTTCGTGACCGGACAGATTTTCCTTCCCGTCGGCGGTCTTCTTACCTGCCTGTTCATCGGCTGGTACGTACCGAAACAGCTGGTCAGGGATGAGTTCACCAACTGGGGAACAGCCCGCAGCCCATTCTTCGGGACATACTATTTCCTGATCCGCTTCATCTGTCCGGTGGCCATCCTTGCCATCTTCCTGCATCAGCTGGGCGTATTCTGAAACTCCCTCCCCCTTCTTCCTCTGAGAGGGGAGGGGACGGAATCCTACTCACCCCACGCTATCCGCCGGCATCCCTGTCAACGCCGGCATCCACCGAATCCACCTGAAAATCTCCCTCCACATGAACCTTAAATCCCTCTTCTATCTCCACCATTCCGACCGGAAAGTAATCCTGTCCCTGCTGGTCTTCGTCCTCATCTGCCTTGGACTGATTGTCTTCGTCGGCAGCCGAACAGAAGAGACGGCAGCTGGAAAGGACGATTCCCTCCCCCTCCGGCCGACCGCTTCCTTCCCGAGACGGAAACAGCTACCGGTATATGAAATGGAAAACGGCAAGCAGCTGTTCCCCTTTGATCCCAACACCGCTACGGCCGATGAACTGCAACGGCTGGGACTGGCTCCCTTCCAGATACGCAATATCCTGAAATACCGTTCCAAAGGCGGAGTCTACCGGTCGCCCATGGACTTTGCCCGCCTCTACGGACTTACACGCAGACAATACAGAGAATTAGCACCTTACATCACGATCGGCGATGACTATGAACCGGCCTCTACCCTCCCCTCCGTACAGCATTACATCGCCCGGAAAGAGGCTGAGAAGCAGGCGGTCCATGCGGCTTACGAGGCCTACAAAGCCAGGAACACATACAAACCTTACAAGGAATACGACCGCGACACCATCCGTTATCCGCTGAAACTGAAAGCCGGAGAGCACGTCAACCTTGCTGCCGCCGACACCAGCCAGCTGAAGAAAGTCCCCGGAATCGGGTCGGGCTGGGCACGTGCCATCATCAGTTACGGCAGACGGCTGGGCGGATACGTGGCCGTAGGACAGCTGCTGGAGATAGAGGGGTTTCCCGAGGAAGCGCTGCCTTACTTCTCCATCAGCGATCCACATACGGACAAGATAAACCTCAACACCGCTACGCTCAGCCAGCTGCGCCGCCATCCTTACCTGAACTTCTACCAGGCAAGGGTCATCTGCGACTACAGGCGGCTGAAAGGAAAACTGACCGGTCTTGCCCAGCTCCGCCTGTCTAAGGACTTCCCTCCGGAAGCCATCGAACGGCTGCGTCCGTATGTCGTATTCTGATCTGCAGCAGCCGTCACCCGGACGGAAATTCTCCAGAATGCCGTGCAGCAGACCATGAAACCGTCAGCCGGATTTAAAAACAAGACGAAAAGCAGTCAACCAAAGCCACCAAACCACACCGCCGACAGCATTCAGGAAGTACCTGAATCCGGGATAAGTATTATGCAGTTCGCCTTTTTCAGTTCGTGCAATGCCTCTTGGGGCTCATTCTTTTGATTGAGGCCGAATTTAGATGGAAAATCCAGAACCAGATCCATAAGCCAGCCGGACAAAGGAAACGCTTTTTCTTTAGAGGATTCTGGACAATGTTTCTTTTACATAACAGCCTGTTCCAAAGCCTAATGAGAAGATTTTCAATGCCGGAAAGCATACTCACCATCCGGTTCCGAACTTCTCAGAAAAATGTTTTTCCGTATTTTTAGATGTTGCCATAATGCTACTGTCTTATCGGTTTTAGTCCAAATTGTAAATCATCCTCGTCGATCTGATACAGACGGAAGAGGTTCTTCAGAATGGCCATTTTGTTCCATGTGCTGCTTCTTGAAGGACGGTAGTACAATCCTTCGGCTATTTTCTTATAGTGCCTACTTGCCTCAGTAGTGGAGAACCAGACATTCCTGTTACTTTTAGCCTCCTCATACAACAGAATAGGATTGAGAGCAAACAGTCTGTTGATAACAGCCCACATCATTTCTGACCATTCACCCACGTCTTCCCTCTCTTCTTGGAAGATATAGTACAGTATCTTACGTCCGGTAGAAATACCGTTGTCTTCTGACAGACTGACCACATCATCATCCTGCACCTCCGGCACGAAGTCTGTTTCAGGATAGCTCCAAATAGCCTTCGCCAAACATGAAAGTTCTTGCTTTCGTTGTTCCAGCTCCTCTTCACTCCATTTGTCAAACTGGGCGATGTAATGGTTCATCCTCAACCCACTCTGCTTAAAGCCATTCTCCATATCTCGCTTTTCAGCGAAGGGTCTGTTGCTGTACTTGATGTTATAACCAGTTAGAGTAAGGTTTGATATGGTGTGCAGCCATTTCTCCTGTATGGTTTCCCATTCTGTGCCAAGTTCCTGCTTCCAGGCATTACTCAATGTCTGTGGCATGATATGCTCTATGGTCAAGATGCCTTCCTCCATATTCTCCACCACATCGTTCTTTTCTTTGCTGCTGCCATTCTCCAACCGTTCAAAGATGTACATCTTGTTCTTGGTCCGCATTGAATAGACCTTTTTTGTCGTGAAGCCGTTGATAAACTCTTCATCCTTGGGGTTTTCACTGACTTTATGGTGAAAAACAATATCGTACAAAGTTCTACTTGGCATGGCAAAGATAGCAATAAAATATGAGAACATCGTCCCTTATGGTGGTATTTCCTAATGGGATGGACGATTTTAAGCGCACCAGGCTGGACGGACCGGTAGCCGCCGTCTGGATGTCTGCTGTCTAAACCAAGGTCATCAGCACAGTGACATCATGCCGTTCCGTGCCTGTCACCGCAGCGGCGGGCATAGAGGAAATCGACATCGCGTCATTTGCATTCGAGGCCTCCTCTCCGAACACCCCATAAGCATTCAATCTGCCAGCCGAGTCTAAAAACAAGAAAAGAAAGCAGTCAGCCAAAAGCATGGACACTGCTGGGAATCCTGTTCCCAACCGGTTGGGAACAGGATTCCCAAGCCTTGGGAACGACATTCCCGAAGCCCGGGAACAGGATTCCCGGCCGACGGGACGGACTTTGTATGTGACAGGAATAAAGAAAGAGAGGGTGTGTCAAAATGCAAATTAATGACTTGACAACTTTCAAACTATAAGCAGGTTTTTCCTACAACAAAGAAAAGACCATTTCTTTACTCAAAATCGAGTGCAGAAATGGTCATTTTCAATGAATTGTTTCAAACTGTAAGATGATCAAAATGGTATTTGCATTTTGACACACCCTCTCTTTCTATGAATCGGAACGGTCTGCCTTTTCCGCAGACGGTGCGTGTCAAGGCATTCTCCGAAAGTCTGCACCGGCATGCCGGTATGCGGAGCCCGCCAATCCTTCTGCTCCCTTTCAGCTTCCAGAAGGCTTTTCTGCCCTTTCCGTACCAGCCACACAGCCTGCCATGCGCTACCCAGAAGAAGGCAGAATCCGTCCGCCTGGAAGGCGAAGAACCGCCCAAGGAGAATCCTGGAGAGCGTCTTAGGAGTTCACACGACCCAGATAACTGCCGTCGCGGGTGTCGATCTGGATCACTTCACCCTCATTGATGAAAAGCGGCACACGGACAACAGCCCCCGTCTCAAGCGTCGCCGGCTTGGTGGCGTTGGTAGCCGTATTGCCCTTGATGCCCGGCTCGCTGTGGGCGATGGTCACGGTCGTCTTGACCGGCATCTCGGCCAGGAGAATCGTGCCGTCAGAGGTATCCGTAACGACTTCTACCACATCTCCCTCCTTCATGTAGTCAGACCCCGTGATCTGGTGCTTAGGGATAGGAATCTGCTCGAACGTCTCCTGGTTCATGAAGATGTAGCCCGTAGCATCCTGGTACAGATACTGGTAGGGACGACGCTCCACGCGCACATCCTCGAGCTTGAAGCCTACCTGGAACGTACGCTCCAGCACGCGGCCGTCGGACACATTCTTCAGCTTCGTGATCATAACGGTGTTACCCTTGCCCGGCTTGCGGTGCTGGAAGTCGATGCAAGTCCAAATCTTGCCATCAAGACGAATACATGTTCCGATCTTGATTTCCTGTGAATTAATCATAATCTGTTAATATCTAATTTGTTACTTTTTTATACGGTACAGTCTCGCTAATGCGGTGCAAAGTTACGGAAAATATAGAAAAAAACATAAATAACAGACGTAAAAAACACCGTTTCCTTGGTTAATTCAAAAAGATTAAGTAATTTTGCAGCCCGTAACGGCAGACTCCCCTTACTGCCGGCCACACGTACATCAACGATAAAAACAACAATAAAATAGGACAAGAAGATGAAAAGAACATTTCAGCCGCACAACCGTCGCCGTGTAAACAAGCACGGTTTCCGCGAGAGAATGACAACAAAGAACGGCCGTCGTGTACTGGCTGCCCGTCGTGCCAAGGGTCGCAAGAAGTTAACAGTGTCTGACGAGCACCACGGAAAGTAAGGAAGAGTGCGCATTCCCCTCTATGGGATTTCATGCGGAAACGGAAAGAAGTAGAGACTATTCTTTGCTTCTTTCCGTTTTTTTATCTAACTTTGTCCCGATATAGTGAGATGCGCCGGCGGACCGACTGGCCGGCAGACCGACTGGCGGACGGGCGGACCGGCCGGCGGACCGACAAGCAAACAATTTGAATGACAGCAAGAGAATTCTTCAATAAATTCAACAGCACGTATGTCTGGGGCAATATCCTTGCCATCGTCATCCTTGTGCTGTTGCTGGCAATAGGAGTCAGGTTCGGCCTCGACTTCTATACCCATCACGGCGAATCCATCGTGGTGCCGGACGTCGTCCACAAGCAGTACGACGAGACGGTCGACATCATGGACAAGGTGGGACTGACGATAGAAGTGACCGATACCGGATATGTAAAGGAACTGCCGCCGGACTGCATTCTCGAACAGTCGCCGGCGGGCGGCAAGCGCATCAAGTCCACCCATGTGATCTATGTGACCGTCAACGCCGCCAGCGCACCGTCGCTCGTCATCCCCGACATCATCGACAACAACTCGCTCCGCGAGGCACAGGCGCAGCTGCTCTCCATGGGCTTCAAGGTGGGAGAACCCGAATACATACCGGGCGAGAAAGACTGGATCTACGGCATCCTCGTCAATGGCAGGCACGTACAGGCGGGCGACCGCGTGCCGTCGGATGCGGTCATTGTCCTGCAGGTAGGCGACGGCACACGTGAAATCAGCGACACGGCGGGACTGAACGAGCCGCAATACGAGGATGTAGAAGTAGAAGAGAAAATGCCGAAATACGATGAAGTGGAGGAGTACGTGGAGGTCCCCGTCGACGAGAACGGCAACGAGATAAAGGACGAACGGGGCAAGCCGGGAGCCGGCAGACCGGCCTCCGGCCCCTCCTCCGGGCTTCCCGCCGACCTGTCCTCACCGAAACCTACAGAGTAAAGACACATGACAACTGACGAAGAAACGCTATACGACGACGAACTGGCCGGCGACCTCCTCGGCGCAGAGGCGGATGAGGAGGCGGACGGCGGATTGTATGAGCACTTCCGGGTCGCCGTCGACAAAGGGCAGGTACCTGTCAGAATCGACAAGTTCCTCTTTGAGCGGATGCAGCATTCCAGCCGCAACCGCATCCAGAAAGCCGCCGACGCAGGATTCATCCATGTGAACGGTTCCCCGGTGAAGAGCAACTACAAGGTGCGGCCGGAGGATGTCATCACACTGATGCTCGACCGTCCGAAGCACGACAACACCATCGAGGCGGAAGACATCCCTCTGGATATCGTCTACGAGGATACGGTGCTGATGGTCATCAACAAGCCTGCCGGACTTGTCGTCCATCCCGGCGCAGGCAACTTCCACGGCACGCTGATCAATGCCGTCGCCTGGCATCTGAGAGACATGCCGGCCTTCGATCCGAATGATCCGGAGGTGGGGCTGGTACACAGGATAGACAAGGACACCAGCGGACTGCTCGTTGTCGCAAAGACGCCTGATGCGAAGACAGCACTGGGAAAGCAGTTCTTCAACAAGACGACACACCGCAGTTACAATGCCCTCGTATGGGGCAACTTCACGGAAGACGAGGGACGGATAGAAGGCAACATCGCCCGGGATCCGAGGGACAGGCTCCGCATGACGGTCTTTCCTCCCGGCTCCGAAACGGGGAAACATGCCGTGACACACTACCGTGTCCTCGAGCGTTTCGGCTATACGACACTCATCGAGTGCATCCTCGAGACAGGCAGGACACACCAGATCCGTGCCCACATGAAGCACATCGGACACCCGCTGTTCGGCGACGAACGTTACGGCGGGACCGAAATCCTGCGGGGACAGCGGTCGAGTTCCTACAAGGCATTCATCCGCAACTGTCTCGCCTGCTGCAGCCGCCAGGCACTGCACGCACGCACGCTGGGCTTCGTCCATCCCGTCACGGGCGAACAGATGAACTTCACCAGCGACCTGCCCGAGGACCTTTCCGCACTGCTTGCAAAATGGAGAGGATTTATCAGCGGACAGCTGAAGGCCGATGATTGACAACTGTATCGGGGATAATCCGGCCGGACCGGACTGACGACACCGGCAGAACCCGGCGCAGCAGCATCGCGGAAAGCATCCGGTTCCGATGCGAAGAAGACACCTGCCGGCATTCATGGCATCCCCATCCATAAAAATAAAAACAACACAATGAAAGATTCCAAGCGGACAATCGCCATCGTATGCGGCGGCGACTCTTCAGAACACGATGTATCCATGCGCTCAGGGCAGGGACTGTACTCCTTCTTCGACAAGGAGCGTTACAACATATACATAGTAGATGTGAAAGGTATCGACTGGCATGTCGAACTGCCTGACAGAAGCCTTGCGCCCATCGACAAGAACGACTTTTCGTTTGTCGAGAACGGCAGGCGCAGGGAGTTTGACTACGCCTACATCACCATCCACGGCCAGCCGGGAGAGAACGGGGTCATGCAGGGCTACTTCGACCTCATCCATCTCCCCTATTCCACCAGCGGCGTACTTGTCGAGGCGATGACCTTCGACAAATTCGTGCTCAACAATTACCTGCGCGGCTTCGGCGTGAAGGTGGCCGACAGCATCCTGCTCCGCCGCGGCGAACCTTACAATGAGGCGGAAATCGAGAAGCGGCTCGGCATGCCGTGCTTCGTGAAGCCTGCCGCCGACGGCAGCAGCTTCGGCGTGTCAAAAGTGAAGAATGCCGACCAGCTGGCACCGGCCCTCCGGGTGGCTTTCATGGAAAGCAACGAGGTGATGATAGAAGGGTTCATGGACGGAATGGAAATCTCCCAGGGAGTTTACAAGACGAAGGAGAAGGCTGTCGTGTTCCCGGCGACGGAGGTAGTGACGAGCAACGAGTTCTTCGACTACAATGCCAAATACAACGGACAGGTGCAGGAAATCACCCCGGCACGTATGTCGCCGGAGACCGCCGCACGTGTGGCTGCCGAGACAAGCCGTATCTACGACATCCTGCATGCCAACGGCATCATCCGCATCGATTACATCATCTCGAAAGACAAAGACGGCGAGGACGTGGTCAATATGCTGGAAATCAACACCACACCGGGGATGACCGCCACCAGTTTCATCCCGCAGCAGGTGCGGGCGGCAGGCCTGGACATCAAGGAGGTGCTGAGCGAAATCGTGGAAAACCAGTTCAAATAGTCCTGCCGGACATCCGCCGCCGGAAACGCAGATGCAGTCCGTCGGCAGACATGGAAGACAAGAGAGGGTATCAGACCGCCTGTCCCCAACGGACAACAGGCCGTCTGATACCCTCTCTTCTTTCCATGCAGACAGGGCATTGAGAAGCCGCCATAACACCGAAGTCCGGCAAACCTTCAACGGCATGGATGTCCCTGCATCAGCTCCTTCCAACAGGCGGTTCTTCCTCATTCTCACCGTGAGCCGCCCTCGAACCGGTTACAGATTGCAAACGTGCGGAGCCTCAGCACGAAGGGTGACAGCCATCAGCACGAGGGAAGTCAGTACCCGATACGAAGGGTGGCAGATGCCGGAACAGCTGCAGAAAGCGGGGCGTCAGGTGCGTTTCCGTTACTATCCCGCATATCGCAAGGGGCTGATGACCGACTGATACGGAAAGCGTTTCCCGGACAGCGACAGAACCCTCATGCACTTCCGCACACGTGGAAGGCCTTTTCTCCTCCATGCCCATGGACCAGGCCGACGGCTCTCTATCCTGTACAGGAGAGTTCCCGTCAGGTCGAAACGGTACACTGCGCGCCGCCGTCCATGGCTTTTTATCTTGCACGCATCGCATTGAGGACGGCAAGAACCATCACACCGACATCGGCAAAGACGGCCATCCCCATGCTCGCCAGTCCGAAAGTGGCGAGGACAAGCACGGCGACCTTGATGCTGATGGCAAACCAGGCGTTCTCCCGGGCAATGAAGATCGTGCGGCGGGAGAGGCGGATGGCAAGGGCTATCTTCGAGGGCTTGTCGTCCATCAGCACGACATCAGCCGCCTCGATGGCAGCATCACTGCCCAGCGCACCCATGGCAATCCCCACGTCGGCACGTGCCAGGACCGGCGCATCGTTGATGCCGTCGCCCACGAAAGCTACGGTCTCCCCGTCCTTCTTCGCCGCCAGAATCCGCTCGATGTGGCTCACCTTGTCGGCAGGGAGCAGCCCGGCATGGTACTCCGACACCTTGGTCTGCGCCGCTGTCAGCGCTGCCACATCCTCCTTGTCACCGGTCAGCATGACCGTCCTGTCCACTCCGAGCCGCTTCAGCCGTTCTATCGTCTCGGCAGCATCCTCCTTCAACTGGTCGGAAATGACGATGTGTCCGGCATATTCGCCGTCGATGGCGACGTGGACCGTCGTTCCCGCATAGCCTGCACAGCGTGTACAGGGATGGAGCGTGATGCCGAGCGACTGCATCATGCGGGCGTTCCCCACACTCACAGTCCTGCCATTGATGCGTGCCGTGATGCCCTGACCTGCCGTCTCCCGTATGTCTTCCACCGTACATCTGTCGGCTTCATGGGGATAAGCCGTACGGAGGGCGACGGCGATCGGATGGGTGGAAAAACGCTCTGCATGGGCTGCCAGATGGAGCAGTTCCTGCTCGGAGACGGTCTCCGGATGAACCGCCTCGACCTCGAATGTGCCCCGTGTCAGCGTCCCCGTCTTGTCGAAGACCACCGTGGAGAGCTTTGCCAGGACATCCATATAGTTCCCGCCCTTGATCAGGATGCCCTTACCGGACGCTCCGCCGATACCGGCAAAGAAGGCCAGCGGGATGGAGATGACCAGCGCGCAGGGACAGCTTACGACCAGAAAGGTCAGCGCCCGGTAGAGCCAGGTACCGAAAGCGGCGGCATAACTGTCATAGAAGAAAGGCGGCAGGAAGGCCAGCACCAGCGCCGAAAGCACCACGACAGGCGTATAGATGCGGGCAAAACGGCGGATGAACGACTCGCTGTGCGACTTGTTCTCGCTGGCATGCTCGACGAGCTGGATGATCTTCGAGGCCGTCGACTCGCTGAAAGGCTTTTCCACACGCACCTTCAACACACCCGACAGATTGACACAGCCGGAGACGACCTCCATCCCCGCCTGCACGTCACGCGGCATGCTCTCGCCCGTCAGTGCGACGGTATTGAGACTGGAACAGCCCTCCAGGACCGTTCCGTCCAGCGGAATCTTCTCGCCGGGCTTCACGATGACCGTCTCTCCGACCCGCACCTCCTCCGGACTTACGCGGTCGGTCTTTCCGCCTCGCTCGACAAATGCCACGTCAGGACGGATGTCCATCAGTCCGGAGATAGAGGCACGCGCCTTGTCCTCCGCATAATCCTCAAAGAGTTCGCCGAGCTGGAAGAACAGCATGACGAACACCCCCTCTATGAACTGCGGTTCCGCACCCGGCAGGAAGCCGATCAGCAATGCGCCGACCGTGGCAAGGCTCATCAGGAAGTCCTCATCGAACGGGTCGCCCTCCATGATCCCTTCTATGGCCTCGCCCAGCACATCATAGCCGATGAGCAGGTAAGGTACGAGATAAACAAGCAGCACCTGCCACACGGGAAGTCCTGCAGACTGCTCCACCAGCCAGGCTCCTGCCAGGAGTACAGCCGTGAGAATGATTCTTATAAGTTTTCTGTTCATAATACAAAACCTGTTACTGATCTGTTATTCTGGCGCAAAGATAAGGATTATATTCTGCAACCGGGTTGCAAACTTGCAAGCCAGGAAGGACTTCAGGCATGACGCCGGAATACGCCGCTCCTTGCGGGCAAGGCTCTGGCTGCACTCATTCTTACCGCAATGCGGACGGCACGCCGGGCTCTCCCCGCCCCGACCTTCTCCTGCTCATCTGCCGCCATTTCCCTTCATTGATGCGATGCCGTTCACATTTAATATCTCTATCCTGTCATTTTTCAACGCCTTTTCCTTACCTTTGCACCCATGAAAATAGGAACGATAGATTTCGGGGAACGCCCCCTGTTCCTGGCTCCGATGGAAGACGTGACGGACATCGGATTCCGGAAGATGTGCAAACGGTTCGGTGCGGCAATGGTCTATACCGAGTTCGTATCGGCAGATGCGATCATCCGGAGCATCAGGTCGACACTCTCCAAGATGGTCATCGACGACCGTGAGCGTCCCGTCGGCATACAGATCTACGGCAGGGATGTAGCCTCAATGGTCGAAGCCGCCAGGATCGTGGAACAGGCAGGACCTGACGTAATCGACATCAACTTCGGCTGCCCCGTAAAGAAAGTGGCGAACAAAGGCGCCGGATCGGGGATGCTGAAGAACATTCCGCTGCTGCTGGAAATCACCCGCGAGGTGGTCAAGGCGGTCAAAGTACCTGTCACGGTGAAGACCCGGCTGGGCTGGGATCACGACCACCTGATCATCACCGACCTTGCCGAACAGCTCCAGGACTGTGGCATCCAGGCCCTGACAATCCACGGACGGACCCGTGCGCAGATGTACACCGGCAGCGCCGACTGGACTCTGATAGGCGAAGTGAAGAAGAATCCCCGCATCCATATCCCGGTCATCGGCAACGGCGATGTGAAGGATATCGGGGATGCCCGAGAGAAGTTCGACCGGTACGGTGTGGATGCCGTCATGATCGGCCGCGCCACTTTCGGCTGTCCGTGGATCTTCGGAAAAGGAACGGAAAAACTCACGCTCGACGACAAGATTGACGTCCTGGAAGAGACGCTGCGCATCAACGTGGAGCGCATTGACGAATACCGGGGCATTCTCCATACCCGCCGGCACCTGGCGGCCTCTCCCATCTTCAAGGGCATCCCCGACTTCAGACAGACGCGCATCGCCATGCTCCGTGCCACGAAGATGGACGAGCTGCTTGCGATACTCGAAGACTGCCGGGAGAGACTGAAGAGGTCTTAGCCGCCGGAAAGCAGGGGCGGCAGCGCCTGTCCGCCTCATCAGCCTCCGGCCGGGAAAGCGGGCGGCATCAGCCCCCAAAAAGCAGAAAGGGAAGAAACCATGCGGTTTCTTCCCTTTCTTCTGTCGGGATGACCGGACTCGAACTGGCGACCCCTACGTCCCGAACGTAGTGCGCTACCAACTGCGCTACATCCCGATTGCTCTGTAAGCGAGTGCAAAGGTAATTATTTTTTTTGGAACTGACACAAGTTTTGCGCGCTTTTTTTCATGTTTGTCACAGCAAAGCGGGCAGTTCGAAGAGTTTTATGCCGTTACTCCCCTTTATCAGGATGTAATGTCCCTCCGGACGGCGGCGTTCTATCTCGGCCTTCACCTCCTCCACGTCACGGAATTTGCGGAAGGCGCACCGTGTCTTTCCGAACTCTTCTCCGACGAGCCACACATCGTCTATGCCGGCTGCTTCCAGCTCGCCGGCCACCCGCTGGTGCTCCTCTCCGGAGGCCTCTCCCAACTCCCGCATGTCTCCGAGGATGGCCATCTTGTTCTCCACCTGCATGAGCCGGAAGTTCTCTATGGCGGCAGACATGCTCGACGGATTGGCATTATAGGCATCCACGATGAGCCTGTTATGTGCCGTCTCGGTCAGCTGCGAGCGGTTGTTGCGGGGGATGTAATTCTCCAGGGCATGGTTCACCTGCTGCGCCGTAACTCCGAAGTGCAGGCCGATGGAAATGGCAGCCAGCATATTGTCCAGGTTGTAAGACCCGACGAGACGGGTCTGCACCTCATAGGTGTTGGAGGAGGGCTGAGGGGTGTTGAGCGACCGCCAGGTGAATTTCAGGAAGGGTGCACAGCTGACGACCTGTCCCTGTACATCGGCGGTGCTGTCCTGCCCGTAAGTGACGATGCGGTCGAACTCCCGCTGCTCCGCCATCTCCGTAAGGTCGGCATTGCTTTCGTTGAGGAAGAGCAGTCCGCCATGTGCCTTGAGGAAATCGTACAGTTCCCCTTTCGTACGTTTCACCCCTTCGAAGCTGCCGAACCCCTGCAGATGGGCGCGTCCGACATTGGTGATCAGGCCGCAGGTCGGTTCTACATACCTGACGAGCTTCTCAATATCACCGGGATGAGACGCACCCATCTCAATGACGGCTATGTCGTGTTCGGGACGTATGCCGAGCAATGTACGGGGCACGCCCACATCATTGTTGTAATTGGCCTCGGTAGCGTGTACGTTGAATTTCTCTGACAGAACCGCCGAAATAAGTTCCTTGCTGGTCGTCTTCCCGTTCGTTCCTGTTATGCCGATGACCGGTATCCCGAACCGGCGGCGGTGCGCACGCGCCAGTTCCTTGTAGGTCACCAGCGCGTCGTCTACGAGGATGAACCGTGCATCACCGGCCTTGGCGTATTCCGCTTCATCGACTACGGCGTAGCTGCACCCTTTCTGCAAGGCCGCCTCCGCAAACCTGTTGCCATCGAAAGACGCACCTTTCAAGGCGATGAAAATACTTCCCGCAGGGCAGCTGCGGCTGTCGGTAGTCACAACGGGATGCTGCCGGTAAATCTTGTAAATCTCCTGTATGTCCATGCTGATTCCTCTATTTTCAGATGCAAAGATAACGCAAAAGGCAGACAATGCAAAGCAATCCCGCCCATTTTTACAGAGGACCGGAAAGCCGGTCTCCGGAATGCAGACGATTCCCGACCGGGCGGGAATCCGGTTCCCGGCCGTTGGGAACACGATTCCCAGCCGTTGGGAACACGATTCCCAGCCGGGCGGGAACACGGCTCCCGGGCAGGCGGGCGTGAAGGCCGGATGCGGCGGCTGCGGCCTCTACCTGCGGATGTTCCACATCGGTGTCTCGCCGCCTCCGATGAGCACGTCGATGTTGGCGCCGTTCTTCTTCTCGATGACATCCCATGCCCGCAGCTGGATGAACTGTGCGGGGGAGAGGTTCAGCTCGGTCATGTAAGCCTTGTCGGCCACGGCTTTGTTGCGTTCGGCCTTGGCGCGTGCAAGCTCCATCTCCGCCCGTTTCTCCTGTGTCTGTTTGGCCTGGATGCTTGCAGCCGTCTTGTTCATTTCCTCCAGCTGCTCTTTGTTCGGCATGACGCGGTCGGTGATGACCTGCTGTATGTCGATAGGGAAGTTGGCCTTCCGCGACAGTGCGGCAACATAATTGCGCATGGACTGCTTGATGCGGTCGTCGAATTTCGCCAGCACCTCACGGTTGCTCATCAGGTCGAACGGCGAACAGGACGACACGTATTCACGCACCTTGTTGCGGAAATAAGGCTCGATGAAGTTCTCGAACCAGTTCTCGCCATAGTTACGCAGCAGGTCGGGTGTCTGTCCTTTCTTCACCTGGATGATCATGTACATGTTGACATCGAGCGGCGTGTTGTCGTTCGACAGCAGGTCGTCGAACTGGAACTGCATCTTCTGCGGGAGGATGTTGAAGTAGACGGCGGTAGTCGTCGGGGCTACCAGCGTGATGGAGTTCACCGGTTCGTCGTCGACGCGTGTACTGCCGAAGAAGATCGGCTTCATCTTCAAAGCCGCCTCTTCATCGTATGAGGGGTTGACAAACGAGAAGAAGGCAAGACTCGCTACAAGGACGGCCGCAACGATTCCTGCGAGAATCCATATCTTTCTGGGTGCATTCATGTGAGGTAAATTTATTGGATTGTGATTTGTATTCCGTTGGTTGACTTGTCTGGAGGAAGTGTTCATAACCTATATATAATAATGTGAATATTCCGGTCTGCCGGTATCTTTAATGTGCAAAGATAGAGAAAAAAAATGAGAAACAACTTCTACGCCTTATTATTTGACATCGGTCTGTACAGGCTCCCCCCGACCGGACGGAATCAGGAAAAGGACAGCCGTTCCGGACATAACCTACCGTAAGGAAAAACAGAGAAATCATCCTCACTTTCGTTCAGAAAAGCAACTAAACGAAAGAAAAAAACTTCTGAACGAAAGTAAATATATAAATTATGTTAATTAATTTGGAGCTTTAAAAGCATTATGTTTATCTTTGCTGCGAAAAGAAACGATTATATTTATGAACAGCAGGAGTATCGTTCACTAAATCTTTCGTTACGAAACATTATGAAGTAAACTTTTGACCGATTTGAACGACCTATACAATGAGCAGCGTATTAAACAAAGACTATGACGTGATTATCATCGGTGGGGGCATTACCGGTGCCGGCACTGCACGCGACTGCGCCTTGCGCGGACTGCGTGTGCTGCTTGTGGAGAAGTCCGATTTCACCAATGGAGCGACAGGACGCAATCACGGTCTGCTGCACAGCGGCGCGCGCTATGCCGTGACCGACCCGGAGTCGGCTTCCGAATGTATCAAGGAGAACATGATTCTCCGGCGCATAGCCCGTCACTGTGTGGAAGAGTCGGACGGCTTGTTCATCACGTTGCCCGAAGACGACATCCATTATCAGGCGACATTCGTCGAAGCCTGCGGGAAGGCAGGAATTAAAGCCAGTGTCATTTCTCCGGAAGAGGCACGCCGCATAGAGCCGTCGGTCAATCCCGACCTTGTCGGTGCCGTGCGTGTGCCCGATGCTTCCATTGACCCTTTCCATCTCACAACGGCGAACATCCTGGATGCACGCCGTCATGGGGCCGATGTTCTCACTTATCACGAGGTGACAGGCCTGTTTGTCAGGAACGGACGCATTGAGGGAGTACAGCTCCGCGACAACCATACGGGTGAGGACAGCGAGGCGCATTGCCGGCTGGTCATCAACGCCGCAGGTATCTGGGGACACGGCATTGCCGGTATGGCAGGCATAAAACTGAACATGTTCCCGGCCAAAGGGACGCTCCTCGTGTTCGGTCATCGTGTCAACAACATGGTCATCAACCGCTGCCGCAAGCCTGCCGATGCAGATATTCTCGTACCGGATGATACAGTGTGCGTCGTCGGAACGACAAGCGACCGCGTGCCATACGAAACGATTGACGACCTGAAGGTAACGCAGGAAGAAGTGGACCTGTTGATAAAGGAGGGCGAGAAACTCGCTCCAAGCCTTGCGACGACACGCATCCTGCGTGCCTATGCAGGTGTCCGTCCGCTTGTCGCTGCCGACAACGACCCTTCAGGACGAAGTATCAGCCGTGGCATCATCTGCCTGGATCATGAAAAACGCGACGGTCTGGCCGGTCTCATTACGATTACAGGCGGCAAGATGATGACCTACCGGCTCATGGCGGAGCAGGCTACAGACCTGGCCTGCAGGAAACTGGGTGTCGATGCGAAGTGCCGGACGGACGGCCTCCCGCTTCCCGGAACAGAAGGAAAGTCGGGCGACAGGCCCCGCCACGTCTATTCTACAGCACATAATGCTGCCGAAGGAAGACAGGGCAACCGTGTGCAGGAAGTAAGCGAGACAAGTGAGGAAGACCGTTCGCTGGTCTGCGAATGTGAGGAAGTGAGTGTCGGTGAAGCGAAATATGCCATCGAGGAACTGCACGTCCACGACCTGCTCAACCTGCGCCGACGCACACGGGTGGGCATGGGCACCTGTCAGGGCGAACTCTGTGCCTACCGTGCGGCAGGGGTGATGTGCCGGACGGGAATGGAGACGGACAAGGCACTGGCCGACCTCCGCAGTTTTATCAACGAGCGTTGGAAAGGGATGCGTCCTGTGGCTTGGGGCAGCACATTGGATGAAGCGCAGCTTACAGCGGTGATTTATCAGGGACTGCTGGGACTGGCAGCAGGAAAAGGCTGATGGTGTCGGCAGGGCCGGCAGCCACAGTTTTCTTAGCAGCATTAGTGGCAATGGAAAATTTAGAAAAGCCAGTGGTATTAGCAAAGCAATAACTACCGGCTGACCCTGAAATTTCTAACGAGGCAAGCAATCAAAACAATCGACAATGAAATACGACATTATAATAATAGGCGGCGGACTCAGTGGACTCACTGCTGGTATCACACTGGCACAGGCAGGCCGTCGCGTCTGCATTGTGTCGGCAGGACAAAGCAGCCTGCACTTCCATTCCGGCTCGTTCGACCTGCTGGGCTATGATGTGGAAGGAAAGCCGGTCACCCGTCCCTTGGAAGCAATCGGGCAGTTGGGAGCAGAGCATCCCTATGCAAAGATTGGCTTTGAAAGGATTGCCCGGCTGGCGGATGAGGCCGAGACGCTTTTGAATGAAGCGGGCGTGAAGGTGAAAGGCGACAGCAAAAAGAACCATTACCGTTTCTCTCCGCTTGGCAGACGGATTCCGGCATGGCTGACGACCGATGGATATGCTGTCTGCGAAGAGGCGGACACTCTGCCTTGGAAACGTGTGGAAATCCTGAATGTACAAGGGTTCCTGGACTTCCCGACTGAGTTCATCTCAGCCGGTCTCAAGAAACAAGGAGCGGTCTGTCAGGTGAAGTCTTTTACGACAGACGAGCTGCGCCATGCGAGGAAGAGTCCTACGGAAATGCGTGCGACAAACATAGCGAAGGTGCTGGCAGACAGGGAGAGCCTGCGCAAGGTCGCCGACTGTATCAATGCCGTCAGCGGAGAGGCCGATGTGCTGTTGCTGCCGGCTGTACTGGGCTTCAGTGACGAAAAGAGTCTCGACGAACTGAAGACGATGGTTGAAAAGCCCATAGCATATCTCCCGACACTCCCTCCGTCGGTATCGGGAGTCCGTACGGCTATCCTCCTGAAGCGGCTCTTCGCCCGTCTGGGCGGTACGCTGCTGGTCGGTGACAAAGCCAATGGCGGTGTGTTCAAGGACGGCCGTCTCGTCTCAGTCACTACAGATCATCTGCCGGACGAGGCTCTCTATGCCGACCAGTTCATCCTTGCCTCAGGGTCTTTCATGAGCCATGGACTTGAAAGCAACTACCAGCGTGTGTTCGAACCGGTGTTCGACCTTGATGTCGATGCAGCCGGGAAACGCGCTGAGTGGACGAAGGAAGATGCCTTTGACGCACAGCCTTACATGGAATACGGTGTGCGGACAGACCGGGATTTCCATGCCATAAAGGACGGGCAGACCGTCGGCAATCTCTTCGCCGTGGGTTCCGTACTGAGCGGACACAACCCTGTCAGGCTCCTCGATGGTACAGGTGTTTCACTCTTGACTGCCCTTCAGGTAGCCAGAACAATTACAGAAAGGAGATAAGGTCATGCCAGAAGGAATACAACTGAAGAATATCAGCGGCAATAACTTGGAACAGTGTCTGAAGTGTTCTATCTGTACTGCGTACTGTCCGGTGTCGGCAGTGGAGCCGGCATACCCCGGTCCGAAGCATTCCGGCCCCGACCTGGAGCGTTACAGACTGAAGGACAGCAGGTTCTTCGACGAGGCCTTGAAGATGTGTCTGAACTGCAAACGGTGCGAAGTGGCCTGTCCGTCCGGTGTCCGCATAGCCGATATCATTCAGGCTTCACGCATCAAATACAGCACACATGGTCCTATCCTGCGCGACAGGATGCTGGCGAACACTGACTTTGTCGGTACGATGGCGAACAGGGTGGCACCCATAGTGAATACTACCCTGGGCCTGAAACCTGTCAAGGCGGTGCTCCACGGCGTGATGGGGATTGACAAGCATCGCAGCTTCCCGGCCTACAGCAGCCAGAAGTTCGAGACCTGGTTCAAGCGCAATGCTGCCCCAAAGCAGGACGGATACAGGAAACATGTAAGCTATTTCCACGGCTGTTACGTCAATTACAACTTCCCGCAGCTGGGAAAGGACCTCGTGAAGATCATGAATGCAGCAGGCTATGGTGTCCATCTGCTGGAGAAGGAGAAGTGCTGCGGCGTGGCACTGATCGCCAACGGACTCAGTAAGCAGGCTCGCCGGCAGGGAGAAGTGAACATCAACTCCATCCGGAAGTCGGCTGAGAAGGGCCGGGTGGTCCTCACGACCAGCTCCACCTGTACCTTTACCATGCGTGACGAGTATGCGCATCTGCTGGGCATAAAGACCGATGACATAAGAGAGAACCTCACACTGGCCACCCGCTTCCTCTACCGGCTCATAGAGCGGGGCGAGATAAAGCTGGCGTTCCGCAAGGACTTCAGGATGCGTGCAGCCTATCATTCAGCGTGCCACATGGAGAAGATGGGCTGGGTGGTCTACAGTACGGAACTACTGAAGATGATTCCGGGACTGGAACTTGTGATGCTCGACTCCCAGTGCTGCGGCATTGCCGGTACGTATGGCTTCAAGAAAGAGAACTATGAACGGTCGCAGCAGATCGGCTCCGGTCTCTTCACACAGATAAAGGAAGTTAATCCCGACTGTGTGACGACTGATTGCGAAACCTGCAAGTGGCAGATAGAGATGTCTACGGGATATGAAGTGAAGAATCCCGTCTCGATACTTGCCGAAGCCCTGGATGTAGAAGAAACAATAAGGCTGAATGGTGTATAAACACTTATAAACGCCTATCATCGCCCACCATCGCCTATCATCGCCTATCATCGCTTATCATCGCCTATCATCGCCTATCATCACCCCGCAAAATAACAACCTACAAATTATTACTGACATGGAGAAGAAGTTTATCCTGGCCCTCGATCAGGGCACAACAAGTTCAAGGGCTATTGTCTTTGACCACAACGGACAGATCAAGTCCGTCGCACAGAAAGAGTTCACACAGTATTTCCCACAGCCGGGATGGGTAGAACACAATCCCAACGAGATCTGGTCGTCACAGGCTTCTGTGATAGCGGAAGCCATCTCCGCCATCGACATCAACGGTCTTGACATTGCCGGCATCGGTATCACCAACCAGCGTGAGACGACCATCGTATGGGACATCGACACCGAAGAACCCATCTACAACGCCATTGTCTGGCAGGACCGCCGTACGGCCGAGTACTGCGACAAGCTGAAGGCACAGGGGCTGACGGACAAGATTCATGAGAAGACCGGGCTGATAGTCGACGCTTACTTCAGCGGGACAAAGATCAAGTGGATTCTCGACAACGTACCGGGAGCACGCAAACGCGCCGAGATGGGCAAGCTCCGTTTCGGCAATGTTGACGCATGGCTGGTATGGCGTCTGACACGCGGAGAGGTACACGTGACCGACGTCACGAATGCTTCCCGCACCATGCTCTTCAACATCCACGACCTGAAATGGGACGAGGATCTGCTGAAACTGCTCGACATCCCTCTGTCCATGATGCCCGAAGTGAAGTCGAGTTCGGAGATTTACGGACACACCAAGACCACCATCTTCGCCCACGAAGTGCCTATCTCGGGCATCGCCGGCGACCAGCAGGCGGCTCTCTTCGGCCAGATGTGCATCGAGCCGGGTGCCATCAAGAACACCTACGGGACAGGCTGCTTCGTGATGTTGAACACGGGTCGGAAGCCTGTTATGTCGAAGAACAACCTGCTGACGACCATTGCATGGAAAATCGGCAACCGTGTCGACTATGCTCTGGAGGGCTCTATCTATGTCGGAGGCTCTGTCGTGCAGTGGCTGCGCGACGGTCTGGGCTTCATCACCTCGTCGTCGGAGATAGAAGACCTGGCTTCCACCGTGCCCGACAGCGGCGGAGTCTACTTCGTACCTGCCCTCACCGGCCTCGCCGCTCCTTACTGGGACCAGTATGCCCGCGGCACGATTGTCGGCATCACGCGCGGCACGACCCGTGCGCATATCGCCCGTGCAGCCCTTGACGGCATCGCTTTCCAGACTTACGACATTGCCCAGGCCATGGCGAAAGACATGGAAGCACCGCTTACAGAACTGAAGGTTGACGGCGGGGCCTCCCGCAACAACCTCCTGATGCAGTACCAGTCCAACCTCCTCGGCATAAAGGTCGTCCGCCCGAAGATCACCGAGACCACCGCCCTCGGTGCCGCTTACCTTGCCGGTCTGGCGGTCGGCTTCTGGAAAGACATTGACGAAATCAAGAACCAGTGGCAGGTTGAGCGCAGCTTCGAGCCTCTTGCCGACAGCGAAGAGATGGCTGCCGCCAAGGCCGGATGGGCTGATGCCATCGGAAGGACACTGACAAACAGGTAGACAGACGGCGGGGGACAGGCGGCTGCGGGCAATAACCGGCGTACCGGGCGATTATAAGATTCCATCATCGCCTATCATCGCTCATCATCGCTCATCATCGCCTATCATTGCCTATCATCGTCCCCCCCGCCTATCTCCCCCCAGAAATCCTAAACAACAATTACCTAAATTCAATCATTATGGAATATTCTATGACGACCCAGTTCCTGATGGAACTGATTGGAACACTTGTCCTGGTACTTTTCGGAGACGGTGTATGTGCGTGTGTAACGCTGAACAAGAGTAAGGGACAGAATGCCGGATGGGTGGTGATCACTCTGGCATGGGGTCTCGCAGTCTGCATGGGTGTGCTCGTTGCCGGGCCCTATACCGGCGCCCACCTCAATCCTGCCGTATCGCTCGGCCTGGCTGTAGCGGGTATGTTCCCCTGGAGTTCGGTCCCTGTCTACATCGCCGCACAGATGATCGGCGGCGTACTGGGCGGTATCCTCGTGTGGGTTTTCTACAAAGACCACTACGATGCCACCGACAACGACGCTGCGAAGCTCGGGACGTTCTGCACGGCTCCGGCCATCCGGAACTACGGGATGAACTTCCTCAGCGAGGTAATCGCCACGCTGGCACTGGTCTTCATCATCATCAGTTTCAGCACGAAGGGCAACTGCTGCGATCCGGAACACTTCAAGTTCGGACTGGCAGCCCTCGGCCCTGTCCCAGTGACCCTGCTGATCATCGCGCTCGGTATGTCGCTCGGCGGTACGACCGGTTACGCCATGAATCCCGCCCGTGACCTCTCTCCGCGCATTGCACACGCCATCTGCATGAAGGGCGGCAACGACTGGGCTTACTCATGGGTGCCTGTTGTCGGTCCTATGGTCGGCGGTGCCATTGCCGGTCTGTGCGGTGTATGGCTGCTCTCATTGTAGAAATTGAACATGACTGCTTAGCTTGCATTACATAACCAGATGAGGACGGACCGGGAGGCCGGACGTATGCCCTGCGGAAACCTTGCATCCTGCACGCCCTCATCACAATACCGAAAACTATGACGAAAAATCTATTCAAAATGGCCTGTGCGGCTGCCTTGAGCCTTGTTTCCTTCACAGCCAACGCACAGAAGCTGCACTTTGTATCAGAACTGGAGACAGCCCATCTGTGGCGCGGACTTGAGGTCTCAAAGGGACTGACCTTCGACAACGACGTCTCCATCTCCGACAACAACGACCACTTCCGCTTCGGACTGTGGGGCGGAATGCAGACGGACGGTGACTACAAGGAGTTCGACTATTATGCTTCCTACACCCATGGCGGATTCAAACTCGCCGTCTGGGACATTTACAACTTCTCAGACGGTATCTATGCCAACGACAAGGCATACCGTATCTTCAACTATAATGCCCGCACGACAGGACATTTCATCGATGCCGCCGTCAGCTACGACTTCGGCGAGAAGTTCCCCCTGAGCCTTTCCTGGTCGACCATTCTTGCCGGGCGCGACCGCGGTGCTCTGAACGACAAGAACCTCTATTCCACCTTCGTGCAGGCTTCTTACAAGGTTTATGAAGACGAGGATTTCGTCGTGACTCCCTCTGTCGGCGCAGCCTTCGCCTTGAGCCCGGAGGACGGCAGCCATGCTACGTTCTACGGCAAGTCGGCCGGTGTCAACGATGTGCGGGTCAACGTGACCTATAAGCTGAAAATCGGCAAGCATCCTATGCCGGTGACGGCTACGGCCATGTGGAATCCGGAAGCGAACAAAGGTTACTTCCGCGCCTCCATCAAACTGCTTGACATCTGACCGTCTCCAGTGTCTGTCCGGAACAGGCTGCAGGGGGAAGTTATACCGTTACAGTCCTTTAGTAATCTTGACCAGATAAAAGTACTTAGTATTTAAGAAAATCCCCGGTTGTCGTGATGACAGCCGGGGTTTGTTTTTAGGATTTTCTACAAAGAACAGATATTCTTTTTGTCCTTATAATTTACTCTCCTGTATGTCTGGATTCTTTCTGAAGTCTATGTCTCTCTTTCTTTCGGGAGAGAGGGCGGTACACGGAATCGGAAGAAGATGGAACTACTTGTAAATAGCTCACAGACAACAATATGGAGTGCCGTTTCGAAACAGTACTTACTTGCAGGCCAGACAGGCGTTAATTGACGTGCAAGTAAGCCTTGCTTGGAATGCTGGCAGGCGTTAACCGGAAAGCAGGTGAGGGCTGGTTGGAATCGAGGTGACCGTTTTCATTTCCGAAAGCGTAGGTCAGGATGGAAGAGAACAAGGATTTTCTGCATTGATTGTAAAGTTTTCTCGTCTTGTGCAAGAATAGTCCTTTCCCGTTTCCGCCGTCCGTTTTGGGTGGAGGATGCGCAGGCCCGTCGCCCGGATGCTACTTGCTGATTTCCTCCGGCAATGAATCCTTGATCCATTTGGCAAACATACCGAGCAGCGTACGGCGGATGAAACTGGGCGAGGTCATAAGGATGATTTCACGTGAAGGAACAGGGTGGGCAAACGGCCGGACAAGTCGTTTCTGCCCGTCGTTCAACTGGGACAGGGCAAGCTGCGGAATGAAGGTGACGCCCTTGCCGTTCTCCACGATCCGCATGAAGGTCTCTATGCTTCCCAGGTTATAGCTCTTCTTGCTCCGTGCCGCCGACTTCAGATGGCAGAACTTCACCAGCTGGTCGCGGAAACAGTGCCCTTCGTCCAGCAGCCAGAGGTATTCGCCCGAAAGGTCGGACGGACGGATGAACTCCTTGCTGAAGAGGGGGTCGTTTTCAGCCACATAGGCGAGGAACTGTTCATGGTAGAGTGGCGTGCAGTCCATTCCCTCCAGGCCGCCGACCCTTGCCAGAATGCCGGCGTCAATATCACCCCTCCTGACAGCCCTGCACATATCTTCTGTCTTCATTTCCGTAATCCTGACGTCCATCTCCGGATGTTCGTTCATCAGCTGGGGAAAGAAGCGCGGGATGAGATAGGGTGCGATGGTGGGCAGAACGCCCACTTCAAAGGTGCCGGTAAGCGTCTGTTTCTCCTCTTCGACGGTCTGCCGGAGCTTCTTTGCCCTTGAAAGCACCTTCCACGCCTCCTCTATCACCTTCATGCCTGCCTTTGTCGGCTGGATAGGCTGCCGCTTGCGGTCGAAGATTTTCACGCCGAGTTCGTCTTCCAGTTTCTGTATCATCGAACTGAGGGTGGGCTGTGTCACATCGCAGTAGTCGGCCGCCTTTGCGAAGTGTCTGAGCCGGTAGACTGCCATGATGTATTCAAGTTGTTGTAGCGTCATCGTCTTGTCAAGTTTGATATGTCACAACAAAAGTAGGAAAAAAACGCCGGACAATCGCATCCCCGACCTGTAATAATTCTAAAATGGCATAGAAAAAGGGGAACCGGCTGCATCATGCAGTCAGTTCCCCAGTGTAAGGAGAATCTATGAACAGGCTGCGGACCTACTCGCCGTAACCGGGATTCTGCTGTGCCTTGAGTGTCGGATTGGCATCCGTCTCATAACTTGGGATAGCCGGCAGCGACTTGTAGTAATCACGGTTGTAGCTCCGGGCCTCTTCTGTCAGGACATCATGCCATCCCCGGTGGTCGTCATCCGTGTAGCGGGTGATGGTCTCGTTGTTGCGGACGGCATCGAAGAAACGCTGTCCCTCGCCCACGAGTTCCTTGCGGCGTTCCAGTGAGATGCGCGCTGCTGTGATGTCGGCAGCCGTAACCAGGCGTGAGGTATCTGTCGTGCGGTTCTTGATGACATCGTTCAGATACTGTGCGGCCTTTGCCTTGTCGCCCGACTTGAAGGCGGCCTCGGCAGCCGTGAGGTAGACTTCCGAGAGACGGAGCATCGGGACATTGGCATAGCGCGGGTCACCGCCTACACCCGGCATCTTGTTCAGATAGACCTTCGCTCCGCCGAACACCTTGTCGCCCTCATCCTGTGTTGCCTTCAGGAAGACATCGGCACGGATGTCGGCCGGATCCTGCGCCAGCAGGTCGACGAAGTTCTTCGTGGCGCAGACATCGCTGTAACCGATGCCGTTGTCGCCGTCCTCGGCGTAGAGGTAGGCGATGCCATCACGGTCGTTCCAGTCCTTAGTGTTGGTGACAGACAGTTCGAAAAGCATCTCGTTGAAGTGATCTCTGTTGTCCTTGCCCCATGCAGCGACATACTGGTCGCGGGTCCAGAGCTGCTTGCCGGAGTTGTCGATGACATCCTCCGCCGTCGAGAGAGCGTCCGCCCAGTCGCCTTTCGTCAGATAGACACGGGCGAGCAGTGCCTTTGCAGCATTGAGGTTGATGTACCCGACATTCTCCTTGGAAGAGGTCGTCATCAATGCACCGGAGCTGATGGCTTCCTTGAGGTCCTTGATGACCTGTGCATAACATTCGGCAACGGTGTTGCGGCCGGGCTTCTCATTGCTGTCAAGCACCTTGGTCACCAATGGCACGCCCAGCGATGCGCCGTTGTCCTCGGTATAGGTCTTGCCGTAGATGCGGGTGAGGTCGAAGGTGGCCATGGCACGCAGCACCAGAGCCTCGGCACGGTACTGTGCGATGGCTGCCGCCGCCTCTGTCTTGTCGGACAGCTTGCCGCCGTCGGCCGCCTCGATGATGCGGTTCGCACTGCCGATGACCATGTAAGGCGACTGCCAGATGGCCGTCGACTGGCTGAAGCTGCTTGCCGAGGTGTACTCCATCTTGTAGTAGAACCCGGCGCGGTTGCTGCCGAAGTTCTGGTTATACTGCAGATCCTCACCGTGCATCTCGCCGTAAAGGAACATCTGCGCACCATAGTAGTCGGTGAAATTCGATGACCCCTTCAACGCCTGGTACATACCCGTCCGGGCGGTCTCGAGGTCTGAACTGTTCTTGAGTGCCTTGCCGGCATCTACTCCGTCGGAAGGCTGCTGGTCGAAGAAGTCGTCTCCGCAGGATGCAAGGCCGAACGCTACTGCGGCAGCCAGCATCCATGTATATATGTTCTTATAAGTTCTTTTCATAAATAATCATCATCTGTTAAACAATTAGAAACCCAGTTCCAGACCGAAGGTGAATGTGCGTAGGGCAGGTGTCTGGAATGTGCATACGCCGTCGACACGCATCTCCGGATCGACCGTGAGGTCTTTCGACTTCCATGTGAGGAGGTTGCTTGCTGCGAAGTAGAAGCGGGCCTTGCTCAGACCGAAGCGTGACACCCAGTTGCCGGGAGCGGTGAGACCCAGCGTCAGGCTCTTCAGACGGAGATAGTCTGTCGGCATCAGCCAGCGCGAAGAGTTCTCGCTTGTGTTGCCGTACTGGAATACAGGCTGCGAGGCACTGGTGTCGCCGGGACCCTTCCACGTCTTGTTGATGTCATAGTAGGCAGGAACGGCACCGCGGAAGAGGTAGGATCCGTTGTTGTGCTGCCATGTTGCACCGTCGTAGGCCTTGCCGCCGAGAGAGAAGGTGAAGTTCAGACCGAAGTCGATGAACTTCCAGGTAAGGTTGTTGCTCAGGCCTCCTTCGAGGGAGGTCTCGTGGTTGCCGATGATGACCTTGTGAGCCTTGCTGGGGTCGGTGGTCGTCTTGCGGGCATCGGCGGTTCCGTCATTGAGATAGAACGATTCCTTGCCTGTCGCCGGGTCGACACCTGCATACTCGTAGCCGTAGAAACTGTAGTAAGGCTCGCCGACCTTGTGGATGCGGATGCCGCTGATGATCTGGTCCTGGTCGCCGTAGATCTTCGTCAGCTTGTTGTGGTTGTGTCCGAAGTTCAGAGAGGTTGTCCATGAGAAGTCCTTGGTCTGGATGTTGTTGCTCGTGATGGTCACCTCGTAACCGTTGTTGCGCAGCGAACCGACATTCTTCGGAGAAGTCGGCAGGTAAGGACTGTCACCGCTGAAGTAGCCCGGCACGGCTGAAACCGGCAGGTCATAGATCAGGTCGGAGGTGGTACGTACATAGTAATCGAACGTCACGGAGATGCGGTCGAGGAAGGTGAGGTCGAGACCGACATTGAATGCACGGTTCTTCTCCCACTTCAGGTCGGGGTTGCCGATGCCGACGATGGCCATACCCGACTTCCCGTTGTAGTAGCGTCCGAACTTGTAGAGGCTCATGTAGTCGTAATAGTTGCTCGGCAGCGTACCGTTCACACCGTAGCTGACACGCAGCTTGCCGTCGCTGAGGACGTGCTTCACCGGTTCCATGAACTTCTCCGCACCGAAACGCCATGCGGCTGATACCGACCAGAAGTCGCCCCAGCGGTTCGCCTTTGCCAGACGGCTGCTGCCGTCACGGCGGTAGCTTACGCCGGCATAGTACCTGTTGTCGTAGTTGTAGTTGACACGGCCCAGCCAGCTGGCAAGCGTGTATCCGCTCTTGTTGCTCTCGGCACTGGTCGTACCGGCGTTGCCGAACTCATAGAGATCGCCGGGATAATCGGTACCGTTGATGTAGTTGTACCTGTAAGTGTATTTTTCCGTCTCATAACCCAGAAGCGCATCCACGTTGTGCAGACCGAAGCTCTTCACGTATGACAGCTGCGTCTGGCCGTTGAGCTGGCTGAGGTCGCTTACCACCCGCTGCATCACCGCACCCGGCGCACCGTCGTTGGAGTAACGGTCCCAGAGGATGTTCTCCGTGTTGGAGGTATAGTCGTAGGTGACCTTCTCGCTCAGGTGAAGCGCGTCCCAGATGTTCCAGTCGAGCCTGATCGAATTGAGCATACGCTTGATGTCGCTCTTGTCGCTCGAGTGTTCGTACTCGTAGAGCGGATTGATTTTGACGACGCTCTTCGTCTGTGCGCCTGATGCCAGGCTGCCGTCAGGAAGATAGGCAATGCTGGACGGTGACTGGAAGAAGGCATAGTTGGCGATTGAACTTGCATAGCTCGTGCCTTCATTGGCAAGCTGCTGGTTCATCTTTGTGAACAAGGCGGAGTAGTTCAAGGTGAAGTGTCCGAACCTGTGGGTCAGGTTGGCATTGCCCGTGAAACGCTCCAGTGCCTGGTTGGCGGTGATACCCGTCTGCTTCATGTAGGACAGAGAGGTATAGAACTGCGTGTTCTCGCTGCCGCCGCTGAGGCTTACCTGATAGTTCTGATGGTGTCCCGTCTTGAAAAGAAGGTCTTTCCAGTCGGTCCACTCCTGGATGGGATTGCCGCTTTCGTCATAGCCTACAGTAGGCTTGGCAGCATAGTTCTCGATGTTCTTCTTTGCAAAGGTCTCCGCATCGGCTTCGCTCATGCCTTTCTTGTAGAGTGCGAAGTTCTTGAGCCCGAGGGACAACAGCGCACGACGGTCATCGCCGCCCAGCATGGGACGATAGTCGATGGCAAGGTTGGAGAAACCCCAGTCGCTGCGGAAGTCGACATGGGTCTTGCCCTTCTTGCCGCTCTTCGTCGTGATGACGATCACGCCGTTGGCGGCACGCGAACCGTACAGTGAAGCGGCAGCGGCGTCCTTGATGACGGTAATCGACTCGATGTCATTGCTGTTCAGCGTTGCCAGCGCACTTGTTCCCGACTCGTTATAACTTGACTGTGCGGCACTGAGGTCGCCGGAAATCACCGGTGTACCGTCGATGACATACAACGGATTGTTGCCCGCATTGATGGAACCCATACCGCGGACACGGATGCTGCCGACGGAACCTGGAGCACCGGACGAACTCGTCACCGTAACGCCAGGAATGGAACCGGCCAGCTTGTCCTGGACGGATGTTACCGGCACATCGGCCAGCTTGCCGGGGTCGATGCTGGCTGCCGCACCCGTAAAACTTGATTTTTTGAAGTTACCGTATCCTGTCACAATCACCTCGTCGAGTGAACCGGCATCTGCTTTCATCACGACACGCATGCCGTTCTTCACCGGAACAATCTGGGTCTTCAGACCTACATACTGGAAACGCAACTGACTTTTCCCTTCAGGTACAGACAGATGGAAATTACCATCAATGTCTGTAACAGTTCCCATCTGTGTCCCGACAACCAGGACGGATGCGCCTACCACAGGCTCACCGCCATCAGCCGAAACAACAGTTCCCGAAATCTCTGTCTGCGCCAATGCAACACCTATGCAAAGGAACAGACCTGCTAAAACCATTGACAATCTTTTCACCATAAAAAATAAATTATAAATGTAAAATTCTCTATAAAAACCGATGCAAAGGTATGAATATTTATTTAACGCACAAAAGAAAACATAAATAAATTGAATATTTAACAGCACCGTTGGTTATGAATTGCAAGATACCAAACCTCTTAAATAGCATTATAGGCAGATTCTGTAAATTGTATCGGATGTCCCTTTCCCACTTTCAGGCAACCTGCTGCGGCCATCCTTCCTTTGGAGAAATGACAGGCTATATGACTGAAAAAGAGAGCAGAAGAGACCGTATGGAAACATCGAAGACGCGAAGAAGCCCAAGTACGCAGCCTCCGTATGGCGGCATGGAATTTTCCAGAACCTCCTTACAACAACATAAAAACTGCATAACCGGTGCATCTTTTTACATTCTGCAGACAGGCGGCCTGTCCACGGAGAACAGCCTCCATAAGACCACCGGCCGACCGGGCAGGAGACGGACGGACGACCCTAAACCGGCCAGCCGGATTGAAAAGCAAACCCGAAAGCGGCCGGAACAAACCGTCAGACCACACCATCAACCCGTCAACCCAGTGTAGAAACAAGATGAAAAGCAGTCAAGCAAAAACGTTAAAAACACACCGGTCCCGATGTCCGCATTCCTGGGACAGGTGTTCCCAACCGGTCGGGAATCCTGTTCCCAACGGCTGGGAATCCTGTTCCCAACAGCCGGGAATCCCGTTCCCAGACACCGGTACTTCCCGCCTTACCGCTGATGCTGAAGACGACCTTTTACGGACTCCCGCCTTTCCGGCAGGAAGAGGCCGTCCTGTTTCCGAAGAGGTGCGGCGTTCTCTGCAATGGAAAGAGAAAAAGGGACTGCTGCACAGGGAATCGGAAAACCGCAGAGGAAGGTAACGGCAGACCCATGCGGCCAGCTCGGATATGCCAAACATTATTAATATTCTGCCTGCTGCCTATAAAAAAAGTTTAGGGAAAACGTGTATGTGAGAACTTTTGTGTTTCTTTGCAGCAAAGAACAGACTGCAATGCCTATACGTACCCTTCTCCTCTCCCTGTGGTGGCTGCTGCCGGCCGCACTGCATGCACAGCAGGTGCTGGTATGCGATGGTACGACACGTTTCCCGATACGTGATGTGCTGATCAGCGTTGACGGGAAATCCGCCGGGCAGACGACATGGCAAGGATACATCAGCCTGTCCGGCCCCTTTCAGACAGCCAGCTTCCAGAAGAAAGGATATGTCCCCGAAAAACTGCTGAGAGAAGAGGTGCTGCGCGACACGGTCTTCCTCTTCCCTGCCGCCCACTATCTGGACGAAGTGGTGGTTGTGGGGAAACAGACGGTCGACGGACGGGGGATGCTGAAGAAGATGCCGAAGCGGGACATTCTGGAGAAGCGTCCCCCGAGCAGCCTGGGAGGGTTCGATCTGGGACTCATGCTCGACAAACGGTACCGACGCGACCGCAGACACGTGGAACAGCTGCGGGAGATCTTCAAGAAAATGGATGGACTTGACGAAAAGGAAGACCCCGTCCTGAAGGCCTACCGGCAGACACAGCTGGAACTGAAAGCCGACTCCCTCCAGCAAAAGAACGCCCGGCAGCCGTCCCCATAGCCGGCTGCCCGCCGCCGGAAGGTGCAGCCCCCTGTCTGGGCAGATCCACCCAGACGGCCATCCGGCGGACAGGCTCACCCTGCCGTGAATGCACATCCCGCTCCCCTGCACCATCAGAAAGGGAAACAAAAAAACCGGAAAAGAAAAAGAATATCGTTGTAAGCCACTTTCATCTTGCTTTTTAGACTGTTGATTGTATTCTCTACGCTCAAAATTAATCGTCCGCTTATTTGTTTATTTGAAAAAAATAAAATACCTTTGACAGCGGAAAAGGGATTAAAAACCTACGACTATTCTGCCTTGCAACGATCAACGACGTGCGGTAAACGGAGGCAATACCGTCCTCTGGCGACGTACTACGCCAGCAGCAGATTTTTCGATAACTGACATCAGAGTCATCAGGACAAGAAGCTATAAAGTATAACTAATTATTAAAAGATCTAATCCCTCATGAGCAGCAGATTGTTTATGAAGCGGACCGCAGTGATAGCTGTCGGTCTGACGTGTGCAATGAGTTCCTATGCCCAGTCAGTGGTACAGGGAAGTGTGAAGGATGCGTCGGGTGAGCCATTGATTGGTGCGACCATCCAAGTGAAAGGAGAACAAGGCGGTACCGTAACCGATATTGACGGTAACTTCAAGCTCCCCAATGTGAAGCCCGGTGCGACGCTCGTCTTCTCTTATGTAGGCTACAGCAACAAGGAAGTGGCTGTAGGCAACCAGTCCAATATCAATGTTTCTCTCTCTGAAGACAACAAGCAGCTCGACGAGGTCGTCGTCGTCGGTTATGCCGTAGGCACGAAGCGTACGGTGTCGGGAGCCATTGAGCGCGTAGGCAAGGGCGATATGAACAAGGGTGTCGTAACCACGGCAGCCGATGCCCTGAAGGGAAAGGTCAGCGGTGTCGTCATCAGCCAGAACGGCGGCGACCCGATGGGGTCTACCAATATCCGCGTGCGCGGCACCTCTTCGCTCTCCGGCGGTAACGACCCGCTGGTGATCATCGACGGTGTCTTCGCTGACATGACCATGTTCAACGCCCTTCAGCCCGGCGACATCGAGAGCATGACCATTCTGAAGGATGCCTCGGAGACGGCACAGTACGGATCCCGCGGTGCAGCCGGTGTCATCGTCGTCACGACGACAAAAGGAAAGAACGGCTTTGCCTCCCTTTCTTACAACGGCACACTGGGCGTGAACACCATCTTCAAGAACCTTGAAATGCTGAGCGCGGATGCTTACCGTGCCACTGCCACCAAGATGGGGGTGGCATTCACCGACCTCGGCGGCAATACCAACTGGTTCGACGAAATAGAGCGTTCGGCCGGGCTGACACAGACCCACAACATCGCCTACTCGTCCGGCAACGATTCCGGCAACTACCGCGCCAGCGTCGGCTTCGTACAGCGTCAGGGCGCATTGAAGAACTCGGATATGCGCAACTATACCGTGAAGCTGGATGCCACGCAGTACGCCTTCAACAAGAAGCTCAAGCTGGAGCTGGGTGTCCTGGGCAGTGAGCGTGACGGAAAGATGCAGTACGACCCACAGAAGATGTTCTATTCTGCCGCCGCCTACAACCCGACCTACCCGACCTACAAGAACCCGCAGACAGGCGAGTGGGACGAAGACCGCCTTGCCAACGAGATATACAACCCGCTGGGACAGCTGGAGGTACAGGACCGCTTCGACGTAGGTTCGCTCAACGCCCATGGAAAGGCGACCGTCACGCTGGCTGACGGACTCTTCCTCAGTGCCTTCGGCAGCTATACCCGCATGAACCTCGACCACAAGCGTTACGTGCCGAACGACATTCAGCAGGGACGCATCAACGGCAACGGCTGGGCATACATCCGCAACATGAAGCGCACGGACATCATGGGCAACCTGCAACTGACTTATACCAAGGACTTCGGCGAGCACCATATCGACGCACTCGCCCTGATGGAGGGCCAGCAATACAAGACCTTCTGGAATTCAGAGCAGTCGTTCAAGTTCGATACCAATTACTTCGGCTTCAACAACATGAAGGCCGGTGCCAACGTCTCCTGGGGCGATGTGGACTCCGAGTCTACGGAATATACCCTCTGCTCTTACATGGCACGTCTGAATTACATGTACGGCAACCGCTACATTGCAACCGTCAACCTCCGTACTGACGGCTCGTCAAAGCTGGGTGAAGGCCACAAGTGGGGCTGGTTCCCGTCAGCATCTGTCGCATGGGTCGTATCACAGGAACCGTTCATGAAAGAGGTGCGCTGGGTGGACAACCTGAAAGTCCGTCTCGGATATGGTGTGACGGGCAACCAGGATGTCATCGCTCCTTACAACTCACTGGCCCTCTACGCACCGAACGGCGTGACCTCGGTGAACGGTGTCAACACGACGACCTATGCCATCCAGAGCAACGACAATCCTGACCTGAAGTGGGAGGTAAAGCATACCTTCGACATCGGTATCGACTTCGCCGCTTTCCAGAACCGTCTGAACGTTACTTTGGACTGGTATACTTCCAAGACGAAAGACCTGCTCTATACCTATACCGTACCTGTTCCGCCATTCACCTACAACACCTTGCTGGCGAACATGGGTGAGATGACCAATTCAGGTTTTGAAATCGGCGTGCGCGGCGACATCATCCGCACAAAGGACTTTACCTTCAATTCCGGCATGAACCTCAGCTTCCAGAAGAACAAGCTGAACTCGCTGAGCGGCACCTATAAAGGACAGAGACTGACGACCAGTGAGCACATCCCAGTTGCCAACATCAATGCGGCCGGTCTGACGCAGAACACCGGTGTGACCTATCTCATGGAAGGACAGCCGATCGGCGTATTCTACCTGCCCCACTGCAAAGGCATCAATGACAAGGGACAGTACATCATCGAAGACCTCGACAAGAACGGAACCATCGACACCGGCGACTCCGGCGACCGCAAGGTGTGCGGACAGGCGATACCAAAGGCTTACCTTGGCTGGGACTTCACCTTCAAGTACAAGAACTGGGATCTCACCATGCAGTTCAACGGTGCCTTCGGCCATAAGATCTACAATGGTACGGGCATGACCTACAGCAACCTCAGCAACTTCCCGACCTACAACGTGCTTTCTGATGCTCCGGAGAAAGGAATCAAAGACATACAGATTTCCGATTACTGGCTGGAGAAAGGCGACTACGTGAACTTCGAGTACATCACGCTGGGCTACACCTTCGACAAGAAGCAGCTCAAGGCCGACTGGATCCAGAGCATCCATCTCGGACTGGCCGTCAACAACGTCTGCACCCTCACCGGGTACAACGGCCTGACCCCGATGATCAACTCCGCATCGCTCGTCCGTGTCGACGAAGGCCGTACAACCTACGGGACACTGGGTGTAGACGACAAGCGTCTCTTCCCGTTGACACGCACCTTCTCGTTCAATGTGTCTGTTAATTTCTAAGGTCTTGATAAACAAAAAAGGAATACTATTATGAAGAAATATATTTTCGGAATGGCACTGCTCTCCACGGCACTGCTTGCAGCCTGCTCGCTGGACGAGACACCTCAAAGCAAGTTCAAAGAGACTGACGCTTTCGCAAATGCCACGCTGACCTATGTCAACTCTGTGGCAAAGGTCTATTCAGAGATCGGAGACGGTATCTATGGCGGTACGGATGCCATCCACTGTCTGCAGGAATTCACTTCTGACGAGGCCATCCTCCCGGGACGGCAGGGCGACTGGGTAGACGGCGGCAAGTGGCAGAACTTCTTCCTCCACAACTTCGCATCGTCTGTGGACACCTACAACAACAACTGGAAGCATATCTACAAGATCATCGGGCAGTGCAACGGCTCCATCGACCAGCTCACACCGATGCTCGGCGAACATCCCGACTACAAGCCGTATGTATCCGAGCTGCGTGCCCTGCGCGCCATCTATTACTATTATGCGATGGATCTCTTCGGACAGGTGCCGGTAGTGACGTCTTCCAAGCAGGGAACCAGCGATGTCAACCAGAGCAACCGCTCGGATGTGTTCAAATTCGTCGTCAAGGAACTGACAGAGGCCATGCCTGACCTCGCAGATGACCAGAGCCAGAAGACCGGCAAGTATTTCGGACGTATCACCAAGCCTGTTGCCTATATGTGTCTGGCAAAGTGCGCCCTCAATGCACCTGTCTACAACACGGATGACGTAGCTCCGGACAGCTACAAGGCGTTTGTCGGCGACGACAAATCGAAGGAATGCAAGGCCAGCGAGACCCTCGGTGCAAACATATCGGCAAAGGGAATGGACATCAAGATGACTGTAGACGGAACGGAACGCAACTGCTGGGAGACCGTGAAGTACTGCGTGGACAAGCTCGCAGGCTTCGGCTACACCCTCTCGCCGAACTATGCCGACAACTTCGTCACACAGAACCAGAACTCTAACGAGAACATCTTTGTACGTCCGAACGACGACAAAACGTACAAGATTACCGATTACAACCTGATCCGCTCCGTACACTACAACCATGCGAGTGCCGCCGGCTTCAACGGATGGAACGGTGCCTGCGCCACGGTACGTGCGATGAAAGTGATGGGATACAAGGAAAGCAACGAAGACCCACGCCTGCGCCAGAACTACTGGGTAGAACAGGAGTACACCCAGCAGACCGGCGGCAAGACCGTGGACGACGGCGTCGGCGGGACGCTCTCTTACCGTCCGCTGGCAGTCGTGGTAGACTTCGATGCCAATGCCGACAAACATGACGTGAAATGCGCCGGCGCCCGTTTCAAGAAGTATGAGTACGACCCGACGGCAGCCGCACAGGGGCAGTACAACAACGACCTTGTCATCTGGCGTTATGGCGACGCACTGCTGATGAAGGCGGAAGCAGAATACCGGCTGGGCAACCATGCGGCGGCACTGACACTCGTCAACCAGGTCAGGGACCGGGCACACGCCACCCCGCGCACCTCGCTCAATCTGAATGATATTCTTGACGAACGCATGATTGAACTGGCCTGGGAAGGCGTACGGCGTCAGGACCAGATACGCTTCTGCACCTTCACCCAGCCGACGGCAGACCGCTATCCCGGTGTCAGCCACAATGCTTCTGCCGGCGATTATCTCGATGACACCCAGGGATACACCTGCGTCTATCCGATTCCTTATGAGGTGCTGAATCTGAACAAGAATCTCCATCAGAATCCAGGCTATAAGAAATAAAGCCGGTTCTGACTCCTTATCACAGCCGGGATGTCCAAGGATATTCCGGCTGTCAACTTTCAGAGAACACAGACTCCTCCATCCTATTCTTCCTTTGTTTTTCAAAAGGATATCCGTACTTTTGCATCAGACAACACAACAGGAAGTCCGACGGGCATCCTGACAACTAAAAACTTAAACAATGAAGAAAGAAATCATCACAGCAGCAGCGGCACTGGCCATGGCAGTCCCCATGACGGCCCAGATCGGCACGAACCCACAATGGCTTGACAATGTCGTTTTCTATCAGATCTATCCTTCCTCTTACATGGATACGGACGGGAACGGTATCGGAGACCTGCCCGGCATCACCAGCAGGCTGGATTACATCAAGTCGCTGGGCGTGGATGCCTTGTGGCTGAATCCCGTATTCGAGTCGGGATGGTTTGACGGTGGCTACGATGTCATCGACTTCTACAAGATTGACCCGCGCTTCGGTACGAATACCGATATGGTGACGCTGGTCAACGAAGCCCACAGAAGAGGCATAAAGGTCTGCCTGGACCTGGTGGCAGGACACACGAGCGTGAAGTCGCCGTGGTTCCAGGAATGTGCGAACGGCGACCGCAACGGGCGTTATTCCGACTATTATATATGGACTGACACCATCTCACAGAAAGACAAGGAAGAGATTGAAGCACGCCACAGGGATGCCAATCCGGAGGGAAGCACACGTGGGCGTTATGTGGAGATGGACGCAAAACGCGGCAAATACTATGAGAAGAACTTCTTTGAATGCCAGCCTGCCCTAAACTACGGCTTTGCCCATCCCGACCCCTCTCATCCCTGGGAGCAGCCTGTGACGGCACCCGGGCCGCAGGCCGTACGCCGGGAGATGAAGAACATCATGGCCTTCTGGTTTGACAAGGGCATCGACGGCTTCCGTGTGGATATGGCCTCTTCGCTCGTCAAGAACGACCCGGGGAAGAAAGAGGTGTCAAAGCTGTGGAACGAGATGAGGGCATGGAAGGACAGGCATTATCCCCAGTGCGTACTGATATCCGAGTGGAGCGACCCGGCCGTCGCCATCCCTGCCGGCTTCAACATCGACTTCATGATCCACTTCGGCATCAAGGGCTATCCCTCTCTCTTCTTCGACCGCAACACACCGAACGGCCGGCCGTGGGAGGGGCAGGACATCTCCAAGGAGTACAAGTTCTGCTACTTCGACAAGGCAGGGAAAGGAGAGGTGAAGGAGTTCGTCGACAACTTCACGGCAGCCTTCAACCGCACAAAGCAGCTCGGCTACATCGCCATCCCGACGGCCAACCACGATTTCCAGCGTCCGAACATCGGCACGCGCAACACGATGGACCAGCTGAAGGTGGCCATGACCTTCTTCCTGACCATGCCGGGCGTACCGTTCATCTATTACGGTGACGAAATCGGCATGAAATACCAGATGAATCTTCCTACCAAAGAGGGTAGCAACGAACGTGCCGGGACACGTACTCCTATGCAGTGGGCTGCCGGTCCTACCGCCGGATTCTCCACCTGCGAGCCTGCCCAGCTATATTTCCCTGTGGATACGGAAGACGGAAAGCTGACGGTGGAGGCACAGGAGAAAGACCCCAATTCCCTGCTGAACTTCACCCGTGAACTGGTCCGCCTGCGCCATGCCCACCCGGCATTGCAGGGAAACGGAGAATGGGAACTTGTCAGCAAGGAAAGCCAGCCCTACCCCATGGTCTACAAACGTACGGCCGGCGGAGAAACCGTAGTCGTTGCCGTCAACCCCTGCGACAGAAAGGTATCGGCGAAGCTCCCACACATCGGGAAAGCCCAGCCGTTGATTACGACAGGAAAGGCCGTCTATAAGACCGGAAGCGGCAGCGATGCCGTCGAACTGAAAGGCATATCGGCCGCCGTCTTCAGGATCATGGAGTAAGCCCTTCTTCCGTCAACTGGCCTCGGGACAGACCGGAGGGTGTGCCAAAACGCAGGACTGCGAGAGATGTCTCCCTTCCCTGTCGACCGCCCCCCCCTCTATCCTCAACCGACTAAGACCATCGCCGTCACTGCATTCTTTGTGCTCTGACGGCGATTGTTCTTTGCAGAATGACGGTTGATTTCAGGTTCTTCCGTCAAATGGATAGATAGGAATAGAATAAAGGGCTTGTGTACTTGCATAGTATGACTTTCCCAAAACGGATGGCCTTGCAAAGGAGGGTAAACTACAGGATAAAAGGCAGAAAAGACAAATTGATACGATGCCTGCCCGTCAGCCTGTCTTTCCGTCTTCTACAAACAACTTATTCTCAGATTATCGGTATTTGTAAATATTTTTACGCAGTTCAAAGCTGACACATGCTCTTCTGGCTTCTAAAAGATGCCTGATTGACCTGCAGCAGGTGCTCCTTTAGCGTGTTACCAACGCCCTTTTGAAGTCCAATCAGGCACCTTTTACAAACGACTTGACAACCGATTGATTGACTGCTGGTTACAAACTCCCTTTTTGCACGTGTTCTTTACATTTACAGATGATCTGTTTGAAATCATGTAATGGTTTTTCAAAATCTTATCTGTCTTTTCAACGTATTAAAATGAAAAGGTCTTTGACTCGGAGGCTGATGACAGGATAGACAGTTGACGGTCTTGGCCATGTTTTTGTTTCATCAATCACTTCGGTTCTTCCGTTAAAGCCATATGAAAAGCATCTACGCATTTAACGGAAAAACCTGATTTCAGGAGGAACGCTGTCCTGACGCATCCTCCCACAAACACCACAAAAGAATCCGGTGGACAAGCAGAAGAAGAAGTCCCTGCTTATCACACCGGATTCAAACTGTACTCAGGTAAGAGACTACAGTAGCTTATATCACCCCACGGATACGGTCCTCGAAGGCCGACAGGGCCGCCTTGGCTCCCTCACCCAGGGCAATCGCAATCTGTTTGTAAGGAACCGTCGTCACGTCGCCGGCAGCGTATACACCAGGCAGACTGGTACGGTTGGCCACGTCGATGACAATCTCCTTGCGCGGAGTCAGCTCTACTTCGTTCCTGAAGACATCGCTGTTCGGCGACAGACCTATCTGTACGAAAACGCCGTCCAGGGGGATATTGCGTTCCTCACCGCTGATACGGTCTTTCACCGTGATGCCCGACAGCTTCTGTCCGTCACCCAGAAGCGCCGTTGTCTGGGCAGACAGGAACACTTCCACATTGGGCAGACCGGCAACTTTCCGCTGCAGCACCTCATCGGCACGCATCGCATCAGCAAACTCGAGGACGGTCACATGACGGCAGATGCCGGCCAGGTCAATGGCAGCCTCGATGCCCGAATTACCGCCACCGATGACCGCGACATCCTTTCCTTTGTAGAAAGGGCCGTCACAATGCGGACAGAAGTGCTCGCCATGACCGATGTACCTTTCCTCACCAGCCAGACCGAGACGACGCCAGCCGGCACCTGTGGCAATCACCACTGCGGGTGCGGCGAAAGTCTCTCCACCACGTACAGAGACCGTCTTCTGCCTGTCTTTCAGGTTTGCGGCAACTACCTGCCGGTTGTCGAATATATCAATCGGATAGTCTGAAAGATGCGTGCGGAAATCGGCTGCGAGCTGCGTGCCAGTTGTCCTGGCAACCGAGACAAGGTTCTCGATGCCGGTCGTGTCATTCACCTGTCCGCCGATACGTTCTGCCACAACGGCCACCCTCAGCCCCTTCCGGGCGGAATAGATGGCGGCTGACACACCGGCAGGTCCGCCGCCGAGAACCAGGACATCATACGTACGGACAGGCAGCACGGCCTCCCCGTCATGGTCTGTCCCGACCTTGTCTTCCAGTTCCTGCAACAGTACGCCGAGGTCGCCGCGTCCCACGTGGAGCGGTTCGTCATTGACATAGACGGCAGGGACACCCTGTATGCCCAGACGTTCTATCTCGTCCTGATACAGTCCGCCGTCCACCATCTCATGGCTGATACGGGGGTTGACGAGCGCCATCACATTCAGTGCCTGCACCACGTCGGGACAGTTCGTACAAGTAAGGGAGACGTAGGTCCGGAGCCTGATCTCCCCTTTCAAAGCCTTGATACGCGCGGTGATTGCCTCATCGGGAAGGTTCTTCCCCTGTCCGTCGGCATTGAGGATGGCAAGGAGGAGCGAGGTGAACTCATGGCCGTTGGGGATACCGCGGAAACTGATTCCGGTTGCTTTTCCATTGCGGAGGATGCTGAACGAGAACCGTTCACCCTTCCGGCTGACGGTCTTGATTCTGTCGGAGACAGAAGCGATGTCCTCTACAAAAGCCGAAAACTCCGCCGACTGTACTTCGTCGCTGTTACGTACGACACTGAGTGTAATGTCTGATGAGAGCGAACTGAAGACGCTTCCCGTCTGTTTAAGTATATCTGGATCTATCATGGGACTTGTTGAATTCTCTGCTTATTCTACAAAAAGTGGAGAGAAAAAGCCCGCAGGCTCCTCCCCCCACCGGGACTTCTATGACGATTTGATGTCCGCTTACGTCTTAGAGCTTGCCGACGAGGTCGATGCTCGGCTTCAGCGTCTCGCCGCCCTGCTTCCATTTGGCCGGGCAGACTTCCCCGTCATGGGTCGCTACAAACTGGGCTGCCTCCACCTTGCGTACCAGCTCATCGGCATTCCGGCCGATGCTGTTGTCCTGGATTTCGGCAATCTTGATCAGCCCTTCCGGGTTCACAAGGAACGTGCCACGGTAAGCAACGCCCTCATCCTCCTTGTAGACACCGAAGCCACGGCTCAGTACGCCTGTAGGGTCGGCGAGCATGGTGTATTTGATTTTCTTGATTCTCTCAGAGGCATCGTGCCATGCCTTGTGTACGAAATGCGTATCGGTACTTACCGAGAAGACCTCTACGCCCATCCCCTTCAGCTGCTCGTATTTGCCGGCCAGGTCTTCCAGCTCCGTAGGGCATACGAACGTGAAGTCGGCAGGATAGAAGAAGAAGAGTGCCCACTTTCCTTCAATGTCTTTGTTGGAAACTGTCTTGAACTGTCCGTCCTGGAAAGCCTGAACGGTAAACTCGGGTGCATGTGCATTGATAATTGGTTCCATATCTAACTAAAACTGTTTATGTGATAAATTCTTTTGTTTTGTGATGCAAAGATACGTGCAGAATCCAGTATCTCCAAAAGATAAAAACTATCAAGCAATAGAGAATATCTATCAGACAGGAACAATATAATGGGTATCAGATATTTAGGAACGGTACAAGCCCTGTTGAAAAAAGATGGTCTGCCATGAAAAAATATCGGACGGTGCAGTCCCGGCACCGTCTTCAACTTATAGAGAGGTGTGCCAGACATACGTTCATCGCCCTGTCTGACACACCTCTGAGAAACCAGAAGAGAACCTTCTCACTGTATCCGCACGCTCTTTCCGTCTTTGTAACAGGCAATGGTACGGACACCGTCAGTGTAGATATCCTCGCTCCCCGGCATGTCCAGCGTGAAGCCGGCAGCCTTCACCTGTGCCACAAGATTGTCGTATGCCGCCTGGTTGAACACGGCGATGATGACCGCCCCGTCCTTGAAGGCAATGTAACTGGACACTCCCTTGCGCATCGGCTTCGGATAATCCGCATACTTGTCAGCCGTGAGGAGCTTGGCCAATGTACAGTTCTTGTAATACATCTTAGAGAACCTGTCCAGACGGTAAACCTCATAGTTGGACTTCAGCTTATAGCCATATTTTCTCGTTATCGCCGCTGCCTTGTCAGGGTTCTGGTACATATCCAGTGCTTCGGCAATCGTAATCACCTCCTTCAGCGGCTCGACAGCTACAATGCTGTCTCTGTGCACAGGGGCTGCAGCAGGTTGTGTTGCAGTCTGCTGCGTGCCGCAGCTGAAGAAGGTCATGGCTGCCACGAGGGCGGAGAATACGACTGATACGTTCTTTTTCATATTGTTGGTTTTGATGATGAATGACAACGGGGGCAGGCGTTTAAACAGGCACGCCATCGGCACACGGATGTTTCCGAAGCCATGCTTCAGCCGTCGAGGACAGCCTGCATGGAGGCCTTTACCTCATCGGCGGAGACACGGTGCAGCGAGCGGTCTTTTACTTCCAGCAGGCAGTCGGCGAACCGCACGGCAAGCCCGAGATCGTGGGTAGAGAGCAGGATGAGTTTGTCACGGTCGTGCGCCATCCGCTGCAAGAGCCGGAAAGTCTCGGCCTTGGAGGGGAAATCAAGAAATGCCGTCGGCTCGTCCAGAAGGATGACAGGTGTCTGCTGGGCGAGCGCCTTGGCTATCATCACCTTCTGCCGTTCGCCGTCGGAGAGGGTCTGGATCATCCTGTGCCGCAGCGGCTCTATCCCCACGGAGGCAAGGGCATCGGCGATGACGGTCCGGTCCGCATCATGAAAGCGGCCGAAGAAACCGGTATAAGGCGAACGCCCAAGACCAATCACCTCTTCAACTGTCAGATTCTGTACATCGGGCTTCTGCGTCAGGACAATGCTCACCTGCCGTGCCAGTTCCCGCTGCGAGAACGTTCCGACCTCCCTGCCGTCCAGCAGCAGCTCGCCCCCCAGCTTCGGCAGAAACCCCGTGAGGGTCTTCAACAGGGTCGACTTGCCGATGCCGTTCTCGCCTGTCAGACACGTCAGCTGTCCGCTCCTTACCACGGCATTGATGTCGGAGACGACCGGCAGGGAAGGCGAATAGCCTACAGACAGATGAGACAGACGGATGACCATGGCCGTAAAGTATAAGCCGTCAGACGAAGAACATCACCAGCACCTGGGCGATGATGACCCGGACGAACATACCCAGCGGATAGACCGTAGCATAACTGATGTTGCTGGTCTCGCCTTTCACAGTATCGTTGGCATAGCCAAGGGCCATCGGGTTTGCCATCGATCCGCAGAGAATACCACAGACCGTACCGAAGTCGAACTTCTTCAACCGCAGTGCGATGACTCCCACGATGACGACCGGGACAACCGTAAGCACGAAGCCCAGACCGATCCACAGCAGTCCGTCAGGACGGACAACCGTAGCAAGGAAGTCCTTGCCGGCATCCAGTCCGAGGCAGGCCAGATAAAGCGAAAGCCCCAGTTTGCGCAGCATGAGCGACGCACTGCGCGTCGTATAGGCGATGAGGTGCAGACGGGGGCCGAACGCACCGGCAAGGATACCCATGATGATAGGGCCACCGGCAATGCCCAGCCGTATCGGCGACTCCATTCCCGGAATCGAAACCGGAATGGTTCCCAGAGCCAGACCGAGCAGCATCCCGAGGAAGATAACGGCCAGATTCGGCTCGTTGAGCGTCTTTACGGAGTTGCCCAGGAACTTCTCGGCATGGTCGATAGCCTCCGGCTGTCCCACCAGTGTGAGGCGGTCGCCATAGCGCAGGACAAGGTCCTCGGTGGCAAGCAGTTTGATGTCGCTGCGCAGGATACGGCTCACATTGACGTTGTATGCGTCGCGCAGGTGAAGCTGTCCGAGCCGTTTGCCGTTCAGGACGCCCTTCGACAACACGATGACACGGCTTTCCACTTTCGAGTCAAGGTGGTTCCAGTCCACCTGTTCCTTGTTCAGGTCGCGTTTCACCTTCTGCCCGAAAAGGATTTCAATGGCAGATACCTCTTCGCGTTTGGTTGCGACAAGCAGGTTGTCGTTCGTATGCAGCACGGTCGTCCCCTTGGGGACAATCACCTCCTCTCCACGCCAGATGCGCGAGATGATGAACTTCAGATGTGTCCCCTGCGCTACCGTGGCAATCGTCTTGCCGTCGACAGCCGGGTTAAGGATGACAAACTGACCGATGTAAGTATGGTCATCATCCGAAGCGGAGTGGACGACAAGGTCGTCCGGCCTGACGAAGAACCTGCGGATGAAGATCATGGCGAAGATGACGCCTACCACACCCAGCGGATAGGTGACCGCCGTTGCCAGTGCCGCGCGGGCACCGCTGACTCCTGCATGCTGCAGGGCCTGCTGCCCGGCACCGAGAGCCGGCGTGTTCGTCGTCGCGCCGCAGAGGATGCCCACCATGTCGGACATCGGCACCTTCATGGCATAGGCGAGTGCCACGGACATCACCGTACCCAGCAGGATCACGCCCAGCGACCAAAGATTGAACGATGTACCTTCGTGTCGGAAAGAGCCGAAGAAATTGGGACCGACACTCAGACCGAGCGTATAGACGAAGATGACCAGCCCGAAGGTCTCACAGTAATCCAGCATCCGGCTGTCTACCGTCAGGCCGAAGCTGCCTACGGCGATGCCGAAGAAGAAGACGAAGGCGATACCCAGCGAGATGCCGCCTATCCTGATTTTCCCCAGGCCTAAACCTATCGCACAGATGAGCGAAAGGACTACCACAGCCTGCAGTGCCGAAGGAATTGAAAAGAGTCCGTTGATCCAGTTCATATCGGTTTGATTTTGGAGTCAAGGAGTAGATAAAGTGCCAGCATCTTTCCCCCCTGCCTCCTCGTATTACAATATCCCAAGATATTTTTCCAAAGGAATTCCCATGTTCTTGTCCTTGTTGTCCTTGTTGAGATCGATCAGCCGGTAGACACCGTCCATCGCCTTCTGCGTGCTTGCCTCCAGCTGTCCCCCGTCAAGGAGATGGCCGATGAGGATGGCGGAGAAGATGTCGCCTGTACCCGGGAAATGAACAGGAATCTCTGTGTAAGGCAGCGAGAAATACTGACCGGTCCTGTGGTTGTAACCTGCCACGGAGGGAGTACCGTCAATGAGAACCGAAGTGATCAGCGCCGACTTTGTGCCGATGCCACGCAGCCTGTCGAGCAGGTTCTCCGCATCGTCAAGACCGATGCCGTCCTCGTTGTACGTACTGCCGGTGAGGTAACAGGCCTCGGTATAGTTCGGGAAGATGAGGTCGGCAACGCCGATCATCTCACGCATGGAGTTGACGGTGGCAGGTGTCACACCGTTGTAGAGCTTCCCCTCATCGCCCATGATCGGGTCGACAAAGATGGTCGTACCCCGTGCAGCCTGTTCACGGCAGTAGCCTGACACCAGCTTCGCCTGCCGCTCGGAGGCGATGAACCCCGTGGCGACGGCATCGAAACGGAAGCCCAGCTCCTTCCAGACGGGGAAGACCCCTTTGATGTAATCCGTCGTCTCCAGTATATTGAACTTGCCGTAATCGAGCGTGTTCGAGACCAGTGCCGTCGGAAGATTGTACACCGGATGCCCCTGATAGGACAGGATGGGAAGCATGGCAGCCGTCGCCACCTTGCCGTATCCCGCCATGTCATTGATAAGAAGTATATGTTTCTTACTCATTATGTGGATCTTGATTGGACTGCAAAGGTACGGCAAAGCGCATGAACCGCAAAATAAAAAGGCACAAATCGTATGATTACAGCGGCTCGCAGACCTCGCTCCTGTCTTTCCGACGGCTTGTACGGCCCTGTTCCAAAACGTTCACGCCAGCATACCGGTACTATGAAAGCGGGCAACGCTCTCTGCCTTTCTGCGGCTTCCGTCAAGGAGGACGCCTCACACGGAGGGAGAGAGGACACAGAGGAGAAGTCACACTGGACAACCGCAGCTTGGACAAGCAAACATACTGCTCCTTGCAGAGGCGGGACTTTATACAGAACATATCAAGGTCAACCAAGTTTGAAAGTAAAACGGAAAGCACTCTGACCAAAAACAGCAGACTACATTGCACAAATGCCCCTGAATACCGGGACGGTTGTTCCCAACACCCGGGAATCCGATTCCCAACGCCTGGGAATCCTGTTCCCAACGCCTGGGAATCCTGTTCCCAACGCCTGGGAGTCCTGTTCCCGTGCGGGTTCATGTATCAGGTTTGCCGGCGGGAGGAAGAAACAGGAAAGGAAAAAGCCGGACAGGGGCAGGGGATTTGTCTCACACGGAGGGGGAAAGGACACAGAGGAGAAATCAGCACCGATGTGCAGAGAAAGGAACACTGGGAAGAGAGAAGAAGCAGGAAAAAAGAGAAGAAAGGGAAAAGCGGATGGCGCAGATGTAATTTATCATTTCCCATCCATGTATTCAACAGAAGAACCCGAAGAGGTAAACAAAACCTCCCTCCTCACCACACGGAGAGGAGGGAGGTCGTCCTTAATCGTCCCAGAACCCATCAAAGTGGTGCCCCTTGGCACCGGAGACACCCGGGCCGTCGCCGGTGTCATCGTGTACATCTCCCTTGTTCGGCCATTTGGAATGGTCTGAACCGATGTCGTACTTGTCCTTTTCAGATGCAACGGTAAGCAGCAACTCTATCTCTATAGGGGTAACGACGATGCAAGGACGGTAATATGTTTTTTTCTTTGCGGTCATAGTTTTCATTCTCCTTTATTTTACAATATATTTCTTACCATTCACGATATACAGACCGGCCGGCAGTCCCTCGAGGTTTGTCGTACCGCGCCGTACAATCTGTCCGTAGACATTGTAGACGTTGTTGCGGCCGGCAAAAGTACGGCCCGACTTCGAGGTATCGGCGGCAGGAAGCGTGCTGATGCCTGTCGGATCGGTATCGATGCTCCGTGTATAGAACGCCTGCCTGGCAGCTCCCGACACGCCATTGTCTCTGCTGAGTTCTACGACTGCGGTCTGCGGGGTGAATATGACGTCTGTGCGCATAGCCTTGTAGAAGGCATTCTCCCACTTCGGGTCGTTGCCGGAGTAATAATAGTAGCTGTACATCGGAACTTTGGCCCCTTCAGTGTAGCTGCCGATAAAGGTGTACTTCACGCCGTCCCTTTCGTGGCTTACGCTCTGTGCCTTCAGCTTCTTGGCAAACTTGTCGTTGTCCGTGTCAGTATCTTTGGTTACACCTACGATGACGCTGTATGCGGCATGGTGAAGGCCCGGGTGAATCATGTAGGGATGGTGTGCCTTCATGTCCTTCACCTCGGTCTTGAACTGCAAGGTAATGTATTTCTTGCCGGTGATATGCGGGTCGTTGTCGCTCTTCACACCGCTGAACTCGCATACCTCCGTAGCATCGCCAAAGGCATTCTTGATCTGCTCTTCCGTCAGACTGAACGGGAAGCAGACGGAATACCACTTGCCCTCGACAAGACGCTCGTCCCTGTGCGTATCCTTCAGCTTGGCAGTGAGCATGAACTCGTTCCAGCCGGCATAGTCGCCTCCAGAGGCGCTAAAGCGGCCATTCTCATGTGTGGGATACTTGTTGCCGTTTTTATCAACCACCCATTTGTTTTCCCATTCAGGATAGCCAGATGCGGCATACTTATCTGTGCCTATCACCTGAAGGTATTTGTTGACATACTTTTCATAGGCCTCCTGCGGATAGTGCAATATGGTATAATGACGGGTTTGTGTTGTGAATTGGGAAAGTTCCACGGTCTCGCCCTTACCTGGCCCATCATAGGAATAGCCATAAGTGTATCGGGAAGGCTGGAATGCCTGTAAAGCTGCTTTTGTATTGCAGCCAAGTACATACACATCTGTCAGGGGAGAGTTATTCCCACCGAAAGCGTTTACTTCTATGTCCTCTACGCTGGCAGGGATGACAACCGTCTTAAGTCCTGTCGCATGAAAGGCGCCCGTCCTGATATGTTTCAGAGAGTTAGGAAGGCGCACGGTTTTAAGGTTCGTACAGTTCTCAAAGGCTTCCCTACCAATCTCTTCGAGGCTTTCGGGAAGAATAACTGAGGTCAGTCCTGTGCAGCCCCAGAAAGCATAGGCATCAATCTTCTTCACTCCATATTGGAAATCTATCATTGTGAGGTTTTTACAATTGTTAAAAGTTTGTAAGCCAATAGACTTTACACTCGTACCGATAGTCAGCTTCTGGATCCATTTTTCTCCAGTAAAGACACTGGCACCAATCACAGTTGTCCCCTCATTCGATTTCTTGGTGGCATTAGGAAACACGACGCTTGCCCACTTGCTTTTATTATCGTCAAACGAGAACTTGGTCTCTTTGATGCTCTCCGGCAGGACGAGTTCGCCGAGTACTTCACCTCCGTTCAAATTCTTAGAGTTGTACCCAAGGGTAACAAGCATTTCATCATTAGCAAAGTCTGCCAATGCCAGATCTAAGTCTTTGATCTTTGAAAAAGGTGGAGTAGTATAGTTCTCACCGAAGAAGCTCGTCCAGTCAGTCTGAGAAATCTTCACACCGGCGGCAGTGACCAGCTTCACATGGGTGGCAGCCTTCTCTGCTTCCGTGAAATTGCTCAGGGCGAGGTCGCCGTTGGCATTCACCGTGATGACAAGCGTGTCGCCTCTCATCTCTTTAATCGGACCGGCATACGCCATGATGATGGTCATGAGCATAATGCCTAACACATAAATTCTTCTCATTGTCATTAAAAAAACACTTATTATGATTCAACATTAAACAACTCTCTCTAAGGTAAGAGCACCCCTGTCTCACGACGGAGATACCCTCAGGAATATAATTAGGCTGCACCTCACGTGCAGCCCCTTACATGAAAATGTTGTTTTCAGCAGAGACCTACTATCCATCAGCCCCTCCTGACTGCATATAGGGAAAATCCCTTTAGTGGCCGGTTTCCTCTTGTGAAGAGGAAGCTCGCATAATACCAATTTGTCAATTCAGTTGCAAATTTATACTTTTTTTATTAAAACCGACACCTCTTTTCCAGACTTTTTTGTTCAGACATTCATATAAACAGTCTTTTTAACATCCTGACGATTCAGAAAGCTGATGGTCTGATCAGGTGTCTGCTATACCCATCCACAGCTTTCGGTGAACACCATGCGCATTGAGAATAGATACCCTTGCGGTCTGCCGGCGACACACTGCCAGTCATCAGCCGGATGAACCGCATCCGATCGGTTCATCCGGCGGAACGGGCAGGATTCCTTTCCGGAGCAGAGGCCGGAACGACACAAGAAAACGCAAGCAGCCCGCTGCCTGTGACGGCAGCGGGCTGCTTTATATATATAATAAGGTATGAATATCTGTTCTGACGACCTCCGGGCTACGCCTCTGCGGATGCCGCCTCCAACTCATGCGAACGCTTCTCGATCTTCTTGCCCAATACGAGGTAGGCAACCGGTGAAGCGATGAAGATGGAGCTCAACGTACCGATGATGATACCGATGATCATCGCAAAGGCGAAGCTGCGGATACTGTCACCGCCGAGGATGAAGATCGACACGAGCACGATCAGCGTAGAAACGGACGTATTGATGGTACGCGAGAGCGTCTCGTTGATGGAGTCGTTGAAGATTTTCTGGATGTCGGCCTTCAAAAGATTGTGCTTGTGCTTGCGGAGGTTCTCACGGATACGGTCGTAGACGACCACCGTATCGTTGATATCGTAACCGATCACCGTCAGGATGGCACCGATGAAGGTCTGGTCGATCTCGAGTGAGAATCCTATCCAGCCATAGCACAGCGAGAAGAATCCGATGACGATGGTCGTATCGAGGACCAGGCCGACGATCGAACCGACGGAGAATCCGATATTGCGGAAGCGCAGCAGGATGTACAGGAAGATGAAGAAGATGGCCAGCAGGACGCTCATGAACGCATTGTACGTGATGTTCTTGGCGATGGAAGGCCCTACCTTCGCACTCTGGATGATGGAACCGCCCTCACGGATGTCAGGGTTCTTGAAGTTGGCAACACTTGTCTGACTGACGAAACCGCCCTTCTTCAAGGCGCTGTAGAGGATGGTCTCCGCCTTGTCGTCCTCGAGCGGATCGTTCGACTCGATGTTGTAGTTCGTCGAAATGCGCACCGTCTTGCCGTCCGTACCCAGGGCGATCACGTTGGTGTTCGCCGGTTTGCCGGCATTCTCGCCGACGGTGTTGACGAATGCGCCGTTCATCACCTTGCGCACCTCCTCGACCTGTGTAGGCTTGTTCAGCGTGACAACATAGTTGCGGCCGCCGGTGAAGTCGATGCTGCGGCTCAGGCCACGGACAACGAAGCTGACGACACAGATGACGATGGCGACACCCCATACGGTGAAACTCCGCCTGTACATGCTGAGGAAGTGGAATTTCTTGTTCTGCATGAAGTTCTTGGAGACGGCCGTCGTAAACGTCTGGTTCAGCCATTTGTCGCTGTTGATACGGCTCTCGAAGACAAGACGGGTCAGGAAGACCGCCGTGAAGAACGAGATGATGATGCCGATGATCCATGTCGTGGCGAAACCACGGATAGGACCTGTACCGGTCACGAGGAGGATGACACCCGTGATGAGCGAGGTGAGGTTGGAGTCGAAGATGGCCGAGAACGCATTGCCGTAGCCTTCATGCAGTGCCTGTTTCATTCCCTTTCCGAGCCGCAGCTCCTCCTTGATTCGCTCGTAGATAAGCACGTTGGCATCCACTGCCGTACCCAGGGTCAGCACGATACCGGCGATACCGGGCATGGTCAATGCCGACTGGAAGGAGGCAAGCACGCCCAGCGTGAAGAAGAGGTTGGCGATCAGCGCCAGGTTGGCCATCATGCCCGGGATGACATTGTACATGACAATCATGTAGATCATCAGCAATACGAAAGCGATGGCGAATGACACAAGACCCTGCTGGATAGACTGGGCACCGAGCGTAGGACCTACGACCTCCTCCTGGACAATCTTTGCCGGAGCCGGCATACGGCCCGACTTCAGCGTGTTGGCCAGGTCCTTGGTATCCTCGATGGTGAAGTTGCCCGTGATGGACGACTGCCCGCCATCAATCTCACCGTTGACACGGGGAGCTGAGTAGACAACGCCGTCAAGCACGATGGCTATCGCCTTGCCCACGTTCGCCTTTGTCAGGGCAGCCCACTCACGGGCACCCTCGGAGTTCATCGTCATGCTGACCTCAGGACGGCCGAACTGGTCGAACTGGTCTTTGGCATCTGTCACGACATCACCTTCCATCGGCGCGCGGCCGTCGGCAGTGGTGATCTTCAGCGCATAAAGCTCATATACGTTCTTCTTGTTCAGACCGTCTGCCGGCTTGGCTCCCCATAGAAGTTTCAGGTCGCTTGGCAGTACCTGCTTGGCAAGCGGACTGTGAATCAGCTTGTTGATGGCAGCCGTGTCACGTACGCTGGCATAACCGACGAGGCTGAGCGCATCGCCCGGAATGGTCTGCAACATGGAGAGCAGCGGGTGCATCTTCTTCAGTGCAGCCGTCTGGACATCCTCACCGGCAGCGGCACTCTTGTCGGCCTTGAGGGCGAACTTCGGCGTTGCAGCCGGCTTAGCCTGTGCCTTCCGGGTTGAGTCTGCGGCAACGGTATCGGCCTTGGTATCGCCGTTGGCAAGGCGCTGGTCGAGCTGTGCGAGATAAGGTGTAACCTCCTGGTTGTTGTAAGTCTCCCAGAACTCAAGGTTGGCAGAACCCTGCAGGAGCTTGCGCATACGTTCCGGCTCGCGGATGCCCGGCATCTCCACCATCAGACGGCCTTCCTGCCCTTCGAGCTTCTGGATATTCGGCTGGACGACACCGTACTGGTCGATACGGTTGGTAACGACATTGTAGGAGTTGTCGATGGCTGAAGCGACTTCCTCGCGGAGTGCCTTCTCCACCTCGCTGTCAGAACTCTGCGTGCTGACCTTTCCCTTGAGCTGCTGCGTAGCGAAGACCTCGGCGAGCGAATGGCCCGGCGCCACCTTGTGGTAAGCATCGATGAAAAGCGTAATGAAGTCCTTCTGGCTGGTCATCTCTTCCTGTCTGGCCTCCGCCATCGCCTTCTGGTAAGCAGCATCCTGCTTGTGGTCGGCCAGCACGTCGACGACGTCGGGCACGGAAATTTCAAGTACGACATTCATACCGCCCTTCAGGTCAAGACCGAGCCCGATCTGTGTCTCAAGGCACTTCTGGTAAGAGTAGATACCCAGATACTTGACAGAATCCTTGTAATCCTGCTGCGCAATAGGGTCCTTGATCTTTGCTGCCTGACTGTCATAGTAGCTTGTCGCCACCGAGAAAGACAGGTAGAAGATACTTGCGAGCGTCAGGAGGACGGCTACGCAAATTACTAATCCTTTGTTCTGCATTTTATTATGGTTGTTTTTAATTATTGTTCCGCTACACTTGATAGACGTGCAAAGATAAGCATTTTTTCACACTTTGGGAAATTTATACCTTATAAATGTGTGCTTTTTAAGGTTTCGGACGGTATTTGAGCCAGCAACAGACAGGGTAGTGGTCGGAAGTCTCCGCGCTGTCGTCCACCTTTGCGCCATACGGTTCGAAGTCGTCAGAGCAGAAGATGTGGTCGATGCGGAAGTACATCCCGCTCCGGTGATAGCTGATTCCGGGACCGTTGCCGCTGGCCACGTAGCAGTCGGTCAGCTCCCGGGCAATCGTCCGGTGGGTGTAGCTCAGCGGACTGTCGTTGAAGTCGCCGCAGAGGATGACCGGCACCTTCCGGTCGAGGTATTTCCTGACATAACGCGCCACGGCCACGGCCTGCGGCGCACGTCTTGCGGAGACCTCGCCCAGCTTTCTGAGCAGATGGAACGATTCGTTCCTGGCATCATGGGTGTCCATGTCTCCCTTCACCAGCGTCTTGAAGTTCTCCTTGTCGCCGGTACTCAGTCCGTTGCTCTCGAAATGGTTGTTGACGACGAGCGTCTTCGTCCCTTTGATGTCCACCAGATAAGCGACACTCTGGTTGCTGCCCGAGCCGTAAGGGATGCTGTCCTGCCAGAGCACAGGATACCTGCTGAGCAGTACCATGTGGTCGGCGCCGGGCTTTTTCTTCACCATCAGCCTGAAATAAGGATAATGCTTCTTCAGTGCGGGATAGATGCGGTCCGTGCCTTTCACGTCCGCCTGCGCCTCCTGCAGGCAGACAATATCGGCCTTGCTCTTCAGAATGTAATCTACGATCGGATTCTGCTCTCCGCCCGGCTCACTCCAGGTAGAAAACATGAAGACGTTGTAGGACAGCACCTTGATGGAGCCGTGCGGCTTTTCTTCAGGCAGATTGAACGGCGAATAGTTCCGGACAGGACCGTAACAGAGGAGAAAGCCCAGCAGCGGCAGCCAGACCGTACGCAGCCTGACGAAACACCACAGCACGAGAAAGCCGAGGTTGAACGCAAGGAGTATCGGGAAGCCCAGCCCCAGATTGGCCAGCAGCGGGTGGTCGACAGGATCGAGCCGGTCGACATTGCCGACAAGCAGCATCAACAGCACCACGATGCCGTTGCCGGCGACAAGCAGCCTGAACGTAATTTTCTTGATCGTCCTGTACATTTCGTCTTTATCTCATGATCTCTGTGCCGGGGACGCTTCCCGAACCGGACAGACAGACTAAGGACAGCCCAAGCTGGTCGGAGCTGTATGTCCTGTTCCGGCAAGCAGTCCCGTCTGCTACTTCCTGCTACTGTCAAACAGTTTCTGTTTTTCCTCTTTCGACAGGCTGTCATACCCGCTCTTGCGTATTTTGTCGAGGATGCGGTCCACCTCCTCCTGCTCCCGCTTCCTGCGTGCGTTGTAGTCCCAGTCGCTGTCGCTGTCGGCCGTATTGCCCTGAGACGTACCTGCCCAGCCGCTGCGGCTCTGCCTGTCATAGCCTCCGGCACGGTGTCCCGACCGCTGTTCCCACGTATGCTTCATGCGGTCGAAGAACTGCTGTCCCCTGTTCATGCCGAAGTCGCCGTAGCCGGAATACGGATGTTTCTTCCAGTACCGGATCAGCAGGAACCCGAAGAGCATGCCGCCCAGGTGCGCCAGATGTGCCACACCGTCGTTGCTTGTCCCGATCGCCGAGAACAGCTCCACGGCCACGGAACCCATGACGATCCACTTCGCCTTGATGAGGATGGGGATGGGGATAATGAACATACGCTCCTCCGGAAACAGCATGCCGAACGCCAGGAGCACCGCATAGATGGCACCCGAAGCCCCGACCGTCGTCATCATGTTCAGATAGACCGACATGGGGACGATGCTCCCGCCCATCCTCACGGAGTCGTACTGCGCCAGTCCCTCCACGACATACGCCGCATACTGTGCCAGCTCCTGGCACAGACCGGCTCCGATGCCGCAGACCAGATAATAGAAAAGGAACTTCCTCGGCCCCCAGACATTCTCCACGACCATGCCGAACATCCACAGCATGAACATGTTCATCAGGATATGCGTGAAGCCTCCGTGCATGAACATATAGGAAACCAACTGCCAGACATGAAAGTCGGAAGCCAGGAAGAAATGCAGGCCGAGGAGCTCGTTCAAGTCGATGTTCGACCCGCTCAGGACGTACGTGGCGATGAACACCAGCACGTTGATGACAAGAAGATTCTTCGTTACTACAGGTATGTTTCGCATTTACTGTTTTCTATATCTTTACGACTTTCTCATTAAAACACTGCAAAATTACGAAATTCTCCTGTCATCAAGCATGGAACAGGGGAGATAAAGGCTTAAATTTGTAAAAATCTACACTTTTCATTAGATTTTATTTGTTTTATAAAAGTAAACCGCTATATTTGCAGCATAATCCTGAATATCATTCATAAATTAATCAACAAATAAATCAAAATTATGAACAAGACAGAGTTAATCGAGAAGATCGCAGCGAGTGCCGGGCTGAGCAAGGCTGACGCAAAGAAAGCATTGGACGCAACGACAGAGGCCATCAAGGGCGCACTCGTGGCTGGTGACAAGGTACAGCTGGTAGGCTTCGGCACATTCGCTGTCAACGAGCGTCCTGCTCATGAGGGCATCAACCCGGCAACAAAGGAGAAAATCCAGATCGCTGCCAAGAAGGTTGCCAAGTTCAAGGCCGGTGCAGAGCTGGCTGATGCGGTAAACGCTTAAATTCGCAGACTGACTGCAACAGATAAGAGGCAGGCCCGACGGGTCTGCCTCTTTCCGTACAGGGAGAAATGAACGGACGGGAGCTGCCGGGCAAACCGCCCGGCAAAGAACCGGCAGCTGCATACCGTGCCGCGGCCCGCTACATGATCCCCGTCTGCCGGTCTTCCTTCTGCTGGATCGTCTTCCTGATTTCCTTATACGTCTTCCCTCTCGAGAGCCGCCAGTTGAAGCTGATGGTCAACATACTGCCCAGATCCCTGCTGCGCTGGGAGATCTCCTTGTGCAGATATTCATTCAGCACCTGCGAGCGATACATCTGCGGATGCTGCTGGAAGGGATGCTGCAGGTAAAGCGAGACGGTGCAGTTTCCCAGCCGATAACCGGCGGTGAAATAGACGGCCGGACTGTCATGCCCCAGCTGTTCCCCCTCTACGAATTTCCAGCCGTTGTCCGCAAAGCCGGCCAGGGTCCAGCGGCCGAGATAGACCTGCACGTTGCCGCCACAGGTATAGGATGTAAGGTAATGACGGTAAAGACTGCTGACATTGAAGAAACGGTTGATTCCTCCGGCCAGGGTCAGGGACAGATGCTCGGGGATGAGGTCATACTTGAGGTAGTCCTGGACGTAGAACATCCGTATGCTTCCGGCGTTCTGCTGCGAATATAGGAACTGTCCGGCCGCCGTCCGTTCATATACACCCATGTTACAGTTCTGGTTGTTCCGGTACTCCATATAGACGTTATTCGTCAGGCGCGGACGGCAGTAACTGAGTTCCACCAGGTGCTGGATGACGCGCGAGGGTCTCAGGTCGGGATTGCCGACCGTCCACTCCCTGCTGTTGTTCCGGATGCGTGCCTTGCTCACCATGGCATAGGACGATACCCGGCGATAGGTCTGGAAGGTATAGCGCACGTCCAGCCCCTTCGCCACCTCGAAGCCCAGCGTCAGTTTCGGGCGGAACGTCCAGTAGTCGTACCGGAAGGCCGCCTGCGAATAGGTCTTGTCCGCCACGCCGGCACCCGCCGAACAGCTCATCCGCTTCCACCGCCCCTTCACCTCGGAGAAGAGATACAGTTCCCCGAGATGGATTCTGTTCAGCGCCGACACGTCCCCTTCGTAATCGTTCCGGGTGTACTTCGCCATGTGCTGCACCCCTGCCGAGAGGGTGAAAGGCTTCAGCCGGTTCTCATAGACGGCTTCACTGCGCACCGTCCAGCTCCGTCCGTCGGCCCGGTAGGCGTAGTGTCCGCCCTCGTCATTCTGCGTCCGCCTGCCGGTATAGATGCCGGCCCCCACGATGTCCACCGTGACACTCTGGTGCTTCCCGAGCTGATGGAAGAAGTAGAGGTCCAATGCCGGGGAGAAACTGCTCTCCACGGCGGTCTTCCGGAAAGTCCCGGTCACGGTTCCGTCCCGCAGCAGGAAGTCGGCGAAGCTGCCGGGGCTGTTGCTGCCGTCGCCGGACAACGTCGCCTGGAAGACATACGTGGAAGAGTCGGCAAGACAGTATTTCACCTGGAACATATTTCCCAGCGTGCGGTTCCTTCCTGCCGTCTGCTCCCGGGAAACGAAATGGTGGCTGCCGTCGGCCAGCAGGTAGTCCGCCGCCTCGGAGCTCCGCTCTCCACGGAAATCCTGATAAGAGAAGCCGTAGGAGAAAGACAGTTCCGAGTTCCTGCGGTTGAACTTGGCATAGACCCTGTCATCGCTGTTCCGTGCCGTGAGCGTATGCGTCAGGTCTGCCCCCACCGTATAGCCGCCGGTGTTCCGCTGCGTATGGATGTCGATGACATAAGCGATTCCCTCTCCATAACGCACCCCGGGATTATCGATGAAATCGATGTTTTTCACCTGTTTCGGATCCAAGGAGAGCATTTCCTCCTTGCCTGCCGGCACGCCGTTCAGCCGCAGCTGCACCTCCCCGTTGTTCATCAAGGCCGTGACCGTGTGCATCGTCTCGTCGACCCGGATGTGCGGAAGGGCGACCCTCCCCAGCAGACTGTACCCGTCGGCGGCGGCCTTCCGCTGTGCTTCGGAAGGGACGACCAGCTGTCCGTCCACCTTGCGGATCACCTTTGCGGCCTCCACGGTGACCTCCTTCAACGTTACCTGCCCGGCCTGCTGCCCGGCTTCCCCCTCCTTCTGCGCCGGGACCGGCAGGGACAGAAGGGCCAAAATCCCCATACACCCAACTTTTCTCATCATCTTTCGCATCTTCGTTTTTTGTGTGCAAAGATAGCTTTTCACTGCCCGTCCGGCGAAAATAATCCCTGACATTTGGCTGACATTGTGTTTTCCTTCCATCTGCCGGGGCATTTCCACTGTTTCCGCACAGCACGTCTCCCTTTCAAGGGGGAGTACGGGCCGAACCGTCCCCGGCCGGTCGGGAACAGGAGTACCAGGCGTTGGGAACAGGAGTACCGGCCGCCGGGAACAGGATTCCCGACCGGTCGGGAACAGGATTCCCAGCCGCTGGGAAACGCACCGCCGAAGCATCCCCCTGCCCTGCACTTTCCGGAAACAGGAGAAGCGGAGGTGTGATCTTTCATCAAAGTCATCAACGCACGAGACAAACCTCATCACTCCGGATTCCTGAAGACCCAGAACAAAGGAAAATGGAGAAGAGCAACGGATTTCCGGGTAGCTTCCCGCTAAAGAAAAAAGCATTTTCTTCATCCGACTGGCTTATAGTTCGGGAATTTTATCTAAATTTGTGCCATAATCGCTAATATTCATTTACAAAACAACGTTTAAGATGAAAATCAAACACTTATTCTTGATTGTCTTGCTCTTTGTGACGGGAATGGTGTCTGCACAGCAGATGGGGCCGATTCCCGTGAACAAGAACGTGAGGCAGGGCAAGCTCAGCAACGGCTTGACTTACTACATCCTGCACAACGAGTGGCCGGAGCATGTAGCCAACTTCTACATCGCACAGCGGGTCGGTTCCATCCAGGAGAACGACAAGCAGCGAGGGCTGGCCCACTTCCTGGAGCACATGGCCTTCAACGGGTCGGAGCACTTCCCCGACTCCACACTGCTGGAATTCACCCGTTCGCTCGGCGTTGAGTTCGGCAGCAACCTGAATGCCTATACCAGCATCGACCAGACCGTCTACCGTGTCTGCGACGTGCCGACGTCCCGCCAGAGCGCACTCGACTCCTGCCTGCTGATTCTCAAGGACTGGTCGAACGGCCTGACGCTTGCCGACAAGGAAATCGACAAGGAACGCGGGGTCATCCACCAGGAATGGCAGCTGCGCCGCAGCCCGATCATGCGGATTTATGACGACGTACTGCCGAAGTTCTATCCCAACTCCAAGTACGGACACCGTATGCCGATCGGCCTGATGAGCATTGTCGACAAATTCCCTTATCAGGACCTCCGCGACTACTATAAGAAGTGGTACCGTCCCGACAATCAGTGCATCATCGTCGTCGGCGATGTGGATGTAGACCATATCGAAAGCGAAATCAAGAAGCTCTGGGCGAAGTCTACCGTTCCGGCCGACGCGGCACAGGTCGTAGACGAGCAGGTGCCTGACACCAAGGAAGCCATCTACGTCTTCGGAAAGGACAAGGAGATGCCTTACAGCCAGGTAGGCTTCTGCATGAAGCACGATGCTTTCCCTGATGATCAGAAAGGTGATATGTACTATTACATCGACTCTTACGCCAAGGAAATCATCACCATGATGCTCGACCAGCGGCTGGAGGAACTCTCGCAGAAACCTGACTGTCCGTTCACAAGTGCCGGTGCCGACGATGGCGACTACTTCCTCTCGAAGACCAAGGACGCCTTTGAAATGTCGGCATCGGCCAAGGACGGCAAGGACCTCGAGTCGCTGGCCGCCATCTACCGTGAGGCCCAGCGCGTGCGCCGGCACGGCTTCACTGTCGGCGAGTACGACCGCATGAAGGCTGAATACCTCTCCCGGATAGAGGCCGCCTACGTCAACCGCAACAAGATCAAGAATGCACAGTACGGCGATGAGCTGCGCGACCACTATCTCACCAACGAGCCTATCCCGGGCAAGGAGGACGAGTATCAGATCATGAAGCAGCTGATAGATATGCCGGCACTGAACGTGGACGTCATCAACAAGTATGCCCAGGAGCTCATCTCCGACAAGGACAGCAACTTCGTGGCTTTCATCTTCGCACAGGAGAAGGCCGGCAAGACCTACCCTACGGAGGCGCAGATGGCGCAGACCATCAAGGCCGTACGTGACGAGAAGATCGAACCTTACGTTGACAACGTGAAGCAGGAACCGCTCCTCGACGAGACCCGGCTGCCGAAGGCCGGAAAGATTACCGGCGAGAAAGAGAACAAGGTGCTCGGCTACAAGGAACTGACCTTGAGCAACGGCGCACGTGTCATTCTGAAGAAGACCGGCTTCAAGGACAATGAAATCCAGTTCCAGGCGGTGGCCAAGGGCGGCAAAGGGCTCTATGGCAAGGCCGACTTCGACAACCTGCAGCTCTTCGATGCCGTCATGGGCAACAGCGGACTGGGCAGTTTCTCGCACCAGGAACTGCAGAAGGCTCTCTCGGGCAAGCAGGCTTCCATGTCGTGCACGCTGTCAAACTACTACCAGATGCTCGGCGGCTCCTGTGTCCCGAAGGATGTGGAGACGATGATGCAGCTGCTCTATCTCAACTTCACGGATGTCACCAAGGACGAGGCTTCGTTCAAGTCGATGATGTCGCAGTTCGAGCTGGCGTTGAAGAACAAGGACCTCTCGCCGGAGAGCGTCTTCTCCGACTCGGTCACCTGCACGATCTACGGGCACGAGGCACGCTTCGCACCGGTGACGCTGAACACGCTGAAAGGCGTGGACTACGACCGCATTCTCCAGATCTGGAAGGAGCGTTATGCCAATCCGGGGCAGTTCGTCTACTACTTCGTCGGCAACTTCGATGAGGCTGCACTGCGTCCGCTGATCGAGAAGTACATCGCTTCCCTGCCCAAGGGAAAGGCCGAGAACTGGAAGGATGTCCCGGGTTTCGCTGCCGGAAAGATCGAAAACAGGTTCACCCGCAAGTCTGAGACACCCAAGGCCATCGCCTTTGAACTGTGGCATGCGCCGATGGCTTATACGGTTGAGAACTCCGTCCTGACGGATGCCGCCGCACAGGTGCTTTCAATGGTTTACCTGAAGAGCATCCGCGAGGATGCCAGCGCCGCCTACTCCGTGAGTGCCGGCGGCGGTCTGCAGCGTCGAGGCGACAAGGCGGTGGCGATCATACAGGGCTACTGTCCGATGGACCCGAACAAGTCCGGTCTTGCCCTGAAGCTCCTCGCCGAGGGGATGAAGGACAACACGGTGAAGATGGATGCCGACAAGGTGCAGAAGGTAAAGGACTTCATGCTCAAGAATGCGGAGCTTTCCGCCAAGAGCAACAGCCACTGGATGGACATCCTCGACGAGTACATCTGGACGGGTGTCGACCTCCAGACAGGCTACAAGGCAGCCGTAGAGGCACTCACTCCCGCCAGGCTTGCAGCTCACCTGAAGCAGCTGGTTGCTGCCGGCAATCATGCAGAGGTGGTGATGACACCGGGTAAGTAAAGGACGGTTCCCGCCACAGAACAGACAGGCGGTGACAGGCGATGACGAACGTTCCCAAGCGTTCATCAAAAGCCTGCCACCGCCTTTTCCGTCTGTTCCCGACGCCATCGGCCGCCGCCTTCCGTCCTCCTCCGAGAGGGCCGGGGGAAGTTTCCCGCCACCTTTTATAATAATGTATAAATCTCCCCCTTTTATTTTGTTTTCCAAGCAAGTTGCAGTAACTTTGCACCCTTAAACGGAAAAGTAAACAATAAAACAGAGGAAATATGGCATATTTGTTTTCATCGGAATCCGTATCTGAGGGACACCCGGATAAGGTTGCCGATCAGATCAGTGACGCACTGCTCGACCAGTTCCTGGCCTACGACGAAGAGGCCCGGTGCGCAATAGAGACCTTCAACACCACGGGACAGGTCATGATCATGGGAGAGGTCAGGTCCAAGGAATACGTCGACCTGCAGACCATCGCCCGGAAGACCATCAACAACATCGGCTACACGAAGGCCGAATACCAGTTCGACGGCAACAGCTGCGGCATTCTCTCCGCCATTCACGAGCAGAGCGACGACATCAACCGGGGCGTCGACAACGGCGATGCCGAGAACCAGGGAGCCGGCGACCAGGGGATGATGTTCGGCTATGCCTGCGACGAGACCGACAATTACATGCCCGTCACCCTCGACCTGGCCCATCTCATCATGCGCACGCTGGCCGACATCCGCAAGGAAGGCAAAGTGATGACCTACCTCCGTCCGGACGCCAAGAGCCAGGTGACGGTGGAATACAGCGACGACAACCTGCCGCAGCGCATTGACACCATCGTTGTGTCGACACAGCATGACGCCTTCATCAAGCCGGCCGACGGTTCGCATGAGGCACAGCTGAAGGTCGACAAGGAGATGGTGGACAGAATCCACAAGGACGTCGTCGAGATACTGATGCCCCGTGTAAAGGCGCAGATCAGGTCGGAGAAAGTGCTGGCGCTGTTCAAGGACGGCATCAAATACCTCGTCAACCCGACAGGCAAATTCGTCATCGGAGGGCCGCATGGGGACACCGGTCTGACGGGTCGGAAGATCATCGTCGACACCTACGGCGGCAAAGGCGGACATGGCGGCGGCGCCTTCTCGGGCAAAGACTCCAGCAAGGTGGACCGTTCGGCAGCCTATGCGAGCCGCTATATTGCCAAGAACATGGTGGCTGCCGGCGTAAGCGACGAGATACTCGTACAGCTGGCATACGCCATCGGTGTCGCCGAGCCGGTCAGCGTCTACGTGAACACCTACGGCCGTTCGCACGTGAAAGCCTCAGACGGCGAGATTGCCGAACAGGTGAAAAAGCTGTTCGACCTCCGTCCGAAAGCCATCGAGAAGACATTGAAGCTCCGGCAACCGATGTATCTGGAGACAGCGGCATACGGACACATGGGACGGAAGAACGAGATTGTAAAGAAGACCTTTTCAAGTCGTTATCACGATACCAAGACCGTGGACGTGGAACTCTTCACATGGGAGAAGCTCGACCGCGTGGACGAAATCAGAAAGGCATTCGGACTTTAATTGACAATGCCGACAACCGACTCCATCGTTCCCTCTTCCCTGTTGCTGAAGCCGGCAGCAGGAAAGATGAAGAAGACCGATTCTGCGGCAAAAGCGGGCCAGCCTCCTGTTCCGCCGGCCTTGCTGTGCCCCCGGAAGCAGAAGACCTTCCAGCTGACGGACATCCACTTTGCGGAAGAAGGCTACTTCAAGGGCAGCAAGTACTTCAAGACAGAACGCGGAAGCAGACACGCCGGCGGTGTAGAGGGCGTACCGGTCCCCTATACGGTCAGCAATGACAACACGATAACGGCCCTGCTCTTGGGCTGCTTCGTCATGGCGATGGTGGCATTCTCCGTGTCACGCAACTTCATTGAGAAGCAGATCAGGAGTTTCTTCCATATAGGCCGGCGCAAGGAATCGGTCACCGAGACGGACTATGAAGTGCGCTTCCAGCTGTTCCTCATAGCGCAGACCGCTTTGCTGGCAAGCATCCTCTATTATTTCTTTGCGCACGGAGGAAACAACGGACGGCCTGAATGCGCATCCCACCTCGGGACGATAGGATGCTTCTGCGGCATCTTCATGGGCTACTTCCTGCTCAAGCACTTAACCTATGGGTTCGTCAACTGGGTGTTCTTCGACAGGAGAAGCAACGGACAATGGAACCACACATGGCTCTTCCTTTCCTCCCTCGAAGGGGTGCTGCTGTTCCCGGTAGTCCTGCTTCAGGTGTATTTCTCATTGTCGGCGAATGCGGCACTGGTCTGTATACTGATTGTCATGTTATTCGTCAAAATGCTTGCTTTCCATAAGGGCTATTCCATCTTTTTCAAAAGAAAGGGTGTCGGTCTGCAAATAATTTTGTACTTTTGTGCGCTCGAATTGATGCCGCTGATGGTATTATGGGGCATTTTGCTGATTACAGATAACTATTTGGTAATAAACTTTTAGGACACGATGATAAAAAAGATCTTGGTTTCACAGCCGAAGCCGTCAAGCGACAAGTCGCCTTACTATGACATCGCAACGGACTTAGGAGTGGAACTGGTTTTCAGACCTTTCTTCAAGGTGGAAGGGCTCTCGGCGAAAGAGTTCCGTCAGCAGAAGGTCAACCTGTTGGACTATACCGCAGTGGTATTCACCTCCCGTCATGCCGTAGACAATTACTTTAATCTTGCCAAGGAAATGCGGATCACCATCCCCGAGGACATGAAGTATTTCTGTGTGATCGAGACCATTGCGCTCTACATCCAGAAATATGTACAGTACCGGAAGCGCAAGGTGTTCTTCGGCAATACAGGAAAGATCGACAGCCTCATCCCGACCATGCAGAAGCACAAGGTGGAGAAATACCTCGTACCGCAGAGTTCCGTACACACGGATGCACTGTCGAAGCTGCTGGATGCGAGCAGGCTCAAGCACAAGGAATGTGTGATGTACCGTACGGTCAGCAACGGTCTGACCGAGGAAGAGGTGAAGAACTTCGACTACGACATGCTCATCTTCTTCAGTCCGACAGGTGTGAAGGCACTGAAAGAAAACATCCCTGACTTCAAGCAGGGCGACATCAAGATTGCGGCCTTCGGCCCCGCCACCGCCAAGGAGGTAGAGGCACAGGGGCTGAAGCTCGACCTGCAGGCTCCCTCCAAGGAATATCCGTCCATGACAGGGGCACTGCGTTCTTATCTGGAGAAACAGAGGAAGGAACTGTGAAGCCCCCCGCTTCCCTCCCTGCCGGACAGGCGGAAAGGAACGGAGAGAAGGCGCAGGGCATACAGGTATTACAAAATGGAAAGGAATGGACAAGCAGGACGAAAGACTGAGAAAGACCGAACGGCTGTGCAGCAAGAAGCGCATAGACCTGCTCTTCGGCACGGGTGGGAGTCATGCCATGACGGCATTCCCTCTGAAGGCCGTCTACCGGCTTACCGACAGCGTTCCGGCATCCTCTTCACCGGACGGTGACCCGGAGACAGCGAGTGTGCAGATGATGGTCAGCGTGCCGAAAAGGCATTTCAGACGTGCCGTGAAGCGCAACAGAGTGAAACGGCAGATACGTGAAGCCTACCGCAAGCACAAGCACTCCGTCATCCGGCACATGGACGGACAGGCCGGGAAGCAGCTTCTGATCGCCTTCATCTGGCTGGCCGACGAACTGTCCGACACCGCCGCCGTGGAACAGCAGGTGGGCAGCCTGCTCCAGCGCATAGGAGAACGTGTCTGATGGAAGAGCAGAGAAAGAACAGCCATCCGCCCTGCGAAGGACAGGCACGCAGCCGCCAGTTCCGTCCGCTGCACCTTCTCTCACAAGGTCTTTCGTGGCTGTTGATACTCCCGATACTGTTCTACCGGCAGTTCATCTCTCCCTTCACGCCGCCGTCCTGCCGCTTCACACCGACCTGCTCGGAATATGCCAGGCAGGCTATCCTGAAGCACGGACCGTTCAAGGGACTTGCCCTTGCCGTCTGGCGCATATTGAGATGCAATCCGTGGGGAGGCAGCGGATATGATCCCGTACCGTGACAAAGGACGAAAGGGAACATCGCTGCCGGCTTGTCTTCCTTGCCTCCCAATAGCCTCTTCAACTCCCAATAATTCCATACGCCCCATATAACTGCCCCCATAACTCCATATAACTCCCAAAATAAAAGACATAGATGAAGAACTTTGTAGAAGAACTCCGTTGGCGCGGTATGCTGGCACAGATCATGCCGGGAACCGAAGAACTGCTCCAGAAGGAGATGGTTTCAGCCTACTTGGGCACCGACCCCACCGCCGATTCCCTCCATATCGGACATCTCTGCGGCATCATGATGCTGCGGCATCTGCAGCGTTGCGGCCATAAGCCTTACCTCCTCGTGGGCGGTGCAACGGGTATGATCGGCGACCCTTCCGGCAAAAGCCAGGAGCGCAACCTCCTCGATGCGGAGACCCTTTACCATAACCAGGAGGCGATCAAGAAGCAGGTAAGCAAGTTCCTTGACTTCGACGGCAGCGAGCCGAACAAGGCCGAGATGGTCAACAACTATGACTGGATGAAGGACTTTACCTTCCTCGACTTCGCCCGTGTCGTCGGCAAGCACATCACCGTCAACTACATGATGGCCAAGGACAGCGTGCAGAAGCGGCTCAACGGCGAGGCACGCGACGGCCTCAGCTTCACCGAGTTCACCTACCAGCTGCTCCAAGGCTACGATTTCCTCTACCAGTATGAGAAATTCGGCGTGAAGCTGCAGCTCGGCGGCAACGACCAGTGGGGCAACATGACGACCGGCACGGAACTGATCCGCCGTACCCTGGGCAGCGAGGCAGAGGCTTACTGTCTCACCTGCCCGCTGATTACCAAGGCTGACGGAAAGAAGTTCGGCAAGACCGAAAGCGGCAACATCTGGCTCGACCGCAACCGCACGACTCCATACGCTTTCTATCAGTTCTGGCTCAATGTCAGCGACGAGGATGCCGAGAAGTACATCAAGATCTTCACGTCATTGGAGAAAGACGTCATCGACGCACTCATCGAAGAGCACCGCCAGGACCCGGGCCGCCGCACACTTCAGCGACGTCTCGCAGAAGAAGTCACCCGCATGGTTCACTCCCAGGACGACCTTGACATGGCCGTCGCAGCCTCCAACATCCTCTTCGGCAAGAGCACGAAGGAGAACTTGTTACAGCTGGACGAGCAGACCTTCACCGATGTCTTCAAGGACGTGCCGCACTATGAGACATCAAAGGATATTCTCGGTCAGCCGGCCGTCGAGGTCTTCAACCAGGAAGGAATGCAGATCTTCCCGAGCAAAAGCGAGATGCGCAAGCTCGTCAAAGGCGGCGGCGTATCCCTGAACAAGGAGAAGCTCGCAGCCTTCGACCAGCCCGTGACTGCCGACGACCTCATCGACGGCAAGTATCTTCTCGTACAGAAAGGCAAGAAGAACTACTCCCTGATCATCGTGAAATAAGTACTCCGGACTTATTCCCGCACAAAACTATGAAAAGCCTTACAGCATTCCGGCCGGATGCTGCAAGGCTTTTTCCGACCACATAAAAACGAATGTCCCACATCCTTTTACGGGGCAGAAACATCATCATTATGAAGAAACTGATTCTTTTCCTGCAATTGACCGCAATCCTTGTCTTCACTTCCTGCCAGAGCGAAGACCCTGAACCGGCCCCAGCACCGCAGCCCCCTGCAGAGGTGGAGAACACCATCTTCGTCTATATGCCATGGTCGGGCGACAGCGGCAATCTGTACTCATTCTTCAAAACGAACCTTCAGGACATCAAGCAGGCCGTCCAGTCACAGGGCGGACTTGGCGACAGACACCTCATCGTCTTCATCTCCAGCTCGTCTTCCAAAGGCGCGCTGATCAACGTGGAATACAAGGAAGGACACTGCGTGGACGATACGATGACGGTCTTCGACAACAGCCTCCCCGGGCAGCAGCTGAACTCTGTCAGCTGGATAACCGCCCTGCTGAAACGTGTGCAGGAGCATGCCCCTGCCCGCAGTTATTCGATGATCGTGGGCTGTCACGGTCTGGGATGGCTTCCCGGAAAGAAAGTGACAAGGAGCCGCCATGCCCGCTCTGTCTCCGGCGGACACGGGACAGAACGGCTGCCGCTGACCCGGTGGTTCGGCGGCGAGAAATACCAGACGGACATCACGACACTGGACAAAGGCATCGAACAGTCGGGAATCGGCAAGATGCAGTACATCCTCTTCGACGACTGTTACATGGCGAACGTGGAAGTCTCCTACGAACTCCGCCACAGCACACAGCACATCATCGCCTGCCCTACGGAAATCATGGCGCACGGCATGCCCTACGACCGTCTCTGGCCGGAACTGTCAAAACGTGTGCCTGACTACGGACGTATCTGTGACGAGTTCTACAATTTCTATGTCAGCTATACCAGCCCCTATGGAACCATCAGCGTAATCGACTGCTCGCAGGTGGAGGGAATGGCCGGTGTGATGAGAGACATCAACCGTTCGGGCAATCTCGTCACGGTCCCGGAGAATGACCTTCAGGTCATGGACGGTTACCAGCCTTCCATCTTCTTCGACATGGGCGATTACGTCAGCAAGACAGCACAGAACGAACCGGAGCTGCTGGCCCGATTCACACGCCAGCTCGCCCTCCTGGTTCCCTACAAGCGCAACACGCCCTCGTTCTTTACGTCTGTCAGAGATCCCGAGAACGGCGACATCATGCCTATCAGCACTTTCTCCGGCATCACCATCTCCGACCCTTCAAACAACCCAAAAGTCAAAAATGCACTGGGCAGGAATTCCTATTACAAGGCGACGCATTGACGGTCGGGAGTCGCAGACCGGACTCCCATAAGCCCGGGACAGACCACTTTCTCTGCAAGGAAGAAATCACTGAAGATTAAAAAGTAAGAGGGTGTGTCAAAATGCAAATTAATGACTTGACAACTTTCAAACTATAAGCAGGTTTTTCCTACAACAAAGAAAAGACCATTTCTTTACTCAAAATCGAGTGCAGAAATGGTCATTTTCAATGAATTGTTTCAAACTGTAAGATGATCAAAATGGTATTTGCATTTTGACACACCCTCTTACTTTTTTGCGGCAGAACGGCAGATGCCCGGGACAAGGTAATTGTCTTCTGCTGATCAGACTACCGTGCCGTAACCGTAAACACCTTGGTTTCGTGAGGTTGCAGGTCGCCCTGCCAGGTCTTTTGCCAAAGTGCAGTCTTGTGCTCCCATACATCCCTGAACGCATATTTCTGCGCCTTTCCTATAACTGACAGCGGCAGCCGGATACCCTGGGGCTTGTCGGAAGGATTCATGACGGCAAGTGCCAGCCGGTTGCCGCTCAGCCGACGGAGGTAGACACGGCACACGCCGGGGAAGTCGACTCTGCGGGCAGCCTCTCCGAGTGCGTCCTGATTGATGGCAATCATCTCCTTGTTGAGGAGGATGCGGCGTGTCGTCTCGTTCTCATCCAGAAGGTCGTGGCTCATTGCCAAAGGCGAAGCGAACATACACCACATGGACATCTGCGTCTGATATTCGGTACAGGTGCAGCCCACCCCACCTAAATCGCTCGAAGGGCCGCCTTTCCCGTCAAGTCCGACAATGAGCATATCCATGTCGAGCCAGTGTCCCGGCCCGGCGTATTTATAGAGCGGTTCTGTGATATCGATGATATCCAGAATCCCCATACCGCCTTGACCGACGATGTCCTTCCACATATCGCGCACATCATAGCTCACACGCCAGAGCGATCCGCCGGCCTGCCGTGCCCACCGTTCGGGGTTCAGCTGCCCCCACTCGCAGACACCCAGGGCAATCTTCCGTCCAAAGTCCTGCAGTGCGTCACCCATCTTCCTGTAGCGTTGATGGGCAACGGCACTGTCGGAAGGAGCATGGCAGTAGTCGTATTTCAGGTAGTCGATGCCCCATTCGGCAAAGGTCTTGGCATCCTGCTTCTCGAACCCATAGCTGCCCGTATAGCCGGCACAGGTGAGCCGGGCGGCGTCGGAGTAGATTCCGAGCAGCAGCCCCTTCGAATGAACATAGTCCGCCAGCGCCTTCATGCCGCTCGGGAACTTGACCGGATCGGGGATGATGTTGTTCCGCTTGTCGCGTCCTCCCTGCCATCCGTCGTCGATGAAGATGTATTTATAGCCTGCTTCCGCATAGCCTGCAGAAACCATTCTGTCGGCAATCCGCCGGATAAGCTGCTCGCTGATGTCATCCTTGTACTTGTTCCAGGTCATAAAACCCATCGGCGGAGTCAGTGCCAGTGAGTCACGGCCGAGAGCGGCGGAAGCCGGCGCAGCCAGCAGCAAGGCCGAAAAGAACAGGACTGCCTTTCTGAGTTTAGATAGTTGATAAGTCATAAATGTTGTATTTCGGGATAAAGCTCTAAACGGAAAATCCGCGGCTCCTTATTGGATCTGCGGATTCCCTGCTGTTGTCCCAGGCGGATTCGAACCACCACTGACAGAACCAAAAACTGTAGTGCTACCATTACACCATAGGACAATCGTGGGTGCAAAGGTAGTGCATTTTGGTTTAACGCCCAAATTTTGATGTATAATTTTATGAGGCAGTCCTCACCGTACCGTTCACCCTCGCAGCATCGTGTTTCAGCACAGAACATTCCGGTGTGACTTCCGCCAACGGACGGCCTTACGGGGTCGACTTCCCGCATCACCTCCGCCTCTAAAATAAGGGTTCAGAACTTACTGATTGGCAGATGATTACGAGTACGCTTCCAAAAGATGCCTGATTGCATGCCAACTAACGCCCGATTGAGGCCCGAACAGGCGTTAGTTGCAGCGCAAGTAACGGCCGTTTGGAAATCAAGCAGGCATGGGTAAGAATGGACAGACTGGCGATGCGTTCTGTCAGGCATCGGTCTCCCTTTCCACAGACAGCGGTCCAAGAGAAAAAAACGGCCGCTTCCCGGATAAAGAAAAGCTGTATTTCTTACCCGTCCGCCATCCCGTTCACTTTTTTTGTGTATATTTGCAGAAACATAATGAGAAGCCTATGAAACCTATCTCTTCCGTCATCCTGTTCCTGCTGCTCGTCAGCTCGGCCGTATGGGCAGGCGTCGACAGCTATCACCGCGCAGAGACCGCCATCGTGCAGGACATGGACCAGGCGCTCTCGAAGACCCTCGCACAGAAGCGTGAAGCCTGGATCACGCCCGACACGATACAGTGTTACCGGCGGCATCTGCAGATCGCCGGGCTGAAAAGCCGTTCGTTCATCTCCTACGCTCTGGCAGAAGACCGCCATTCGCTGTGCAGCAGGCAGATGAGATGGGGTTCAGGCCGGCATTCGCTGACGTTCCAGAGCTATGCCGACTGCTCCTTCGCCACGGTGTGGGGACTGTCCGACCAGCGCATGGCTTTCGTCTTCCTGCTGCTGGCGGGACTGTGGATGGCAGTGTCCACGGTATACTTCCGCCGACACCGTACGGACAGGAGGGTATTGGGAAACATGGTCTATGCAGCATCCGACCACGGCTTCCGGGACCGCCATGGCGAAAGGATTCCCTTCACGCCGATGCAGCAGCAGCTGATGGAGCTTTTTGTCCATACTGCCGGCCACAGGCTCTCGAAGGCCGTCATCTGCGATACGCTCTGGCCCGGGAAACCCGATGCAAGCGAAACGCTCTACACGCTTGTCCGCCGGCTGAAGCCCATCGTCAGCGAGCGCGGCGGCCTGAAGATCGTAGCGGACAGAGGCGGCTACCGGCTGGAGTAGTCCGTTCATTCGCCGCGGTGCTCTTCGCTGTACTTGATGTTACGGGGATGGTGCTCGAGGATCTCCTGCCGGAGCGTGGAGGTGTCGATATGGGTGTATATCTCGGTCGTCCCGATGCTTTCGTGTCCCAGCATCGCCTGGATGGCACGCAGGTCGGCACCGCCTTCGAGCAGGGAGGTGGCAAAGGAGTGGCGCAGGGTGTGGGGAGAAATGGTCTTTCTGATGCCGGCCTCGGCGGCGTACCGCTTGATCATGATGAGAATCATCGTGCGGGTGAGGTGGTGTCCTCGCCGGTTGAGGAAGACATAATCTTCCTCGCCGGGTTTTATCTTCATCACGTTGCGGTCGGCGAACCAGCAGTCCAGTTCGTCCAGGGCACGGGGCGAGATGGGGACCAGCCGTTCCTTCGACCCCTTCCCCATCACACGGACATACTGCTCTTCCCTGTAAAGGTCGGATAGCTTCAGATTCGTGAGTTCAGAGACACGCAGCCCGCAGGAGAACAGCACCTCGATGATGGCACGGTTGCGGTGACCCTCCCATTTGGTCAGGTCGACGGCCTGTTCCAGGAGGTCGACTTCGGCCGTGGAAAGGACCTCGGGCAGGTGGTCCGGCTGCTTGGGCGACTCCAGCAGCTCGGTCGGGTCTGCTTCCATGTAGCCGTCAAGGACAAGGAAACGATAGAACTGGCGCACGCCGCTGAGGATGCGGGCCAGGGAGCGGGCACCGATGCCGAGGTCGGAGACCGATGCCGCGAAGTGCTCCAGCTGCTCCAGCGTCACATCCGTCACGGGCACCTGCTCGCCGGCGAGATAGCGCAGGAGCTTGTCCACATCATGCAGATAGGCATCCACGGTATTGGGCGAACAGCCTTTCTCCAGTTTCAGATAACGGCGGAAACGGCCGACAATATCCTTTGAACTCTTGTCTGTTTCCATTTATTTTCTTATTTTTGCATGCTGCATTCCGTATGCAAAGATACATCAAAAACTGATATTCGAGAAGAAAGAGACATGAAAGTAATCATTATCAACGGTCCTAACCTGAACCTGCTGGGCGTCCGCGAGCCGGGGATATACGGCAGGGAGTCGATGGAGACATTCCTTCCACGGCTGCGGAAACGATATGCCGGCATGGAGATTGACTATTATCAGAGCAACGTGGAGGGCGAACTGATCGACAAGCTGCAGGAGACAGGATTCTCGTATGACGGCATCATCCTCAACGCCGGAGCCTATACGCACACCAGCATCGCCCTTCTCGACTGCATCCGCTCCCTCCGCACACCGGTGATAGAGGTACACATCAGCAATGTCGACGGCCGGGAAGAGTTCCGCCGGAACTCGATGATCGCCCCTGCCTGCAAGGGCACCATCCAGGGCTTCGGCCTCGACAGCTACCGGCTGGCCATAGAGGCATTGTTTTCCCTTTAGCCCCCATCATCACTCATCATCGCTTATAATTTCTCATCACAGCCTATCATCGCCCATCACCGCCTACCATCACCTACCATCACCTACCATCACCTACCATCACCCTAAAGATGACAACAACCGACCGCGACTCCTACCTCACCTCCCACATCGACCCCGAAGACGATTACCTCTATCGCCTCTATCGTGCAACGAACATCCACACCATTCACGGACGAATGGCAAGCGGACATCTTCAGGGACGGCTTCTGAAGATGCTCGTCCACATGATACGCCCCAAGAACATCCTCGAGGTGGGGACATTCAGCGGCTATTCTGCCATCTGCATGGCCGAAGGACTGAAAGAGGACGGGAAACTCTATACCTATGAAATCAACGATGAGATGGAGGACTTCACAAGACCGTGGATCGAGGGGTCGCCGGTGGCCGATAGGATCGACTTCCGCATCGGTGATGCCGCCGAAGAAGCCCCGAAGCTCGGGATTGTGTTCGATATGGCTTTCGTCGACGGCGACAAGCGTACCTACACAGAAGTCTATGAAAAGATTCTGCCCGTCATCCGGCCCGGCGGATACATCCTTGCCGACAATACCCTGTGGGACTGGCACGTCATCGACCCGGCCTACGACCACGATGCCCAGACCATCGGCATCCGCCGCTTCAACGATTTCATAGCCAATGACAATCGTGTGGAGAAAGTCATCCTGCCCTTGCGTGACGGGCTGACACTGATAAGGAAGAAAGACCTCCCACGACCTCTCTAAAGCCTCACCCCCAGCACCTCAAAGGCCTCACCCCCCGACCCCTCTCCGAATGGAGAGGGGAGTAATTACCGATAAAGATTCATATCAGCTACTACTCATCACCACTCATCACCGCCCATCACCGCCCATCACCGCCCATCACCGCTCATCACCGCTCATCACCGCTCATCACCGCTCATCACCGCCTATCACCGCTTATCATCGCCAAATGTTTGCGATTTCCTCAAACATTCAGTATCTTTGCACGACAATAACCATAAAATAAAGAATTATGCAGGAAACAAGACAGAACCGCATAGCACGCCTCCTCCAGAAGGAGCTGGCAAGCATCTTCCAGACGCAGACACGCATGATGCACGGTGTACTGGTCAGTGTCACACGCGTGAAGATAAGCCCCGACCTCAGCATCTGCACGGCGTATCTCAGCATATTCCCGTCTGAAAAGGGGGAAGAGCTGCTGAAGAACATCAATGCCAACGAGAAGACCGTCCGCTACGAACTGGGACAGCGTGTACACAACCAGCTGCGCATCATCCCCGAACTTCGCTTCTTCATCGACGACTCCCTCGACTACCTGGACCGCATCGACGAGCTTCTGAAAAAGTAATAGTCTCATCCATCACCGCTTACTATCGCCTGTCACCGCTTACCCCCGCCTATCACCCCCTATCACCCAGCATGAACTTCCCCTTTTACATCGCCCGCCGTTACCTCTTCTCGAAAAAGAGCACGCATGCCATCAACGTCATCAGCCTGATCTCCGTACTCGGCGTGTCTGTGGCGACAATGGCACTGGTCGTTGTATTGAGCGGATTCAACGGATTCTCCGACCTTGTCGCCTCTTTCTTCACCAATTTCGATCCGCAATTGAAGATTGAGGCCGCCAAAGGTAAAGCCATGCCGGCCGATGACGCACTGCTCCGGAAAGTAAGGCACCTGCCCACAGTGGAGGTTGCAACAGAGTGTGTGGAAGACCAGGCGCTGGCCGTCTATCACGACAAACAGGCCATGGTGACCGTAAAAGGAGTGGAGGACAACTTCGATTCACTGACGCATATCAGCAACATCCTTTATGGCGACGGCGACTTCACGCTCCATGCGGCCAACCTGCAATACGGCGTTCTGGGCATCCGGTTGGCACAGGACCTCGGTACGGGCGTGGCATGGCAGGACTACCTGCAGATATACGCTCCGCAGCGGGAGGGGCAATACGACGCTTCCGACCCGACAAATGCCTTCGTGAAAGACTCACTGGTGTCACCGGGTGTGCTCTTCCAGGTGAAACAGACGAAGTACGACAAGGGCTATCTCCTCACTTCCATAGACTTTGCGCGCCGTATCTTCAACCGCCAGGGAGAGATTACCTCACTGGAGCTGCGCATGAGACCGGGTGTTGACATCGACAGGGAGAAACAGGAAATACAGGATATTCTCGGCAGGAAATACAGGGTGCTGGACCGCTACGAGCAGCAGGCCGACACCTTCAACATCATGCGCATAGAGAAACTCTTTGCCTACCTGTTCCTTACATTCATACTCATGGTGGCGTGCTTCAACATCATCGGTTCGCTCTCCATGCTCATCATCGACAAGAAGAATGATGTCATCACACTGCGCAACCTCGGTGCGACAGACGGTCAGATACGCCGTATCTTCCTCTTCGAAGGACGTATGATCTCCGCCGCCGGAGCAATCATCGGCATTGCACTCGGACTGCTGCTCTGCTGGCTTCAACAGACCTACGGACTTGTCCAGCTCGGCGACCAGGCCGGCAATTTCGTCGTCAACGCCTATCCTATCAGCGTCCACCCGGAGGACATCATCGTCATCTTCTTCACCGTCATCCTCGTCGGCTGGCTCTCCGTATGGTATCCCGTACGCTACATGAGCCGGAAACTGACAAGCGAGTAGGATCATGGCAGCCGGTCCCAGCAAGTCTGGCAGCCATCAAAGTCCGGCGGCTCGAGGAGGCGGACAGTCAAAAAAACATCCAAATCCTTTGCCAGTTCGGAGATTTAGCCTTATCTTTGCAGACGGTTTGCCGCAATGGTGGAATTGGTAGACACGAGGGACTTAAAATCCCTTGGCCAGTAATGGCTGTGCGGGTTCGAGTCCCGCTCGCGGCACTTCTTTCTTAAATCTTTATGCGCATGAAGCGAATAGCATACCTACTTGTGTTCTCTCTGCTGTTGGTTTCTTGTGGTACCCGCAGCGGTTACTTCAAGATGGAGGGACGCTTCCTGCACATGAATCAAGGCGAACTTTATGTCTACAGTCCCGACGGGGGCATTGAAGGCCTGGATACCATCAAGATCGAAGGGGGACGCTTTGCTTACGAAAAGCCTTGCAGTAAGCCATCTACCCTGATTGTCATTTTCCCCAATTATTCTACGCAGCCCATCTTTGCCGAATCAGGCGAAGCAGTTGAGGTGAAGGCCGATGCCTCTCACCTGAAGGAGATGGAAGTAGAGGGGACGGATGACAATGAACTCATGACGAAGTTCCGCAAACAGATCGCCAATGCATCTCCTCCACAGGAAGAGAAATATGCCGTTCAGTTCATAAAAGACCATCCGGAGTCTGCCGTGAGTGCCTATCTGCTCAACCGCTACCTTGTCCAGACGGAGTCGCCGGACTACAAAGAGGCCGCAAGACTCTTGCCGCTCCTGATGAAAGAGCAGCCCGAAAACATCACCTTAGGACGGCTTCACCGTCAGCTGAATGACCTCGGCACACTGGCAGCAGGCAGCAGACTGCCTAAGTTCTCTGCCAAGGATGTCAACGGAAAGACCGTCAACAACACCTCTTTACAGGGAAAAGTCACCGTCATCATCAACACCTGGGCTGCGTGGAGCTATGAAAGTCTCGACCTGCAGCGCGCACTGAACGATGCCGTAAAGGCCGGGAAGATTGCAGCACTGGGTATCTGTGTGGATGCCAGTACCAAAGAGACGCGACGGACACTGGAACGCGACGGGATCGTCTTTCCCAATGTCTGTGACGGAAAGATGCTTCGTACCCCCCTGCTCAAGACCTTCGGACTCACCACCATACCCGACAATATCGTCATTCGCAACGGAAAAGTAACCGAGCGGAACATCACCGCTAATACCATCCGACAGCGTTATGGTGCCGACTAAAAACCAGAATCGTGCTTGTAAAAACATTCTGTGCAGCTGTCAACGGAATGGAAGTCACCACCGTGACCGTCGAAGTAAGTATCACACGGGGTGTACTGTTCCATCTTACCGGCCTTGCCGATGGGGCCGTAAAGGAGAGCCATGACCGTATCGCCGCCGCACTTCTCAATAACGGTTACAAATTTCCCGTAGCCGACATCACCGCCAATCTTGCTCCCGCCGACCTCAAGAAGGAAGGTTCCAGTTTCGATCTCCCGCTGGCAATAGCCATTCTGGCTGCCAACGAGAAGATGAGTCATGACCGTCTGGGCGACTTCATGCTCGTGGGAGAGCTCAGTCTCGACGGTACCCTGCAGCCCGTCAAAGGAGTACTGCCCATCGCCATCAAGGCGCGTGCAGAGAAGTTCAAGGGCATCATCGTGCCGAAAGCCAACGAACACGAGGCGGCCGTGGTAGACACGCTGGAAGTCTACGGCATGGAGAACATCCTGCAGGTCATTGACTTCCTCAACGGCACAACAGCTCCCGAACCGTGCTTTGTCGATACCCGGAAGGAATTTTATGAGCACCAGTATGCCTTCGACCTCGACTTTGCAGATGTCCGCGGACAGGAGAATGTGAAGCGGGCATTGGAGGTGGCAGCCGCCGGCGGACACAACCTCATCATGGTAGGACCGCCCGGAAGCGGAAAGAGCATGATGGCAAAACGGCTTCCCTCCATTCTCCCTCCTTTGTCGCTCTCGGAAAGTCTGGAGACGACACAGATTCATTCCATCGCCGGCAAGCTGCACCGTGATACGGGACTGATCACGCAACGTCCCTTCCGCAGTCCGCACCACACCATCTCCGAGGTGGCACTCGTAGGCGGCGGCATGAACCCGATGCCGGGAGAGATAACCCTTGCACACAACGGAGTCCTCTTCTGCGACGAACTGCCAGAGTTCAACAAGCACACCCTGGAGGTGCTCCGCCAGCCGCTGGAAGACCGACAGATAACGATTTCACGCGCCAAATACACCGTCACCTACCCATGCAGCTTCATGTTCGTGGCAAGCATGAATCCCTGTCCGTGCGGCTATTTCGCCGACCCAACGCACCATTGTGTCTGCACACCGGGACAGATCCAGAAGTATCTTGCCAAGATCTCCGGACCACTCATGGACCGTATCGACATCCAGTGCGAGATCGCTCCGCTGCCTTTCAAGGACATATCACAATCAACACCGGGCGAACCGAGCGCCGCCATCCGGGAAAGAGTCATCCGGGCACGTACCGTCCAGACCGAGCGGTTCCGTGACTATCGCAACATCCACTGCAACGCACAGATGTCCGAACGGATGATCCACGAGTTTGCTGAACCAGACGAAGCCTCCGTCACGCTGCTCCGCAACGCCATGGAACGGCTGAAGCTCTCTGCCCGTGCCTACAACAGAATCCTGAAGGTCGCCCGCTCCATCGCCGATCTGGAGGCGTCAGAGACGGTACAGGTGCAGCATATCGCAGAAGCCATCGGCTACAGGAACCTGGACAGAAGCGACTGGGCGGAGCGATAATTTCCATCCTCCGCGAAAGGAAGGGTGATGCGTTAAAATGTCAAGGCCTATGATTCTCTATCGCGGTTCCGGCACAGAATCACCTGGACTCCTTGAAAGGATCCGTGCCGCAGACCAGAACCCATCCACAATTAACTCGTCAACCCGTCAACTGCGAAACAATATTCCAGAAGTTCATACTGCAGAACAAAGCCCATCCACAATTAACTTGTCAATTTGTCAACCCGTCAACTACAAAACAATGTTTCAGGAAACATCCATACAGCTTTTACAACGACAGCGGCTGCTGCTCCAGATGGAGTATTATGCCGAGAAGGAAACTTTCAGAAAGCAGACGGAAGCCACCGGCATGCAGCGGAAGGTGAAGCGCGGCGATGCCTGGTTCCCGCTGAGGGTGGGCAAGCGGTTCTATAACGGACTGAACCAGCTCTGCATCGAGGTGTTCCGTACACAGGACGGCGACATAGAACACAACTTTGAATGCGGCCGGCCGTTGCTGTTCTTCAGGTATGTTGATGGTGGAGACAAGGAGGGTGGCAGACTGAAATACTACGGTTTCACAGCTACCGTATCGTATGTGGAAGGCGACCGTATGGTAGTTGCAGTCCCCGACTCCGCCCCCTTGCCGGACCTTCAGTCGGCTTCGGAGCAGACAGGCTGTCAGTTGGGCTTTGATGAGACAAGCTACCAGATGATGTTCGACGCGCTGGACCGTACAATGAAGGCAAAGGGGAACCGGCTGGCCTACCTGCGCGACTTGTTCTGTTCACGGCAGAAGGCAGAGAGATTCTCCTTTTCCCCCATTCGTCTGCCTTGGCTGAACCCTGCGCAGGAGCGGGCGGTCAACGAGGTGCTGTGGGCGAAGGACGTGGCGGTCGTCCACGGTCCGCCGGGAACAGGAAAGACGACGACACTGGTCGAAGCCATCAACGAGACGCTGATGCGGGAGAGCCAGGTGCTGGTCTGTGCGCAAAGCAACATGGCCGTAGACTGGATCTCTGAGAAACTCATCGACCGGGGCATCAATGTCCTGCGCATCGGCAATCCTACCCGTGTGAATGACAAGATGCTCGGTTTCACCTACGAACGGAAGTTCGAGGCGCATCCGGATTACCCGCAACTATGGTCGATACGGAAGGCTATCCGTGAATTGCGGAACAACAGGAAACGGGGATCTGAGAGCTATCATCAGAAGATGGACCGCCTGAAGAGCCGTGCCACGGAGCTTGAGATACGCATCCACACCAGTCTGTTCGGCGAGGCACGTGTCGTTGCTTCCACCCTGGTCGGGGCCGGCAGCAGGGTGATGGAGGGGCAGAAGTTCACCACCTTGTTCATAGACGAGGCAGCACAGGCACTGGAGGCAGCCTGCTGGATCGCCATCCGCAGGGCTTCGAGAGTCATCCTGGCGGGCGATCACTGCCAGCTGCCGCCGACGGTAAAGAGCATCGCCGCTCTGCGGGGAGGATTGGGCAAGACACTGATGGAACGCATCGTGGAGAACAAGCCGGAAGTGGTGACGCTGCTGAAAGTGCAGTATCGCATGAATGAGGAAATCATGCGTTTCTCGTCCGACTGGTTCTATGGCGGACAGGTGGAGGCGGCTCCGCAGATCAAGTACCGAGGCATCCTCGACTATGACAACCCGATGGTATGGATAGACACCTCCGACGAGGCGGTGACGTCCGCCTACGGCCTTGCCGCAGATGAAAGCCAAACGCCTTTCCCTCTGTCTGGTAAAGACCAGGAAGACGCTTTCCACGAGCAGTTTGTCGGTTCTTCTTTCGGCCGTATCAACAAAGGAGAAGCAGAGCTGACACTCCAGACATTGAAGGATTATTTCACGAAGATAGGCAGGCAGCGTGTGCTGGACGAACGGATTGACGTAGGCATCATCTCGCCTTATCGTGCCCAGGTGCAGTACCTCCGCAGCCTGATAAAGAAGCGGGAGTTCTTCAAGCCTTATAGGAGTCTTGTCAGCGTGAATACGGTTGACGGCTTCCAGGGACAGGAGCGCGACGTGATACTCATCTCTCTTGTGCGTTCCAATGAAGAAGGGCAGATCGGTTTCCTGCGTGACCTGCGGCGTATGAATGTCGCCATAACCCGTGCCCGCATGAAGCTGATAATCCTCGGCAATGCCCGGACAATGACCCGCCATGCCTTTTACAAGAAGTTGTGGGACAGCCTTTCCACAGACTCGTGATGCGCAGCCCGGTTCTTCCCAAGGGAGATGAACCGGATTCACCGGAACGGAAAACCGGTGGTGCGTCGCCTGTACCGTCCTGCCGCATGATACACCTGCAGAAAACAAATGCTCCGGCAAGCAGAACTTGCCGGAGCATTTCATATTGGTAGGATGAGCCTTTTATCCGTAGATGATATTCCCGTTCTCGTCCTTGTATTCGTCGAGTCCCTTCTCGTAGGTAGCCATGGCGCGGAGGCTCATGCCCACATTCGAGAAGCCGCCGTCGTGGAAAAGATTCTGCATGGTCACCTTGCGGGTGAGGTCTGAGAACATCACGATACAGTAGTCGGCACACTCGTCAGCACTGGCGTTGCCCAGAGGCGACATACGGTTGGCAAAGTCGAAGAGCTTGTCCATGCCCTTCACGCCGGCACCGGCCGTCGTCATCGTGGGCGACTGGGAAATGGTATTGATGCGGACATGATGCTCACGGCCGTAGATGTAACCGAAGCTGCGGGCGATACTCTCCAGCAGCGCCTTCGCATCCGCCATGTCATTGTAACCGTAGAAGGTACGCTGGGCTGCAACGTAAGACAATGCCACGATGGAGCCGTAATCGTTGATGGCGTCGAGCTTCTTGGCACTCTGGATCATCTTGTGGAACGAAACGGCAGAGATGTCGAGCGTGGTGTCGAGCATCTTGTAGTCCAGGTCATCGTATGTACGGTGCTTGCGGACATTCGGTGACATGCCGATGGCGTGCAGGACAAAGTCAATCTTTCCCCCGAGGATTTCCATGGAACGCTTGAAGACGTTCTCCAGGTCTTCCACATTGGTGGCATCCGCAGGAATCACTTCACAATGCAGCTTCTCCGACAGAGCGTTTACCGTACCCATACGTACGGCGACAGGCGTGTTGGACAGGGTGATTGCCGCACCTTCTTCCACGGCCCGTTCTGCTACTTTCCATGCGATTGACTTCTCGTTGAGGGCACCGAAAACAATACCTCTTTTACCTTTTAATAAGTTGTAACTCATAATCTCGTTATTGAAATTTGGTGTAAAGGTAAGCAAAAAAGGTTGATTTGACAAGAATTTATATATAAATAACATCTGGGCAGGGGCCTGAATCACCGTTTTTTGTCCCTGCATTCAATTCACAGACGGAACTGGACGGCTTCCCTGAAAAACTTTAACGGATCTATCTCCTCGGTGTAATATTCTTTCAACAGGCTAATCGCTCATTACCTGAGAGGAAGGCGAACCTCTCCGTCGCCCGACAGGTCAGGTCAGCCATGGCGGTACAACGCTTCCTTCACGACACGCCGCTCCCGTTCCGACGGCAGACTGCAGGCGTATATGCCATCGACACGAACGGTGTTCACCAACCGCACGACCGGTGACGGACACCGGCCCATCGGCAGGAGACGGGAGGGCTTCCATGCAGTTGACAGCAGACTTCCAGCCCGCCTTCACGGTGAGAAATGCGTTCCTTCATGGTGGAAGAACGGTTCTTCCGTTAAATGCGCAGATCGGAAATAGAACAAAGGCTTGCGCACTTGCAGGGTATGACTGTCCAAAAGCAGATGGTCTTGCAAAGAAGGACAAACTACCAAATAAGATGCAGAAAAGGCAAATTGATACGATGCCTGTCCATCAGTATGCCTTACCGCCTTCCACAGACGACTTGTTCCCATATCATCGGCGTCTGTAAACTGTTTTCATGCAGATCAAAGCAACACATGCTCTTCTGGCTCCTGAAAGGTGCCTGATTGACTTGCAACAGGTGCCCTTTTAGCGTGTTACCAACGCCCTTTTGAAGTCCAATCAAGCACCTTTTCTGAACGGATTGACAACTAATTGATTTACTGCTGATTACAAACCTGATTTTGGCACGTATTCTTTTTATCTGCAGATGATTTGTTTGAAATAATGTAATGACTTTTCAATATCTTATCTGTATTTCAACGTATTAAAATGAAAAGGTCTTTGTATCGGAGGATGATAACAGGATAGCCAGTTGACGGTCCTGGCTATGTTTTTGTTGAATGAATCACTTCGGTTCTTCCATGAAAGCTATGTGAAAAGCATCCACGCATTGAACGGAAGAATCTGAAAATACCGGTACCGGTCACCTTTCCACCCGCTTCTGTTGCGATTGTAATTTTAAATTATTATCTTTGCAGAAGATAGGGCGGCATCCGGCCGTTTGGGAACAGGTTCTCATGCCTCCGGCCGTCCTGTCCCAGCAAAAGAGACACTGTTATAAACGCCATATACAATTATGACACAAGAAGAGAAGACAAAGATAGAAGAGAGGATCGTCGACGTGCTGAAGACCGTCTACGACCCGGAGATTCCCGTCAACATCTATGATCTCGGCATGATTTACAAGATTGATGTCGACGAGAAAGGGAACCTTGACATGGATATGACCTTCACCGCTCCCTCCTGTCCGGCAGCCGATTTCATCCTCGAGGATGTACGCACGAAAGTGGAGAGCGTGGAAGGGGTCAAGTCTGCCAGCATCAACCTCGTCTTCGATCCTGCCTGGGACCAGAGCATGATGTCAGAGGAGGCACGTGTCGAGCTGGGATTTGATTAATCCCGCATGATTTTCAGCCCTGTGCCCACCGTCTCACGAGCATCGGCCGGGCATCCTGCCGGGTGTCCGTCACCCCGGCACTTATCACCGATCACTCACAGCATAAAGACATGAAGAATATCTATTTCCTCTCCGACGCACACCTCGGTTCGCTCGCCATAGAGCACCGACGCACACAGGAACGCCGCCTTGTCCGCTTCCTGGACAGCATCAAGCACAAGGCAGCCGCAGTCTATCTGCTCGGCGACATGTTCGATTTCTGGGACGAGTACAAGTACGTTGTGCCAAAAGGGTTTACCCGCTTCCTGGGCAAGCTGTCGGAACTGACCGACATGGGGGTGGATGTCCATTATTTCACAGGAAACCATGACATCTGGACCTATGGCTATCTTGAGGAGGAATGCGGCGTAATCCTCCACCGGAAACCCGTCACGACGGAGATCTACGACAAGGTGTTCTATCTTGCCCATGGCGACGGACTGGGTGATCCCGACCCGATGTTTCAGTTTCTCCGCAGGGTGTTCCACAACCGCGGATGCCAGCGGCTGCTCAACTTCTTCCATCCCTGGTGGGGAATGCAGCTGGGTCTGAACTGGGCAAAAAGAAGCCGCCTGAAACGTTCGGACGGCAAGGAGACCCCCTATATGGGGGAAGACAAGGAGTATCTCGTGCGTTACACGAAAGAGTATATGCGCACGCACAAAGACATCGACTACTTTCTTTACGGCCACCGGCACATCGAGCTGGACCTCACCCTGTCGCGCAAAGCACGTCTTCTGGTTCTCGGCGACTGGATATGGCAGTTCACATACGCTGTATTCGACGGAGAACACATGTTCCTCGAGGAATATGTAGAAGGCGAGACCAAACCTTAATAAAGGTAAAAATACATTCTTCACAAGGATAAAAAATGTTTTTTTAGAGATGAAAACCCAAATTTACTGAAAAGTATTTGGAAGTTACAAAACAAACTCGTAACTTTGCATTGTTCATAGAAAATATGACGAAAAATTGTCATTGAAAGGATTTCAGGGGTTTTTCATACCAATAAGAAGATTAAAAGACATTCATAATATAAAATTAAAACTCAGGTTTGTAGATTAAGTTTAGTCAAAA
>ERZ773006.23-NODE-23-length-99627-cov-16.4782_pt1 | contig 99627 bp, 91 predicted proteins | sample MGYA00580843_ERZ773006 | MGnify/ENA primary metagenome ERZ773006 (study PRJEB29015, sample SAMEA2738011) | human oral metagenome | biome: human oral; feature: human-associated habitat; material: dental | place: China | collected 2052 ...
CCACGTCTCCGGCTTTGAGGCCGTCTGAAGTCAGGGCTACGTCGTTGCCTACTTTGACGCCGTCGTTGTTCAACACGGTATTGCCTGCGGTAACGCTGTCGGCTTTCAAGTCTTTGGCTGTCGCCACTTTATAGGTGGTGCTGCCGTCAGAGTTGTTCACGGTTTCGACTACGATATTGTCGTGGCCGCTGGCAACTTTGCTGGTGGCCGCCGCTGCCGCTGCATCGAGCTGGGCTTTGTTTACTGCGTCGTCATCCGCTTCGCCTTTGGCAACTTTGCTGATTTTGTTGCCGCCGTTGTTGAGGCCGTCTGAAGTCAGGCTGACCGGCTGTTTGCCGCTTGCGGCGGACGGCGTAACGGTTACACCGTTGGCCGAGATTTTACCGGTGTTGCCGTCCGCGTCTTTAAATTCGGCGGAAGCCAATTCTTTCAACTCTTTGGCCAGTTTGACATTCAGCGTATCGCTGCCGTTGGAAACGACGCCGATATTGCCTTCGCTCAGTTCGGCCGCATCTGCGCCGCCTTTGACGAATACCCGGCTGCCCAGTTTGCGCTCGAAGTTTGCGGTATCGTTGTCGCCGCCGAAAGTCAGCGGGCTGGTAACGGCGGTGTTCAATGCATTCAGCGCGGTGCCTACATTGTTGTAAGTCTTGGCGGGTTTGCCTTCCGCCGGCGTACCGTCAACCAAGGCATAGGCCGGAGCAACCAGATTGCCGTCGTTGTCGACGCTGCCGCCCAACACTTCGGCCGTTTTGGCCACCGCGTTGTACAACTGGCTGCCGTTGACGGCTTCTTTGCTGCCTGCGGCAACTTTGCCTTCGGCAACGTTGGCTAGTTTGAACGGATCGGTCGTGCTGCCCGCCGCGTTTTGCAGGGAGGCAATCACGTTGGTGTCGGCAATTTCGTTGCCTTGTCCGTTCGGTCCGGTACGGAAGCTGCCGTCTTGCTGCTTGTACACTCTGTTACCGGAAGCATCGGTGTAGACCACCGGATGTTGTGCAGTTTCGGCAAGGTTTTGCGCATCGACGCTGACTTTGACGGTGCTGACGCCGTTTACACTTTCTACGCTGACGGTCGTACCGGTGCCGTTGGCGAAGTTAACGGTATCGTAGGCGGTAACGATGTCTTTCGCTTCGCCGTTGCCTTGCAGGTTCCATCCGGCGTTCAGTACGTCGTTCACCGTGGCGGCATTGCTGCCGTTAATGTTTGCGGGCTTGGCCGCCGATGTATCGCCTGCGGCGACTGTGGTCAGGTTGTCGCCCAAGCCGCTGATTTTGCCTGAGGTACCATCGATGGTAATCGGTTTGGCCGTGTTTTTACCGACGGTAATCTTATCGGCCAGGCCGAAATCGATTTGGTTGTCGGACACGGTCGTTACGATGTTTTTGTCCACGCTGGTATACAGGACGACTTCGCCCGGTTTGACATGGTCCTTCGTCTCGCTGTTTGCCAGATTGCTCTTGTCGGCGGTAATGTTCAGACCTTTCTGCAACTCGATGCCGATGTTGTCCAACGCGCCCTGTACGGTATTGGCCGCCACCGAAGAACCGTCGGATTTGGTTACGTTGAACGTCGGTGCGGCAATACTGCCGTCGGCATTGCTGAAGGCCGCGCCCAAGGCCGCCGCCAGCGGTTTGAGCTGGCTGACGTTGGCGGCATCGGTATCGTTTTTACCTGCGGCGACCGAGGTAATCGTTTTGCCGCCGTTGCTGAGGCCGTCTGAAGTCAGCTTCACGGGATTGGCGGCCGTACCCACGGTTACGCCTGCGGCGTTGACGGTAGTCGTATTGCCCGAAGTATCGGTAAAGGCGGCCGAATCCAAGCCTTTCAGTGCTTTCGCCAGTTTGACGTCCAATGTGCCCTGGCCGTCTGAAACGACGCCGATGTTGTTGTCGCTCAACTTATCCGTATCGGTTTCACCGCCTTTGACGGTAACGGTGCTGCCCAACTGTTTGGTAGCCGTCGCACCTGTATCGCCGGCAAAGTTCAGCGGACTTCTTACGGCATCGCTCAGGGCGGAAAATGCTTTGTCCGCACTGTCGTAAGTGGTCACGCCCGCAGTGGCCGGGCTGCCTGAAATCACGGTATAGCTCGGCGCGGTAATGGTACCGTCGGGATTAACCTTGGTACCGGCCGCTTTAGCCAGTTTGTCGAGCTGCGCCACGTTTACCGCGTCGTTCTGCTTGGTACCGGCTTTGATATTGCCCAAAGCGGTCGGAGTGGAAGTCTGCGGGTCGGTCGGATTCAGCGCCGCGATGGTGACGTTACCGGTATCGGTGTAAGGCGTACCGTCTTCGGCATGGACGAACGATACGGTTTTCACACCCGTATGCGGGTCAACGTCCACTTTACGGTTCAGGATTTTGCCGTCCGAACCGATATAGGAAAACGGTGCGTCGTTATTGACCGTTGTCAGCGTGCTGACGCGCAGGTTGTTCAACGCGTCGGTCAACTGGCCGAGATTGACCGCGTCGGTGGCACTGTCGCCCCTGCCGACATTGGTAATCTTGTTATCGGCCATATCCAAGCCGCCTTTGGCCTTAACCACGCCCGAAAACTCGGGGGCGTCCGCCGTGTTGATGCTGACGGTGCTTTCGTTTTGGTTCAGGACGATGTTTTTGCCTGCTTCAAGCGTGATGGTCGAGCCGCTGGTGATTTCTTTCAGCGAATGGTTGTTTGCCTGCCCGTTGGTACCGCTGGTGGCCGCCGTAACCAGTTTGAATGATTTGTAGGCACCCGTATTCAGCGCCGAAATCGCACCTTCGATGGTGCTGGCGCCCGTGCCGCCGATATTGCTCATGGTAATTCCGCCGTCGGCATTCAACTTGGCATTGCCGCCCAGCACTCCGGCAACGGTTTTACCCATATTGTCCAAAGAAGCCTGCGTGGAGTAGAGCTGGCTGCCGTTGACGGCGTCCGTACTGTTTGCATCGACGCGGCCTGCGGCAACGTTGGTAATGGCTTTGTTACCCGCATTGATGCCTGCGGCGGCTACGGCAACGTCTCCGACTCTAAGGCCGTCTGAAGTCAGGCTGGCGGAATTGCCGCCGGCAGACGTGATGTTCACGCCCCTTCCGTCAACGACAGTATTGCCTACCGTTACTTTATTGAAAGCCACTTCGTCTTTGGTCGCAACGGTTATTTTGTTTTCGGCCTGGGTCAGCTTGATATTTTTTCCCGCATCTACGGTAACAGTTTCGCCGTTTTGTACGTTTTCGACGTTCGAACCGGCCACTTCGCCTTCAGATTGAGAAGTTTGCAGCTTGAAGCCGGCTGATTTGAGCTGGGCCACATTGACGGCATCGGTGTCCTGGGTACCTGCCGCAAGGGAGGTAATCTGGCGCGTGATGTTTCCTTCGGCATCGCCCACCGACACGGCGGCACGGGTGGATTTCCATGCCGCAATGGTTTTATCGGCAGCCGAACCCAACGGATCCGCACCCACCGCACCTTTGTCGACGGAAGCTTTGCTGGCACGTCCCAAAGCAACGCCGTCTGAAACGGTTACCGACGTGCCGCTACCCAATGCGACCGCACCGGTAATATTTTTCTCGCCGGCAAAAGTTACGGTATCGCTGCGCGGTAAATCCCTGCTCGGATTGGCGGCCCAGTTCGCAGTCGTCAAAGTTGCCGCAGAAGCGCCGATTTTTACATCGTTACCCAACACGAAGGTATCGGAAGTCTGGCTGCCGACGATATTTTTATTACCGATGGCGTAGTTTCCCGTACCGCCGATGACACTGCGCGTCTCCACATTCCTGTCGGCCCTCGCACCTGTTCCGGCGTTTTGGATCGCACCGCTCCATACACCCGAATATGCGCCGGAGACGACGGAACCCGAACCAAAGGCGGTACTGGCATGGGCATTTTGAGTAACCAAGGAATCGCTGCCGATGGCGACGCTGCTATCCGCATGGGCGGCCGAATAACGGCCTATCGTGCTGGCACGGATTCCGCTCAAAGTTCCGGTACCCAATGCCACACTCTGCGCACCGAAAGCATTGGCCGTAGAGCCGATCGCCGTCGCATAATCGCCTGCTTTGGAATAAGAACCGACGGCCAGCGCATTGTTTTCAAGGGCTTTTGCACTGTTACCGATGGCAACCGTACTCAATTTCAATGCTTGGGAGAGTTTGCCGATGGCAATAGAGGAATCTCCGTTTGCAATATTCTGCTTACCGATAGCAATGGCGTTAGAGGCATTTGTATTCGTGTTACTACCGTCCGTCGAAATGGAAACTTTGTTTTCGGAACCGATGGCGATGGCCGGTTCTTCATTGTCCGCGCCTGTGCCGCCAACGGTATTCCTACTTCCCATGACGATGGCGTGGGTACGGTTTACCGTATTGCTGTTACCTTGGATGTGAACATTGGTAACGGCATTGATACTATTGTCATTGCCGATTATCGTGCTCTGCGTGGCCGCAATCGGTGCGCCCTGCGCGCCGTTACCGTTACCCAAAACATGAGTGTTTGTACCGCTGACGAAACCGCGTCTTCCGATAACGGTAGAAGATTCCCCGCTCGCTTCGTTAGTGCTGCCAATCGAAATCGACTGGTCGCCTTTTGCTTTGACATTTTGTCCTATTGCAACGGCGTTAATTCCCTCCGCCAGCGCATCGACACCCGCCGCCAGCGCGTTTTCGCCGGTTGCGCCGTCGTTGTTGTAGTTACCTTTCGTGCTGTCCGTATTTTTAACGCTGTAAAAGTGGTGTTTCGCGGTATTGACGGACTGATTGAGGCTGTTAATCGAATTCCGGATATCGCCGACAGACGTATTCAAACCATCAATGGCGGTGTTGGCTTTATCAGCCGCCGCATTTGCAGCATCGGCGGTCGTTTTCAGTGCCGCCAAGGCATCGTGCACGGTATTTTGGTTCGTACCGCCAAGATTGTTTACAGTCAGGTTGCCCGCGCCATCCACGGCAGTCTCGCCGCCCAAGACATTTTTAGTGGCGGTGGCAAGGTTGAGCAGGTAGGAATTGGTGGCGTAGAGCTGGCTGCCGTTTACGGCATCAGTGCTGTCCGCACTGAGCACGCCGGCGGCCACGTTTTGAATCTGGCGTTTGGTACCGACTGTTTTACCGACGGAAACAACGCCGTAGGAATCCTTACCGGCGGCGGTATAACTGTTGCTCAGGGTATACTCACCCGCATGTGGCGCCTCGGTAACGCTTCCCGCGCCTAAAGCCACGTCGTTTTCATTGACCGCCTGCGAAGCATAGCCCAACGCAGTCGAATTTACGGCTTCGGCCTTAGTATAAGCGCCCACGGTAGCGGCTCCGGCGGCATTTGATGTTGCTGAAACACCGAAGGCAACGGTATTGGCACCCAAAGCACCGGCAGAATGGCCGATAGCCAGCGCTTCGCTGTCTGTTGCCTGAGCCGTATTACCAAATGCAATCGAACTGTTGCCCAGAGCTTTGGTATCCAAACCCATAGACATGGCATAATTTTCGGCGGCCACTGCACCGCTGCCGATGGCGATACCGTTAAGTTTGCTGTCTGATACGGTGGCTTTGTTACCGATAGCAATGGCAAACTTACCGGAAGCATTGGAATCTATACCCAATGCTACGGCTTCGCTGCCGGAAGCATTGGCACGCTGGCCGACAGCCACCGCAGATACTCCGCTTGCAAGGGTATTGTGGCCAATCGCAACGGTTTCATGGCCGTTTGCACGGGCATTGCTGCCTGCGGCCACCGAGAAATCGCCGGCAGCGGCAGCAGCCACGCCCGCCGCCATAGCGTTTGTGCCCGTTGCACCGTCATTGGCACGGTTGCCTTCCGTATTATCTTGCTCCGTCGGATTTACCGAATAATATTTCACACTTGCGTCGGCAATTTTGGTTGCCAGCACGTTGGCCACAGAATAAAGCTGGCTGCCGTTAATGGCATCGGTAGAAGTCTCAGAAATCGCGCCCGGTGCGATATGTTTGAGTTGGCGTTCGTAGCCCGCACTACCGAAGGATACCTGGTCGCCGGCGATAATCCTGCTACCGCCTGCAAAATTGCCGTATTGTACGCCGTTGACGTTGGCGTCGCGTTCGCCCGTTGCATCTGTTTCCGTCGTGCTGCCCGCACCAATCGCCACCGCATTGCCTTTGGTCGCTCTCGCCCCCATACCGAATGCGGCAGAAGCCAAACCTGTCGCACTTGTACCCGTACCGAATGCGGTTGAAAGCTCGCCGGTGGCTTGCGATTTGGTACCGATGGCTACGGCTGCTTCGCCCGAAGTCGGTTGAATATAGCTGTTCTTTCCGGTTGCCATCTCGTCGCCGGTATATTCTCTATAGATTTCTTTAACGGTTTTGCCCGAACCGTCCTCTACCTGTTTTTCTGCAACGGTATCCCAGTCATCCGAACCGATGACGATAGAGGAGTTGCCTTTGGCGGTAACATTGTTACCGATAGCGGTAGACTGGTCCCCCCAAGCATTGGCAAAGGCACCGATGGCCACAGTCTGGTTGGTATCTTGATTTGAAGCAGAGTCTGCCGGATTGATCGCCGAAGCGTTATAGCCGATAACCACGGAACGCGAGTTATTGGAGTGCGCTCCCTCGCCAATCACTATCGAGCTGTATTTCAAAGCCCGGGCATTATTACCGATGGCGATTGCGGCAGCCTGTGCCGCTATGCTGGATGTACCGATGGCAAGTGCATTAGTATCATCGGCATTCGCCCCCTGACCCAAAGCAACGGCATTCGCCTGACGGGCATGGCTGTTCAAACCTATAGCGACAGCTTGTTCACCGTCTGCATTAGCCGAATGTCCGAATGCAATGGAATCGACCTTCCAAGCATTGTTGTTCGTACCGATAGCAATGGCATCTTTGCCTTCGGCTTTGTTGCTCTTACCGAAAGCCAGGGCATTTTGGCCGGAAGCCACGGTAGAATCACCCATCGCAATGGCATCGCCTGCCAATGCCTGCGAATTTTTACCGAAAGCCATCGCACGGTTTTGGGCGGCGTTGGCATTGTTGCCGACGGCGACGGCATCTTCGCCCAGCGATTTGGCCTCATTGCCCAAAGCAATGGCATTTGCTTTGGCCGCATTAGCTTGGCGGCCCACTGCAAGTGAATTTTCCCCTGTCGCACGGTTATTGAAACCCAGTGTAGCCGCACCCGAAGCAGGCGCCTGACTATAAGGGCCGACAGCAACCGAGGAATTTCCCTTAGCCATCGCGCCATCACCGAGAGCTACGCTGGATTTGCCTGTTGCTTGGGAGTTTTGGCCGCCCGAAAACGAGTTCTGCCCATAGGCATTGCTGGCTTGGCCGATGGCGGTTGCATTTGTGCCGCTCGCGGTGCTTAGCGCACCGATCGCTACGGAACCTGCACCCGTGGTCGTACCCGAAACGTTGGGATCGGCGGGCGCCGTATCCGCATTAACCGAGGCTCTATTACCGATTACCACCGCATTTTGTGCCTCTGCCTTGGTTTCACTACCGATGGCGACGGTCTGTTCGGCAGTAGCCTGAGTCGCGTAGCCGATGGCGACAGTATTGTTTTTGTTTGCTACGACTTCGGTACCGACGGCGGTAACGTTATCTCCCCTTACCAGCACATGGGTACCGATACCGATAGATTTTGCTCCCTGAACCCCGAGGGCGGCGGCCCTGCCCGCATCGTTACTGCCGATGCCGATGGAACCCTGGCCGTTTACCGATGTATCCGCACCAATCGTGATGGCTTTTTGACCGGTCGCTTTGATGTTTACACCGATTGCCGTTGAATTGTTACTTGCCGCAATAGTAGAAGAAGTACCGGAGTTCGGACCGATTGCCAAAGCGCCGTTGTTACTTGCCTGAGCATTATTACCGATAGCTACCGCACCGGAACCGTGAGCCGAGGTGGTGCCGTTGCCGATGGCGAATGTCGCGCCTCCCGTAGCGGGTTTTTCAGTAATGGTCGCCCAAACCCCTTCCGACATTCCCAGCAATGCCATACTCAATGCAGTCAGTCTGAACAAGGCTTTCAGACGGCCTTGTTCGACGGCGCGGACTTCTTCTGCTGCGCCGCCGACTGTCGACGAGGCTTTGACATGTCCTTTTGCCAATTCGGAAGTTACGACGAAAGACTGGATCGTACGGTTCCAAACAATCTTGAAAATCTTGTTCATTTTATTTTCCTAATAATGTTAAACAAATAAATTTAATATATTACTGATTTTCTAAAATACTCCCGCCATTCGAAAATCAGTTTGCGTGGGACGGAGCAATCCGCATGTTGGAAATCGGGTGAGCTCTTTGTAAAAATACCAAAACAATATGACGATTATTGTCACTTCCAAACAAATTTCAGAATAAATTTATATCCTGAAAGATAGTATCTATACTTTAAATACAATCCGTTCAGGTTTATAAACAATCCGATTATCTATGAAATATAAAAAATTTAACTTTATTTTTCATTTTTAACGGAACTCTGACTGGCAATATCGAAGCAATTACTATGCCAAAACCTAAAATCCGTTTTACGGCGTCTGTATTTCTACGGCATTTTCCGTATTTTCAGACGACAAAAAAGAATACAGGCCGTCTGAAAATTTCAGACGGCCTGTATCAGAAAGGCATATCGATTAATTTTGAACAATTTTAGAATGATTACTTAATCAAGAAATTTTAACAATCAGAACAACGGGATACCGCCATATTCGTTTGACGCCGCCCCAAACGGGCAAAAACAAAAGCAGCGGCACCAGAAAGACACGGATGACATTTTCAGACGGCCTGACGAAAATGCCCGCAGGCCGTCTGAAACCGATTCAGTTTCCGTCCTGTTTTTCCAGCTGCTGTTTAAACCGCACGCCGGCGGCGTGATAAAACGGTTTGGGTGAGAACTGGCGCGAGACCTGTGAAGCGGTAATGGCGCCGATAAGCAGCCAGAACAGCAGATTTTGTCCGCCGGTCATCTCCATCACCACTACGCTGGCGGTCAGCGGCGACTGGGTGGCGCCGGCAAGGAAGGCCGCCATGCAGATGAGGACGACGACGTTGACGCCCGTTTCCAGCCCGACCAAGGCGGCGATATGGCTGCCGAGCATGGCGCCTATGGTCAGCGACGGGGTAAAGATACCGCCCGGAATACCCGCCCAATAGGAAAACACGGTGGCCGCCCACTTGGCGGCAGCGATGCCGAACGGCGCATCGTACATGCGGCGCAGCGCACCCGATGCTTCGTTATAGCCCGTACCGTAAGTCTGCCCCTGATAAACCGTGCCCAGCAGGGCCAGCAACACGCCCATTGCGGCAGCCAGCAGCAGCGGATGGCGGACAATCAGGTCGCGCCATTTTTGCGGGGAAAACGCCGCCGCGCCTTTATACAGAAATTGCCCGAACAGGCCGCCCGCGATGCCGCAAACCAGCCCCGAACCCAGTACCCACAGCAGCATATTGTCCAACTCGCCGCCGTGGAAGCCCGAAAAATACGGGTTGTTGCCCTGTACGGCCACTTGGATGAAACCCGCCGCCAACACGCCCAACAGGATTTGCCGTTCCCAGCGCAGCATCACGCCCCGACCCAGTTCTTCAATAGCGAAAACCACGCCCGCCAACGGTGCGTTGAACGCCGCCGCCAATCCGCCTGCCGCACCCGCCGCTATCAGATCGTTTTCCTGCATCCCCCTGAACGCGAGATTGTGTTTTTTACACCAGCCGCCCCAAGCCGACATCACCGCCGCGCCGACCTGTACCGACGGCCCTTCGCGACCGATAGACGCGCCGCACACCATGCCGATGAAGGTCAGCGGGATTTTGAGCAACGTCTGTCCGAACGGAATCAAACGGGTTTTGTTCACCCCGTAGGGCAGCGACAGCGAGGCCAGCACCTGCGGAATGCCGCTGCCCGCCGTATACGGGGCGAAACGGCGCGTCAGCCACGCAATCAGCGGCAGGCCCAGCGGCAACACCACCCATGCGAACCACGGATATTGCCTGACCAGCCTGGCGTTGGTTTCCAACGCAAAGTCAGCCATATGTGCGAACAGGAGCGACACCAGCGCGACCAGTGCCGAACCGGCAAGCAGGAAAGCGAAGGCGGCGGTTTTGCGGGAAAGGCGGCGCGTCTGCCTGAGTTTGTGGGCGATGCGCAAGCCGATAAATCTTGGGAGAGGCATTTTGTCGTGCAGATGGAAAAGTTGGATAAAAGGCCGTCTGAAAATGAAGTTCGGCAGGCTTAAGCGGGGATAACCAGTTTTTTCAGACGGCCTGTCGGATTTGCTGCATCATCGCGGCCCTGCCGCAACATGTCTGCCGCTTAACTATTGTGATAGAGTTGATTAACTGCCGACGGCACTAACTGTCTGCCGTCATTCCCGCGCAGGCGGGAATCCAGAACGTGGAATTTCAGAAATTTTTTCTTCATCGGTTTCTTAAGCCGAACAGTCTGGATTCCCGCCTGCGCGGGAATGACGGAACAGAGGCCGTCTGAAACCCATTTTTCAGACGGCCTCTTTCTTACGAGCGGTAATCCGCATTAATCGATATATATTCGTGCGTCAGGTCGCAGGTGTATACCGTCGCTTCGGCCTTGCCGCGCTGCAAATCGATGCGCACGGTGATTTCGTCCTCATCCATCACCGCCTGCCCCTGCTCTTCGGTGTAACTTTCGGCGCGGCCGCCGTGTTCGGCAACCAGCACGTCGCCCAGCCACATCCTGATTCTGTCGACATCCAAATCGGCGATGCCCGCATAACCGATGGCGGCCAGCAGGCGGCCGAGGTTGGGGTCACCGGCGGAAAAGGCGGTTTTGACCAGCGGGGAACGGGCAACGGCATAAGCGACCTTGCGCGCCTCTTCCCTGTCGGCGGCGCGTTCCACGCGGATGGTGATAAATTTGCCCGCACCTTCGCCGTCGCGCACGATGGCCTGAGCAAGTTCCAGTGCGATGCCGCCGAGCAATTCTTTCAACTGGCCGTAACGCGGGTCGGCGGTATTGTCGATTTCCATCTGGCCGCATTTGCCCGTGGCCATGATAACGAAGCTGTCGTTAGTGCTGGTGTCGCCGTCGACGGTGATGGTATTGAACGTAGCATCGGCGATTTCCTGCGTCAGAAGCTGCAACACGGGTTGCGATACTTTGGCGTCGGTGGCGATAAAGGCCAGCATGGTGGCCATGTTCGGATGAATCATGCCCGAACCCTTGGCGATGCCGGTGGCGCGGACCGTGTGTTTCTCACCGACTTTCCCCTCGCGGCTGGCAGCCTTGGACACGGTGTCGGTGGTCATAATCGCGCGAGCGGCGTCGCTCCAGTGTACGGGTTTGACATTGGGCAGCGCGCCGATGATTTTCTGAACGGGCAGCGGCTCCAGTATCACGCCGGTAGAAAACGGCAGTATCTGCGAAGGTTTGCAGCCCACCTGCCGCGCGGCGGCCTCGCAGACTTCCACCGCGTCGGCGCGCCCTTGGGCGCCCGTACCCGCATTGGCGTTGCCCGTATTGATGACCAGCGCGCGCACGCCGTCTTCGTCGAACAGGTGCGATTTGGCGATATAGACCGGCGCGGCGCAAAAGCGGTTTTGCGTGAATACGGCACCGACGGTATTCTGACTGTTCAGCACAATCAGCGTCAGGTCGTCGCGGTCGGCTTTTTTCACGCCGGCCTGACCGACGTATACCTGCACGCCGTCGATGCTCAGCAGTTCGGACGGGGATTTTTCTGTGAGGCGGACTGCCATTTTCTGCTCCTTGTTTTTCCTTGCGTTTTTCGTTTCCAGACAGCCTTTTGACGAAACAGGCCGTCTGAACGTTAAAATCAAGCCCGTCCGGCTTCCTGCTGGTCCGGCGGCATCGGATTGCTCTTGGCGGTGTGTTGCGTGCGGACGGCCCGTTTCGGCATCAGCGGGACAAATCTTCTTTTTTTACAAAGAGAACGGTTTCTTTGTTTGTTTTTTGTTAAGGTCTTAATCATAACGCGCAAGAGGCCGTCTGAAAAGTACCGGCATGAAAAACGGCATCCTTGCGGATGCCGTTGCGATATGTCAGTTTTTCCGGTAAGGGTTTTCCACCGCCTCAATCAGCGCCTTCAGATATTCGCGCAACTGCGCCTCGCCGCAACCCATCAGCAGCGCGTCTTCAAACGCGTCCTGCGCAAGCTGGTAAAGTTCGGTCATGTTTTCGGTCATCACCTTCACCTTCTCGGTACACGACACAATCTGACCGTCGTCGCCATACCATTTCGGCATTTCCGGCATACTCATGTTTCACGCCCTCAGTTCAGGAAACGGGACGGGTCGTTTTTCTTCACGCGGCGGCCGAACGCGTATTTCCGGTTCCAATATTTGTTGCTGAGGCTGGTGATTTCGATGCGCTTGCCGGTACGCGGCGCATGGATGAAGCGGTTGTTGCCGATAAACAGGCCGACGTGGGAAATCCGCCCGCGCACCGTGCGGAAAAACACCATGTCGCCCGGCTGCAATTCGCTGCGGCTGACCATCGTACCCATCTGCGCCTGCATGGCGGACGTGCGCGGCAGGCTGATGCCCATGCTGTTGCGGAAGATATGCTGCATGAAGCCGCTGCAATCGAAGCCGGTTCGCACCGACGTACCGCCCCAGCGGTATGCCACGCCCAGTAACCCCATCGCGCTGCGGATAAGGTCGTCCGCATTGCCGTCGCGCTGGTAGTTTGCGGCCTGCGGCGCAATATCGCCGCCTTGCCCTTGCCCGTTCAGAATGGCGGCCGCGCGCGAAGAAGACGGAACCAGCAGTTTCTGTACGGTTATCGGCGAGCCGTAAGAAGGCCGCGCAGGCGTTACCGGCGCGGTGGCGGGAGAAGAGGGAGTGGTGGAATTGCCGCCGTTAAACTGGTTCAGCACCTGCTGGCGGTTGCTCAACATTTTTTCCAAATCGTCGGCGTGGATAGGGGCTGCAAGCAGGCAGGCCGACACCATTATTGTGATCAGTCTGACAAATCGGTTCATTCGGTATTTCCGTTTCAGACGGCCTCTGTACCGTCTGCTGTTTATGTTATTCTTAAACTGTTTTCAGCATTTTCGGGTCCGATTGTATATAAAAATCGGGATGCTTGGCAAAAAAGCATCTGTTATATTGCGTTAACATATTGTTTTACAAAGACTTCATAAATAATCCTATATCATGATGATTCCCACTTTGCTCGCCATGCGCGACATATCCCGAATGCGCGAAATTATTACCGTTATGACAAAATACGGGTTGGGCGGTTTTTTGCAGCGCATCAAACTCTCCTATGGCAGCGCAGACGAATCTGCATCGGGCAGCCGCTATATGAGCACGCCGCGCCGCTTCCGTATGGCATTCGAAGAGCTGGGGCCGACTTTCGTCAAGCTCGGGCAGATTCTGTCTACGCGGGTGGACATCTTCGACGCGGAATGGATTGAAGAATTTGAGAAGCTGCAAAGCAACGTCGCCCCGATTCCGGTGGCAAGCATAGACGAATTAATCGAATCCTACCTCGGCAGGCCAATGGGGGAAGTGTTCCGTTCGTTCGATTCCGTCCCCGTCGGCAGCGCGTCCATCGCACAAGTGCACAAGGCCGTCCTGTCGGACGGCGAAACCGTGGCCGTGAAAATCAAGCGTCCCGACATCGAGCCGGTCATTCAGGCAGACTTGCGCATCCTGACCCACCTTGCCGGACTCATAGAATCGGAAATCCCCGAAGTGCGCCGCTACCAGCCGGTACAGATGGTGCAGTATTTTGCCCGCAGTCTGGCGAAAGAAACCGATTTGTCGGTGGAGCTGCGCTATATGCAGCGCTTCGGCCAAACCTTCGACAGCGACCCGTTCGTCCGCATCCCCCGCGTCTATCCCGACATTTCCAACCGCCAGATTCTCGTTCAGGAACACATCGGCGACACATTATTAAAGGACATCCGCATCGAAACGCTTGATGCGCCGATGCGCACGCAGCTCGCCGCACGCATCACCGACACCCTGTTTACCATGATTCTGCAACAGGGCTTTTTCCACGCCGACCCCCATCCGGGCAATATCTTTATCGGTTCGGACGGCCGCATCACCCTAATCGACTTCGGACTGGTCGGCCACCTCAGCAGCACCCGCCGCCGCGAAATCGTCGACTTAATCAACGCCCTTACCCGCAAAGACCAGTTCACCATGCAATACGTATTAAGCAACTGGGCGCAGGGCGACCTGCCCGACGAAAACCTGCTCGGAGCCGACGTATTGGAAATGCTGCTCAACTACGAACACACGCCCGTGCGCGACCTGCGCATCAGCCAGGTTATCAACGACATCACCCAGATTATGCGCAACCACGGCCTGACACTGCCGGGCGACTTGGTCATGCTGTTTAAAACCCTCATCACGCTCGAAGGCGTGGCCAAGCGGCTGGACGGCCAAACCGAACTTTTGGAGCGCGCCAAACCCATTGTGGCCGACGCCTTCAAAGAGCGTTCCTCGCCCGAACACATTTTGCGCAAAGGCAGGATGCACCTGCAAACGCTGCTGCAAGCCGCCGACGAACTGCCGCAAAACCTGTTCCGTCTCAGCCGCCGCCTGCAAAAAGGCCAAATGGGGATTACGCTGGACTTCAAACGCTTCGACCAAATCAGCCACCAAATCGACCGTGCCGCCAACCGCCTGACGATGGGCATCGTTACCGCCGCGCTGATTATCGGTTCGTCCATCGTCATGAGCATCGAAACCGGCCCGAAATTCATCGGCTTCATCGGCTATCTGCTCGCCTTCGCCAACAGCCTGTGGATTATCTGGTCGATTTGGCGTTCGGGAAAACACTGAAACATCCGGCGCGCGCGCACCCTTTAAATTAAATCAAACCCGTCAGGCCGTCTGAAACCGCGTTCCGCCGCGCACCGTTTTCAGACGGCCTTGATTTATCCGCCGCCGCAACCATATAGCCGTCAATCCGTTATCCGCATAATATATAGAGAACACCATGACACAACGCATCCCTGCCGCCGATAGCCGCACACGCTTCATCTTCGACGACATGCCCGTACGCGGCCTACATGTCCGGCTCGAAAACGTATGGCGGCACATCGCAGGCCAGAAACCCTACCCCGCCGCCATCCGCCGCGCACTGGGCGAACTGCTGGCGGCAGGCGTACTGCTGTCGAGCAACCTGAAAACCGACGGCACGCTGACCGTACAAGTACAAGGACAAGGCCGTCTGAAAATGCTGGTGGTCGAAGCCACTTCCGAACACACCGTGCGCGCTACCGCCCGCTGGAACGAACAGGCCGAAATCGGCGCAGACGAAAGCCTGGCCGATCTCTTGGGCGACAACGGCATTTTCGCCCTGACGCTGCAACCCAAAGACGGCGAACAATGGCAGGGCATCGTCCCCCTCGAAGGCGGCAGCATCGCCCACATGCTGATGAACTACATGAAACGCTCCGAACAGCTCGACACCCACATCGCCCTATCCGCATCCGACGACGCCTGCGGCGGCCTTCTGGTGCAACGCCTGCCCGAAGAAGAAACCGACGGCGGCGCATGGGCGCACGTCGGCACGCTGGCGCAAACCGCCACAGCGGAAGAACTGGTCTCGCTCGACGCCCACCACCTGCTCTACCGGCTGTTTCACGAAACCCCGCCGCGCGTGTTCGAGCCCGAACAAATCGAATTTTCCTGCACCTGTTCGCGCGGCAAAGTCAGCGACATGCTGCTGATGCTCGGCGCGGCAGAAGTCGGCGGCGTCGTGGCCGAACAAGGCAGCATCGAAGCGAATTGCGACTTCTGCCACGCCAAATATGTGTTCGACGAAACCGACGTCAACGCCCTGTTCGGCGCAGACATCGTCGACACCGCGCGGCAGGAAATCCGCCGCCTGCAATAACGTCCGCCCCGTCAGGCCGTCTGAAAACCAGCCGCACGCTTTTCAGACGGCCTCATCGTCTTTCAGCGTATACAGCATAATTACAGACAAGATAATTACATACACTGTCGCATGTCTATCCAATCTGAGAAAAACCAGTCTTTTAAAATACTTGCCGTAAAATTACCGCGCACGGGCCGTCTGAAAGGCGGGTAAAGATTCCGTTAAAATTGCCCATCCCAGCCGAAACCATCTAAAATACAGGCAATTAAATTACATACCTCGCACCGCCCTTCCATGAGCACAACCCCCTTTATCGAACTGAAAAACGTCGTATTCGCCTACGGCGACCGCCCGATTCTGCACGACATCAACTTCACCGTCGAACAGGGGAATTTCGCCGCCATCATGGGCGGTTCCGGCAGCGGCAAGACCACGCTGATGCGCCTGATTACCGGCCAAATCCACCCGCAGCAGGGACAGGTATTAATCGAAGGACGCGACGTCGCCCGCTTTTCCGACGCCGAACTCTACGAACACCGCCGCCGCATGGGCGTGTTGTTCCAACACGGCGCCCTTTTCACCGACCTTTCCGTGTACGACAACATCGCCTTCCCGATGCGCGAGCTGACCGGACTGCCCGAAGACGTCATCCGCGATTTGGTCGTCCTGAAACTGAACGCCGTCGGCCTGCGCGGCGTCGAACGCCTGATGCCGTCCGAACTCTCCGGCGGCATGTCGCGCCGCGTCGCCCTCGCCCGCACCATCGCGCTCGACCCCGAAATCATGCTCTACGACGAACCGTTTACCGGCCTCGACCCGATTTCGCTGGGCGTGATCGCCCACCTCATCAGCCGCGTCAACAAAGCCCTGCGCTCGACCAGCATCATGGTAACGCACGACATCGAAAAATCGCTGGAAATCGTCAACCAAGTCATCTTTCTGGCGCACGGCGAAATTATGTTCTCCGGCTCGCCGCAGGAAATGCGCGAACTCGATTCGCCGTGGGTCAGACAGTTTATCGGCGGCCTGGCCGACGGGCCGGTGGCGTTCCGCTATCCCGCCCAGACGACGTTGCAGCAGGATTTGATGGGGTAAAGGCCGTCTGAAAACGGCAAAACACGATGAAAACCGACCGGCTCCCGCTCCTCATCCTCGCCCTTGCAGACATCGCAGGCTTGGTTTACGCGGTTTACGGATTCGCCCGTGCAGGCACTTTCGTTTTGACGTTTCTGATGGAACGGGTATCGGAAGCGGCAGCGTCTTTCTCGTTTGACGACTTCGGACTCAGCAGCCTTTTTCTGATCACGCCGTTGTCGTCGCTGCTTTTGTACTGCCTGCTGCCCGTTTCGGCATACGGCCTCGCCCGCGGCAGGACATGGGTGAGATGGGTGGTGCCGGCGCAGTTGCCGCTGCGCCTGCTGGACGCCTCGCCCACCGTTCCCGTGGCCGAAACCGCCCTCGCCGAACGGCTTGCCGCCCCGCTGCCCGAACTTTGGCAGACCGATGCGGTACTTGCTTTGCTGGTACTGGCCGAAACGGGGAAGGCCGTATGGGTGTTTTACCTTGTACGGCGGCAGAAATGATTTTTTCAGACGGCCTCATCCCGTTAAGGCCGTCTGAAACCGCAAGCCGGATTTCCGAATCCGGCGAAACCTTTTAAAACACAACGCTTGTCGGATTCAGGCAGCCCACCCGTAAAAAATATGAACTTTATCCGAACCGTCGGGGCCAAAACCCTTGACTTTATCCAATCCCTAGGCAGCATCACCCTGTTTCTGCTGCGCATTCTGACGAAATCGGCCACAGCGTTCACACGTCCGCGGCTGAGTATCCGCCAAGTGTATTTTTCCGGCGTCATGTCGGTACTGATTATCGCCGTGTCCGGCCTGTTCGTCGGCATGGTGCTGGGTTTGCAGGGCTATACCCAGCTGGCCAAATTCAAATCCGCCGATATTCTGGGCTATATGGTCGCCGCTTCGCTGCTGCGCGAACTGGGGCCGGTATTGGCGGCGATTCTGTTCGCCAGCAGCGCGGGCGGTGCGATGACCAGCGAAATCGGCCTGATGAAAACCACCGAGCAGCTCGAAGCGATGAACGTGATGGCGGTTGACCCCGTCGCCCGCGTGGTGGCGCCGCGCTTTTGGGCGGGCGTGTTTTCCATGCCGCTGCTGGCTTCGATTTTCAACGTGGCGGGCATTTACGGCGCGTATCTGGTCGGCGTGCAGTGGCTGGGGTTGGACGGCGGTATTTTCTGGGCACAGATGCAGAACAATATCTCGTTCAGCTATGATGTCGCCAACGGCCTGATTAAGTCCGCCGCATTCGGTACCGCGGTAACGCTGATTGCCGTGCACCAAGGTTTCCACTGCGTGCCGACTTCCGAAGGAATTTTACGCGCCAGTACGCGCACGGTGGTTTCTTCCTCCCTGACGATTCTGGCGGTCGATTTTGTTTTAACAGCATGGATGTTTACCGAGTAAGTACAATGAAAAAAAGTATTTTAGAATTTTGGGTGGGCCTGTTTGTCCTGCTGGGCGCGGTGGCGGTCGGCTTTCTGGCGTTCCGCGTGGCAGGCGGTACGGCAATCAGCGGCTCTTCCGGCAAAAGCTATACCGTGTACGCCGAATTCAGCGACATCGGCGGCCTGAAAACGAATGCGCCGGTCAAATCCGCCGGCGTGCTGGTCGGCCGCGTCGCGTCGATTTCGCTCGACCCGAAAACTTATCAGGCCAAAGTCAGTCTCAATCTGAACAGCCAGTATAAATTCAGCAGCGACGTATCCGCCCAAATCCTCACCTCCGGCCTTTTGGGCGAGCAATACATCGGCCTGCAACAAGGCGGCGACACCGAAGATTTGGCTGCCGGCGACACCATTTCCGTAACCAGTTCCGCCATGGTGCTGGAAAACCTCATCGGCAAATTCATGACCAACTTTGCCGAAAAGAACGCGGGCGACAGCAAAAAAGCCGCCGATTCCGCAGCGGAATAACCGTAACCATACCGTTCCATTCAGGAAAACAACATGAAAAAAATTTCGTTTATCAGCGCAGCGAGCATCGGTTTACTCAGCATCAGCCTGGCGGCGGCATCGCCCTCCGACGCGGTCGGACAAATCCGCCAAAACGCCACACAGGTCCTGTCGATTCTGAAAGGCGGCGATGCCGACGGTGCCCGCCGCAAAGCAGAAGCCTACGCGCTGCCCTACTTCGACTTCCAGCGTATGACCGCGCTGGCGGTGGGCAATCCGTGGCGGCAGGCGACCGACATGCAGAAGCAGGCGCTGACCCGCGAGTTCCAAACCCTGCTCATCCGCACCTATTCCGGTACGATGCTCCAGTTTAAAAACGCCAAGGTAAACGTCAAAGACAACCCTGTCGTCAATAAAGGCGGCAAAGAAATCGTCGTCCGCGTCGAAGTCAGCAATTCGGGCGAAAAACCGGTCAATATGGATTTCTCCACATACCAGAGCGGCAGCCGCTACCGCGTGTACAACGTGGCGGTGGAAGGCGCGAGCTTGGTAACGGTTTACCGCGGACAATTTAACGAAACCGTCAAAAACAAAGGCATCGACGGCCTGATTGACGAGTTGAAAACCAAAAACAGCGGCAAAGCAAGCAAGTCATGAATTCAGAAACACGCGACGGCACCCTCTATCTCAGCGGCGACATAACGGTCAAGACCGTTACCGCTGCCGCTTTTTCCGGATTCGGGCGGCAATGCCGTCTGAAAGACATCCGTATTCTTGATTTGGCCGAAGTCGGCCGTGCCGACTCTGCCTGCGTATCGCTGCTGCTGACCGCCCTGCGCGCCAACGGTTCACTGGAAATCCGCAACCTGCCCCAGTCCGTACAGGCATTGGCCGAACTTTACGAAATCAGAGAATGGGTACACTCATGAAGAAAACCGCCGCAACCCTGCTTTCACTCACGCTGCTCTCCGCCCTGCCCGCTTCGGCGGCGGAACGCAACAGCGCCGACCCGTATGAACCGTACAACCGCTTTGTTTTCAACATCAACGACAAAGCCGACCACTATGTACTTGCCCCTGTCGCCCGCGGTTACCGCAAGGTTACGCCGAAACCGGTGCGTGCGGGCGTCAGCAATTTTTTCAACAACCTGCGCGACGTCGTCAGCTTCGGCAGCAACGTCCTGCGGCTGGACGCCAAACGCGCCAGCGAGGATTTCGTGCGCGTCGGCATCAACACCACCTTCGGCTTGGGCGGACTGATTGACGTCGCCGATGCCGGCGGCATCCCGAACAACAAAAATACGCTGGGCGACACCCTTGCCTCGTGGGGCTGGAAAAACAGCAACTATTTCGTCGTTCCCCTGCTCGGACCTTCCACCGTGCGCGACACGACAGGTTCCATCGTCACCACCGTCTACCCCGTTAAAAATGCCGTGTTCCATACTTCGGCCGGACGCTGGGGCACCACCGGACTCAATGCCGTCAACAACCGTGAAGGGCTGCTCAACCTGACCGACAGCCTCGAAGGTGCGGCCCTCGACAAATACAGCTACACCCGCGACCTCTACATGCGGATGCGCGCACGGCAGACCGGCGGCACCTTGCCGCAAACTCCCGATGACGACATCGACATTGACGAACTGGTAGACAGCGGCAAGCCGGACAACCTTTCCCCCGCCGAAACCGCCGACACGCCCCAAACTGCTTCCGCACCCGTTACCGAAGAGTGGGTCCGCATCCGCCCCGAAGGCGGCAGCAATGCGGGGCAGGTGCAGTAACGCAGCCCGTATTTAAATATTCAGAGGCCGTCTGAAAAAATTTCAGACGGCCTCTGCCTTATTCTCCGCCCGCGCCGGTCAAAACGGCGATGAAGCCCGCGTTTTACTTTGACGACGGAGAAGCCAGCCAGTATCCTGTTATTCCGACTTCACGACAAATACGATTGGAGAAACCATGTTCGCCGACAAACAAACCGTTTTAGACGCCTTCAACTTCCGCCATGCCTGCAAAAGCTATGATGCGTCCAAAAAAATCAGTGCTGAGGATTTCGACTTCATTCTGGAGTCCGCCCGCCTGTCGCCCAGTTCGTTCGGATTGGAACCGTGGCGTTTTCTGGTGATACAGAATCCCGAACTGCGCGGCGAAATCCGCGACATCTCTTGGGGAGCGAGCAAAATCATGGATTGCAGCCATTTTGTCATCCTGCTGGCGCGCACGCAGCAGGCCATGCAGGCCGACTACCAGCGCAGAATCTGGGGCGGCGTACACCATATACCGCCTGAAACCATCGAAATCATGGAAAAATTCTTTAAGAATTTCAGCGAACGCGATTTCGCCATTACCGAAAACCCGCGCACCTTCCACGATTGGGCATGCAAGCAGACTTATATCGCACTGGCCAACATGATGACCGCCGCCGCCCTCATCGGCATTGATTCCACGCCGGTGGAAGGCTTCCAACTCGACAAAGCCAACAGCCTGCTGGCCGAAAAAGGACTGATGGACCCTGACGAATACCGCATCAGCGTTATGGTGGCGTTCGGCTACCGCGCCCGCGAACCGAAACGCGCCAAAACCCGTCAGGCTGCGGCGGACATCATCCAGTGGGTCGAATAGGTTTTTGACCCGTTACCTGCCAAAGGCCGTCTGAAACCCGCCCCCTATTTTTTCAGACGGCCTCCGAATGTGCAAATATAGCGTTTCCTCGGTCTTTGCTATATCATTCCCCTACCTGAATCGAAGGAAAACACCATGTACGAAGTCAACCGCAGCGTCTTCCTGCTCATTCCGCTCGAACCCTTTTGGAACTGGCTGCAATCCCTGCCCGGCAACCACCTCGACGGCCTGACCCTCGAAGACATCCAGGCCGACGCCAATTCCTACCTCGTGCGTCCGTGCGAAACCGCCGACGAAGTTTGGGACGAAATCGAAACCCGTTTCGAAGACATTTTCGCAGCCGAGCTCGCCGACTGGTGCGAAGACGAACGCGAATGGCCGGATTTGGACGCCGACATTTTCAACGAATGGTTCGACATCCAGCTTTCCACCGTCATCACCGACCTCGAACACGAACCGCTGGCGCGCGAAGCCTTCCAGCCCATCAACCTGAACTGATGAACGTCCGCGTCCGCAACTACCACCTCGACGGCTACGGCCACGTCAACAACGCGCGCTATCTCGAATTTCTCGAAGAAGCGCGCTGGACGTTTTTTGAGCAACACGGTTTGCTGTCCGCACTCAAAGGCATCATGCTCGTCGTCGCGCGTGCCGACATCCGCTACCGCCGCCCCGCCGTCGAAGGCGACGAATTGCGCTTTGAAGGCCGTCTGAAAGAAATGACCTCGCGCCATATCGTACTGACCCAGACCATCATCCTGCCCAACGGCAAAAACGCCGTCGAAGCCGAAATCACAATGATGGCCGTCAACGCCGCCAACGGGCGCAGCATCAGCATTCCCGCCCCCCTGTCAACCGCCTTGAAAACCATCGCCGCCGAATGAAAAAACTGCTTTCCCTAGCCGCCGTCGCCGTCATCGGTACACTGCTCGCCCTCGTACTCATTCCCGAAAACAAAACCGCCCCCGCCTTCTCCCTGACCGACCTGCAAGGCAAACCCGTGTCCGACGCCGACTTGCGGGGCAAAGTAAGCTTTATCAATTTCTGGTTTCCGTCCTGCCCCGGCTGCGTCAGCGAAATGCCCAAAGTCATCAAAATGGCCAAAGACTATCGGGGCAAAGACTTCCAAGTCCTCGGCATCGCCCAGCCGATAGACCCGCTTGAAAGCGTGAACCAATACGTCCGCGAATACGGCCTGCCTTTCACCGTCATGTTCGACGGCAACAAAGCCGCCGCCCAAGCCTTCGGCACACAGGTTTACCCAACCTCGTTCCTCATCAACAAAAAAGGCGAAATCCTGAAAACCTTTGTCGGCGAACCCGATTTCGCCGCGCTCTATCAGGAAATCGACAAAGAATTGGCGAAATAAAGCAAGAGGCCGTCTGAAACGCGTTTTCAGACGGCCTCACAAACCAATACCGATGCCGTTGTCCGCCATCCTTAAAAATGGAAAGAACGGCTTGATTATCCGGCAAAATCCGAAAGCACCAGCCCCGAAACCCCAACCCAACGCTTATCCCGTATAATAAACCGAATAGTCCCGTTTCAGGAGCAACACCTTCCGTCCAAACGGCTCCGGCAGACAACGGCCGACAGGCCGTCTGAAGCCGGCAACAGATTCCCGAAATTTAAGAGAACACCATGAAATTCATCGACGAAGCAAAAATCGAAGTCGCCGCAGGCAAAGGCGGTAATGGCGCAACCAGTTTCCGCCGCGAAAAATTCGTACCGCGCGGCGGCCCCGACGGCGGCGACGGCGGCAAAGGCGGCAGCGTCTGGGCGGAAGCCGACGAAAACACCAACACCCTCGTCGAATACCGCTTCGTCAAACGCTACCAAGCCAAAAACGGCGAAAAAGGCCACGGCTCCGACCGTTACGGCGCAGGTGCGGACGACATCGTCCTCAAAATGCCCGTCGGCACCCTTATCCGCGACCTCGATACCGACGAAATCGTCGCTGACCTCACCTACCACGGTCAGCGCGTCTGCCTTGCCAAAGGTGGCAAAGGCGGCTTGGGCAACATCCACTTCAAATCCTCCGTCAACCGCGCCCCAAAACAGTCCACGCCCGGCGAAGAAGGAGAAACCCGTTCCCTGCAACTCGAACTCAAAGTCCTCGCAGATGTCGGCTTATTAGGCATGCCCAACGCCGGTAAATCCACCCTGATTACCGCCGTATCCGCAGCACGTCCCAAAATCGCCAACTACCCCTTCACCACCCTGCATCCGAATTTGGGCGTCGTGCGCATCGACGAAAACCACAGCTTCGTCATGGCAGACATCCCCGGCCTGATTGAAGGCGCGGCTGAGGGCGCAGGCCTCGGCCATCGTTTCCTCAAACACTTATCACGCACCGGTCTGCTGCTGCACGTCGTCGATTTGGCGCCCTTCGACGAAACCGTCAACCCCGCCGAAGAAGCCCTTGCCATCATCAACGAATTGCGCAAATACGACGAAGAACTCTACGACAAACCGCGCTGGCTGGTGCTGAACAAACTCGACATGCTCGACGAAGAAGAAGCCCAAGAACGCACCGCCGCCTTCCTCGAAGCCATCGGCTGGGATTACCCCAAACCCGACGATCGCTTCCAATTCGACATGGAAACCCCGCGCCTCTTCCAAATCAGCGCACTAACCCACCAAGGCACGCAGGAACTCGTCCACCAAATCGGACGCTATCTTGAAGAGAAAAAACGCATCGAAGCCGAAAAAGCCGAAGCAGAACAAGCGGCAAATGCCGAGATTGCCGAACAACAGCCTAAAACCGATACCGGCGTGTTCAAACCCGAGTGAGAAGTTTCAGACGACCTTTTACCGAAACAAAAGGTCGTCTGAAAACCGCCAAATCGTTCCAAAAACCGACGTAGGGGCGGGTTTTACACCCGCCCGCAACTGCAACGGACAGTGCAAATCGATAAAGCCATATTTGCCTTCTTAACCGAATGGCAGCCGAAAACCCAAAAAAAAGGCGGGTGTAAAACCCGCCACTACAACAGATTCACGCAGTCCAAACCATTGCAGAAAATCACTTTCGATAAACTGCTGATAACCGACAATGCCGTCTGAAAACCGAATGTCGGTGCGGGATTATGCCCGCCCGTGCCACAGCCAATAATCATGCAATTATATTTTGACACCGCATTACCAAACGGCTATCGAAGCCAATCCCAACAAATCCGCGTCTTAACCGAAACATGGATGGAGCGTAACGGCTATTGTCCCTGCTGCGGCAATAAACCGATTAAAAAGTTTACCAACAACAAACCCGTTGCCGATTTTTTCTGTCCGCAATGCAGTGAAGAATACGAATTAAAAAGTAAAAAACAAAACACAATCGGAAAAATCGTTCCAGACGGCGCATACCGTACCATGTTGGAGCGCATCCAATCCGACACCAATCCCAACTTCTTCTTTCTTGCCTACAAAAAAGCCGATTATTCCGTGCAGCAGCTCATGCTGGTTCCCAAGCATTTCATTACCGCCGACATGATTGTGCCGCGTAAAAAAGGCATTCCGAACCGCCCCGATTACATCATGTGTTCAATGAATATCGCCTCGCTGCCCGAAAGCGGCAAAATCCTGTTGATAGACAAGGCAAAAACCATCGAACCCGAAACCGTTTTGAAGCAATGGCAGGCAAACCTGTTTCTGCGCGGACAAAAAGCGGAAAAGAAAGGCTGGCTCTTGGCAATCATGAAATGTATCGACAAATTGCCCGAAAAATTTACGCTGGCGCAAATGTATGAATTTGAAACACAATTGTCCATCCAATTTCCCGAAAACAATCATATCAAAGACAAAATCCGCCAGCAGTTGCAGATTCTGCGCGATCAAAATATGATCGAATTCGTCGGACGGGGGATTTATCGGAAAGTTACTATCAGTTTATAAGTGAATGTGATAGGGTGCAGCCGTTTATCAAAGTCGTCTGAAAAACTGGTTTCAGACGACCTTGTTCTGTATAACGAAGATGCAATGAAAACGCAAAACGACGGTAAGCAGATGAAATGTGTCTGGACATTTACGCCGCCGAACAAAACGGAAAAAACGTTTGGCAAACACCCGACACAAAAACCGCTTGCCTTGCTGAAACGCTGTATATTGGCAGCTTCAAATACAGGCGATTTGATTTTCGACCCGTTTATGGGCAGTGGCACAACAGGCGTGGCAGCATTAAAATACGGGCGGAAATTTTGCGGCTGCGAACAAGAAACGGAATTTTTTGAATTGGCAAAGAAAAGGTTGGAAAATGGCTTCCAGTATTGCATGGAATAAGATTTTTGATGATTTGGACTTGCACAATCATGACTTTGATGTTGCTCCTGCAGAAATTACCGCTGCGCAAATCAAGCAGGCATGTCAAGGGTTTACACGAGTAACAGATAAAGAAGTATATAGATTGTGTAAGCAGTACAGCAGGGAAGACCAACCGCAGGTTTTTAAAGATAAGGGGTTGTTTATCCTTCCTAAGAGAAACGGTTCGTACTATATCGTTAAGGGTGAAGGCTATGTTGATATTCCCAACATAACCGACGAAGTTCAAGATTATCATTCCACCTTGGATTTCGAGTTGAAAAGTTCCGTTGTTGGCGATTCAGAAATGCAACATGTAGATTTTGCCTATGCGAACTCCCTTATCCGTACTTTTATGAATGATCCTTCTCTTGTCCTAACGATACGCGGGCGGAAATATTCGCCTGATTTCAGGTGCAAGGTACAGAATTTTGAACTACACATTTCCAGCATACAAACGGAAGTAGATGCAGGTTACGAAGGACGGGATTCCATTGTTTTAGTAGAAGCTAAAAACTCCAGCACATCCAATATCATCATACGACAGCTCTATTTCCCTTATCGTCAATGGGCTGAACAAGTTAAGGGGAAAACAGTTCATACATTGTTTTTTGAAAAGAGGCTAGTTGGCGGAGAGCTGATTTATTATATCTGGCAGTTTGGATTTCGAGATGTAAACGATTACAACAGTATTGAGCTGAATCGGTCTGCACGATATAGAATTATTCAAAATCCACAATAACTAGGAAATCCCATGACCACCATCTACAACACCCTTACCCGTCAAAAAGAACCCTTCACCCCCATCGCCCCTAAAAACGTGCGTATGTACGTTTGCGGCATGACCGTTTACGACTACTGCCATTTAGGCCATGCCCGCGTGATGGTCGTGTTCGACATGATTGCCCGCTGGCTGCGCGAGTGTGGCTATCCGCTTACTTATGTGCGCAACATCACCGACATCGACGACAAAATCATCGCCCGCGCGGCTGAAAACGGCGAAACCATTGGCGAACTGACCGCGCGCTTCATTCAGGCCATGCACGAAGATGCCGATGCTTTGGGCGTATTGCGTCCCGACATCGAGCCGAAGGCGACGGAAAACATCCCGCAAATGATTGCCATGATTGAAACCCTGATTCAAAACGGCAAGGCTTATCCTGCCGCCAACGGCGACGTTTACTACGCCGTGCGCGAGTTTGCCGCTTACGGACAATTATCGGGCAAATCGTTGGACGACCTGCGTGCGGGCGAGCGCGTGGAAGTGGACGGTTTCAAACGTGATCCGCTTGATTTTGTATTGTGGAAAGCCGCCAAAGCAGGCGAACCGGCATGGGAAAGCCCTTGGGGTAACGGCCGTCCGGGCTGGCACATCGAATGCTCTGCCATGAGTGAAAACCTGTTCGGCGATACTTTCGACATTCATGGCGGCGGCGCGGACTTGCAATTTCCGCACCACGAAAACGAAATCGCCCAAAGCGTCGGCGCAAGCGGTCATACCTGCGGCCATGACCACGCGCAAACACATCACGGTCAAAGCATTGCCAGCCACGTCAAATACTGGCTGCACAACGGCTTTATCCGCGTGGACGGCGAAAAAATGTCCAAATCGTTGGGCAACTTCTTCACCATCCGCGAGGTGTTGAAACAATATGACCCGGAAGTCGTGCGTTTCTTCATTCTGCGCGCCCACTACCGCAGCCCGCTGAACTACTCCGACGCGCATTTAGACGACGCCAAAGGCGCACTGACCCGCCTGTACACCACCTTGAAAAACACCCCAGCGGCTGCGTTCGAATTATCCGAAAACGCCAACGACTACACCCGCCGCTTCTACGCCGCCATGAACGACGATTTCGGCACGGTTGAAGCCGTTGCCGTGTTGTTTGAATTGGCAGGCGAAGTGAACAAAACCAATGATGCGCACCTTGCCGGTTGCCTGAAAGCCTTGGGTGGCATCATCGGCCTGCTGCAACGCGACCCGACCGAGTTCCTGCAAGGCGGTGCCGTTTCAGACGACCTCTCCAACGAAGAAATCGATGATTTAATTGCCCAACGCAAACAGGCGCGCGCGGATAAAAACTGGGCGGAGTCTGACCGCATCCGCGACCTTCTGAACGAACACAAAATCATTCTGGAAGACAACGCCGGCGGCACGACTTGGCGGCGCGGGTAACAACCGAAACGAAACCGGCAGGCCGCCCTGCCGCCGTTGCGGTATTTCCCACATCCGCTGCTTATCTGTTTGACACACCGAAAGAAAATAACGATAATACGCAGCTTGTCTTGAAGTATAGGCAAAACCCCTATACCCGCTAATCGAAAGGAAACATCATGAAACAAGGTATCCACCCTAATTACCACGAAATCAGCGTTACCTGCTCCTGCGGTAACAAATTCACCACCAAATCGGCTATGGAAAAAGAAAACTTCACCATCGAGGTTTGTTCTTTGTGCCACCCGTTCTACACCGGCACCCAGAAAATCGTCGACACCACCGGCCGCGTGGACAAATTCAACAACAAATTCGGCAACCTGTTCAAACGCGGTTAACCGGCTGCCAAAAAAGACTGCTCAAGCAGTCTTTTTTATTGCCCGTTTTTCAGACGGCCTGCATCGGCAGGCCGCCGCTTCTTACAGAATTTAAAGCAGCTTGCGTTTATAATTTGATAAACTTCCGTCGTCCATATTCACACGCAGATTACGTTTTACTATGCTTACTTACACTCCGCCGGATTCCCGCAAACCCGCCAAGACCTACGAAAAGCCCTGGCTGCTGCTTCTGATGGTGTTCGCATGGCTGTGGCCGGGCGTGTTTTCGCACGACTTGTGGAATCCCGCCGAACCGGTCGTGTTTACCGCACTCGAAGCCTTGCGACACGGCGCATCGCCGCTGGTCGCCGACGTGTTGGGACAGGCGGACTTTAAAATTCCGCCGGTCTACCTCTGGACGGCCGCCGCGTTTCAAAACCTGCTTTCGCCCTGGGCCGCCGACGCCTATTCCGCCGCACGTTTCGCCAGCGTGTTTTTTACCGCCGCCGGCCTCGCCTGCTGCGGTTTCGCCGGATTCAATCTTCTGGGCAGGCATCACGGCCGCAGCGTGGTGCTGATTCTGGCCGGTTGCGTCGGCCTGCTCTCGATGGCGCACTTCCTCAGCGGCCTGTCGGTTACCTTTGCCGCGCTGTCCATGATTCTGTGCGGCTTTTCACTGGCACATAAAAAAGTGATTACCGGTGCTTTGCTGCTGGGCGGCGGCTGGGCGCTGCTGTCGCTGTCGGCAGGCTTCCTGCTGACCGCCGTGTTGGTGCTGACGGCGCTATTACTGCCGCTGCATCCGCAATGGCGCTTCAAACGCTATGCCCTGACACTGGTCGGCGCATTCGCCGTCGGCCTGCCGCTGATGGTGGTTTACCCCTTTTTGCTGCACCGCCTGCAACCCGCCGCATTCGACTTGTGGCTGAATACCCGTTCACTCGGCGCATTCGGCGGTCTGGCGGATTTTCAGACGGCCTTCAACCTGCCCTACTATTTGAAAAACCTGATTTGGTTCGCCTTCCCCGCCTGGCCGCTGATGGCTTGGACCTATACCCGCATACGCATCGGCGCGCAACGCTGGAGCGTATTGAGTACGGCATGGATTGGTTCCGCCGCCGTCCTGCTCGCCGTCAATCCCGAAACCTACCAAGACCACCTCGTGTGGCTGCTGCCGCCGATGGCGCTGCTCGGCGCGGCGCAGCTCGACGGGCTGAGGCGCGGCGCGGCGGCGTTTATCAACTGGTTCGGCATCATGACCTTCGGCTTCTTAGCCGTGTTCCTGTGGATAGGTTTCTTCGCCATGAATTACGGCTGGCCCGCCAAGCTTGCCGAACGCGCCGCCTATTTCAGCCCGTATTATGTTCCCGACATCGACCCCGCCCCGATGGCGGTGGCGTTGTTGTTCACCCCGCTGTGGCTGTGGGCGATTACCCGTAAAAACATCCGCGGCCGCCAAGCCGTTACCAACTGGGCGGCGGGCGTTACCCTGGCGTGGGCGTTGCTGATGACGCTGTTCCTGCCTTGGCTGGATGCCGCCAAAAGCCACGCGCCCGTTGTTCACCAAATGGAAGCCGCCCTTGCTCCCGAACTGAAACAGCGGTTTTCAGACGGCCTCGAATGTATCAGCGTCGCCGCCGCCGACCACCGTGCCCGCATCGCCTGGACACAATACGGCAGCCTGAAACTGAATGTCGATGACCCCGCCTGCCGCTACCGCCTAGTGCAACAACCGAAAAATACCGCCCCCCCACAAGGCTGGACGCAAATCTGGCAGGGCGCACGGCCAAGAAATAAGGTGGAAGGTTTCGCGCTGTTAGAAAAAATGGAGTAAACAAAACCGGCTTTTCATAAAGTAAAAAGCCGCCTGAGTCTTATTTCAGACAGCCGTAAAACTTTTCTTCTTCCTCATTCTAAAATCTTCGTAGATAGATCTGTTCCTGCTCTTTAATACTTCATTTGAAAGAGAAAGACGTTTCTAAGAAAATGGAAGCAACCATCATTTTCAGATGAATTCAAGCTTATATCCATAATAAGCATTCATTTTCTTTTCACAAGCCAAAATCTCTTGAAAGAACCACCTCTTGCCTTTTCCTTTATAATCCATCCATCTATTTTTCACTTATTTCAAGCAGGTTCACCATGTCCAAACCCACTCTCCTCCTCGTTGACGGCTCTTCTTATCTCTACCGTGCTTATCACGCGATGGCGCAGTTGTCCGCGCCAGACGGTGCGCCGACGGGTGCGCTTTATGGCGTGCTGAACATGTTGCGCCGGCTGCGGGCGGATTATGTGCATGATTATTGCGCGGTAGTGTTTGATGCGAAGGGCAAGAATTTCCGCCACGAGATGTTCCCTGACTACAAGGCGACGCGCCCGCCGATGCCGGACGATTTGCGCCCGCAGGCGGAAGCCTTGCCGGATTTGGTGCGGCTGATGGGTTGGCCGGTGCTGGTGATTCCGCAAGTCGAAGCGGACGACGTTATCGGCACGCTGGCTAAGATGGGTAGCGAAGCAGGTTGGAATGTGGTGGTGTCCACCGGCGATAAGGACATGGCGCAGCTGGTGAACGAGCGCGTTACGCTGGTGAACACGATGAGCGGCGAAACGCTGGACATTGAAGGCGTGAAGGAAAAATTCGGCGTGCGGCCCGACCAAATCCGCGATTATCTCGCGCTGATGGGCGACAAGGTGGACAATGTGCCGGGCGTGGAGAAGTGCGGCCCGAAAACGGCGGTGAAGTGGCTGGAAGCCTACGGTTCGCTGGCTGGTGTGATGGAACACGCTGCGGAAATCAAGGGCAAGGTCGGCGAAAACCTGCAAGCCGCGCTGCCCCAACTGCCGCTTTCGTATGATTTGGTAACGATTAAAACCGATGTGGACTTGCACACCGAGCTTTCAGACGGCCTCGAAAGCCTACGCCGCACTTCGCCGAAATGGTCGCAGCTTGCGGTCGATTTCAAACGCTGGGGCTTCCGCACTTGGCTGAAAGAAGCGGAAAGCCGTATGCACGAAGCGGCGGACGGTGATTTGTTTGGCAGCGATACGATAGGCGAACAGGCGGCGTTGGACATGGAAACGTCGTCTGAAAAAATCATAGAACATGCCCCAGCCCCCGAAAAGCTGGATTATCAAGCCGTTACTACCGAAGCGCAGTTTGCCGCCTTGTTGGACAAACTGTCGCAGGCGGACAAAATCGGCATCGACACGGAAACTACGTCCCTAGACGCGATGAACGCCGCGCTGGTCGGCATCAGCATCGCGTTCCAAGCAGGCGAAGCGGTTTACATCCCCGTAGGACACAGCCTGACTGCCGCACCCGAACAGCTTGATTTGCAAGACGTATTAGGTCGTCTGAAACCGCATTTGGAAAATCCCGCCCTGAAAAAAATCGGGCAAAACCTCAAATACGACCAACACGTTTTCGCCAACTACGGCATCGCGCTGAACGGCATTGCCGGCGACGCCATGCTCGCTTCCTACATCATTGAGAGCCATCTCGGACACGGCTTGGACGAATTGTCCGAACGTTGGTTGGGCTTGGAAACCATTACCTACGAATCGTTGTGCGGCAAAGGCGCGAAGCAAATCGGTTTTGCCGACGTCGCCATCGAGCAGGCAACCGAATACGCCGCCCAAGACGCCGATTTCGCCCTGCGCCTCGACGCGCACCTGCGCGCGCAAATGGACGCCAAACAGCTTGAAATGTATGAAAAAATGGAGCTTCCCGTCGCGCAGGTATTGTTTGAAATGGAACGCAACGGCGTGCAAATCGACCGCGCCGAACTCGCCCGTCAAAGCGCAGAGCTCGGCGCCGAGCTGATGAAGCTCGAACAAGAAGCCTATGCCGCCGCAGGACAGCCGTTCAACCTCAACTCGCCCAAACAGCTTCAAGAAATCCTGTTCGACAAAATGGGCATCCCCACCAAAGGCCTGAAAAAAACCGCCAAAGGCGGCATTTCCACCAACGAAGCCGTGCTCGAACAGCTCGCGCCCGACTACCCCCTGCCCAAAATCATCCTGCAAAACCGCAGCTTGGCAAAACTCAAATCCACCTACACCGACAAACTGCCCGAAATGATTTCCCCCAAAGACGGCCGCGTGCATACCACCTACGCCCAAGCCGTCGCCATCACCGGCCGCCTTGCCAGCAACAACCCCAACCTGCAAAACATCCCCATCCGCACCGCCGAAGGCCGCCGCGTGCGCCGCGCCTTCACCGCACCGCAAGGCAGCGTCATCGTTTCCGCCGACTATTCCCAAATCGAGCTGCGCATCATGGCGCACCTCTCCGGCGACAAAACCCTCATCGCCGCGTTCCAAAACGGCGAAGACGTACACCGCCGCACCGCCGCCGAAGTATTCGGCACCGCCCCCGAAAACGTCTCGCCCGAACAACGCCGCTACGCCAAAACCATCAACTTCGGCCTCATTTACGGCATGGGCCAATACGGCCTCGCCAAATCGCTGGGCATAGACAACCTGTCCGCCAAAACTTTCATCGACCGCTACTTCGCCCGCTACCCCGGCGTCGCCGAATACATGCAGCGCACCAAAGAACAAGCCGCCGCCCAAGGCTTCGTCGAAACCCTGTTCGGCCGCCGCCTCTACCTGCCCGACATCCACAACAAAAACGCCAACGCCCGCGCCGGAGCCGAACGCGCCGCCATCAACGCCCCCATGCAGGGCACCGCCTCCGACCTCATCAAACGCGCCATGATAGACGTGTCCCGCTGGCTGGTTTCAGACGACCTGAAGAGCAAACTGATCATGCAGGTGCATGACGAACTGGTGTTGGAAGTGCCCGAAGCCGAACTGGATTTGGTGAAAGAAAAACTGCCGCAGATTATGGCGAAAGTGGATGATGGGATGTTGAAAGTGCCGCTGGTGGCGGAGGTCGGTGTGGGTATGAATTGGGAAGAGGCGCATTAATATGTTATACATTTGAGGTATGAAAATATGGCAGGGAAAAGACAACACTATATTCCTCAATTTTTACAAAGAGGATTTACTATTGAAAAAAATGGAGCAAAAACTTGGGTAACTAGAGTAGATAGAAAGCCATATCAATCTAATATACAAAATGTTGGTGTGGAAGGATATTTCTATACAAAAGAGGATGATGTACTAGTTGATGAAATCATTACTGAAGAAGAGATAGCAATCTCATCAATGATTAATGATTTAAAAAAATGCAAACATGGGGAAATAATCTCTAGTAAAGAGGCTGCTAAATTAATAGCTCATTTTGAAATACGGACAAGGAACTTAAGGGTAAATTTTTCCCAAGCATTTCAAAACATAACAGAGGTTATTGCTGATACAGTCAAAAATCAAAATATATTTCTAAAATATTTGAGAAAGAAAATATCTACTGATGCTTTTTTAATTGAAGAGCAAATTAAAGAGTTGCCAATCCCATCAAGTCAAAGAAACATGTGGATAACAATTTTCCAAAAAAATCCTGACTTAATCATTAATAATATTCCTAAATATATATTATCAAATTTAGCTTATCAAATAACGCAACAAATTTCTACCGAAATAATCAATAAAATAGCTAAAGATGGTCATTTAAAGGCATTAAAAGATACAATTTCTCCTGAAAGAAAAGTTATAACTTTTTCTAAACTAAGTTTTAAAATTATAAAAACTGAGGAGTCTCTAATACTCGGAGATTCCATAGTAATATTTGTTAATTCTTTAGATAGGTTTAAGCCATTTTACGAAAAAAACGACATAATAAAGTCAATTATACTTCCATTGGATGAACGCACTTGTATAATGGGTTCAAATATAAGCAATCAAAGCTATTCTATTCATGAAATTCGAGAAATGATTTCTTCTTGTTCTTTAGAGTTTTTTATTTCGACAGATGAAAAAATTGCATTTCAATATGGTAAAAATATAGGAAAACATGCAAAATTTTTAACAAAAGAACAGGCTTACGACATGATAGAAGGAATTCTAAACGAATAATAGCCAGCCGTAGGTCGGATACTTGTATCCGACAAAAGCCTGCTATCTCAAAAGCCGTCGGATTCGAGAATCCGACCTACTGAAACTGGGCATCGTGTGTAGGGTGTGTGCGGTACGCACGCACGCGGTAGTTGAATCCCAAAACCCATCCAAGGTCGTCTGAAATATAGACAGGCTTGCCGCAAAACCAATAATATCCAAAATTTTCACCATTCTTTAACCATAAATAAAAATCATGAATTTCGATCTTGAAAACTTTTCCTCATTCTCAGGCTGGGAACGCCTCGCTGAAACCGGTATGGCATTCGGCACCAACCTCGTTGCCGCGCTGGCAATTTTCCTTATCGGTAAATGGATAGCTTCCCGCCTCGTTATCCTGATGAAAGCTGCGCTAACCCGTGCCAAAGTAGATAGGACGCTGGTGAGCTTTCTGGGTAATGTAGCTAATATCGGTCTGTTAATCCTGATCATCATTGCCGCGCTGGGCAAGCTGGGCATCCCGACCACGTCGGTTACCGCCTTAATCGGCGGCGCGGGTTTGGCGGTGGCTTTGTCGCTGAAAGACCAACTGTCGAACTTTGCCGCCGGCGCGCTAATTATCCTGTTTCGTCCGTTTAAGGTTGGTGATTTCATCAAAGTAAACGGCTTCGAAGGCACCGTGAGCGAGATTAAAATGGTGCAGACCGCGCTGAGTACGCCCGACAATGAAGAAGTTATCCTGCCCAACAGCGTTGTCATGAGCAACTGTATCGTGAATCGTTCTTCCATGCCGCTGTGCCGCGTGCAGGTGGTGGTCGGCGTCGATTACGGCTGCGATCTGAAAGCCGCTAAAGCCGCCGTCTTGAAAGCCGCCACCGAGCATCCCTTGTGTGTGCAGACCCAAGGCAAAGAGGCAGTAACATATATTACCAACCTGGGCGACAACGCCATCGAAATCACGCTTTGGGCGTGGACGAATGAAGCCGATTTGGGCGCGTTCCGCTTCGGGCTGAACGAGCAGGTAGTGGAAAACCTGCGTGCCGCCAATATCAATATTCCTTTCCCGCAGCGCGATGTGCATATCATCCCGCAGCAGGCGTAAGAGTAAGTTGCAGGCTTTTGTCGGATTCGAGAATCTGACCTACTGAAACCGCGTGCATGTCTTACGGCACGCACGCGGCGGTTGAAATACAAAACATATCCAAGGCCGTCTGAAAATCCCTAAACGTTTTCAGACGGCCTTGTTATATCTGTTGGCATTCCTGCGCGGACGGGTATTTTCTATTTTTCTGAGTAGAGGTCGGTCGGACATGGCTGTCCGACCTACTCTGGCTGATTTCAGGTTTTCAGACGGCCTCTGTCTCCCCTATTCGCTGGACAACGAAGCCCAAACAAGGGCAATTTTGTCCTTCACCCGTCCGGCGGGGAAAGGTCAGGACGGTAGGATTTCAGCAATATAAATGCCGCCGACTCCGCTGCCGGACGAGCAAGGGAGCAGGTGTAATCAGCCCTCTAGGCCGGGCCGAAATCCGCCTGAACTCAATAAACCGCGCAAATTTAAAAGGCGGGCAAGAATACCCGCCCTATGATGGGCTTCCAAGCATGAAAAGGCCGTCTGAAACCCCTCTTTGAAAGGACACTCAACCCATCATCCAAACCACCAAATGAACCATGCTCGGACCGAACAGTACCATAAACAGCCCCGCCAATATCATGGTCAGGCTTGCCATCACGCCTTCGGTTTCGTGGCGTTGTCCGGCACGGGAAGTGCCGAAACCGTGGGCGGCGTTTCCGAAGGCGACGCCGTTGGCGGTATGGAAACGGATGCGGGTGAAAGCTAAAAACAAATCGCCGAATATCATGCCGACGAAGCCGGTGATGATGGTGAACAGCGACACCAGCGCGGCCGAGCCGTGGATTTCGCCCGCCAATACGACGGCAAACGGTGTGGAAATCGAGCGCGCCATCAGGCTGTTGGTCACTTCGCTGTCGAAGTGGAACATATTGCCCATCAGAAACGCGCTGACGACGCCAACGAACATGCCGACCATAATCGCTATCGACAGGATGGGAAGCTGGCGGCGGATGACTTCGCGGTTTTCATAAATCGGGATGGCGAAGGCGACCGTTACCGGCGTGAGCAGGAAAACGATGCCTTGCGTGTATTTGTGGTAAGTATCGTAGGAAATGCCTAAAAGCAGCATCAGGATGATGGTGCTGACCGAGACGGTAACGACGGGCGAGAAAATCATCAGCGGTTTTTTGCGGTAGATTTTTTTCGCCACAAAATAGGCGAAGCAGGTCCAGACGAAGCAGGCGAGCGCAACGTAATCCATTTTTATTCCTTATCAGGCGTGCAGTTTTTTATGCAATCGGCGTTTCCAGCGGTAGCAGAAATTCAGCGTCAGCGCCGTGCTGATCATCACCAGCGCGGTACCGACGGCGATGGTCAGCACGAGCTGCCAGCCTTCCGACATCAGCAAATCGCGGTACTGCAACACGGATACCATAATCGGGATGAAGAAGAACACCAGTTCGCCCAATACCCATTTGGCGCCGCGCTCGACCATGCCAACTTTAATCACGCCGCTGCCCAACAGGGCCAACATTAAAAACAGGCCCAATACGCCCGAAGATACGGGAAGGTGGGTAAAACGCACTACGGCTTCCGATACGGCCCATACCAAGCCGACAATGGCCAGTTGCAAGGCCGTCTGAAAAATTCTGCTGAAAGAATCCATGATGTTTAGTAGTAATCGATATAGTTGTCTGAGGTAACGTCGGGCGCAATGCATGCATCCGCAAAAGGCTTGATTATAGGGGTTCCCTTTACGCATAATATGAATTATCTCCGTCAAAATCATGCCCAAGAGGAATAATGGACTTCAAAAGCCTGCACTGTTTCGCCGAACTCGTGCGCCTGCAAAGTTTTTCCGCCGCCGCATCCGCGCTCAACCTGACCCAGCCCACCGTCAGCAAAACCATACAGGCATTGGAAGAAGAGCTGGGTGTGCCGCTGCTGGTTAAAGAAAACGGCCGCAAAAAACGCCAAGTTGCCACCACTCCCATCGGCGAAGAAGTGTACCGCCACGCGCTGAACCTCCTGCACGAACGCGACCTGCTGCTCGCCCGCATCGACGGCTACCGCCACATCAAAAGCGGCACGCTGCGGCTGGGTTTGGCACTGCTCGGCAGCGACCTCCTCAGCAACGCCCTGTTCCGCTTCCGCCGCCAATGGCCCGGCATCGAACTGACCTTCCTCGAACAAGGTTCGCTCGCCATCGAACAATCCTTGCGCAACAACGAACTCGACGCCGGACAACTGCTCGCCCCCGTCCACGAAGACTTCGACAGCATCCCCCTGTGCGACTACCCGCTTGTCGTCCTTATGCCGCGCGCCCAAGCCCGCCATGCCGCCCTCAGCCTCAAAAGCCTGCAACACGAACCGTTTATCCTGTTCGGCTCAGGGTTTTCCCTCAACGAAACCATCCAAACCGCCTGCCGTAGCCAAGGCTTCATCCCCAACGTCGTCTGCCGCACCGGACAATGGGACCTGCTCGCCGACATGGTGGCGCACCATATGGGTATCGCCCTTCTGCCCGAATACTACGCCCGTAAAATCAACCCCGACACCTTCGCCGCCGTCCCGCTGACCGAACCCGAAATCCGCTGGCAACTGACGATGGCCTGGAAAAAACACCAGCGCCCTACCCCCGCGCTGAGGGCTTGGCTGGACATCGTGCGGGAAGAGTTCGGGAAACGGGGATGAGAGGCCGTCTGAAAATTCAGGGATTGCTTGTCGGCCATGTCTGATTATTAAGCCCCGTCGTTCCCGCGCAGGCGGGAATCCAAAACGTAGAATTCAGGAAATCTCTTTACCCGATAAGTTTCTGTGCATATGGGTCTGTATTCCCGCCTGCGCAGGAATGACGGTTGACAATAGGTGGTGCATCAAAAAGTAAGTGAATTATCCATAGACGGAAGTGACGAAAAGTTAAATATCAACACGACATCCAAACACAGCCAAAAATTAAAAAGGCCGTCTGAAAACGATACCTCCTGTTTTCAGACGGCCTTTTGTGCCCTCGCGGCTTTACCTGCCCGACTGTGCCCACACGTTTTGCAGGTAGGCGTAGGTCAGCTCGGCGGTGCCGGAGACCAGCGCGATGTCGCTGCCCAAGTCTTCGGCTTTGCCCACGCCGATGGGCAAGGCGCCGGAGGCTTTGATGGCGGCGACGCCGGCGGCGGCGTCTTCGATGCCGATGCAGTGGCGGATGTCCGCGCCCACGCCCTCGGCGGCAGCGAGGAAGATGTCGGGGGCGGGTTTGGAATGCGCGACGGCGGCAGGGTCGGCGACGGCGTCGAAGAAGTGGGTCAGTCCCATGCGTTCCAGTAGAAACGGGCCGTTTTTACTGGCGGACGCAAGGGCGATTTTTTTGCCGTTTGCTTTCAATGCTTCCAGCAGCGGCAAAATGCCGGGATACACGTCTTCGGGTTTGACTGCCTGAATCATCTCCAAGTAGTTGTCGTTTTTGCGGCGGGTCAGTTCGGCGAACTCGGCTTCGCCGACGGTTTTGTCGCCGTGCGCGAGGATGCGTTTGAGCGAATCGTCGCGCGACACGCCTTTGAGCTGCTCGTTAAACTTGCGGTCGATGCTGATGCCCAGTTCTTCGGCGAGCTTTTTCCATGCGCGGTAGTGGTATTCGGCGGTGTCGGTGATGACGCCGTCGAGGTCAAAGAGCACTGCGGTAAAAGTCATTTTGCATCCTCCTTATTTGTTTAACGCGGCGGTGTGGCTGCCGTTGAGCGTGATGTCTTTGCCGTACACCTGCAAATCGAGCGGTTCGCCTTTGAGCAGGGTGAAGACGACGTTTTCTTTGCCGACGGCGACTTTAATCAGACGGCCGCGGTAGTTGATATGGAAGGCGTAGCCTGTCCACGCACTCGGCAGGAACGGGGCGAAGCTGAGTTTGCCGCCCCAGGTTTTCATTTGGGCGAAACCTTGGACGATGGCGAGCCACGAGCCGGTCATGGAGGTGATGTGCAGGCCGTCTTCGGTGTCGTTGTTATAGTTGTCCAAGTCCAGGCGGGCGGTGCGCTGGTACATTTCCACGGCTTTTTCTTCTTTGCCCAGTTCGGCGGCAAGGATGGCGTGGATACAAGGCGACAATGAGCTTTCATGCACGGTCATCGGTTCGTAGAAGTCGAAGTTGCGACGTTTTTCGTCCATATTGAAACGGTCGCCGAAGAAGTAGATGCCTTGCAACACGTCCGCCTGTTTGATGAAGGGCGAACGCAGGATTTTGTCCCACGACCATTTCTGGTTGAGCGGCAAATCGTCGGGCGAAAGCGCGGACACGGGGCGGATGTCTTTGTCGAGGAAGCCGTCGTGCTGCACGAATACGCCGAGTTCTCCGTCATGCGGACGGTACATATTCGCGCTGATGTCCGCCCATTTTTCCAACTCGGCGGCACTCACGTTCAAATCCGGACGCGGGTATTTCGCCAGGGCTTCGCGGGTGTAGTCCAATACCCATGCGGCGAGGGTGTTGGTGTACCAGTTGTTGTTGATGTTGTTTTCGTATTCGTTCGGGCCGGTTACGCCGTGAATCATGTATTTGCCGTTGCGTTTGGAGAAGTGGACGCGGTCCGCCCAGAAGCGGGACACTTCGACCAAGACTTCCAAGCCTTCTTTGGCAAGATAGCTTTCGTCGCCGGTGTAGTTGGTGTAGTTGTAGATGGCGTAAGGAATCGCGCCGTTGCGGTGGATTTCCTCAAAGGTGATTTCCCATTCGTTGTGGCACTCGATGCCCGTAAACGTCACCATCGGATAGAGTGCGCCCGCCAAGCCCTGTTCGCGCGCGTTGTGTTGCGCCTGCGGCAGTTGGTTGCGGCGGTATTGCAGCAGGTTGCGGGTAACTTCGGGTTCCGCCAGTGCGAGGTAGAGCGGCACGGCGTAGGCTTCGGTGTCCCAATAGGTCGCGCCGCCGTATTTTTCGCCGGTAAAGCCTTTGGGGCCGATGTTCAGGCGCGCGTCTTCGCCGTAGTAGGTGGAGAACAGTTGGAACAGGTTGAAGCGGATGCCCTGCTGCGCTTCGTCGCTGCCTTCGATGACCACGTCGGCGATTTCCCAACGGTGCAGCCAGCCTACTTTGTGCGCGTCCAGCAAGGTTTCAAACGCAACGCCTGCGATTTTTTCCGACAAGGCGCGGCCTGCGGCTTTCACCGCTTCCAAGCCTTGATAATCGCGGCTGGTGGTAACAATCACACGTTTTTCAAAGGTTTCGGGCGTGCCGCCGACTTCGGCTTCGAAAGAATTGGAGACCTGCCAGTCGGTTTGGCTGCCGCCGAGGGCTTTGAAACTGCCGGCGAAGGTTTGCTCGGCGTTGACGATGAATTGTTCCACGCCGAAGGGATTGGCGACGGTTTGGGTGGCAATGTAGGAGCGGTCGTCTGAAACGCCTTTGTCCAATACCTGCCAGAATTTTTCTTCGTAGTTGGAGTCTTCGTTTTTCACGTCGGCATCGATGATGGAATCGATGCGGACTTGGTGGGTTTTGCCGTCAACGGATACGGCTTCCCAGCGGATGACCGCCAGCTCTTTTTGTGCGACGGACAGGAATTTGCACACATCGAAACGCACGCCGAATACGGTGAACGAGCGGTGCAACACGCCGTGCTGCATATCGAGTTCGACGGAGAAGCCGGCAACGTCGTTTTTCGCCAAGTCCACTTCCTGCCCGTCGACAAAGATTTTGACTTTGCTGAAATTGAGCGCGTTGATAGCTTTGCCGAAATATTTGGGATAGCCGTTTTTCCACCAGCCGACGCGGGTTTTATCGGGGAACCACACGCCGGCGATGTAGGTGCCCAAGTGGCTGTCGGCGGAGTAGGTTTCCTCAAAGCTGCCGCGCATACCCATATAGCCGTTGCCCAAGCTGGTCAGGCTCTCTTGCAGCCGTTTGTGTTCTTTTTCCAGTTTTGCCGAACGCAGCGTCCAAGGGCTGATTTCCATGATTCTTGTATACATCGTAAAGCTCCTGTTTGGATTGATTTGAGGGAATGGTGAAATCTTAAAAAGGCCGTCTGAAACCGGTGTTAGGAGGCTCCTAAGAAAGGGATTCGATGCCGTAAGCAATCGTCGCCTCCCTGGTATCACCCTTGTTCAGACGGATATTGCCGAACTCGGGCCAATGCAGGCTGTCGGGCAGCGTCTGCGCCTCGGTCGCCAGCGCGTCGTAAACGCCCGCATCGTGCCGCGCGAAATCCTGCGGGGCGGCAGTAAAGATGACCAGGCCGTTGCGGTCGCTGTATATGCTGATACGGCGGAGTCCGGCCTGCAACACGGCGGCGGGACGGCCTATATCGGACGGCACGCGGTAAGCGTCGTCGAAACCGGCCCGGCCCGTTTCGCGGCGCAGGGCGGCAACGGCGGCATCCAGCGGCTTGGGCCGGCTGAAATCAAATACTTCGAGGCCGTCTGAAACCGTTGAGACGGGCAGTTTTTCGGCATCGGCCGGAATATGTCCGCCCTGCGGAATATGCAGGACCGCATCGTGCAGGCCCGCGTCCAGCCGCCAGTAAATGTGCAGCGTCGGGTCGAACACCGTGTCGCCGAGCGCGGTGGCGCGATAGGTAACGGTAAGCCGGTCGTCCTCGTCCAAGCGGTAGGAAATATCCAAATCCAAATCGTTGGGATAACCGTCGGCCGACTGTTGCAGGCGGCTGCGCAGCACCACCGAACGGCCGTCCGCCGCCACCGCGTCGAAACGGGTAACGGCCAGCCCATGCGAACCGCCATGCAGCGCGTTCCTGCCTTCGTTGGCCTCCACACGGTAAGTCCTGCCGTTGATGTCGAACGCCGCACCGCGGATGCGTCCGGCCACGCGCCCTATCTGCTTGTTAATCTGAAACGGATTGTCCGCATAGGAAGCCGCATCGTCGAACGACACCACGAGGTTTTCGCGCACGCCGTCTGCCAAAACGGAAAACTCCTGCACAATCCCGCCCAAGTCCAGCACGCAGACGCGCGTACCGCGCCGGTTGGTCAATACATAGCCGGTTACGGCCCGCCCGTCGAGCAGGCCGAAATCGCGGGTAGCGGGGGTATCGCTCATCGCTCAAACCCCGCCGTGTGTTTCTTTAATCAGGAACACGGAAAACGCGCCCAACAGCAGGACGACGCCCCCTGCCAAGAACATATTGGCCTGCAAACCGCCCAGCATCGGGAAAAGCACGAAGCTCAACAGCGAAGCGACGATTTGGGGCATACAGATGGAGCCGTTGAACAAGCCCAAGTAAGTGCCCATGTGCTTGCCCGACAAGGCGTTGGTCACAATCGTCAGCGGATAAGTGATGATGCCCGCCCAGGCGATGCCGATTAAGGTGTACGACAACACCAGCGCGTATTGGTTGCTGATGAAGAAAACGGAGAAAAAGCCGAGCGCGCCCAAAGCCAGGCAACTGAAATAACCGGCCTTATGGTATTGGTTGGGGACTTTCGCCAGTACAAACGAACAGGCCACCGCCGCAACCGACTGCACCGCCGCCAATACACCATACCAGTTGCCCGCTTCCTGATAGCCTACGGAAGACGCATCGGTGGTGTGCCAGACGTTTTCCGCAATCGCGCCAGCGGAATAAGTCCACATGTATTGGAAGGCGAACCAGCAGAAAAACTGCACCAGAGTGACCGTCCAAAACGCTTTGGGTGCGGTTTTTAAGAGTTCGAACCAGTTGGCCTTTTCCTGATTCGCCGCCACGTCGATACCGTGGTAGCGGGCGTAGGTTTCCGGATCGTATTCCTTCACTTTGAAAATCGTGAACGCGCTGGTAATCACCAGCAACGCCGCGCCCACATAAAACGCTACGACCACAGTCTGCGGCACGACGCCTTTCTCGGCCGTGTTCGCCAAACCGATATACGCGAACACAAACGGCAAGACCGCCGCCACAACCGCGCCCGTATTCGCCAAGAAGCTCTGAATCCCGTAGGCGTAGCTTTTCTGCTCTTCGTTGACCATGTCGCCGACCATCATCTTAAACGGCTGCATCGCCATATTCGACGACACGTCCAACAGCGCAATCATCAGCGCGCCGAACGACAAAGCTGCCAGCGACGCATAGCCGAAACCGAAGCTGCCCGAATTCGGCATCAGAATCATCACGATGACCGCAATCAGCGTGCCGTAAAGCAGATACGGCAGGCGGCGGCCGCCCAAGCGCGGCTTCCATGTGCGGTCGGAGTAATAACCGACAATCGGCTGCACCAGCATCCCTGCCAACGGCGGCAGGATAAAGAACCAGCCGAGGCTGTGCGGGTCGGCGCCGAGCGTCTGGAAGATGCGGCTCATCTGCGAGCTTTGCAGGGTAAAGGCCGTCTGAACGCCGAGAAAGCCGAAACTGAGCATCCAAATCGTGCTTTTCGGCAGCGAGGGCAAGCCCTGCCGCGTGGGTTTTTGCGTATTTTCCGACATGAGGTAGTTCCTTTCTTTTTTAGCTGTAAATAAATAAAAGAAATTATGGATTATTAGGCTTCCTGCGAAATTTTGAATCCGAGCGGAAACAGGCCGGTCGTTTGGCCGGATATGCCGCAGGAAGTTTGTTATTCATCGACAACTCAAAAACCGGTTTGCTCTTGAAGAAAATGTGGTGATAGCGGTTGATTCGGAACAGTAATGGCCATGTCCGCATGGCTCATGTTGTTTTTCAGACGGCCTGCACGGTTTCGATACCGTGTCTCGATATTTTTAAAACGGCGGTGCGAAACCCGACATCCGCCCGTCTATCAGTCTATCCGACCCGCCCGTGTTCGGCAACGGCAGTTTCATCCGGAACTGTTTTAAATCAAAGCATATAACAAAAGGCCGTCTGAAAACAGTTTTCAGACGGCCTCGACGGTTAAAAAGCCCGATTATTGCAAGCAGGCTTGCTGCCCGAGCACTTTATTCGACGACGATTTTCGGGAAGCGGCTGCTGAAATCCTTGCCCTTGTCGGCGATGGCGAGGGCGATTTGGAAAGCCGCGTCGGTATAGATTTCGGCGATGGCGGGATTGTCTTCCAAAAGCTGCTTGGCCGAACCGCTGTCCATCGCTTCGCGCACGGGCAGGCTCAGCGGGAGCTGTCCGAGCAGCGGCACGTTCAGACGGCCTGCCAGATTTTTGCCGCCTTCCGAACCGAAAATGGCTTCGGCGTGGCCGCAGTTGGAGCAGATGTGTACCGACATGTTTTCCAGTACGCCGAGAATCGGGATGTTGACTTTGTTGAACATATCCACCGCCTTGCGCGCGTCAATGAGGGCGATGTCCTGCGGCGTGGTAACGACCACCGAGCCGGTTACCGGAATTTTCTGCGACAGGGTAAGCTGGATGTCGCCCGTGCCCGGCGGCAGGTCGATGAAAAGGTAGTCCACGTCGTCCCACTCGCTTTGAAACATCAACTGCTGCAAGGCCTGGCTCACCATCGGCCCGCGCCAGACCACGGCTTGGTCGGTGTCGACCAGAAAGCCGATGGACATCACTTGGATGCCGCTGTCGGCTTCGACGGGTATCAGTTTTTGGTTCTGCTGGTCGGGTTTGCGGTCTTGCACGCCCAACATGGTCGGCTGGCTGGGGCCGTAGAGGTCGGCATCCAGCACGCCCACGCGCGCGCCCATACGCGCCATGGCGGTGGCGAGGTTGGCGGTGGTGGTGGACTTGCCGACGCCGCCCTTGCCGGATGCGACGGCGATGATGTTTTTCACGCCTTTGATGGTGGCGACGCCGGGCTGCACTTTGTGCGTGCCGATAACGGTGTCGATGCTGAGGTGGATGTGTGCATCGCCTGTGATGCCGATGACAGCCTCCTGCACCCTGTTCGCCAGTTCCGCGCCGATATGGTTGACGGGAAAGCCGAATTGCAGGGTGATGTAGAGGCCGTCTGAACGCTCTTCGACCGCCTGTACGGCCTTTTCACCGCCGAGCGTGCGGCCGGTTTTGGGAATCTGCACCGCCTCGAGGGCGGTCCGAATGGCTGGGATATTCATGGTATTTCTCTTGATGTGTTTTGTTCGGGTTAATAATCGGATGCGGATATTTTAACAGAACGCGAGATATTTGGACTCAGCCGCTGTAACTAAGCCCTGCTCCGGCAGGGAACAGGGCTTGGTTTTCAGACGGCCCGAAGCGGGATTACCGTGCCGCCATAAAGTCGTCGACTTTCCGCTGGTAGCTTTTCAACAATTCGGCGGAGCGGGCAAACTGCTCCGCTTCGTCGTCGGACAAATCCAGATTGATGATGCGCACCGCACCTTGGCGGTTGACCACAGTCGGCACGCCGATATACACGTTTTCTTGTCCGAACTCGCCCTCAAGCAGGGACGACACCGGCAACACCACGCCCTGATTGTGCAGAATTGCATTGGAAATGCGGCTCAAGCCCATGCCGATACCGTGGCTGGTCGAACCTTTGGCCTCAATCACCTCGTAAGCGGCATTGCGCACGTTGGAATAGATTTTCTCCATCCGCGCCTTGCCGCCCTCTTCCTGCCCCAGAATCTTTTTCACCGACATGCCGGAGATATTGGCGGTGCTCCATACGGCAATCACGCTGTCGCCGTGTTCGCCTATCATCATCGCATCCACGCTCCAAGGCGCAACATTAAATTCATTGCCCAAGCAACTGCGGAAGCGGGCGGAGTCAATAATCGTACCCGAACCGATGACGCGCTCCTTCGGCAGGCCGGAGAACCGCCAAGTCGCATACGACAGCACATCGACAGGGTTGGTCGCCACCAGAAAGATTCCATCGAAGCCCGACGCCATAACCGCCGTAACGATGGAATGGAACACGCGCAGGTTGTTGTCGATCAAATCCAGCCGCGTTTCGCCTGGGCGTTGCGGCAGTCCGGCGCAGATGCACACGATGTCGGCATCGGAACAGTCGCCGTAATCGCCGACATAAATCCGTGCCGGCGACGCGGCATAAGGCATCCCGTGCCGAAAGTCGCGCGCCTCGCCTTCGGCGCGTTTGCGGTTAAGGTCGATTAAGACCAAATCATCACAAAGTGCCTGATTCAGCATCGAATACGCATAGCTGATACCCACCGAGCCGGTGCCGACCACCACCACTTTGTTACCTACTTTTTTCATTGCCTCATCCTTAAAGATTTGTTGCGAAATATTGCCAAACAAGAATTAATAGCACTAAGCACCCGCAACGTCAAATTACAGACCGCCTCTATCCGCCTGAAATCCGGTGTACCCGAATAGAAGAAAATCAAACGAATGGCAACACATCCCTGCCTTTCCCGTACTGCCAGAAGGCCGTCTGAAACTTCAATGTCCGGCAGTTATCGCACCTCAAACCACGCTCACGACAGAAAAACGCCGGACAAAGCCCGAACCGAAACAAACCGCCCGCCCGATACGAAAAGGCCGTCTGAAAATGTTTTCAGACGGCCTCCTTTACCCTTAACTTAAGAAACCACTTCGCCCTGAGTGCGCTGCTTCTCAATATTCCTGTTGATATACCATTGCTGCGCGATGGTCAGCAGATTGTTGACCACCCAGTACAGTACCAAACCGGCGGGGAAGAAGAAGAACATCACCGAAAAAACCATCGGCATGATTTTCATCATCTTCGCCTGCATCGGATCGGTCGGCGGCGGATTGAGGAAAGTCTGGGCAAACATCGTACCGGCCATAATCAGCGGCAGGATGTAAAACGGATCGGGACGGCTCAAGTCGGTAATCCAGCCCAGCCACGGCGCCTGACGCAACTCGACCGAGGCAAACAACGCCCAGTAAAGGCCGATGAACACGGGAATCTGCAACAGCATCGGCAAACAGCCGCCGAGCGGATTGATTTTCTCGTCTTTATACATCTGCATCATGGCCTGTTGCTGCGCCATACGGTCGTCGCCGTATTTTTCTTTAATCGCCTGAAGTTTCGGCGCCACGGCACGCATTTTGGCCATCGAGCGGTAGGACGCATTGGTCAGCGGATACAGCACCGCCTTAACGATGATAGTCAGCGCGATAATCGACCAGCCCCAGTTACCGATAAGTTCATGCAGCTTGTTCAACAGCCAGAACAGCGGCGACGCAAACCAGTGCACCTTGCCGTAATCTTTGGCCAGTTGCAGCTTGTCGGCAATACCCGCCAACACGCTGGTGGTCTGCGGGCCGGCATACAGATTCATCGAAACCGACGCTTTGCCGCCCGCGGCAACGGCCGCCATCGGCACGCTCACTCCCGCGCTGTAAAGGTTGTCGCCGCGGCGTTTGATGTCAATCTGGCAGTCGCCCGCCGCGCAAACGGTCTGGCCGTCTTTCGGCTGGAGGATCCAAGTCGCCATAAAATGATGCTCAATCATGCCCAACCAACCGCTATTGGTTTTGTGCACATATTCGGCTTTGTTTTTGCCGGATTTGAAATCGTCGTCCAAATCGGAGAAGGTTACTTTTTCAAACTGGCCTTCGGGCGTATAAACCACGGGTCCGACATACGACTGGGTGAAATAGCCCTGCCCTTCGGGCTTGCTGCTGTCGCGCACCACGCGGTAGTTGGCGGTCAGGTTGACAGGCTTGCCGCCCGCGTCGGTTACGTCAAACCGCACATTGATCAAATAGCTGCCTTTGGTGAAAGTATAGACTTTGTCGATTTTCAGACCGTCCGCCTCCGCACTCAGGCGCACTTCGGTTTTATCGCCGTTTAACGTATATTGTTTTTGCGGCGCGGTAAAACCGACATTTTTCAGGACATTGTTGCCCTGCGCATCCAACAGTTCGGCTTGCGCGACATAAGTATGGTCTTTGCCGTCGTCAAACAGGACGAAATCCTTGTTCGCATCACCCGACGCTTTGTACTTCAGCAAAGTCAGCCGACGCAAATCTCCACTCTTCTCATCAATAACGGCTTTGACCGTATCGGTGGTCACGGTAATCGGCACGGCGGCAGTCAGTGCCGCTTCCGCCTTGGCGGCAACCGCCTGCTGTTGCTGCACGGCATGTTGCGTCTGCGCCGGCTTCGGTGCAGGGAAAAGCTTCTGCCAACCGAACAATATCGCAAACGCGATAACGGCAAAGGTTACAAGTCTTTTAGAATCCATAAAAATTTTCCAAATTTACAGGATGTAAATATCAAAAGGTGGGATGGTTACTTCAGACGGCATTATATAGAAACCGATGAGAAATAAAAGAAAAATACGCAAAAAGCAAATGCGGTGCAGATAGGCTTAAAACGGCGGTTTCAACGGCAACGGACATACAAACCCGACACGGATTTTCGCGATTCGGTGGGGCATATTCCGTTCCGCCCGGCCAAATTCTATACAAACCATTCCCCGTCTTCCCGCCCCAATTCTCTTAAAAAGTTCTTTAAGGCACGGGGTCGTGTCCGCTGCCGCCGAAAGGATGGCAGCGAGCAATGCGTTTGACGGCAAGCCAACCTCCTTTGAACGCGCCGTATTTCTTTACCGCTTCCAGCGCATATTGCGAACAAGTCGGCGTGTACCGGCAACGCGGAGGAATCAGCGGGCTGACGGCATACTGGTAAAACCGAATCAGCCCGAGCATGATTTTTGCAGTCAGCCCCATCAGCGTTTCTTCATCAGTTGCGCCAACTGTTCGCGGGCATCGGCGGCATTTTCACGCGTAAAAGGCCGATGCACCCGCACCACGAAATCGTGCGGCGGCAAAATTTCCTTATGGCGGCGGAACCAGTCGCGGATAACGCGTTTCATATAATTGCGCGCATTGGCTCGTTTGGCGGCCTTCTTGCCGACCACGAGACCGAGGCGCGGATGGTTCAGGCCGTTGTCACCCGACTGCGAAACCTGCAACAAATCGCGGCTGCGTCGGTTTCTTAACGCAAAAACGGATGAAAAATCATCCGTTTTTAATAAGCGGTACTGCCTGCCGAAGCGGTTGTCCAAAATTATACGGCCAGGCGTTTGCGGCCTTTGGCCCGACGCGCAGCCAACACTGCGCGGCCGCCGCGGGTTTTGGAGCGCACCAAGAAGCCGTGGGTGCGTTTGCGTTTGGTAACCGAAGGTTGATAAGTGCGTTTCATGTCTTTTCCTAAAAAATCGGTAGAATTAAACTGCGGATTACACCCTAATCCGACGGATTTGTCAATCAGAATTAACGCTTTGGCGATGATTTTATCGAACGTTCCGATTTGCCGCGAGTTAAAATGCGGTCGCTTCTGTGGATAAAATTTCTGATGCGCTTGTGGATAAAAATCGGTATAATTACATTAATTATGCATATTTCCTTGCAGGCCGTCTGAAAAATAACGAACGTTGTGGCTGCTTTTTTATTTTTCAGACGGCCTGATTTGATTTTCCTGACGGGCTTCTCATGACTTTGGCAGAATTCTGGCCGCTGTGCCTCCGCAAACTCCACGATTCCCTACCTGCGCAACAATTCCAAACCTGGATTGCGCCGCTGACCGTGGGCGAAGAAAACGGCACATGGGTGGTGTACGGTAAAAACCAGTTTGCCTGCAACATGCTACAAAACCGCTTTGCCGCCAATATTGAAGCCGTCCGCGCCGAGCTTGCACCGCAACAAGCCGCATTCTTGTTCAAAACGGGTACGGGCCGAAGCTACCCTATGGCCTCAGACGCATCCGGCAAATCTTTGGAAGAAAGGCCGTCTGAAAACGCCCCCGCCCATCCGCACACCACACCGGCACCTTCGAACAAAACCGCCGCAGATATCCTCGCCGAACGCATGAAAAACCTGCCGCACGGCAACCGCCGCACCGAGCCAGAACCCGCACCTGCGGCGGCCAACCCGACTGCCAAAACCAAACACGACGAACAGCGCGGCACGGCGGAAACGCGTTACAGCCAAACCAACCTGTCTTCCGACTATACTTTTGAAACGCTGGTGGAAGGCAAAGGCAACCGCATCGCCGCCGCCGCCGCACAATCCATCGCCGAAAATCCCGGCCAAAGCTACAACCCGTTTTTCCTCTACGGCAGCACCGGCTTGGGCAAAACCCATCTGGTACAGGCCATCGGCAACGAGCTGTTGAAAAACCGCCCCGACGCCAAAGTGCGTTACATGCACTCCGACGACTATATACGCAGCTTTATGAGCGCCGTACGTACCAACAGCTACGACGTGTTCAAACAGCAATACAAACAATACGACCTGCTTATTATCGACGACATTCAGTTCATCAAGGGCAAAGACCGTACGATGGAAGAATTTTTCTATCTGTACAACCACTTCCATAACGAAAAAAAACAGCTTATCCTTACCTGCGACGTCCTTCCCGCTAAAATCGAAGATATGGACGACCGGCTGAAATCGCGTTTTTCATGGGGATTGACGCTGGAGCTCGAACCGCCCGAACTGGAAATGCGCGTGGCGATTTTACAAAAAAAAGCCGAATCCTCCGGTATCAGCCTGACCGACGAAGCCGCCTTTTTCATTGCCAACCTTATCCGTTCCAACGTGCGCGAGCTGGAAGGCGCGTTCAACCGCGTCAGCGCCAGCAGCCGCTTCATGAATAAGCCGATTGACATCGATTTGGCGCGCGACGCTTTACAGGACATCATCGCCGTCAAACACAAAGTCATTACCGCCGACATCATCATCGATGCAACGGCGAAATACTACCGAATCAAAATCAGCGACATACTTGGCAAAAAACGCACCCGCAACATCGCCCGACCGCGCCAAGTCGCCATGAGTCTGACTAAAGAGCTGACCAACCTCAGCCTGCCCTCCATCGGCGATGCGTTCGGCGGGCGGGACCACACCACGGTCATGCACGGCGTCAAAGCCGTCGCCAAATTGCGCGAAGACGACCCCGAACTGGCGCAGGATTACGAAAAGCTGCTGATTATGATTCAAAATTGACTTTCAGACGGCCTCTCTCCAACCCAATCGGCTAAAGGCCGTCTGAAAAACAGATAAAACCGGATTTCAAAATTCAAAGGAATAAAATATGTTGATTCTACAAGCCGACCGCGACAGCCTGCTCAAGCCGCTACAAGCAGTAACCGGCATCGTCGAGCGCCGCCACACCCTGCCGATTCTGTCCAACGTACTGCTCGAAAGCAGCAACGGACAAACCAACATTCTGGCCACCGACTTGGAAATCCAAATCAACACCGCCGGCCCCGAAAGCCAGACCGGAGACTTCCGCATTACCACCAATGCCAAGAAATTCCAAGACATCCTGCGCGCCCTGCCCGAAAGTGCCATCGTATCTCTCGACTGGGCCGACAACCGGCTGACCCTTAAAGCAGGAAAATCCCGATTCGCCCTGCAAACCCTGCCTGCCGAGGATTTTCCGCTGATGAGCGTCGGCCACGACGTCAGCACGGCTTTTTCGCTGACTCAGGAAACCTTCAAAAACATGCTCTCGCAGGTGCAATACAGCATGGCCGTGCAAGACATCCGTTATTACCTCAACGGCCTCTTGATGCAGGTTGAAGGCAACCAATTACGCCTTGTCGCCACCGACGGCCACCGCCTTGCCTATGCCGCCAGCCAAATCGAAGCCGAATTGCCCAAAACCGAAGTTATCCTGCCGCGTAAAACCGTATTGGAACTCTTTAAGCTGCTGAACAACCCGTCCGAACAAATCACCGTCGAACTGCTTGACAACCAAGTGCGTTTCCAATGCAACGGCACCACCATCGTCAGCAAAGTCATTGACGGCAAATTCCCCGATTTCAACCGCGTCATCCCGCTGGACAACGACAAAATCTTCCTTGTTTCCCGAACCGACTTCTTGGGTGCACTCGAGCGCGCCGCCATTCTCGCCAACGAAAAATTCCGCGGAGCGCGCCTGTTCCTGCAACCGGGTCTGTTAAGCGTTGTGTGCAGCAATAACGAACAGGAAGAAGCCCGCGAAGAACTTGAAATCGCCTACCAAGGCGGCGAACTTGAGGTCGGTTTCAACATCGGCTACCTGATGGACGTGCTTCGCAACGTACACGCCGACGACATGCAACTCGCCTTCGGAGACGCCAACCGTTCGACCTTGTTTACCATCCCCAATAATCCGAACTTTAAATACATCGTGATGCCGATGCGGATTTGATGGGCAACAAAAACTGAGGCCGTCTGAAACTTGTTTTCAGACGGCCTTTTTACTGTTCTGCCGGCAATATTCGCTTTCCCTGCGCACTCCTCATCCAAGATTGTCCGTTACCCAAAATTGCTCGCCATACTGTCGCAACCCTATAAAACATAAAATACCACTTGCATTTTACAGACAAGCGGTAAATAATTCGGACATTCGTAATTATTGCCAGATATTGTTATTATTTATTCAGTAATAGAGTTTCACAAAACTAAATTTGTTACAGGTATTGGATAAATACATAACCAAGGTACAGATTAATAGTTTATTAAGGAAAATATTAATTTAATTATAATTTTACTTTTTACAATAATCATTATTAACAATAATTCATTACGACACTTTGCTCAGGCGCCGTCTGCAACGCAACTCTTACGAAAAAGAAAACGATGGAAAAATTCAACAAACACCCGTACTTCCCTCTTCGTACACTCGCCGCCTGCACAGCGGCCGCATTGACCGTCTTACTGCCAACACACGCCGCTGCCACTACCTTTGACCAACAGCCGCTGGTAGGGGTGGGGTCAGTTTACCCGCCAAATATTCTGCTGGCCCTATCGGTGGAATATCCAACGGCAGGGGCGGCTTATGAAGCTGCGAATATATGGAACCCAAAAGGTAAAAGACAGCTTAACGAACAAAAATTCGACCAAAGCAAATCTTTCATCGGATATTTTGATTCCGGTAAGTGTTACAGCTATATCGGCAGCGGGGACAATGCTTATTTCACTCCCGTCAATACAACCAACAACGGCAACTGCGGCGGAAATACCTTTAGCGGTAAAGCGTTAAACTGGCTGGGGATGAGCGCCATCGATATTTTCCGTAAAGAGATGACCGGCGGTAATCGTGCTTTCGGAGCCAAAGGTTCGTCTGTCGAAAATTACCAAAACGGCGATATGCCCAACCGTACGACCTTGCGCCGTGCCTTCGTTATGGGTGGCGAATACAGTACTAACGTTGAAAGTTTCCTCAACCGTTCCATCAGTGCCACACTGCTAAACCGCACCATGCCGTCTGTCGCGCGTACTATACGGTCATCTTCCGGCCTTCAGGACGACATCACTGTCATGAGTTCCGGTTTCAAAATAACATTTTGCAATGCGCCGACCAAAATCCCTAATTCTGCAACACGTATACAACGCAGCTACATGAACTGCAACGAAGGCGATGCAAACAGCCAAACTTTCAACATGGTGGTGGAGGTATGCAAACCCGGCCTGTTGGAAGACAACTGCCGCCAATACGGTTCGTATTACAAACCCGAGGGCATCATGCAGGCCAAAGCTGAAAAGGCCCGCTTCAGTGTATTCGGCTACATGAACGTCGGCACTCATGATGGCGGCGTGATGCGCGCCCGCATGAAATCGCTATTGGGAGGCCGCACCAATACGAGGATAGATCTTGGCAAAGAAATTAACGAAACCGACGGTACTTTCATTATCAATCCCGATGCCAAAGATGCCGATGCAAGCGGCGTATCCAACAGCGGCGTCATCAACTACCTCAACAAATTCGGCGATGCAGGCACATATAAGACATTAGACCCCGTAGATGAGCTTTACTATACAGGCCTGCTTTATCTGCGAAACCGAAAAGACTTGGTCCCTGCTTCTTTCTCCGCCATTCCTCCGGATCCGGTTAAAGCGGCTACCGCCAAAGACGGTTTCCCCGTTATTTCCAGTTCGAATTGGGACGACCCCCTACTGCCGCAAACCAAAGACAACTTAGGCAACTGGGTAGAATCTGCTACCGACGGCAAAGCGGCGGTATGCCGTCCCAACTATATCCTGTTCATTGGCGACACCAACTCAAACTTAGACCAAGACCTTCCCGGTTCAGGACCGGAATACGCGAACAGCCATGTATCCGACAGCGAGATAGATGTCAGCCTGTATATGAATAAAATCAAGACGAATGAAAGCAAGGTAGATCCGAAAATCCACAGCGGTTATCAACTGACCAACCGAAGCAGCTCAAAATCCTACGGAGCAATTGCAGGCTTGGCTTATTGGGCGCGTACCAACGATTTCCGTCCTCAATTATTGGGGAAACAATATATCAAATCAATTATGCTGGATGTCGTCGAGCACAATGACTATAAAGGCTGGGCAAACCAATTTTATTGGGCGGCCAAATACGGCGGCTTCTACAGCAGCAAAGAGGAAGAAGAAGGCGGAACACCGGAATTGACTGCATACGAGTCCGACCGTTGGCGTTGGACCGATGACGCCGTAGGGAAAAGCCGAATAATTAAGAGTAACGGCCAAACTCCCTTTCCCGACGGGGTACCGCGCAATTATTCTGCCGCGAATAATCCTGAATCTATGATTGAGGCGTTACGCAGTTCGTTTAATGCCGCTTCGGCCAGATCCGACAATCCGTCCCAAGCAGTCTTAAACGCAGAATTGAATAAAAACGGCGTATTAGATTTGACAACGAAGGAAAAACCTTTCGTATTGCAATCTTCATATAAGAAAAGCCAACAATTCGGTTGGCAAGGCGACGTTATTGCGTATTATTTGTCTGATGACGGCAACACCAGATTTTCCACTCCGCAATGGCAGTTGAGCACCCTGTTTAGTACCAAATATCGTTCGGGATGGAATTCACGCAATATCTGGACCCGCTCGGGCAGGAACACGGTATTGCTGCAAAATGTGGCAAGTTCTGTTTTTAACTTAAAATCGGGAGAAAGCACCAGTGCCAACTATAACGCTCAAAATCTGATCCAATATATACGAGGCTCGGACGAATTCGAGCAAGACGGCACCTTTCGCAAGCGTGCCGTGGACGGCCTTTTGGGTACGGTGGTCAATTCAGCGGTAACGCCGATTTTGGCACCTGCAGAAGAAACCGTAGCGGATACTTGCAAATATGAAAACTTTGCCTCCGTGCGAAACCGGACGACGGTTTACGCTTTCGCCGCCAATGACGGTATGTTGCATATAGTGGGTAAAGATGGCGAAGAAAAATACGCCTATATTCCTTCGACTGCGTTACCCAAGTTGAAAAACTATGCCCTCAGCCGCCAGCCTGACAACACTTCAGACGGCCATATCTTCCTGAACGACGGTACTCCCGTTACCGCCGAAATCTGTTTGGGCAACGGGACAAACAAAAAAGCAAAATCCGTTATCATCGGTACTGCCGGACGCGGGGGTGAGGCCGTATATGCCGTGGATGCCACCAACCTAGATAATGCGGGTCCGGCCAATCTGCTCTGGGAATTCAGTAAAGCGGATGATGATGGTTTGGGCTTGACTATACATAAACCCGTCATTACCGAAATTGAATCCAACGGAGGCAAAAAAGCGGTGGCCATTGTTAGCAGCGGTTACAAAGCGGATAAAAATTACAAGGGCTACATCTATATACTTGATATCGGGAAAAACGGCGGCCCGTGGATAAACGGAACCCATTACCAGCGTATCGAGCTGGGTAACTCCGGTGTAGGGGCGCCGAAGGTATTGGATACAGATAGCGACGGGGCAAGCGACCGTATCTATGTAGGTGATGAGTCCGGCAACCTCTGGCGTATCGATTACGATAAAGCCACCAAAAAATGGACTGCTAAAAATATTTTCACAAGTACGATGCAAGAACCGATTACCGGAGCACCAGACGCAATCGCATCACGCAACGGCTACACGGTTATCTTCAGCACCGGAAAATATTTTACTGTAGAAGACAGTAGACGCCGAAACCTGCAAAACTATGCTTACGGCCTTTTCGATACCGATGGTTCCAAAATTGCCGAAACCAGCCTACTCGGACAAACCATTAATAGCGTAACACCGGTAGCTTCGCAAACCGACAGAACCTATTACTCAGCCTCCCAAAATGCGCTTTCCGACAAACATAAAGGCTGGAAACTTTCCCTCCCCTCCGGATTTATCAGTATTGACGATGCCTTAATCCGCAATAAAAGAGTGGCCCAGTTTTTTGCCTTCAACGTCAATCACAATGACAGCATCAATACCAATCGGAACACTAACAACGGCAATATTTGTTCCAACAATTCCGGCGTATCTGCATTGATAGAAGTGGATTTGCAAACAGGCGGCATGTATCGTAACCCGGTATTCGATACCAACCGCGACCACAGGTTTGATAGCAGTGATGCACTATCGGCTATGGTGGTACATACCGGACAACTCGCCTTGAAACGCAATACGGTAACGATGCTTACAAAAGCAGGAAAAAAACAAGGTTCATTGCTGGTAGGAGACAGTGGGGAGCCTACCAATGAGAACCTTAATCCTCTTTTCAATACGGTACACCGTATTAGTTGGGGAGAAATCTTCTAAACCGTCGGATATATAAAAATTGGCCGAAACTGATAAACATTCAGTTTCGGCCAATTTTTATCGGGTTATTTTACAAAATGAATATGAAAAACTGTCCATAAAATTCTCTACCGTTGCCGCTTCGGCAACTTAACCACAACCGTATCTGCCAAATAATCAGACAACGTCCTTCGGTCGATTTTCGTTTGAAATAGCATTACAACACAAACGATAAAAGCCCCCCAACTGACAATTTGTTCCATCTTTACACCAACATTCTCGCTACCCGTTGCCAACTGACCTAATTTTCCGATAGCAACAGCAACCAATGCAACAATCAGATTATAAAGCACCTCGCGCATCAGGACCGCACCGACAAACCCGGGATTTCGTCCGTCTGTTTTCAGCACACGGATGCCCATTATCTTTTTACCCAACGATTGCCCATCACGGCTCATAAAATAAATTTGCACGATAATGTAAAGCACCACGACAAGCAGCCCAAGTAACATCAGCCACCCCATATCCTGCCAGAAACCTTCCAAGGCAACCATTTGTTTGAATCCACCGGTTTTTACCTCCAAACTCTTGACGACTATAAAAAATGGGCTAAGTGCAATCACGCCGAAAATAATGTTAATTAAATATGCAGCCATGCGGCTGCCCGCACTGGCAATAGTAACTTCGACTTCGTTCTGGTTTAACAAATCAAATTTTTCAATATTCATAATCTTTCCTTTAAGCGTCTAACGATTCCAATCTTGCAGGTAATTTCAAAAAAATTCAACAAAAGCCTTTACAATTTCTCCAGGCGGCGTTAAAACGCTCTTTGTCTTTTCACAATCTATTGTTAACAATTTCCTTAGGAGCAACTGTAATGAAAGTAGGTTTCGTCGGCTGGCGCGGCATGGTCGGTTCGGTTTTGATGCAGCGTATGAAAGAAGAAAACGACTTCGCCCACATTCCCGAAGCGTTCTTCTTCACCACTTCCAGCGTCGGCGGCGCGGCACCTGATTTCGGTCAGGCGGCTAAAACATTATTGGACGCAAACGACGTTGCCGAGCTGGCGAAAATGGACATCATCGTGACCTGCCAAGGCGGCGATTACACCAAATCCGTGTTCCAACCCCTGCGCGACAGCGGCTGGAACGGCTACTGGATTGACGCGGCGTCATCCCTACGCATGAAAGACGACGCGATTATCGTCCTCGATCCTGTCAACCGCAACGTCATCGACAACGGTCTCAAAAACGGCGTGAAAAACTACATCGGCGGCAACTGCACCGTATCCCTGATGCTGATGGCGCTGGGCGGCCTGTTCCAAAACGATTTGGTCGAATGGGCAACCAGCATGACCTACCAAGCCGCATCCGGCGCGGGCGCAAAAAACATGCGCGAACTCATCAGCGGCATGGGCGCGATTCACGCCCAAGTAGCGGACGAGCTTGCCGACCCTTCCAGCGCGATTCTCGACATCGACCGCAAAGTGTCGGATTTCCTGCGCAGCGAAGACTATCCGAAAGCCAACTTCGGCGTACCGCTCGCCGGCAGCCTGATTCCGTGGATTGACGTGGATTTGGGCAACGGCCAGTCCAAAGAAGAATGGAAAGGCGGCGTGGAAACCAACAAAATCCTCGGCCGCAGCGACAATCCGACCGTGATTGACGGTTTGTGCGTCCGTATCGGCTCTATGCGCTGCCACAGCCAAGCCATCACCCTGAAGCTGAAAAAAGACCTGCCCGTTTCCGAAATCGAAGCGATTTTGGCAGGCGCGAACGACTGGGTGAAAGTCATCCCCAACGAAAAAGAAGCCAGCATCCACGAGCTGACGCCCGCCAAAGTAACCGGCACGCTGTCCGTCCCCGTCGGACGTATCCGCAAACTGGGCATGGGCGGCGAATACATCAGCGCATTCACCGTCGGCGACCAGCTCTTGTGGGGCGCGGCCGAACCTCTACGCCGCGTGTTGCGCATCGTGTTGGGCAGTTTGTAATTCCGCTTTAAAGAATAAAAAAGCCAAGTCATGATGACTTGGCTTTTTTGTGGAAACTGGTGGGTCGTGAGCGATTCGAACGCTCGACCAACGGATTAAAAGTCCGCTGCTCTACCGACTGAGCTAACGACCCGACAAGTCGCGTACTATACGGATTCTACCTTGTTTTGTCAAGAACACTGTATCAATAGAGGCCGTCTGAAATATTACAGATACGGTTTTCAGACGGCCTTTTACTTACAGCATTTGTCAAATATTACTGACGGATACGGGCTGCCGGAGCCGGTGCAACCTCACGAACAATCACTTCACGTACAGGCTCAGGTTTTTTAGGACCGCAACCTTCAGGCAACCAGTAGAATGATTGTGCATTTTGGTTTTTATCGAACAAGATTTTATACTGGCAAGTCTTGAGTTCGCCGTCTTCACGGTAGTTGAACAGATAATCCCATTCACGCACGCCGTACAAACCTTCGCGGAAATGCGGGCGACCGATTAATTGGTAAATCTGATCTTTATTCATGCCGGCTTCAATCTGACGAACATTATCCCAATTCGGCCAAGAACCGTTTTGGGTGCCGCTATGGCGAAAACTGGTTTTTTCAGGGTTCGGCCATACGGGATTGTCGGTCGTACCTTCTTTGGTTACTTTACTCAAATTACCGCAAGCCGCCAATGCGAATGCTGCGATTACAGGCAATACAAAAGTAGATAATTTCATGATTTTTCCTTTATTGCATAATTCTTTAACTTAGGCCGTCTGAAACAGGCACGTCTTACCATTGGTAACCGACGCTACCGCCCCAGTTGACGTCTTTCTTGGTATTCACAGATACGCCGGTTTTGATAGACCATTTGTTGTTATCGGAATTATGTGCATAACCAACTGCAACAGCCTGTTGGTCACGGAAACCACCCACCGCGGCAGACACAATACTCTTACCGGCTTCGTTAGGACGTTGCAGGAAGCCGATAGCGGTCGCACCTGCGATACCGGCACGCAAATCGTCTTCTACATCATCCAATCGTTTGTCCAAATTAGCATGACGGTTGTTGAGTTGGTTGATTGCGTTGGTATTATTGCTGACCTGGGTTGCCACCGAATATAACTGGCTACCGTTGATGGCATCTGTGCTGTCGGAAGTAATACGGCCTGCCGCAACATTGGTAATCGTACGTTCGAAATCCTTTTTGCCTACGCTGACGGTCGCAACGGGAGCAGTACCCGCAAAACCACCATAATTTACGCCGCCGACTGTCGCATTTGTCGTACCGACTGCCGCCGATGTGGTCGAGTTGGCACCCAATGCAACTGAATATTCATCACTTGCCACTGCATTACGGCCAATCGCCACAGCACCCTTGCCGCTGGCTTTAGATTGCAAACCAACTGCAACCGAAGCATCTCCGCTGGCATTTGAATTAGTACCGTAAGCGCTTGCATATTTGCCAGAGGCTACTGAACCAGAACCGAAAGCAGACGAACCGAGACCTGAAGCATTCGCTTTAGTACCCACCGCGGAAGAGTTAATACCGGACGATTGGGCACCTTGGCCTAATGCAGTCGAATTGGTTCCCGACGCAGAAGATCCGGAACCAAATGCAATAGCAGCGGAACCGCTTGCTTTCGAAGCAGAACCGATGGCTGTGCTGCCGATACCGCTGGCATTCGCCTGACGACCGATAGCCGTTGCGGCATTGGCGCTTGCTAATGTACCTTGGCCGATGGCGGTAGAAGAAACACCGCTGGCATTAGAATAAGTACCGATACTGATGGCAGCGTTATTGGTAGCGGAAGTTGCGGCACCAATGGCGGTTGCACCTTGATTCTTTGCAGAAGCATCAACGCCGATAGCGGTACTGTTACGGCCTGTCGCACCGTCATTTTTGTAATTACCACGGCTATCGGCCGCAACGGCACCATCATTAACTGAAATATAATGATCGGCCGCGTAAGCAGTACCGGCCAACACAACACCGGCAGTTAATAATGATGCGACTACATTTTTGCCGGATTTGAAAACGGCCTGTTTCTTGTGATTCATGTTAATCTCCCTGATGCGAAACACATTTGAAATCTATCAATAAATATATTTCCACTATTCTATTGACATAAGACCTTCATCCACGCAAAATAGCACTAGATAATCAAACGTCATCTTTTTGCAGATATAGAGAAATATATTTGTTTAACGATCGTGCCGTTTAGCAATTAATCAATTCAAAATTAATACTGACTGCACATATCCTTACTCAACTTTATTATAAGTAGATGGACACCCAATATTTGTTTTATTTTTTTATCGGGTGATACTCTATGTTTCATAATATTAATTGCATTTCAAACACTAACATCTATTATCTTTACAATAAACAGACAATTTCATTTCATTTATTTTCAAATACTTTCTATATCATCCATTATGTATACTTCAAAGTAATCGGATTTACAAAACGATTAGCTTTTGACTATGTAAAAAACTGTCGGCATTATTTCCGGTTTCACTTTTTATTCATTTATTTGTTCGCCTATACTCATAATTTTCCAACCTTCTCCATTGAATACCAGCCTTGAGACTGTCGCATTTTTGACACTTTTATACAGGCTGGAAGCGGGATCTATACTTTTTAATATTCCTGTAATCGACATTCCGTGCGAAACCAACAACACTTTCCCGCTTTCGGGAGACTGTTCGACTAAGATTTCCAACCCTTTTTTCAAGCGTTTTACAAACTGAGCTTCTGTTTCCGCCAAACCGAGCGGATCAAGTTCGCTGATGCTTTCGGCAAGCATATTGTGCTCTCCGTGACGGTAGGCTTTCAGCCACGATTTGGTATCTGCAAATCCGCGCGTTTGTGCAATCATATGATGGACATTTTCCGCCAAGTCTCCTTCGAAACTGCCGAAACAGTATTCCTTCAATTCGTTGATTTGTATCAACGGCAAATCATTCTGTCCCTTCGAAGCCAGAATCAGCTTGGCCGTATCGGCGGCCCGAGGGCTGGTGCTGCAGAAAGCGGCGTCAAAATCAATTTTCCCTGCCAGTGCGCGCCCTAACTTTTCCGCCACGTCCACACCTTCCGGCATCAAAGGGGAATCACTCCAGCCTTGCACCCTGCCGGTGGTATTGAATACTGTTTTTCCGTGGCGCACCAAATAAACTTCCAATGACATTCTTTTTTCTCCGATATTTTGTTTCAGACGGCCTTTGTTTCTTTTTTCCAAAAACAGAAACCCTGCCGACGGGCAGGGTTTGGTTTGAAAGGATTACACGACACCTCGCAGAATTTTGCGGATTGCAGCCAGCTGGCGGCGGCTGACGGGAAGCGGTTTTTCGATGTCTAAGACTCTTGCCGCCCAACTTGCGTTGCTTTCGTCTTCTTCATCGTCCAGACGGATCAGGCAGTCGAGGGTATGGCGGAACACCAGTGCGTTGCGGTGGATGCGAATGACTTTTTCGCCCAGCAATTCTTCCCAATACACCAACGTTTTCGGCAATTCATAACTTTGGCCGTCGCCGGTAATCAGATAGACGGTTTTGTGTTCCGCCATCAAGTAACGCGCCTGCTGCCACGGGATTTCAATCATGCGGTCACGGCTGAATACTCTGAAATGGGTGAAATCGTCCGCTTTTTCTTTGTATTTTTCGCTGACGCGGTCAAGTGCGACTTGCAGGCGTGTCATCCGTATCGGTTTGAGCAGGTAATCCACGGCTGCCAGTTCAAACGCCCGCAGCGCATGTTCTTCGTATGCGGTGGTAAAAATCACTTCGGGCTGGCGTTTGGCGACCCGTTTAATGCGTTCCACCAGCTCCAAGCCGGTGATTTCGGGCAGGCCGATGTCGGCGAACACGATGTCGGTTTCATGCACGCTCAACCAATCCAGCGCGGGTTGCGCGTGGTGGAAGGTTTTCAGTAAAACAACGTTGCATTCTTCCAATAACACCCTTAGGCGCTCGGCGGCAAGCACTTCGTCTTCTACAATAATGGCACTCGGCATATTTTGCGCACTCTTTATTTTAATTGATGATTATGCGGGAAATTGTTTGTGCGCCTATAATATCTGCAATAAAACTGTATATCAATAGGGCTTTCCGCTAATTATCCCGACAAGAGGGTTTCTATATTACCTAAACATTCTATCGCCATGCCGTCTGAATTTCAGACGGCATCTGTTTGGGCAGGCAGGATAACGCGCGCAAAGCGATAACCGGTATTCCGCCCGACAGGGCGGGTTATCCGTTCAAACACGGGAGGCCGTCTGAAACCAAACGGCATATGCGGAAGTTTTGTGTCTTTTTGTCGTATATCCGCAAATCATTCCGTACAGACTGCGGAGGCGGGAACGGCGGCCATATGCCAATTTTCCGCCGCCCAATCCAATAAATCGCGCGGACGGTCCGTATCCGGGGCGGGAGGAAGGTTGAGATAGCCCATGACCTGCCGCAGCAGCGTATCGCACTGCGCCGTATCCAAGGCGGGAGCCAGCGTCTGTTTCGACCACTTCTGCCCCTCACTGTTGACCAACAGCGGCAAATGCGCGTAATGTGGCGTTTCGAAACCCAGACAGCGTTGCAGGAAAATCTGACGCGGGGTCGAAACCAGCAAGTCTTGTCCGCGAACGACATGCGTTACGCCCTGTTCGGCGTCGTCGGCGACCACGGCAAGCTGGTATGCCCAGTAGCCGTCCGCCCGCAACAGTACGAAATCACCGATGTCGCGCGCCAGATTCTGCGCATAATGTCCGACGACTTCATCATCGAAACCGACGGTTTCGTCGGGAACGCGGATGCGCCATGCGGGCTGTTTGCCCGTTTCAGACGGCCTGTCCGCCGGATTGCGGCAACGGCCGCTGTAAACAAACCCGTCCGCACCGGCCGAAGCCGCCGCCTGCCAGTCTTTCCGGCTGCAATAACACGGATACACCAGCCCTTCGTCTTTTAGACGGCCTAATGCCGCTTCATAGATTGCATACCGCCTGCTTTGGTATGCTACCGCGCCGTCCCATTCGAAGCCGAACGCCTCCAGCGTGCGCAGGATATGTTCTGCGGCACCCGCCATTTCGCGCGGAGGATCCAAATCCTCCATGCGCAACAGCCACTTTCCGCCGCGGCTGCGCGCATCGGCGTAGGAAGCGACCGCGGTCAGCAACGAACCGATGTGCAGCAAGCCCGTCGGACTGGGGGCGAAACGTCCTATATACATCATGCGAACCTTCTCTAAAATTTCCTGCCCGAACCGCCGTCCGGCCGTTTCAGACAGCCTCTCCATAGGCAGAAACGACGGCCTCCGGCGGCTTGGTATTATCGGGCATCCGATGCGACAATGCTATAATGCCGTCTGAAACCAGCAACCGAAACCCGCCATGCAAGCCGATTTTAACCTACCCGTCCTCGCCATCGACACCAGCACCTCATTCCTGTCGCTCGCCCTGCGCGCCAACGGCAGGACGCTTGTCCGCCACAATGAAGTCGGCAACCGGCAATCCGAACTGATTTTGCCGCAAATCGGCGAACTTTTCGCCGAAGCGGGCATCGGTGCGGCCGATTTGGGCGCCATCGTTTATGCCCAAGGGCCGGGCGCGTTTACCGGCCTGCGCATCGGCATCGGCGTGGCACAAGGCCTGGCCGCACCGTTTGCCACACCGCTTATCGGCGTGCCGTGTCTGGACGCTGCGGCTTACCGGCTGTCCGGCCGGCCGTGCGTCTTGGCTGCGACCGACGCGCGGATGGGCGAAGTATTCTACGCCTGGTTCGACACCGCCGCCCACCGCCGCCTGAGCGGCTACCATGTCGGCAAGGCGGCGGAAATCACCCTGCCGACCGCCTGCACCGAGTGTTCAGACGGCATCGGCAATGCTTTCGCGCTGGCCGACAAGCCGCCTTTTGGGGGCAGTCCGCAGATGCCGACCGCCGCCGACTATTTGGATTTGGCGGCGACAGGCTGTTATCCCGCCACGAATGCGGCGCAGGCGGCACTGCTTTATGTGCGCGACAAAATCGCCCTGACCGCCAGAGAACAGGCTGAACGGAAGGCCGCGCCGTGATTATCCGCGCCGCCACCGCCGCCGATTGCGCCGATCTTGCCGCCGCCGACAGCCGGAGCAACCCGTCGCCGTGGTCGGAAAACCAGTTCCGCTCCGCGCTGGACGAACGTTTTACCACCGTCCTGATTGCCGAATGCGGCGGGAAAACGGCGGGCTTCATCGTCTGGCAGAGCGTGTGCGGCGAATCCGAACTCCACCTCGTCGCCACCGCCCCGCCTTACCGCAGGCAGGGCGTGGCGGCGCAGTTGTTGGCGCAATGGTTTCAGACGGCCTTTTCGGAACACGCGGAACGGCTGTTCTTGGAAGTACGCGCCGGCAACTCCGCCGCGCAAAACCTGTACCGCAAATTCGGTTTCGCCGAATGCGGACGGCGCAAAAATTATTATCCCCTGCCCGAAGGCGGGTACGAAGACGCCGTGCTGATGACGCGCGGTCCGTCTGATTCCGAAACCGCAGAAATCCCGAAACCATGATGTTGAGCAGCCGTTATCTCCATTTGCACGAAGCCTTGGGCCTAGGCCCGATGTGGCTGAACAAAGATGCCGTTTTCAGGCCGTCTGAAACTGCACCGGTCAAAAGTAAAGATGCCGTACCGCCGGCCGCCGCCAAACCGGTGGCGCAGGCGGTACAAGCCGCCGCATCGGGCCGTCGGGCGCGGATGGCGGCGATGGCCGCCGTCGGTTCGCAAACGGAAGCCCCGCCGGCCGCCGTACCCTTCCAAGCCGAAGGTTCGCCTGAAACCGCACCCGTAGCCAAAATGCGTGCGGAATCCGTCCCGCCGGCCGCGCCGACGCCCGCCGCCGTTTTTTCAGACGGCCTGCCGCGTATCAAAACTTCGGTCAGGCCGTCTGAAATCATGGTTATCAGCATCTGCCCGTCCACCGAAGACTGTCTGGCCGGACATCTTTTCAGCGGTGCCGCCGGCGTGCTGCTCGACAAGATGCTCGCCGCAGTCGGACTGCAAGCCCATCAGGCTTACAAAACCAGTTGGATAAAAACCGCCCCCATCTCCGGCGACCATCCCGATAACGCCCGAATCAGCGGGGAGCTGCCGCATGTCCGCACCGAACTGGCGCAATCGCAGGCCAAGGCCGTTTTGTTTCTGGGACAGGATTTTGAAAAGCCCGAACTGGCAAAAGACATGGCGCAACTGTGCGGCGGCCTGCCCTTCTTCGTCATACCGCATCCCGCCCGCCTGTTGCGCCAGCCGCAATTCAAAGCCCGGGCATGGGCGGAACTGAAAAAGCTGAAGCGGCTGCTGGGGCGGTAATCCCCACAGCACCGACCGTCCGCCCGAAACGGAAAAAGGCCGTCTGAAAAATTCAGACGGCCTTTACATCATCAAAGCAGTTTATATTCGGATTATTTGGCGGCATCGGCCATGTTTTGGGCAACTGTCGTCGCGCTTACGGCCAGACCGGACATACCGATCAGGGAAGCGGCGGCAAGTTTGATCAAATCGTTCATTGTGTACCTTTCTTTTTCTATTCGCACCGTACCGGCCGGTTGAGGCGGCGCGGTACGGATTTCCAACAATGATCAGCAGTGGGGATTATCGGGAAGCGTTTTTTATGTTGTTCGCCACGCTGCGGGTACCGGCATTAACGCCCGACATACCGATTAAGGCGGCTGCGGCAAATTTAATGATTTCTTTCATATTGTGTTTTTACTCTCTGAGTGTGGTTCGTTTCTTTTCAAATTATTTTGAAGCGGCGGAAATATTGCGCGCTGCGACGGCGGTTGAAACGGCTACGCCCGACATACCGGCCAAAGAAGCAGCAGCAAAAGCAATCCAATGTTTCATTTGGGTTCCTTGATACTGAAATTAATGTTGTTAAATAACAAATCGGTCGAATCCGACTGTCGCGCTGTTGTCGACGGGGCACATCTTACCGTCTTAACAGTTAAATTAAATACATTTAATGTAAAATTAAATTATTAAAATATCTATAATTTAATAAAATTGATAAACGATTTTTGTATTTGTAAATGACACCGATGTCCAAACTCATGACACCGATGTCTTGACTACATGCAAATTACAAACGAGGTAACGACCGCGTTTCAACTGCGGTTGTCCCGTTGCAATTACACATCAATTCTTTCAGTAATTCAAAATAACCATTTAAATACAAAAAGATATAAGTAAACAACTTTTCCCGCTTTCCACAATCCTCTCGGCGGCACTGCCCGCTCGGCGGTTTGAACGCCTGTGCCGCCACAATCGGCGGCCCTTGCGGCGGTAAAAAGGCCGTCTGAAACATGATATAGTCTGCCGTCCAATGTTTTTCAGACGGCCTGTGTTATGAACTTTCCCTCCCTGCCCATTGTCGCCGCGTGTGCCGCCTTGCTCGGCGCCCTGATTGCCTGGCTTATCGTGCAAATACGTTCCCAGCGGCGGCAGCACCTGCTGGAACAGCAGCTTGCCGAACGTACCCAGCAATACCGCTTCGCCCGCCAAGCGCAGGAAACCGCCGAAGAAGCCTTGGCCGACAGCCGCCGCCATATTCAGGATTTGCAAATCGAATTGCAGGAACTGGGCAACCGCTTCGCCGCCGCCGAACGCCAAATCGCCTATCTGCAAGAGCGTGAAGCCGAGGCAGGCCGTCTGAAACAAGATTACGCCGATTTGCAGCAGGCCGCGCAAACCCTGCAAGTGAACAACGAACGCCTCCACACCCGACTTGAGCAGGAGCGCCTCGCCGCCGACGAAAAACTCAAGCTCCTCACCGAAGCCCGCCAAAGTCTGGGCGAGCAGTTTCAAAACCTTGCCAACACGATACTGGAAGAAAAAAGCCGCCGCTTCACCGAACAAAACCGCGACCAGTTGAACCAAATCCTCACCCCGCTCAACGAACGCATCCACGGCTTCGGCGAACTCGTGCAGCAAACCTACGAAAAAGAATCCCGCCAGCGGCTGACCCTCGAAAACGAACTCAAACGCCTGCAAACCCTCAACACCCAACTGCACGGCGACGCCAAAGCCCTCACTGACGCGCTCACCGGCACGCAAAACAAAACCCAAGGCAACTGGGGCGAGATGATTTTAGAAAGTGTTTTGGAACATTCCGGCCTGCAAAAAGGGCGCGAATACACCGTCCAAGCCGCCTCCGTCCGGCAGGAAGAAGACGGACGCACCCGCCGCCTCCAGCCCGACGTCCTCGTCCACCTGCCCGAAGGCAAACAAATCGTCATCGATTCCAAAGTCTCGCTGACCGCCTACGTCCGCCACACCCAAGCCGCCGACGCCGAAACCGCCGAGCGCGAACTCGCCGCCCACATCGCCAGCATCCGCGCCCATGTCAGAAACCTGTCGCAGAAAGACTATACCGATTTGGAAGGCGTCAACACGCTGGACTTTGTGTTTATGTTCGTCCCCGTCGAACCCGCCTACCTGCTCGCCCTGCAACACGATGCCGGCCTCTTCCAAGAATGTTTTGACAAACGCATCATGCTGGCAGGCCCGAGTACGCTGCTGGCCACCCTGCGCACCGTCGCCAACCTCTGGCGCAACGAGCAGCAAAACCAAAACGCCCTCGCCATTGCGGAAGAAGGCGGCAGACTCTACGACAAATTCGTCGGTTTCGTCCAAACGCTGGAGGGCGTCGGCAAAAACATGGCCCAAGCGCAAAGCCAGTTCCAAGCCGCCTGCAAACAGCTTTCGCAAGGGAAAGGCAACCTCGTCAGCCGCGCCGAAAAACTGCGCGCCTTGGGTGTTAAGGCCGGTAAGCGGTTGGACAAAAACCTAGTGGAAAATTCGCAAACCGCCTCCCTGCCCGACACGGACACAGATTGAAAGAAGAGGCCGTCTGAAAACCGGACAAGGTTTTCAGACGGCCTCTTACGATTGGTTTATAATTACTTTTCCTTACAACCTCACACACTGCGCACACACTATGACCGACTTAGCAACCAAACGCCGACACACCCAAACCATGCTCGACCGCGCCGAACTGCTGTTCGACCAAGACCAATGCCGCGCCGCGCTGCAACGGATAGCCGACGAAATCACGCGCGATTTGAGCGGCGAATATCCGCTACTGCTGCCGGTGATGGGCGGGGCGGTCGTATTCACCGGCCAACTGCTGCCGCGGCTGCGCTTCCCGCTGGACTTCGATTACATTCATGTTTCGCGTTACGGCGACAAACTGGCGGGCGGCGCGTTCAACTGGAAGCGTATGCCCGACCCCGAACAAATCAAAAACCGCCATGTGGTCGTGTTGGACGACATTTTAGACGAAGGCCACACGATGGCGGCGATTCAGGAAAAGCTGCGCGAAATGGGGGCGGCAAGCTGTCGCGCGGCCGTGTTCGCCAACAAACTGATTGGCAAAGAAAAACCGACCAAAGCCGATTATGTCGGGCTGGACGTGCCCAACCGCTACGTCTTCGGCTACGGCATGGACGCGGCAGGCTGCTGGCGCAATCTGGGCGAGATTTACGCGCTGAATCAGGATTGAACCGAACCATCATGACGCAGGCCGTCCCAAAGTCTTTTCAGACGGCCTTGTTTCCCTGCAAACCGCAACCATATCCCTTTATATAAAGTAACAAATACCTTAGGAACGGCCATGATAGGTTTACTCATCATTACCCACGAATCCATAGGCGAAGCCTACCGCAGCCTGGCGCAGCATTTCTTCCCGCACGGCACGCCGGAAAACATCCACATCCTCGGCGTACAGCCCGACGAAGACCAAGACGACATTATCAACGACGCGATTGCAAAACTTCAGGAATTTCCCGAAAACCACGGCGTGCTGATCATGACCGACATCTTCGGCGCAACGCCGTGCAACGCCGCGTGCAGGATGGTGCGGGCGGACAAATCCGCCATTCTGACCGGCCTGAACGCGCCGATGCTGATTAAAGCCATCCAGCACTCCCCCGCCGCAGAACACCTGAATGCCTTTACCGACATGGTGAAAGAAGCCGCCGTGAGGGGAATTTTCGCCATTACCGCCGAACCGGAAGGCTTGGTCTGCAAAAAATCGTCCGAACGCATCGAAGACGTTTCCAAATCGTCGTAACTTCCGCCCACACCACCCGAACACACACACCAGGCCGTCTGAAAGGAACAGAATGCTGAAACAATCCGTCGAAATCATCAACAAACTCGGACTGCACGCCCGCGCTTCCAGCAAATTCACCCAAACCGCGTCTCAGTTCAAATGCGAAGTCTGGGTTATTAAAGACGGCAGCCGCGTCAACGGCAAAAGCATCATGGGCCTAATGATGCTCGCGGCGGCAAAAGGCACGGTCATCGAGCTGGAAACCGACGGCGCTGACGAAGCGGCGGCCATGCAGGCACTGACTGATTTAATCAACGACTACTTCGGCGAGGGCGAATAATGAGCATCGTGCTGCACGGTGTCGCGGCGGGCAAAGGTATCGCCGTCGGACACGCCCACCTGATTACGCGCGGCACGGCGGAAGTGCCGCAATACGACGTTTCAGACGACCTCATCGACGCCGAAGCCGCCCGTTTCGACGCCGCCATCAAAGCCACGCGCAAAGAATTGGAGCAGCTGCGCAGCGCGATTCCCGAAAACGCCCCGACCGAATTGGGCGCATTCATCTCGCTGCACCTCATGCTGCTGACCGACGTTACCCTCTCGCGCGAACCCGTCGATATTTTAAAAGAACAAAAAATCAACGCCGAATGGGCGTTGAAACAGCAAAGCGACAAACTCGCCGCCCAGTTCGACAACATCGAAGACGACTACCTGCGCGAGCGCAAACAAGACATGCTGCAAGTCGTCCGCCGCATCCACAACAACCTCGTCGGCCAAAGCAACGACTTAAACCTCAACGAAGGCCTGTTCGAAGACACCATCCTGATTGCCCACGACCTCTCGCCCGCCGACACGGTGTTATTCAAAGAACAAAAAATCACCGCATTCGTTACCGACGCCGGCGGCCCCACCAGCCACACCGCCATCTTAGGCCGCAGCCTCGACATCCCTTCCGTCATCGGCCTGCACAACGCCCGCAAGCTCATCACTGAAAACGAAACCGTCATCGTCGACGGCATCAACGGCGTCCTCATCATCGAGCCGGACGAAGTCGTCCTCAACGAATACCGCCGCCTCGCCCGCGAATACCGCAACCACAAGCGCGAACTCAACAAACTCAAAAAAACCGCCGCCACCACCGCCGACGGCGTCAGCATCGAACTTCTGGCCAACATCGAATCCGCCGAAGACATCAAAGCCCTGCACAACTTCGGCGCAGACGGCGTAGGCCTCTTCCGTAGCGAATTTCTCTATCTCAACCGCGACACCATGCCGTCTGAAGACGAGCAGTACGAAGTGTACAGTGCGATTGTGAAAAAAATGAAAGGCAAAAGCGTTACCTTCCGCACCGTCGACTTGGGCGTCGACAAAAACCCCCGCTGGTTCGGTCAGAACACCACCCCCAACGGCAGCCTCAACCCTGCCCTCGGACTCACCGGCATCCGCCTGTGCCTCGCCGAACCGGTCATGTTCCGCACCCAAATGCGCGCCATCCTCCGCGCCGCCGTTCACGGCACCGTGCGCATGATGTGGCCGATGATTACCTCCGTGTCCGAAGTGCGCCAGTGCCTCATCCACCTCGACACCGCCCAACGCCAGCTTGCCGAACGCGGCGAAACCTTCGGCACGGTCAACGTCGGCTGCATGATAGAAATCCCGTCCGCCGCCATGACCGTCGGCAGCATCCTGAAACTGATAGACTTTATTTCCATCGGCACCAACGACCTGATCCAATACGTTCTGTCGGTCGACCGCGGCGACGACAGCGTCAGCCACCTCTACCAGCCCGACCATCCCGCCGTGTTGAAAACCATCCAGCACATCATCCGCACCGCCAACCGCGTGAAGAAAAGCGTGTCCATCTGCGGCGAAATGGCCGGCGATACCGCGTTCACCCGCATCCTGCTCGGCATGGGGCTGCGCCGCTTCTCCATGAACCCCAACAACCTGCTGGCGGTGAAAAACATCGTGCTGCACAGCGATACGGAACGGCTCAGACACGAAACCGCCAAACTGCTGCGCAACGACGACCCCGAAAAATCGGAAAAACTGCTCAAAGCCCTAAACAGCATCTCGGTGGCCGTAGAAACCGCGCAGTAAGCCGTTTCCCAACTCCGTTCCCATACCGTCGGTAAATTCACGCCATTGCGGCAGGTATTTGTCCTGCAACAGCGAAATGACCGGAATCCCCGCCGCCACCGCCTGCGCGTATTCGTCAATCAGCCCGCTGCCTTCGCTCTCGGCATGGCCGAATTTGTTGAACACCAAAATATCGGGCGGACTTTGCAACGCTTCGCGGATGACTTCGGAAGAAGTCGCCAGCCCGCGCGGGTCGAGTTTGCAGGTATCTTCGGTGCAGCCGCCGTCGTACATAATCGCATATTCGCGGCTGTCGGTCAGTGAGCAGACGCGGTCGCGCATTTTGCCGCCCTGTGCGTCGGTTTTATTCAGCAAGCCCTTGATGCTGAACCCCCGGTCGCGCAACTGCCCGACGGCCCGCCACAACGTGCGCAGTTCGTCGTCGCCTTCCCCGCGGTAGATTAATGCTGCAATCGGCGTGGCCATGTTTTTTCCTTTCCGTTCAGACAGTATCGAGCGCCGGCAAACCGGCCCGAAACGACAGTTTAGATGCGCCCGCCCCGAAAAGGCAAATAAAAAAACGGACTGCCGCCGCAATCCGTTCTCCGCCTTTCAGACGGCCTCAAATCACTTCCAAAACAAAATACGTTTTCAGTTTGTTGTACACATCGTTGGTTACGTTGATGCAGCCGTTGGTGATGATGCGGTCGGACACCACCGGAGAGGCGATGCGTTCCATGCGCCGCTCTGAGGGTTTGAGCGTCCAAACGCGGTGCAGGGCAAACAGGAAGTCTTTTTCCTGTTTGAACCCGATAACGTCGCCGCCGTAACCTGCTTTGTCGGTTTTGTAGATATTCATGCTGAACGTACCCTTCGGCGTGGTCTTGCCGATTAATACGGGATGGCATTTTTTCTCGTCGGCAAAGCAGAGTTCGGCTTTCGAGGTGTTTACGATAACTTTGCGCTTGCTCATGTAGTCTTTGATGTTTTCACCGGACACGGCAAAAGCGTTCATACCGGCCAGCATCAGGGCGCACAAAACTGCTTTTCTCAACATTCTCAATTACTGTCGTATCTTGCTGCGCGTCGGCTCCACCTCGCGGATGATGACTTGAGGCTCGGCCTTCGGAGCGGGGGGCGGGCAGGCCGCATCTTCGGGAAACACGGGATTCCAATAGAAGCTGCGGGCGAATTTGTGTTTATCGAATACCACTTTATACTGACAGGTGGTAATACCGTCAACTCCGGATTTGTTGGCCGGGTCAGCTTCCACTCCGGGCGTATGGAAGTGGAACAGGTAATCCCATTCGCGCACGCCGAACATACCTTCGTCGTAATGCGGACGGCCCAGGATTTTGTAAATATCGTCTTTGGTCAGGCCCGGGCGCATCTGTTCCAGCTCGTCGTAAGTCGGAAACGTGCCGCGGTCTTTGTCGAACGTCAGCGAATACGGTTTGGGAAATACCGGCGAGTCGGTCGTGCCGTCGGCTGTAATTTTGCTTTTGGTGGCACACGCGGCCAGCAGGCAGGCTGCAAGCAGGGGCAATCCGGTTTTGACGATTTGTTTCAACTTCATGTTTTTGATTCCTTTCTGGCTCCCGACCGTACTTTCAGACGGCCTGTCGGACTGACATTTATCGGCACTTTGTAACAATTTAATCCAACACCAATCGCCTGTTTCAATGTATTGACCGTGATTATCCGTATCGGAAAAATATCCGGCAACCGTCCTTACCGCTTGTTTCGGCAGGGATTTCCGGCGGCATGTTTGCGGATTGGCAGCTTTGGTTGCTGTATTACATGCAATTTTTATGCCATTTTCAAAAAAGGAAGAAAACGTATTGTGTTGCGGTCTGTTTCGTCAAAGGCCGTCTGAAAACATGCCCGTACGGCGTTTTCAGACGGCCTTTCCGGTTTTTTCGAGTCGGCGGGCCTGAGGGCAAGCCGACTTACGGGCCAAAGCGGTTTTTGCCGCTTCGCCCTAGGCAGCCTTTCAACCTTCGACTTTCACCTCTACACGGCGGCCCTCGGCATCATTGCCCTCCGCGCCGGTGGTGCTTTTCGGTTTGCGCAGCTCAATGTTTCCGGCTTTCACGCCGTGCGCTTCAAAAAACGCCTGCACCGCCTGGGCGCGTTTTTTCGACAATTCCTGATTGGAGGCTGCATTGCCGGTACTGTCGGCAAAACCGCTGATGACCAGTTTCTTGCCGTCCTTACCGGCTTCAATCAAATCGCCCACGACCTGTTCCGCACCTTCGGCCACATCGTTCTTACCGGTGGCGAAGAAGAATTTGGCCACGCCGCCATCCATCACGACCTGCGACGTGTCGGCTGCGGGCGCGGAAACCGGAGAGGCGGCCGCCTCGGAAGCGGCGGCGGGCTCGTTTTCATGTTCGTCCAAAACGGCGGAAGTCGGCATCACGGGAGCCGATGTTTCGACCGCCGACACGGCGCCGTCTTCCGGTTCGGAAGCCTCTGCCGCCGATGCGGCCGTTTCGGTCGGAGCATGTCCGCCGCCGGTGTTGCAGCTCTTGAACGCAAACAGGGCGGCCAATGCGGCAATACCCAGAATAATCCATTTGCCGAAACCGCCCTTCTTGGCCGCTGCCGTCGCACCTGCCACGGCAGCGGTTCCTGCCGCCGTGGCGGAACCGAAGTTGCCGGCCAGTCCGGACAAACTGCCGAACAGCCCGCTCAGGCTGCCGATACCCAATGCGGAAAGCATGTCGCTGCTCAGCGCCTGCGACAGCCAGCCTTGCTGTTGGCCCAGCAATCCCAAAATCTGGCTGCCCTGCAAGTTGTTATCCTTCGCTTTGCCGCGCAATACCGACAACACCAACGGCAGCGACAACGCCAGCAGCGAACCGGACGCTGCTTTGGATACGCCGCTTTCCTGCGAAATCCGGTCGGCAACATTTGCCGCATTGCCGCCCAACAGTTCGGGCAGCAGTTTCTTGCCCATTTCCAGCAGTCCGCCGACACCTTCTGCCGAAGAAGCCTTCGCCACCGCGCCGTCCAATATGCTGCCTGACGTACCGGTCAACAAATCCAGTACGCCCGACGCATTGGACGGATTGGCGCCGATGTGTTTCAACAAACCCGCCACTACGGCAGGCAGTGCCAGTCCGGCGGCTTTCGTACTGCTTTCAGCGGGTTCGCCCGAAGAAGCCAGAAAACCGCCCAATACATCACCAAGCTGACTTTGCAGCAAATTGCCTAAATCAAAAGCCATTGTTGTTATTCCTTCATGATTGTTAAAAATAAATAGTAAAAATACCTTACCTGCGGATTAGTATGGATAAGTTAATAGATAGTTCCTATGGTCGAACGTAAATCTATTGGCTTTATCCTTTTTTACGCAGCCGTACCAAACGGCATTTATGGCGGAAAACAACAACGGCAGGCCGTCTGAAAGGCTCACAAAAACGGATTGTGCCGTTTTTCATGACCGATGGTCGTCATCCTGCCGTGTCCCGCGATGACCTGGGTGTCATCCGGCAACACCAGCAGTTTGCGGCGGATATTGTCAATCAAATCGGCATGATTGCCGCGCGGGAAATCGGTGCGGCCTATGCTTTCGTAAAACAGCACGTCTCCCGCCACCAGCAGTCCTGCCTGTGCGCAGTAAAACACCACCTGCCCGGGCGTATGGCCGGGAATATGCAACACGTCAAACCGGTACCGGCCCACATTCAATACATCACCTTCTTCCAGCCAGCGGGTCGGTTTAAACGGAGGCGATACGGGGAAACCGTATTGCGCGGTAATATCCGGCAGCGAATCCAGCAGGAATTCGTCATCCCGATGCGGCCCGACAACCGGTACATCTTTGTGTGACAAAAATTCCACCACCCCGCCCGCATGGTCGAGATGGCCGTGCGTCAGCCAGATTTCCTTCACATCCAGCCCGCGGGCGGCCACTTCGTTCAGAACAAACGGCACATCGCCGCCCATATCGGTCAACACCGCCTCGCGGGTTTCGTCATCCCACAACAGGGTACAGTTCTGGCGAAACGGCGTTACCGCCAGAATTTCAAATTGTAAAGCCATAGTTCGGTTCCTTATTCCAATTTCAGACGGCATATTGTTATGCTAATATTTATAACTTTAACAACTATTCCGTAATATATATAAAATATCAATGAAAATCATCATACCCATTTGTACCGCATTGTGCATCTCCCTTCCCGCTTCCGCATCAGGATTGCTGCTTGCCCAAGAATATAAAAACCAAGAAATAGCCGGCTGGGCCATGAGCGAAAAACTCGACGGCGTGCGCGCCTATTGGGACGGCAAACGGCTTATCAGCCGGCAAGGACATCCGTTTACCCCGCCAGCAGGCTATACGCGCAATTTTCCACCCTATCCGATAGACGGCGAACTTTACACTTCGCGCGGCCGTTTTGAACAGATTTCCGCCGCCGTCCGTTCGGACAAAAGCGACTGGCGCGGTATCAAACTCCATGTTTTCGACGTGCCCAAAGCCGCAGGCAACCTTTACCAACGCCTCGCCGTACTGCAAAGCTGGCTGGAAGTCCACCCCGAAGCCCCCATCGCCGTCATACGCCAAATTCCCGCCCGCGACCGCGCCCACGCTCAAACCTTCCTGAAAGAAATCGAAGCGCAAGGCGGGGAAGGCGTTATGTTGCGCAATCCGAACCATCCTTACGCCGCAGGCCGCAGCAGCCAGCTTTTGAAACTTAAAAGCCGTCACGACGCCGAGTGTACCGTAACGCAGCACTACGAAGGCAAGGGGAAGAACGCGGGCAGACTGGGCGCAGTCGGCTGTAAAAACCAATATGGGGAATTTCGCATCGGCAGCGGTTTCAAAGATCAAGACCGCGATAATCCCCCGCCTGTCGGCAGCACCATCACCTACCGTTACCGCGGCTTTACTCAAAAAGGAACGCCGCGGTTTGCCACCTTTGTCAGAATCCGCCAAGACAGCCGGTAGCCCCGCCCGATTAAAGTACAAACCGGCTCCTATCTGATTATTTTGAAGATTCAGGCCGTCTGAAAACGTTTTCAGACGGCCTGCGCACCGTTCTTTACCCGTTATTCAGACGCTTGGATATAAAAAAACAGTCCTGATTCGTCAGGACTGTTTTTTCTTCAAAAGTAAAACGGTGCATCAGTTGGCACACATATGTTTTATTTATGTTTTCTTGTTTATACTTTGATTTGTTATTTGGTGCCGACAGCGAGATTTGAACTCGCACAGCCTACGGCCACTACCCCCTCAAGATAGCGTGTCTACCAATTCCACCATGTCGGCTAAATTCTTTTTTCTTTACTGCTGTTTGGGTGCGGCGGGTACGGTGTCCGTCTTGCCGCCGTTTGCCGGAACCTGCTGCGTTTTGGCCGGCAGGCTCTGTTTTACGTTACTGAAATCCAAACCGTGACGGGTCGTATTCGAGTGGATATAAACCATCGCCATACAGGTGGCGAAAAAGAACGTGGCGGCGATGGCGGTTGCATGGCTTAGAAAGTTGGCGTTGCCGCCGGAACCGAACACCCCCTGCGCGCTGCCGGTGCCCGACCCGAAAGTCGCTCCCGCGTCCGCGCCTTTGCCGTGTTGCAGCAATACCAGCACGATGACGGCGAAGGCGGAAATGATGTTTATAATCCAGATAACGGTTTTAAAGGCTTCCATAATTCTCTACGAGGCTTGCGCGGCATTGATGATGGCGGTAAACGAGTCATAGGATAATGAAGCTCCGCCCACCAGTGCGCCGTCGACATAAGGTACGGCGAAAATATCTGCCGCGTTTTCGGCTTTCACGCTTCCACCGTAAAGAACGCGGATTTTAACATCGCTGCCGCACAATGACAAGATTTCCTGATAGATAAATGCGTGCATGGCGGCGATTTGTTCCACCGTGGCGACTTTGCCCGTACCGATGGCCCACACGGGTTCGTAGGCGACGGCGATATGTCCGGTGTTCAGTCCTTTCAGAATGGAGAGCTGATGGGCGATGATTTCTTTTTCTCTGCCCGCTTCGCGCTCGTCAAGGCTCTCGCCGACGCATAACAAAGGTATCAGGCCGACGTTGAGGACATTTTCCATTTTCTGGCGGTGGATTTCGTTTTTTTCGCCGAAATACAGGCTGCGTTCGGAGTGGCCGATTAAAACGATGTCGGTACCGATGTCGGCGAGCATTTCTGCGGAAACTTCGCCGGTGTAGGCGCCGTTGTTAGGGAAGCGGCTGACGTCTTGGGCGCAGGTCAGGATGCGGTTGCTCAACACTATCTGCATGGCGTTGTGCAGTTGCAGCAGGTAAACGGTGGGGGCGGCCAGCCCGATGAGTACGCGTTCGGCGGTCGGAAGGATGCGGAAGCGGTGCATCAATGCGTTATTGTTTTGCAGGCGTCCGTTCATTTTCCAGTTGCCGATAACCCATTTCTGTTCCCACATTCCGTTGTCGTGATCCATCTTTAAGTGCTCCATATTGCGGTTTTGTGTAAGGAAGTGTAGTTCATATGGACATGATTCGCAACCTGCCTTGCCCGACCGTGTTTCGATGCCGTCTGAAAGCGGGTTTCAGACGGCCTGCCGCCGGATGGAATATAATGTCGGTAATTTGTTATTTAATTTGTGGGGCCGTCATGCACACCATCCATATAGCGTCTTCGGACAAAACTTCTGTTTATCGGGAAATCCTGCCACAAATCGAAAGCCTGACCGACGGCGAACCGTGTTTTACGGCCAATCTGGCCAATATCGCCGCCGTTTTGAAAGAGGCGTTCGGTTGGTTCTGGGTGGGGTTTTACTTGGTGGAACGGGCAAGCAACGAATTGGTGTTGGGGCCGTTTCAGGGGCCGGCGGCCTGCACGCGCATTCCTTACGGCCGCGGGGTGTGCGGACAGGCTTGGGCGGGCGGCAAAGCGGTGGTGGTGGAAGACGTTAACCGCCATCCCGACCATATTGCCTGCTCGTCCTTATCGCAGTCGGAAATCGTGATACCGCTGTTCGACCGCAACCGCCGTTGTTTCGGCGTGCTCGACGCCGACAGCGACCGTTTGGCGCAGTTTGACGAAACCGACGCCCGTTACCTGAACCAACTGGCGGAACTCGTCGGCAGGCTGTACGAACGGGATATTTGAGCGCCGGGGCCGTCTGAAAGATGGCGGCGGCGTACCGAAAGCACTATAATCACAGCCGTATCTGTATATAAATCAACGGAGCGCAACATGGATTTTGAAAAAGCACGTTTCAATATGGTAGAACAGCAAATCCGCCCGTGGGACGTGTTGGATTTCGACGTTCTCGACGCGCTGGGGGACATTCCGCGCGAAAAATTCGTCGGAGCCGGATTTCAAGGTTTGGCCTATGCCGACAAAGAGCTGCCGCTGCCCAACGGCGGCAAAATGCTCGAGCCGAAAGTCGTGGCGCGTCTGGTGCAGGGTTTGAAACTGACCAAGCAGGACAAGGTATTGGAAATCGGCACGGGTTCCGGTTACGCCACCGCGCTGCTGGCGGCGCTGGCGGGAGAAGTCGTTACCGCCGACATCGACGCCGCGCAGCTTGAGGCGGCCAAAACGGTGCTGGACGGCATCGGCTGCGGCAATGTCCGCTACGTCTGCAACGACGCCTTGGCACAGGAAACCGAAGGTGCGCCGTTTGACGCGGTTTATGTCGGCGGCAGCGTCGGCCGAGTGCCCGAAACGCTGAAACGGCAGCTTAAAGACGGCGGCCGCATGGCGGTCATCGTCGGCGGCAAGCCGGTACAGCGCGCCTTGCTGATTACCCGCGACGGCGGCGTGTTCCGCGAAAAAGTGATGTTCGACACACTGGCGGCGGGCCTGAGCGATAAAGCAAACCAACCGTTCGGCGATTTCGACTTTTAATCGGCCGTCCGCTTCCGAAGGCCGTCTGAAAACACGGTTTGGCAAAACACAAACCCGTTTTCAGACGGCCTTACCGCAACCATAACACCCCCCTAGAGTCAAAACACATGCACATCCCCCAACTCTCCCCTGCCGAACTGCAACGCTGGCGGCAGGACGGCAAAGCCTTTCTGCTGCTTGACGTGCGTACCGACGAAGAAACCGCCGCCTGCACCCTGCCCGATTCCGTCCACATCCCGATGAACCTGATTCCGCTGCGCAGCAACGAACTGCCCGACGGCCTGCCGATTGTCGTGTATTGCCACCACGGCATCCGCAGCCTGCACACCGCCATGTATCTGGCCGACGCCGGCTTCGAAACACTCTACAACCTTCAGGGCGGCATTGACGCATGGGCGGCGCAGATAGATGAGAATATGGCGCGTTATTAAAGGGCACAAAAGGCCCAAGGTTTTTCCATTTGCCATCCTTTCAGACGGCCTGTAAGATTAAATGCATAATTCCTAAAGACAAATCAAACACACTATGTTGACAGACCCATTCGGCCGCACCGTCGATTACCTGCGTATTTCCGTAACCGACCGTTGCGATTTGCGCTGCACTTACTGCCTGCCCAAAGGCTTTAAGGGCTTTGCCGTGCCGAAAGACTGGCTGACCATAGAAGAAACCGCCCGCGTTGCCGCCGCCTTCGCGCGGCTGGGTACCAAACGTTTCCGTCTCACCGGCGGCGAACCCCTGTTGCGCAAGGGCCTGACCGAACTGGCCGCCGAAATCAGCCGTCAGCCCGGCGTCGAAGAAATTTCCCTGACCACCAACGGCACCCGCCTCGGTCAACAGGCCCGCGCCCTGCGCGCGGCAGGCGTGCGCCGCCTCAATATCAGCCTCGACAGCCTGCGCCGCGACTGCGTGGCCAGCATCACCGGCAGCGACTGCCTGCCGCAGGTACTGGAAGGCATCACCGCCGCCAAAGAAGCCGGTTTCGAGCGCATCAAAATCAACATGGTTCCGCTCAAAGGCATCAACGACACCGATTTGGACGATATGGTCGCGTTCTGCATCCAACACGGCTTCATCCTCAACCTCATCGAAGCCATGCCGATGGGGGCGACCGGCCAGATGCACGCCAAAGTCAACCTGCAACCCGTATTGGAAGACCTGCGCCGGAAATTCGGCCTGACCCCGTTTGAAGGCCGCATCGGCGGCGGCCCCGCCCGCTACTGGCACAACGGCAGCAGCGGCTTCACCCTCGGCCTGATTACGCCGATGAGCCAGCACTTCTGCGCCACCTGCAACCGTGTGCGGCTGTCGGCAACCGGCAACATCCACCTGTGTCTGGGGCAGGAAGACAAAGTACCGTTGCGCGACCTTCTGCGCGGCGGCTGCACCGATGCCGAACTCGACCAGAAAATCCGCGACGCGATTGCATTGAAACCGGAAAAACACGAATTTGTGGAAAATCCGAAAAAAATCATCCGCGTCATGGCACTGACCGGCGGCTGACCGCTTCCGTTCTTGACAACGCCGCCGAATAAGATTCAGGCCGTCTGAAAAACATCAAAACGTTTTTTCAGACGGCCTTTTATCTGTCCGTATCCGCATCTAACGCGTCGCCGCGCATTCGCCGTTCTCAAACACCAACACCTTCTCCGGCCAGCGCAACGCCGCCAGCCTGAACTGTTCGGGACGGTATTTCTGCGGAAATTTCCTTGCCCGCCAGCTTGCGCCGATGGAGAAATCGACGCAGAACACGTTGCGCCGCGCCCCGTGCCACACATCCGGCTGCGGCGGCAGCAACAGCCGTTCGGCGGCAACGGCGGCGGGAGACGGCTGCCAACTGCGCCAATAATGGCCGATAACGACGGGCTTGTCTTCACGGTAGTCGTCCCACCACGCGCAACGGGTCGTGCCGCGCCAGCGTCCGCCGGCGTAAAACGGCTTGTCCGCCAAACGCTCCACGCCGCTGGTGAGGGCGCGTATCGGATGCAGGCGGCTGCGTTCGAGTTCGTATCGCGCCGTGGCAGGCATGGGCGGCGGCGCATGGTTGGGATTTTCCGCCTGCGGGACGTAATGCGCCTGTTCGTAGAGGTAGTCGGGATACCAAGAGGCCGTCTGAAGGCGGTGTTTTAACTCGGCATCGAAACGGCGGTATTGCGCGGTCAGGCTTTCGCCCTTGGCTTCTTCGAGGCGTTCGATTTGCGACGGCAGCCAGGCGGCGTGGACGATGCGCAGGTCTTCGCGCTCCAGCAGCAGCGGCTGTTCGGCCAGCCATGCGCACAATTCGTTTTTTTCTTTCTCTTCCACGCAATGCCACGGCGTGTAATGGGCATCTTTTTCGGCGCGGACATCGAAAAACCAGCCGGAGCCGTCTTTCGGGTCGTCGGCAAGGATGTTCAATTCGTGGTTGCCCAAAACCATCCATGCCCATCCGCGTTCATAAGCCTGTTTGAACCACGCCAGCATCGCGGGGCTGTCGGGACCGCGGTCGCACAAATCGCCGACGAACACCAGCCGCCGCCCGTGCGGATGGAAACCGTCGTCGCGGTAGCCGAGCCGGTGCAGCAGCGATTGAAAGGCGGCAAATTCGCCGTGAACGTCGCCGACGATGTCCAGCGGCGTATCGGGCAGGGATTGGCGGTATCGATAGGACATGATGGTCGGAGGCCGTCTGAAAAAGGATTGGTGAAAAACAGATTACCTGCGCGGGAATGACGATTCGGCGGCAGGCCAGGTATTTCCGCCCAATCTACCGTTCCATGCTTTCAGACGGCCTCAGGCAGTTTCAAGAAGTTTTCGCGGTAGTAACGCATTTCCTCGATGCTTTCGAGAATGTCGTCCAAAGCCTGATGCGAACCGCGTTTCACCACGCCTTTGGCAACGGGCGGATTCCAACGTTTGGCGAGTTCTTTCAGGGTGGATACGTCCAGATTGCGGTAGTGGAAATACGCTTCGAGGCGCGGCATGTATTTGACCATGAAGCGGCGGTCTTGATGGATGGAATTGCCGCACATCGGCGTGGCTTTTTCGGGAATCCATTGCGCGATAAAGTCGAGCAGTTTTTGTTCCACGTCGGCTTCGGTCAGTTGCGATTCGCGCACACGCTGGGTCAGCCCCGTGCGGCCGTGGGTGGCGGTGTTCCACTCGTCCATGCCGTCGAGCAGTTCGTCACTTTGGTGGACGACATAAACTTCGGACTGCGCCAAGACGTTCAAATCGGGGTCGGTGATAATCATGGCGACTTCGATAATGCGTTCGCGTTCGGGGTCAAGCCCGGTCATTTCCATATCGAGCCAGCAGAGGTTGCTTGCGTTTTGGGTCATTTCAGACGGCCTTTCGTCGGTTTAAAACAATGGGCGGTATTATAGTGGATTTGCAAACATGAGGCCGTCTGAAAAATTTCAGACGGCCTTTTATCAATCATTTGTCCAACCGAACCGGTTTCCCCTTTACCTTGGCGCAGATTCCGCCGTCTTCGCCGCACCGCGATAATTTTCCGTTCTCCACCGCTTTGTTAATGTCGGCAATCCATTCGACACGCTTCATTTCCGTTCTGGCGGATTGGATCAGATAAATTACCGTACCGAAACACAGCAATCCGGTCAGCGCAAAGACTGCGACCGACGCCCAAACCAGCTTTTTCAAATCCTTTGCCGATTTCTGCTGCCTGCCTTCCACTTCGCGGACGGTTTCCAGCAGCCAACGCCCCGTCGTTTCCAGCCGCTCCGTGAATTTTCCGACCGACTGCTCCAAGCCTTTTCCTACCGCTTCCGCCGCTTCCTGCCTGATTCTTTCGGCAGAACCATCCAAACGGTTTGACGAAGAATCCAATACCCGCTGTGCCTGCACCGCCAGCTGTTCGGCATTTTTCGCCCGCTTTTCCGTTTGTCCCGCCAAAGCAATGACATTATCTGCCAAACTGTCGATTTTCTGTTCCAATTCCATCCTTCCTCCTAACCGCGGCCCATCCGCATCACAGGCGCATCAACCTGCCGCGCCTGTTCTTCCGCCAAGCGCGCCATTTCCTGCTCGCGTTCCTGTGCGGCATAAACCTTGTCTGCGTTTTGCCGCAGACCGCGCCCGACATCAGAATCCAGCAGGCTGTCCAAAGCGGCGTGCATTTTGTCGTCGTCATCCGACAGCAAGGCTGCAAAACCGTATTCGCGGAATTCGTCGGCAGAGGCGTTTTTGGCTAAGGGTTTAGTAATATCGACCCATTCATTCTCATTATCATACTGATAAAAGGTGTTTTTTATATAACCGCCCGAAGCAACAAGGTTAGGATAATACTGTCCTAGAATTTCCATTTCTAAAGGCGATAGTGAAGAATGTTGATCATGATGAGTATCATAATCTTCTAAATGTGGAATGGGATATTTGGAATATGCCCCTGGTTTCCAATTTACAGGCCAATTAACATCCTTATGCCCGACAGGAAGCTCTTTACCATCCAATTTGGGATTTACTTTCCACTTGTCTTGTGGCAGCCACCGAGCGTTATTTCCATTTGGATCATTGGGAACAATGGTTTTTCTTGCTTCTATTACCACGTCCTCCCAAGAACTGCCTCCTCTTTGCTGGCGTAATCTGTTTCCAATTTTGATACCTAGTTCATTATTATGCACATCCATCTCATTGGCTTCTTTAGTCTGATCCTGCATATTTCCTGTAAATTCATGTGCAGATAAAATAAACCGTGCATAATTTTCTCCATAACGACGAGTCAACTCGGCAGAAAGCAAAACATGTCGATACGCATCAGCAGGTCCATCACTGCGGCCAGGCAAATGAGAACCTACACTTTCATTAATAGCAGCACTTGCCACATGCCCTGTAAAAAAATCATTAACAGGACTATGGCTTTTTTCATAAGCATATTCAGCACTCATCAAATTTTTTCCTTTTTCAAATTAATACACGAACGAATTTCATACCGCTTTTCAGACGACCTTTTGTCAACAAACAGGCAAGCATTTTGTAAATTGGCACAAAAACTTTGATTTTGAGAAATTTTAGGATATTTCCCTCCATTAAACCGTTTTTCCTGTACTTTTCCGTCAGTCGAAAACAACCACCAAATTTCCTGTCCGTCCTGTGTCAGCATGGAAAACTCTTTTTCGGGAATATGTGGCAGATGGTTTGAAGAAATAAAATCCTCATAAGGTTGGTATGAACTTTGGATACATATGTAGTGTGCATTAGGTGCAATATAAGAAAACGGCAGGGGAGTGTTTTCAGCTTTTTTCCAATCCTCATCACTGATTACGGAAGAAGGGGTGCAACTGGAAAGCACAAATAATGAGAAAAAAGATAACAACTTTTTAGTTGACAGATTTTTAAAATATTTCATAACTGTTCTTGACAATATAGACATTGTTTTTTCGATTCAGCAGCCTGATAGTTGACACTGTTGATCACCATCGCAAGGTCGATGATACCATCCGTAACGCTGGCCGTTCCTCGGTGGGCAACGACAATTTCATTGGTTCGGACATCTTGGTACACCGTGCCTTGGTAGTCTGTTACAGGGTTGTTGCGGACGGCCAAGACTTTGTAATAATTTCCACCGATAGGACATAGAATCTTCCCAATCTTTAGTAACAGTTCGGGTATTGTAGGCATCCGCTGCAAGGTCAGCCTGCTGCTGTTTGTTAATATGGCTCATGGTTGAACTTCCTCAAGAATTACGTTAATGGTAAACATTTCATCTCGATATTGCTCAATATTGTACGACTCCAAAGACGATAGTCCAAAATCTACATAATTCGGATAAATAGAATTATCTTTTGTCCTAGAATAGGGATATGCCTTTTTTGGAAAATACTTCGTCAACGTTCTTTTCTTTAACAAATCTTTCATTACACTACTGAAATTGAACTCTGTTTCTTCAGGGTTTCCTGTTGCTTTCAGTGAAATACCGAAACCTTCAGGTTGCCAATGGCAGATACCTTCGCCAAAGTAATCTTCATCCAACACTGCATCCGCATAAACAACGGTTTCATATTCGAATTCTCCAAGTTGACGGACTTGGGTTTCCACATTTTTCTCGGGATTTGCAGGTGCGCCCTCCATACGGTTAATAACATAAGAACAGTTTTCAGCTTTGTAAGCGACCCCAAACTTCCCCATTAATTTCAACGGCCCCGGTGCGTCGTTGATTTTGATTCTAAGGCGGTATGCCTGTTTGGGATGAGGGTTTAGCTGGAATCTTGCTTCGGTTTGTTCCTGAATACTCGTGCTTTTCTCCGAGCCGCCGCAGGCATTCAGGCTTAAGGCTGAAAATACGGCGGCGGTTACTAATGCGGTCATCGGTTTCATCGGTTTCCCTTCTTGGGCTGGCAAAAGGCCGTCTGAAAATCTGTTTTCAGACGGCCTTGAATTATAGCGGAAGCAATATATGGACAGATTTACCGACGAATAAACGGCAAAACCCCTGTCGATACGGGCATCGCGCTAATCTTCTCGTTTCTCTGCGGGAGCGATGATTTCGTTGGTTCGGGCATCCGCTCTGGCAGCCTGTTTAGGCAAACGGCGGTTCAGCCGAGCACCAATTTTTCCGGCCTGCCGAAGAAAGGCCGTCTGAAAACCATTCATCCCGTTTTCAGACGGCCTTTTTGCCGTTTTACTTCACTGCCAATTCAAATCAGAACAAGCCGTGGATCACGCCGTCTGCGTCCACGTCGATTTTTTCGGCGGCGGGGACTTTGGGCAGGCCGGGCATTTTCATCATGTTGCCACACAGGGCGACGATGAAGCCTGCGCCGGCGGAAACGGTGATGCCGCGCACGGTGATGCGGAAGCCTTCGGGGCAGCCCAAAAGTTTGGCGTTGTCGCTCAAAGAATATTGGGTTTTCGCCATGCAGACCGGCATTTTGTCCAAGCCCAGTTTTTCCAGCGAGGCAATTTCGGCAGACGCTTCCGCGCTGAAATCAACATCTTCCGCGCCGTACACTTTTTGGGCGATGGCGCGGATTTTGTCTTTGATGCTCAATTCGACATCGTAGGCGAGGCGGAATTCGTTGGGTTGGTTGTCGATGGCGTTGACGACCTTGCGCGCCAAATCTGCGCCGCCCGCGCCGCCTTTGCCCCACACTTCGGTCAGGGAAACTTCGACGCCGTGTTCGGCGCAGGCTTTTTCAATCATTGCCAACTCGGCATCGGAGTCGGACACGAAGCGGTTGATGGCGACGACGACGGGCAGGCCGAATACGTTTTTCAGGTTGGAAATGTGTTTCAGCAGGTTGGGCAGGCCTTTTGCCAAGGCTTCGAGGTTTTCTTCGCCGAGGTTGGCGCGTTCTACGCCGCCGTTGTATTTCAAGGCGCGGACGGTGGCGACGACGACGGCTGCGTCGGGTTTCAAACCGGCAAGGCGGCATTTGATGTCACAGAATTTTTCCGCACCCAAGTCCGCGCCGAAGCCTGCTTCGGTTACGGCATAATCGGCAAGGTGTTTCGCCAGTCGGGTGGCGGTAACGGAGTTGCAACCGTGGGCGATGTTGGCGAAGGGGCCGCCGTGTACGAAGGCGGGCGTGCCTTCGATGGTTTGCACCAAGTTGGGTTTGATGGCGTCTTTGAGCAATGCCGCCATCGCGCCGTGGGCTTTCAAATCTTTGGCGTAAACGGGGCTGCCGTCTTTGGCGTAGGCGACGAGGATGTTGCCCAAACGCTCTTTCAAATCGCTGATGTCTTTGGCAAGACAGAATACCGCCATCACTTCGGAGGCGACGGTGATGTCGAAGCCGTCGGGACGAATCACGCCGTCAACGGGTTTGCCCATGCCGTCGATAATGTTGCGCAACTGGCGGTCGTTCATATCGACCACGCGCCGCCACAGCACGCGTTTGGGGTCGATGTTCAACTCGTTGCCTTGGTAGATGTGGTTGTCGAGCATGGCGGCGAGCAAGTTATTCGCCGCGCCGATGGCGTGGAAGTCGCCGGTGAAGTGCAGGTTGATGTCTTCCATCGGCAAAACTTGGGCATAGCCGCCGCCCGCTGCGCCGCCTTTGACGCCGAATACAGGCCCCAAAGAAGGTTCGCGCAGGGCGATAACAGAATCTTTGCCGATGTGGCGCAACGCGTCCGCCAAACCGATGGTCACGGTGGTTTTGCCTTCGCCCGCCGGAGTCGGGTTGATGGCGGTAACCAAAATCAGACGGCCTTGTTTTTGCGGCAGTTTGAACGCTTCGGCAGGATTGATTTTGGCTTTGTAATGGCCGTAGGGTTCGATATTGTCAACGTTCAAACCCAGCTTGGCGGCAATTTCGCCAATCGGACGCATGGTGGAAGATTGGGCGATTTCGGCATCGGTTTTGAAGCTCATGATTTTCCTTTACTGAATGGAGAAAAAGAGGAGGGTCGTCTGAAAGCCCATCGGAAAGACAAACGCTGATGGATTCAAAAGAATATTAGGCATATTATAGCGTTATCTGAGAATGAATCGCAGTGAAAAATTCGATAATTCAACAAGAATGCGGTTCATATTGTTGACAATCCACAAGAGAAACGGACAAACATGGGCAGCAATACATGGCTTTTCTGGGCATTGGCATCCGCGGGCTTCGCCTCACTGACGGCGATTTTCGCCAAAATGGGTTTGCAGGGCATAGATTCGGATTTCGCCACCTTCATCCGCACGCTGGTCATCCTCGCCGCGCTGGTCTTGTTCTTGACTTATACCGGCAAATGGCAGGGCGTGAACGGGTTCACCGGAAGAAACTGGACGTTTCTGATTCTCTCCGGCCTCGCCACCGGCGCATCTTGGCTCGCCTACTTTAAAGCTCTGCAACTGGGTAACGCCTCGCAAGTCGCCCCCGTCGATAAATTCAGCCTGGTTTTGGTCGCGCTGATGGCGGTGGTCTTTCTGGACGAACGCCCCAGCACGCAGGAATGGATAGGCTTGGGGCTGGTTACGGCGGGCGTGTTGACGCTGGCTTTGAAACGGTAAGGCGAAATGATAAAGGCCGTCTGAAAAATATTTTTCAGACGGCCTTTATGCACACGGCGGGGCAATCCCTAATCAATCCAGCAGTGCATCCACAAACGCGCGCGCGTTAAACGGGCGCAAATCGTCTATGCCTTCGCCCACGCCGATATAGCGGACGGGGACGGGACAGTCGGAAGCAAGAGCGGCGAGGATGCCGCCTTTTGCCGTGCCGTCGAGTTTGGTAACGATAAGTCCCGTCAGCCCCAGTGCCTCATCGAAGGCTTTGACTTGGTTGACGGCGTTTTGCCCGATGTTGGCGTCGAGGACGACGATGATTTCATGCGGTGCGTCGGGCATCGCTTTTTGCAGCACGCGCTTCACTTTTTTGATTTCTTCCATCAAATGAAGCTGCGTGGGCAGGCGGCCGGCGGTGTCGGCAAGCACGATGTCGATGCCGCGCGCTTTGGCGGCTTGGACGGCATCGAAGCAGACGGCGGCGGAATCGCCCGTGGTTTGCGAAATGACGGTTACGTTGTTGCGTTCGCCCCATGCCTGAAGCTGCTCGCGGGCGGCGGCGCGAAAGGTGTCGCCTGCGGCAAGCAGTACGGATTTGCCCTGCGCTTGGAAATATTTGGCGAGTTTGCCGATGGAGGTGGTTTTGCCCGCGCCGTTGATGCCGGCAAGCATGATGACGAACGGCTCTTTCGTTTCGGGCAACACCAGCGGTTTTTCCAACGGCTTAATCAGGTCGTAAACCGCTTCCTTCAACGCGCCGCGCAACTCGTTGCCGTCTTTCAGCCCCTTGAGGCTGACGCGGTTGCGCACGTCTTTCATCAGGTATTCGGTGGCTTCCATGCCCATGTCGCTGGTAATCAGCACGGTTTCCAGCTCTTCGTACAAATCTTCGTCGATTTGCCCGCCGCCGAACACGCCCGCCAGCGATTTGGCCATTTGGTTGCGCGATTTGGCCAAACCCTGCCGCAGACGCGCCGCCCAGCTCGGTCTGGCGGCTTCTTCCGCAGGCGCGGACGGTTCGGGTTCGGGTTCGGGTTCGGGTTCGGGTTCGGGTTCGGGTTCGGGTTCGGGTTCGGCGGCAGTTTCAGACGGCATCGCGTTATCTGCAAGCGTTTCGGAGCTAACCGCCTCTTCCGCCGCATTTTCAGACGGCCTCTCTTCCTGATCGGGCTGCCCTGCCGCCGCTTCTGCGGCCGCGGCTTCGTTCTGCCCCTGTTCGACAGGTTCGGGGGTTTCCTGTTTTTTCTTACGGCGGAAAAAACTGAACATGGCTGTTTTCCTTTTATTCTGAGAAACTTGAAAGGCTTTATTGTAACGTATTTTCCGTCGGTACAGGCCGTCTGAAAACCGTGCCGCCGTGCGGGTTTTCAGACGGCCTTTGCTATAATACCGCCCGATATCCACCTTTCCGAGACTAGCCAGCCATGTCCGCATCCCAACCCACCATCGCCGCCATCGCCACCGCACCCGGACGCGGCGGCGTCGGTGTTATACGTCTTTCCGGCAAAAACCTGCTGCCTTTGGCGCAAATCCTCAGCGGCGGCAAAACGCCCAAACCGCGTACCGCGCTTTACACCGACTTTCTCGGCGGCGACGGGCAGCCGATAGACAACGGCATCCTGCTCTACTTCGCCGCGCCCGCCAGCTTCACCGGCGAAGATGTGATTGAATTGCAGGGACACGGCGGCCCTGTGGTAATGGACATGCTGCTTTCGCGCTGCCTCGAACTGGGCGCGCGTATGGCCCAGCCGGGCGAATTTACCAAACGCGCCTTCCTCAACAACAAACTCGACCTTGCCCAAGCCGAAAGCGTCGCCGACCTCATCGACGCCTCCAGCAAATCCGCCGCCCGCATGGCGTTGCGTTCGCTCAAAGGCGCGTTTTCCCAACACATACACGAGTTGGTGGATGACCTCATCACCCTGCGGATGCTGGTTGAAGCCACGCTGGACTTTCCCGAAGAAGACATTGATTTTCTCGAAGCCGCCGACGCGCGCGGCAAGCTCCAAGCCCTGCAAGGCCGTCTGAAAACCGTGCTTGCCAGTGCGGAACAAGGCGCGATTTTGCGCGAAGGCATGAACGTCGTCCTCGTCGGCGCGCCCAATGTTGGCAAATCCAGCCTGCTCAACGCCTTGGCTGGCGACGACATCGCCATCGTAACCGACATCGCAGGCACCACCCGCGACACCGTGCGCGAACAAATCACCCTCGACGGCGTGCCCGTCCACATCATCGACACCGCCGGCCTGCGCGAAACCGACGACGTGGTCGAACAAATCGGCATCGAGCGCAGCCGCAAAGCCGTTTCCGAAGCCGATGTCGCCCTGATTCTGATTGACCCGCGCGAAGGCTTGAACGCCAAAACCCAAGCCATTTTGAACAGCCTGCCCGCAGGTTTGAAAAAAATCGAAATCCACAACAAAGCCGACCTGACCGGCGAACCCGTTGCCGTCCGTTCAGACGGCCTCGCGCAAACCGGCGCGGACACCGTCATCAGCCTGTCCGCCAAAACCGGCGCGGGTCTCGACTTGCTCAAACACGCGCTGTTGCAGGAAGTCGGCTGGCAGGGCGAAAGCGAAAGCCTGTTCCTCGCCCGCAGCCGCCACCTCAACGCCTTGCACGAAGCCGAAACCGAGCTGGAAAACGCCGCCCTCTGCGACAACAACCAAATCGAGCTTTTTGCCGAACACCTGCGCCTCGCCCAAAACGCGTGCAGCGAAATCACCGGCGAATTTACCGCCGACGATTTGCTGGGCGTGATTTTCTCGCGCTTCTGCATCGGCAAATAAGCGCGTCCGGTGTTCGGCTCCGCCGGATTATTCTGTATAATGCGGGCTTTGTTTATCCGGCTGATTCGTTTGGACAAATGCTGCGGCAGTCCGGCAATGCGGCCGATCCGATTGATTGAAGGAACACACCATGCTGACCCCGCAACAGGTAAAAAGCCTGATTGAAAACGTCGCCGAATGCGAACATGTCGAAGTCGAAGGCGACGGACACCACTTTTTCGCCGTCATCGTCTCATCCGCGTTCGAAGGCAAAGCCCGCCTCGCCCGCCACCGTCTGATTAAAGACGGCTTAAAAACCCACCTGCAAAGCAACGAGTTGCACGCCCTGTCGATTTCCGTGGCGGCCACGCCGGCAGAATGGGCGGCAAAACAATAACCCCGTGCGCCGGAACCCGTGTTACTGCGGCGCAACAACACCGGAGGCCGTCTGAAACCTTTTCAGACGGCCTCCTGACCGTTTCAACGTGCCGCAGCTGATTTTCCCACTGTTCGGCGATACAATCCCCGTTACCGATACCCATCCCCCGCATCCCCATGAGAACCCCGCCGCTCAAACCGCTCATCATCACTTCGCTGCCCGTGTTCGCCAGCGTGTCCGCCGCCGCCGCGCTGGTGTGGTACTTCGACGCGCCCAAGCTGGCCATGCCCTTCGTACTGGGCATCATCGCCGGCAGCCTGGTCGATTTGGACAACCGGCTGACAGGCCGTCTGAAAAACATCATCGTTACCGTGATTTTGTTTTCGCTCGCCTCGCTGCTGACGCAGATGACGCTGGGCACGGGGCTGCCGTTTATCCTGACGATGACGGCGATGACGTTCTGTTTCACGCTGCTGGGCGCCATCGGGCTGCGCTACCGCACCTTCGCCTTCGGCGCGCTGGCGGTGGCGACCTATACCACGCTGACCTACACGCCGGAAACGTTTTGGCTGACCAATCCGGTGATGATTCTGTTCGGCACGCTGCTTTACAGCACCTGCACTTTGTTTTTCCACATTATTTTCCCGCACCGGCCGGTACAGGAAAGCGTGGCGGCCGCCTATGAGTCGCTGGGCGGCTATTTCGACGCCAAAGCCGACTTTTTCGACCCCGACGAGGCGGAGTGGCTGGGCAACCGCCAAATCGATCTGGCGATGCGCAACGCGGGCGTGATTGCCGCGTTCAACCAATGCCGCGCCGCGCTGTTTTACCGGATGCGCGGCCAGCACCGCCACCCGCGCACGGCACGTATGCTGCGCTATTACTTCGTAGTGCAGGACATCCACGAGCGCGCCAGCTCGGCACACGTCGACTATAGCGAACTGGCCGACCGCCTGAAAAACACCGACCTGATTTTCCGCATCCGCCGCCTGCTCGAAATGCAGGGGCAGGCCTGCCGCAACGTAGCCGAAAGCCTGCGCAGCGGCCGGCCCTACCGTTACAGCAAACGGCTGGCGCGCGCGATGGAGGGCTGCCGCCAGTCGCTGGAGGTGTATGCGGAACAGCACAGCGGCAGCGATGTGCACAACCTGCGCCAACTGCTCAACAATCTCGGCAGCGTCGACCACCAGCTCAGACACCTCGCCAACAACGACAGCGCCACCGCGCTGGAAGGCGAATCCGACGCAACCCGCATCGCCAACCCTGAAAACAACGGCCTGAAAAACGTCTGGCAGACCATACGCAGCCAGCTCAATCTGGAATCGCCCGTGTTCCGCCACGCCGTGCGCCTGTCGATTCTGGTCGCCGCCGCCTGCACCATCGTCGGCGTGTTCCGGCTCACGCTGGGTTACTGGATTCTGCTGACCGCGATATTCGTCTGCCAGCCCAACTATTCCGCCACCAAAAGCCGCGTTTACCAGCGTATCGCCGGCACCGTGCTGGGCGTGGTGGTCGGCTCGCTCGTCCCCTATTTCACCCCGTCGGTGGAAACCAAACTGTGGATAGTCATCGCCTGCACCACCCTGTTTTTCATGTCCCGTTCCTATAAATACAGCTTTTCCACCTTCTTCATCACCATACAGGCACTGACCAGCTTTTCACTGGCGGGGCTGGACGTATACAGCGCCATGCCGATACGCATCATCGACACCGTCATCGGCGCCGTGCTGGCATGGGCCGCCGTGTCCTACCTCTGGCCCGACTGGCGCTACCTCACGCTGGACCGCACTTCGGCGCAGGCCGTGCAGAGCAACGGCGCCTACCTGCGCGCCATTCTCGACCAGCTTAAAAACGGCAGTGCGGACGATGTCGGCTACCGCACTATCCGCCGCCGCGCCTATGAAAGCACCGCCGCCCTCAGCAGCACCCTTTCCGATATGAGTGGCAATCCGGAAAAATACGGCAGCCGCCTGCAAGACGGCTTCACCCTGCTGAAAACAGGCTACGCGCTTACCGGCAACATCTCCGCCCTCGGCGCATACCGCAGCCAGATGGCACAGGACTGCGGCGACAGTTTCGCCGAAGGCTTCTACCGTGCCGCCTACCAAACCGCCGACCTGCTCGAACATATGCCGCAAGCCGACGAATCCGCTTTTCAGACGGCCTTATCCGACATCCGCGCCGGCCTGGAAGCTCTGCGCGGCCAAATTCCCGACAACCGCCAAAGCTATGTCCTGTGGCAGCAGTTGAGCCTGATAGTCCGCCAGCTCGCGCCCTGCCATCAGGCGCTGGCTCGCCTGAAACGCCCAACCGCATCGGCAACGGCTAACACTGCAAAGGCCGTCTGAAAGCGGACGGCCCCGCCTACCGTATGCCCCGCGTTTGTTATAAAATCCACCCGACACTCATCCGGAGCCGAACCATGACCGCCGAAAACCAACGCAACGTCGATGACGACGAAATCGCCAAATTCAGCCAAATCGCCGACAAATGGTGGGACAAAAACGGCGAATTCAAACCGCTGCACGACATCAACCCGCTGCGGCTGAACTATATCGACCGCCTGGCACCGCTGGCGGGGAAACGTGTTTTAGACGTCGGCTGCGGCGGCGGCATTTTGTCCGAAAGCATGGCCAAGCGCGGCGCGGCGCACGTTACCGGCATCGATATGGCCGAAAAATCGCTGCAAACGGCGCAAACCCATGCCGCCGCGCAGAAGGTCGGCAACATCGCTTACCGCTGCGTGCGCGTGGAAGACCTCGCCGCCGAGGCCCCGCACAGTTTCGATGTCGTAACCTGCATGGAAATGATGGAGCACGTCCCCGACCCCGCCGCCATCGTCAAAGCCTGCGCAAAATTAGTCAAACCGGACGGCACGGTATTTTTCTCAACCATCAACCGCAATCCGAAATCTTATCTGCACCTGATTGTCGGTGCCGAATATGTACTGAACTTCGTTCCGAAAGGCACGCACGACTGGCATAAATTCATCACGCCGGCGGAACTGGCACGGATGTGCCGTCAGGCCGGACTGGACGTTGCCGACACCAAAGGGCTGAAATACAATCTGCTGACCCGTCAGTTTTCGCTCGACAGCCGTACCGACGTCAACTATATGATTGCCTGCCGTCCCGCCTGATTCAACCTCCGAAATAACAAAGGCCGTCTGAAAACAATGTTTTCAGACGGCCTTGATGCTTTTCCCTGCCGTTATAATCCGTCAGCGTCCCATTTCGTTCTGAATCGCCCGGATATTGGCTTCACGGTCGCGTATGGCCTGCGTCAGGCGGGTGATTTTGGCCTGATCGCCCTTTTTGGTCGCCACGTTCAACTGAGCCTTGGCCCGCACCAAGGCGGTTTGCTCGTTGCGGATTTCGTTTTGCAGAATCTGCTTGCGGGTAAGCTGCACTTTGGGTTTGGGCATGATAATCGGCGCGGGAACGATTTTCGCGCGGCGGTTCAATTCGTCCGCCTTAGCCTTGGCGGACTTCTCGTCCAGCATCGTCCCATCCCTCAATCTGATGTCCAATCTCGGATTGGCCGAATCGGAAGTATTTGTAACGCTTCTCGCCCCCGAAGAAGGCAATATTTTAATATCATCGACTTCGGAAGCCACCGCACCCAGCCTTTCTTGCAGATTCACGGTTTCGGGAACCGCCGATGCCGCCACTTCGGCGGGAACGTCGGCAGAGCCTTCCATTTTTGAAACGGAGCAGTTTTTACCTTGTTTCTTCTGGGTAAAAACAGCATGATCGTCCACTTCGCAGATAAAGATTTCCGCCTGCGCGGCCAGTACGGCGCTGCATAGGCCCAGCGCCAGAAGCAATCGGGGAAAAATCGGTCTCATCTCGGATGTTTGTGCAATAAATTGGTTTATGGGCAAGCATTATACTACCCGATTCGGTTACAAACCAACCGCAGGGGCGCGGAAAGTGCCGGGGATTTCAGACGGCCAGCGGCCGTCCAACGGGGCGCAGATGGAAAACGCCCCGCCGCGGTATTCAAATTCCAACCGCCACGCATGGAGGAACAACCTTTCCGCCGGCGTGCCGCCGTAAAGGGTATCGCCGAGAATCGGGCTGCCCAGGCTTTTCATGGCAACCCGCAGCTGGTGGGTTTTTCCGGTTTGCGGCTGCAATACGAACAGCCGCAGATTCGGGGCGATACTTTGGCTGTGAAACCGTGTTACAGCCGGATTGGCGCCGTCGCCGCGCGTCAGCTTCCATGCGCCGCGGCGCAATTTTTCCATCCCGCCCTTGACCAGACCCTGTTTTTTCGCCGGCCTGCGGTCGCTGAGTGCCAGATAGGTTTTCCGCATGGTTTTGGCGGCAAACTGCTGCGCCAATTCAGATGCCGCCTGAGCGTTCAAAGCAAGCAGCAGCACACCGCTGGTCGGCTTGTCCAAACGGTGCGTCAGCCAAAGGCGGGGAACGTTTAACCGCGCCGCCGCCATTGCCAGCAGGTTGTCCGCCCCCTCTTCCTGATGTACGGCGATACCTGCCGGTTTGTCGACGGCAGCGAAATCCTGATTGCGGAACAATATTTCCAACATGTCCGGACGGCCTCAACGGAAAACCAAACCGCCGCCCAGCAAGGTCAGCACGCCTAAAGCGCAGAATACCACGCAGGCCGCCAGGCGCACTTTTTTGGCCGGAATCTTCTTCGTCAGCATTTCGCCCAGATAAACCACAGGCACGTTGGCCGCCATCATGCCGATAACGCTGCCGGTTACCACCATAAACAGCTCTTGGTATTTGGCCGCCAGCAATACGGTGGCAATCTGCGTTTTATCGCCGATTTCCGCCATGAAAAACAGGATGACCGTCGCACTGAACGCTCCGTATTTCAGCCAGCGGCTGCCGGGGTCTTCGTCTTTGTCCGGCAGCAGCAGCCACAGTCCGACCGCGATAAAGCTGATACCGACCGCCCATTTCGCCACGTCGGGCGACAATTCCTGCGCCAACCACACGCCGAACACGGCCGATACAAGGTGATTGAGCAAGGTGGCGATGAAAATGCCCGCCACAATGGCGTTTTTCTGTGCGAACCGTGCCGCAAGGAAGAGGGAAAGAAGTTGGGTCTTGTCGCCGATTTCGGCGGCGGCAACACTTAATGTTGAAGAAAGGAATGCTTCCATAAGATACTCAAAACCGTAGTGGGCAAAACCAAAAGCACCGCAAACGCGGCCCACGCGCGTTTACGCTGCTCTACGTCTTGCCTGTCTGCGCTTTGAGCGGCAGATGCTGCTGCCATGCCTCGGCAATTATGTTGACAACAGCTCCGGCAGGCTGAAGCCGCCGGATGGCTACTCCCGTGAGAGTTGGCGCATTATAGCTTTTATCGGTAAACAAAACAAACGGCAGGCCGTCTGAAAATTCGAGAAACCCTTTCAGACGGCCTTTGCTCCGGCCTATTCCGCTTCCTCTGCCCGCACTACAACCATGCGCGACAATCCTTGGGCGAATCCTTTGCTGTACCGGCGCGGGATATATCCGCTTATCTTTCCGTTGTTCACCGTAGTACGGTATTTGCACACGAGCCGCTCTTCCGGCAGGGTTCTGATATCGGCGGACGGCGTCAGCAGCGGGGCAATCCTGCTGTACAGCTTCCACACGACTTCGCTGCCGTCAGGCAAATCGTAATCAGCCTGAAAATGCGAATTGCCTTCGTCGCAGCCGATATGGTTGTAGCGGTAATCGGTCATGAGGCCATCTGAAAACGGTTTCGCATCGAGAAAACCGAAAATGCGGTCGTGTGCAAAAAGGCTTTGGCGCGCATAAGCCCAAATGTGTTCACGCAGGAAAAACTGGTCGGCAAAATGCTTCGATACCAACGGCTGTTGCAGATACGTTCGGATTTTCCCCTTCATATCCGGCACGACTCCCGCCGCCATCCCCCATAAACCGGCCAGAATCAGCTCGGTATGAGTTTCCGCATCGCGCATGGTGTGAAACAGCTTGCCGCTTGCCATCCATTCTTTGACCGCTTCCGCTTCACGATGGGAAATCACCGAGTCGGCATCGCGGAATATCACCCAAGACGCCTCAGTGTCATCCGCCGCCAAAAAACGCCACATCGTTCCCGGCCATTGCGCTTCTTCCGCATCCACCCTGATAATTTCCGCGCCGTTGCTTTTCAGACGGCCTATCGCAGTGTCGGGAACACTGTCATCCACATAGAAACGGCACGTCCACTCCGGATAAATGTCTTTAGCGGTTTCCGCATTCAATACGGCCGGCTCGATATAAGCGGAACTGCCGCCGAACAAGGAAAAGGAGATGATTTTTTTGCCGTCCGGCTTGAATGTCGGAAGGGAAAGCGGCGGACGGGGCCGGGCGGCGATTTTCCCGTCCCGCAGTTGCAGCGCTTGCAAGCCGTAAATACGCACGTTCTCCCAATCATCCTTACCACCATAGGCATGGGAAAGTGCATCCAACGAATTGATATGCTTAGGATCACGCTGCAATGCCTTTTTTGCATAGATGATGGCATCGTCCCACAGACCGCCTTTGACGGCAGCGGTAGCGGCGTCGCTCAACGGCACGACCGATGCGGGAATAAGTTTATGCGCCCTCATTGCATCCGCAGCCGCCTGTGCATAATTTTCAGCCGCCATGTGCCGCCGGAAAGACGCCGATATAGAGTCGAGCTGCATTTGGATTTTTTGCAGCTTGGGAGTAAGTGTTTTTTTCATAATGTAATGTTTCAGACGGCCTCACCATATAACAACATGGATGAGGCCGTCTGAATTTTTTAGTGAATCAGAATAATGTATTATACTCTGTGCCTATTGGCTTTTGCCAATAATTCAAGCACTTCTTCCGTGGTATCCCAACCGATACAAGCATCGGTAATGCTTTGTCCGTAAACTTCGGGCTTGTCCTGACGCCCTTCGACCAAGTGGCTTTCCACCATTACGCCCATAATGTCGTTTTCACCGGCTGCCAATTGATCCGCAATATCTTGCGCCACCTCTTTCTGCCGACGGAAATCTTTGCGGCTGTTTGCATGACTGCAATCCACCATCATCTTGGTCGGCATACCCACTTTGGCCAGTTCCTGCGCCGCAGCCCTGACATGCTCACTATCGTAATTCGGTTCTTTACCGCCGCGAAGAATAACATGACAGTCAGCATTACCGGCAGTATGTACGATCGCCGAATGACCGGTTTTGGTTACCGATAGGAAATGATGCGGATGTCCTGCCGCTCCAATGGCGTCAATCGCGATTTTCAAATTACCGTCCGTTCCGTTTTTGAATCCGACAGGGCAGGACAAGCCGCTGGCAAGTTCACGATGTACCTGGCTTTCTGTCGTTCGTGCACCAATCGCTCCCCAAGAAATCAAATCGGCGTAATACTGTGGCGTAATCATGTCCAAAAATTCAGTTGATGCAGGCATTCCCATATCGTTCAAAGCCAACAGCAACTTTCTCGCCTGATGCAGGCCAAAATTAATATCAAACGTACCATTAATATGCGGATCGTTAATCAAACCTTTCCAACCGACTGTCGTACGCGGTTTTTCAAAATAAACACGCATCACGATTAATAGCTCTTGCTCATATTTTTTGCGAAGCGGAAAAAGTTTTTCGGCATATTCCAATGCCGCTTCAGGATCATGAATCGAACAAGGACCAATAATGACCAACAGACGGTTGTCTTTTCCGTGTATCAAATCAGCAATTTCATGGCGGGTCCGGTGCACCAATCCCGAAGCAGCTTCCGAAATCGGTAAATTATAAAGATGGGCAATCGGCGGCAGCAGTTCTTTTACTTCTTTGATTTTCACATCATCAGTTTGATAGAGATAGTTCATAACAGAGTCTTCTTGTACTTTCTACAGATAAGTCGACATAGAGTACATTTTTTCTCTGCAACAAACAAGCGGCCATAAGGTAAGAGCTGTTTCTGACACGGCAGTTTTGCGAAGCCGAAGCGCCGTAGGCCGGCTCCCTTACCGAGTCTCCAACGCCGTAAGCGGGCGTTTACAGCCCGCATGTTGAAGCATCGTTGACCATGATGGAGTTGGCATATAA